>JAESFN010001305.1_pt1 | contig 11579 bp, 8 predicted proteins | sample 9269411 | NCBI WGS metagenome assembly JAESFN01 (sample SAMN14505399, study PRJNA617100) | algae metagenome | isolation source: Iphinoe sp. HA4291-MV1 and co-occurring heterotrophs from trail next to... | place: USA: Maunawili Falls, Hawaii | collected 2009-07-25
TCCGCATGCTCCTCAACCACACGAGCGGCATTCCCGAGTGGCTGACCGAAGCGACGATCGGCCGGATCGCTGCCGAGCCGGCGAAGGTGTGGACGGCGGAGGAGTTCATCGACATCGCCGCGGCGGAGCCTTCGCCGTTCCCGCCGGGCGAGGGCTGGGCCTATTCCAACACCGACTACAACCTCCTCGGCCTGATCATCGAGCAGGCGACGGGCGACACCTGGCGGAAGGCGGTGACGACCCGCGTGATCGCGCCGCTCGGCCTCGCGCATACCGCGCTGCCCGAGCCGGGCGACGCGTCGATGCCCGGCGCCTTCATGCACGGCTACGGCATGATCGGCGGGGCGGTGCTCGACCTCAGCTTCATCGACCCCTCGATGGCGGGGGCCGCGGGCGGCGACGCGCTGGTGACGACGGCGGACGACCTCGCGACGTTTCTCTCCGCGCTCCGCGCCGGGACGCTGTTCAAGGATCCGAAGACCTTCGCGATGATGAGCGACTTCGTCGCCGCGGAAGGCGAAGGCGGCCGCACCGGCTACGGCTTCGGCCTCGAACGCTACACGCTGCCGGGCGGGCTCGAGATGATCGGCCATTCCGGCGGGACGGCGGGATACCGCTCGGGCGCGTTCTACTTCCCGTCGCTCGACCTGACCATGACCTTCGCCATGAGCGTCCAGGAAAATCCCTTCCCGGTCATTCTCGCCGGGCTGAAGGCGGTGGCGCCGGAGTTGGTCAAGTGAAGCAGAGCCGGTGGCCGCCGGGCGACGCCGAATTGCGCCCGTAGCGGGATACCTAGACGGCTAAGGAACGCGTTCGCTCCTCCGCATCCGTCGGGCCGAGTCCAGTCCTTCCCTTGTTGACAAGGCCAGGATCGCGCCCGGCGTTTTGCGGAGGGAGTGCGTCCTCACGGCGAAGTTTTGGCGCCGCCGGAAGCGATCGTCAGAGATAGGCGTCGGCGTCTACACGATCGATGATCGCGATCACCTTCTCGGAGCGACGGTCGTGAACGAGGTCGATCGCGCGCTCGCCATCGAGCTGCGGATGGCGCGCGTAGAGCCAGGCCCGCACTTCCTCGTCCGCGTAGTACGCATCGAGGCGCATGACGACATAAGCGAGGTCCGACAGGACCAGCTGCGTCCGCGGGTGCGGCGTCTCCTGGCCGCTGGTCCAGCGGGATACCGTCGCCTTGGAGACGCCGGCGAAAATCGCGATATCCGTGCCCTTCAGGCCACCCGTCCGCTGCAGCCGGTTGATGAACTGCACCACCGGCATCGCCTGGGCAGGCTGGGCGCGATGCGACTTGCCGTGCGGGTGCTTGCGCGGCGATGCGGGCATGTGCCGATCCCTTTCGTCTCACCAGACCTAGGCGCTGAAACAGAAAAGATCAACAAAGGGAGGGGCCAGGGCGGCCGACAGACCCGCAGATGCCCTACCGCCGGCGCGGCGGCCCGCGTTTCGCGCCCTTTGCCGGGCGTCCGCTGCGCGGGCGGTCGTCCACCGGCCGGTCCTTCTTTGGCAGGGTGCGGCCCTCGGACAGGAGCTCGAAGCGGAGCGCGCCGGCGAGCGGGGCGGCTTCGACCAGCTTGACCTCGACCCGGTCGCCCAGCCGGTGCATCTCGCCGGTGCGGCGACCGATCACCGCGTGGCGGGCCTCGTCATAGACGAAGTAGTCAGAGCCGAGCGTCGACATCGGCACGAAGCCGTCGGCGCCGGTCTCGTCGAGCTTGACGAAGAGGCCGGCGCGGGTGACGCCGGCGATGCGCCCGGCGAAGGTCGCCCCTACCCGGTCGGCGAGCCAGTGGGCGACGAGGCGGTCGATGGTGTCGCGCTCGGCGGCCATCGCCCGGCGCTCGGTGGCGGAGATCTGCGCGGCGATCTCGGGCAGCGCCGTCTCGATGCCCTCGGGCAGGCCGCCGGCGCCGAGCTTCAGCGCCCGGATCAGCGCGCGGTGGACGATGAGATCGGCATAGCGGCGGATCGGCGAGGTGAAGTGGGCATAGCGGCGGAGGTTGAGGCCGAAATGGCCGATGTTCTCCGGGTGGTACTCGGCCTGCGCCTGGGTGCGGAGCACGACCTCATGGACCAGGCGGCCATGCTCGCTGTCCTTCACCCGCTCGAGGATGCGGTTGAAATGCGAGGGCCGGAGGTTGCCGCCCTTCGGCAGGCTGACGTCGATCGAGCGGAGGAAATCGCGGAGCGCCTCGAGCTTGGCCATCGAGGGCGTGTCGTGGATGCGGTAGACCAGGGGCGACTTCTTCTCCTCGAGCGTCTCCGCCGCGGCGACATTCGCCTGGATCATGAACTCCTCGATCAGGCGGTGGGACTCGAGACGCTCGGGGACGACGATGCGGTCGATCGTGCCGTCCGGCTTGAGGAGCACCTTCCGCTCGGGGATGTCGAGCTCGAGCGGATCGCGCCCCTCACGCCCGCGGCGGAGCGCGGCGTAGGCGCGCCAGAGCACGGCGAGGGCATCCCGGACCGGCGCATCGACGCCGATGTCGCGGCCGTCGAAGGCATCCTGGGCGCGGGCGTAGGAGAGCTTCGCCGCCGAGCGCATCATGATGCGGTGGAAGCGGTGGGACTTCTTCCGGCCGTCCGCCGCGAAGACCATGCGGACGGCGAGGGCCGGCCGGTCCTCGAGCTCGCGGAGCGAGCAGAGGTCGTTGGAGATGCGCTCGGGCAGCATCGGCACGACGCGATCGGGGAAGTAGACCGAGTTGCCGCGCTTCAGCGCCTCGCGGTCGAGCGCCGAGCCGGGGCGGACATACCACGCGACGTCGGCGATGGCGACGGTGACGATGAAGCCGCCGGGGTTGGCCGCATCGGGATCGGCCTCGGCGTGGACGGCATCGTCATGGTCCTTGGCGTCGGCGGGATCGATGGTGACGAGCGCCATCTCGCGCCAGTCCTCGCGGCCGCGAAGCGGCGCGGGCTTCGCCGCCCCGGCCTCGGCGAGCACCTCGGCCGGGAACTCGTGCGGGATGCCATGGGCGAGGATGGCGATGAGGCTCACCGCCTTCTCGTCCTTCATCGAGCCGATCACTTCCTCGATCACCGCACGGTCGGGACCGCGGCCGGTGGAGCGGGTGGTGCGGACGGCGACGAGATCGCCCTCCTTCGCACCCTTGAGGCCGTCGGGCGGCAGGGTGAGGACGCGCTGCTTGCGGTCGACCGGCTCGATCTGGGCGCCGGCCGGCGTGTGGCGCACCACGCCGTAGGTGGTCAACGGCTTCCGGGCGAGGAGCTTGATGATGCGCGCGGTGAAATCCCCTTCCCCGCCGGGCGTCAGGCGGGCGAGGACACGGTCGCCGATGCCGGGGGCGGGGCCGGGCTCGCGGCCGCGGGCGAGCACGATCCGCGGCGGGTCGCCCTCCTCGGAGGGCCACTCGGTCGGCGCGGCGAGAAGTTCGCCGTCGCGGTCGCGGGCCGTCACCTCGAGCACGGTGACCGGCGGCAGGTCGCCGGGTCGCTTGAGCCGGCCGCGGCGCGTCTCGACCGCGCCGCCCGCGGCGAGGTCCTTGAGGAGGGCCTTCAGCGCGATCTTGTCGGCGCCGCCCCTGATGCCGAAGGCCCGCGCGATCTCGCGCCTGCCCGCCTCGCCGGGATTCTCGGCGATGAAGGCGAGCAGCTGCTCGCGGGTCGGCAGCGGCGCGGGGGTCTTCGTCTTCTTCTCGCGCGGCGTCTTCGCCAAGGTTCAGCCCCCCTCGCCTGCGAAACTATGGAAACTGGCACCACGGACGGGCCTCACCGGACCTCGCCGGATATCCGGATCCTCCGCCCGACCATAACCGGGGAGCGGTGACAAGCCAAAGCGGTTGGCTGAATCCCGATCATTCCCCGTCGCTGGTCTTGGCCTTCCTGGCCGGGGCTTTCTTCTTCACCGGCGGCTTCTTTGCGGTTGTCTTCTTCGCCGTCGCCCTGGCCGGCCGCTTGCCGGGGCTCTTGCCGGCCTTGGCCGTGAGCAGCTCCACTGCCTGCTCCATGGTGACGCTGTCGGCGGCCATGTCCTTGGGCAGGGTCGCGTTCACCTTGCCGTGATTGACGTACGCCCCGTAGCGGCCGTCGCGGACGGTGATCGGGCCGCCCTCGGTCGGGTGATCGCCGAGGGTCTTGAGGGCCTTCGGCGTTCCTCGGCCGCCGGGGCGGCGACCGCCGCCGGCCCGCTTCTCGGCGAGGAGCGAAACCGCGCGGTTGAGGCCGACGGAGAACACCTCCTCGACCGAATCGAGGTTGGCATAGGTGCCGTCGTGGAGGATGAAGGGGCCGTAGCGGCCGATGCCGGCGGTGATCGGCGTGGCGGTCTCGGGATGGAGGCCGACCTCGCGGGGGAGGCCGAGCAGCGCGAGCGCATCGGCGAGGCTGAGGGTCGCCGCATCCCAGCCGCGCGGCAGGCTCGACCGCTTCGGCTTCTCGCCCTCCGCGGCGGCTTCGCCAAGCTGGACATAGGGACCGAAGCGGCCGGTGCGGATCGACACCTCGAGCCCGGTCTCGGGATCGACACCGAGATTGCGGGTGCCGTCGCCGCCGAGCTCGCCCCCGTTGCCGTTCTCGCCGGAGGCGGCGAGCTGACGGGTGTAGCGGCACTCGGGATAGTTCGAGCAGCCGATGAAGGCGCCGAACTTGCCGAGCTTGAGGGAGAGGCGGCCATTGCCGCAGGACGGGCACTGGCGCGGGTCGCCGCCCTCGGCGCGGGCCGGGAAGATGTGCGGCCCGAGCAGCTCGTTGAGCGCCTCCAGCACCTCGGCGACGCGAAGATCGTCGGTCTCGGCGACATCGGCCGAGAACTGCCGCCAGAACTCGCGGAGCACCTCCTTCCAGGAGATGTCGCCGTTCGAGATCTTGTCGAGCTTCTCCTCGAGGTCGGCGGTGAAGTCGTACTCGACATAGCGCTCGAAGAAGCTCTCGAGGAAGGCGGTGACGAGCCGGCCCTTGTCCTCCGGGATGAGCTGCTTCTTCTCGAGCCGGACATAGCCGCGGTCGCGCAGCACCGAGAGGGTCGCGGTGTAGGTCGAGGGGCGGCCGATGCCGAGCTCCTCCATCTTCTTGATCAGCGTCGCCTCGGTATAGCGGGGCGGCGGCTCGGTGAAGTGCTGCTCGACGGCGATGCCGTGCTCGGTGAGCGGATCGCCCTCGGCCATCGCCGGCAGGCGCCCGTCGTCAGCAGCGTCGTCGCTCTCGGCGCCGCGCTGGCGGGCATATTTGTCGGCCTCGTCGTCGCGGCCCTCCTGGTAGACGGCAAGGAAGCCGTCGAAGCGGACGACCTGGCCGGTGGCCCGGAGCCCGACCTTCCGCGCGCCGGTGCCGGCATCGATCTCGACGGTGGTGCGCTCGATCTCGGCCGCCGCCATCTGGCAGGCGATGGTGCGTTTCCAGATCAGGTCGTAGAGGCGGGCCTGCTCGCCCTCGAGCCTGCCGGCGACCGACGAGGGGTGGCGGGCGAGATCGGTGGGGCGGATGGCCTCATGGGCCTCCTGGGCGTTCTTCGCCTTGGCCTGGTAGTGGCGCGGACGCTCCGGCAGGTAGCGCTCGCCGAAGGTCGAGGCGATGACCGAGCGGGCCGCCGACAGCGCCTCGGGCGCCATGTCGACGCCGTCGGTCCGCATATAGGTGATGTAGCCGTCCTCGTAGAGGCGCTGCGCGACCTGCATGGTGCGGGCGGCGGCGAAGCCGAGCTTCCGCGACGCCTCCTGCTGGAGGGTCGAGGTGGTGAAGGGCGGCGACGGGTTGCGCCGCACCGGCTTCGCCTCGACCGAGGCGACGCGGTAGGCGCCGGAGCGGAGGGCGGCCTCGATCGCCCGGGCGGTCGCCTCGTCGGGGATGTCGAGCCGGCCGAGCTTCTTGCCGTCGAAGCCGACCGCGCGGGCGACGAAGCGGCCGCCGGCGGGGGTTTCGAGCGTGACTTCGACGCTCCAGTATTCCTGCGGCCGGAACAGCTCGATCTCGCGCTCGCGGTCGCAGACCAGGCGGAGCGCCACCGACTGGACGCGCCCGGCGGAGCGCGCGCCGGGGAGCTTCCGCCACAGCACCGGCGAGAGCGTGAAGCCGACCAGATAGTCGAGCGCGCGGCGGGCGAGATAGGCATCGACCAGGTCGACATCGATCTGGCGCGGATTGCGCATCGCGTCGAGCACCGCATCCTTGGTGATGGCGTTGAACACCACCCGCTCGACCGGCATGTCCTTCATCACGCGCTTGCCGCGGAGCACCTCGAGCACGTGCCAGGAGATCGCCTCGCCCTCGCGATCGGGGTCGGTGGCGAGGATCAGGCGATCCGCGCCCTTCACCGCCGCCGCGATCTCCGACAGCCGCTTGCCCGACTTGCCGTCGACTTCCCAATGCATGGCGAAATCGTGCTCGGGATCGACCGAACCGTTCTTGGACGGCAGGTCGCGCACGTGCCCATAGGAGGCGATGACCTGATAGCCGGAGCCCAGGTACTTGTTGATGGTCTTCGCTTTGGCAGGCGATTCGACGATGACGATGTTCATGGACGCCTGATCGGAGCCTCGCCGGACGGGGGTTGGGTCGATTAGATGGGCGCGATCCGACGGTCTTCCAAGCGTGTCGCCGCCGAACCGGATCGGGGCGCGACAATCCGGGAATCGGCCCGGCCTGTCAATTGCAGCCTGAGAAGCGCGGAATCCTGCGGATTCGAAGCGATTGGCCTTGCATCTCCCTGCCCTCTATGATTACATATACGCAATTGCAACAATCTCTAGTTGCATTCACGCATTGATACTGGTCCGACATAACCCATGAACCAACCGAGATTGCCTGACCCGTCGCGGAACCCGCTCGAGACCGCGGAGTATATCGAAGGGCTTGCCAGGGACCTGCGACGGCTCGCGGCCGCAGCCGACCTCGGCTTCCTCGCCTATCTCCTCGCCATGGTGGAGGACGATGCCGCCGCCACCGTGCGGCGGCTCGGGAACGGCAAGGGCAATGGCTGAACCGCCTCCGGTACAACGGTCGTCGTGGCCAGAAAGGGTCAACAGCTTCGCCCTCGTGGGCTTCACCGCAGCACTGGTGTTCGTTTCCTTTCTACAATACCTCACACTCGACTCGCAGAAGCGCATTCAAGAGGCAGCGACACGATCCAACGTCGCCCCATCGTATGGCGGGAAGAGCACTGAACAAGACTTCGTGCTCAACATGACCAATACGGGCGCAATCCCGGCCCGGGGCGTGACGGTCATGCAAAGCGCGGGGGTGTTCGCTTCCGAAGACGACCTCGCCGCCCTTTGTGCGAGGCCTGTCCCAGCCGGCAATCCCGTGACAATTCACCCTGGACGCCGCGTCGAGCATCATGTGACCGCGCCCAGCGAGGAGGAAATCAAAGCGTTGGCTGGCCGCCACTACGCCTTCTGCGGTGCGATCAGCTATCGGGACGAACTCGGCGACGCTTTACCATCCGATTTCTGCTTTGCGTTCAGCGAATCGGAACTCAACGATCCCGTGCGGACAAGCAACACGGATCACACCATCTGTGCGCCCGGGCATGGGGCTTCATAGCGTCGATCACACCATCGACACCCGCTGGCCGCCGTGCCGCTCCAGCCGGCCGGCGAGGGCGAGTTCGAGGAGGACGAGATGGACGACCGCCGGCCGGGCGCCGGTGAAGCGGATGATCTCGTCGATCTCGACCGGGGTCGGACCGAGCGCGGCGATGACCCGTTCGCGCTCGTCTTCGCCGACATCGCCGGCTGCCAGCGGCTCGTCGGCGGGCTCGTCCGCCTCGTCGCGCTGCCGGCCGAGCATCGGATCGAGTTCGGCGATGACGTCGTCCGGACCGGTGACGAGATGGGCGCCCTCCTTGATCAGACGGTTCGAGCCGGCGGCGCGGGGGTCGAGGGGGGAGCCGGGGACGGCGAAGACCAGGCGGCCCTGGTCGGTGGCGCGGCGGGCGGTGATGAGCGAGCCGGACCGCTCGGCCGCCTCGACCACGACGACGCCGAGCGACATGCCGGAAATGATCCGGTTGCGGCGGGGAAAGTCGCGGCCGCGCGGCTCGTGGCCCAAGGGCATTTCGGTGACCAGCGCGCCGCCTTCGGCCGCGATGCGTCCGGCAAGGCCCTGATGCTCGGGGGGATAGATGTGGTCGATGCCGCCGGCGAGCACCGCCACGGTGCCGGTCGGAAGCGCCGCCTCGTGGGCGGCGCCGTCGATGCCGCGGGCGAGGCCGGAGGTGACAACATAACCGGCGCCGCCGAGGCCGCGGGCGACGATGGCCGCGAATTTCCTGCCGGCGACGGATGAATTGCGCGAGCCGACGATCGCAACGGCGGCCCGACGGAGCACGGATATGTCGCCGACGACCGACACGAGCGGCGGCGCATCCGCGACGTGGCGGAGCGCCTGCGGGTAGTCGGGCTCCCCGAGTGCGACCATCTGCCCGCCGAGCCGGGCGAGGGCTTCGAGCTCGCGGCCGGCCTCGGCCGCGGTGCAGATGCGGATCGAGCGCCCGCCGCGGCGGGCGAGCTCGGGCGCGGCGGCGAGCGCCGCCGCCCCGCTGCCGAAATGGTTGATGAGCTCGCGGAAGGTGACCGGCCCGACATTCTCGCTCCGGAAGAGCCGGAGCCAGGCGAGGCGCTGGTCGTCGCCGAGACGGAGTCCGGTCTCGCGACGGCCGGCGGTCATTTCTTCTGGCCGATGCGCGATTCGGTGCCGGCGAGCAGCCGGCGGATGTTGTCGGCGTGGCGCCACCAGAGGATGACGGTGAGGACGACGAAGAGGCCGCCGATGCGATCGTGGAAGACGAAGATGAGGACGAGGGGCGTGAGCGCGCTCGCCACCAGCGCGCCGAGCGAGGAGTAGCGGGTGAAATACGCGACGCCGAGCCAGGCGAGCGCGAACACCACCACCGCCGGCCAGGCGGGGCTCGGGATAGCGAGCCCGATGAGCACGCCGAGATAGGTGGCGACGCCCTTGCCGCCCTTGAACCTGAGCCACACCGGGAAGACGTGGCCGAGGAAGGCGCCGAGCCCGGCGAGCATGGCGCCATCCGGCCCGAACAGGGCGGCGGCGATCAGCACCGCGGCGGTGCCCTTGAGGCAGTCGAGCACCAGGGTGGCGGCGGCAAGATCGCGCCGGCCGGTGCGGAGCACGTTGGTGGCACCGATATTGCCGGAGCCGATGGCGCGGAGATCCCCCGCCCCGGCGAAGCGGGTGAGGAGCAGCCCGAACGGGATCGAGCCGAGGAGATAGCCGATCGCAAGCGCCGCGATCAGGCTCAGGCTGGACGGCATGTGGTCTTGGGCTCCCCTCCGGTCAGGGGCAACCTATTCGAGACACCCGGCGCTGGGCAACAGGGCGGCTGTGCCGGGCCCTCCGGACCAAGGTTCGCCTGCGTTCGTCCCCATCCGCTCATGCCCGTGCACAGGCGCATCCAGCTTCCGCATCTCCGTGCCTGTGTTTGAAGGACACGACCGACGCGCGCACTCACTCTCGCGCCGGAGTCTGCGAAAGCTGGGTCCCCGCGTGCGCGGGGACGAGCGGAATTGGGGAGGGCGGCGGACCGAAATCCAAGGTTTGACAGCGTTTGTAGTAGAGCACCGACCTCCCATCCGCTCATGCCCGTGCACACGGGCATCCAGCTTCTGCATCTCCGCGCCTGTGTTTGAAGGACACGACCGACGCGCGCACTCACTCTCGCGCCGGAGTCTGCGAAAGCTGGGTCCCCCGCGCAGGGGGGACGGGCGGAGTTGGGGAGGGCGGCGCAACGGGACGGGGCGCCGCCTGGGGCCTTCCGCCCGCGGCGCGGCTCGGGTAGGGTCCCGCCGCTTTGGACGGAGAAGAATAATGGCGGAAGCGTTGAAGGGGCTCAAAGGCAGCGTCGGGATCGTGACCGGGGCGGCGAAGGGAATCGGCGAAGGCGTGGCGCGGACGCTCCATGCGGCGGGCGTGAGGCTCGCGCTCGGCGACGTCGACGAGGCGGGGCTCGCGGCGCTCGCCGCCGATCTCGGCGGCGACGTGATGACGGCGCCGCTCGACGTGACCAATGGCGCCGCGGTCGAGGCCTTCGTCGCCGAGGCCGAGAAGCGGCTCGGGCCGGTCGAGCGCCTCGCCCATGTCGTCGGCATCCAGAAATTCGGCTCGATCGCCGAGATGCCGGAAGCGGACTTCGACGCGATGATGGCGGTGAACGTGAAGGGCGCCTTCCTCACCGTCCAGGCGGTGGCGAAGCGGATGATCCCGCGGGAGCGCGGCGCGATCGTGGTGATCGCCTCGACGGCGGCGCGCACCCCGCGCATCAAGCAGGGCGGCTACTGCGCCTCGAAGGCGGCGGTGGCGCAGCTGATGTGCGTCGCCGGGCTCGAACTCGCGCCCCACGACATCCGCGTCAACTGCGTCTCCCCCGGCGTCACCGACACCGGCATGGTGCAGCGGCTGATGTCGACGATGTCCAACACCGACGTCGTGACCCGCGGCGACCTCGACGCCTTCCGCGTCGGCGTGCCGCTCGGCCGCGTCGCCCGCTCGGAGGAGATCGCCGACGTGGTCGCCTTCCTCCTCTCCGACCAGGCGAGCTACCTGACCATGCAGGACGTGGTGGTCGACGGCGGGGCGGCGCTGGGGGCGTAGGGGCGCGGACTGCCGGTTGGGTTGACGTCCGCTTCCGGAGCCCAATCGGGCGAATGCGGGCGGCTGGCAGCCGCCCGCCCTGGTTCCGAAAGGCTAGTTGACTACGTCGATCTTCGGCGGCTGCCAGGAACCGTTGAGGATCGGATCCTTCCCCCAGTAGGCGCGGATGTAGAGCGAGAATGGCTCGGCAGGCGCGGGCAGCCAGTTGCTCTCCTTGTCGGCACCGGGGGACTTTGAACCGGCATAGATCGTCAGCGACCCGTCGGCATTGCGCTGCAGCGTCGTGTTCTTGGTACCAAGCGAATATCGGTTGAGATCGTTCGCGTGGAAGAAGTGCTCCTTGTTGTAGAGCGTCAGCGACCAGAAGCCATTGACCGGCGGTTCCTGCCCTGCAGCGAAGGTGATTGCGTATGTTTTCGATCCATCGAGCGCTGCGCCTGAGACATCGTTGTCGGTGTAGAAATACTGCGTCTCGTTCGGCCGGTTGTCGAACATGTTGGACCGAGCCGTGCCGGTCCGGTCGTAGTAGTCGACGCCCCATTGCGCATTGTTCGTCGAGCGATTCCAGCCGTTTCCGGCGGGACGACCATTGTGCTTCCACTGCAGGAACGGCGTGATGACTTCCGCCTCGGCCTTCACCGCCTCATCGACGATCGCCGCCTTGAGCGCCGGGTTCTTCGCCGCCACGTCCATCAACCAGCGGAACTGGGCGTACATGGCTTCCTCGCCGGGCAGCGGTGCCACCATGTCGAGGATTTCCGGGAACTGGTCGAAATACTTCTCGGGGACGACCCATCGGGTTTCCTCGCCGCCGCCGCTGTCGCCAGGGTTGGCGATGTCGGGAGCATTCTTCCAGTCGATCGTCTTCATCTCGCCGGTGAACTCGGTGAGCGGATAGGCGACGACCTGGTTCAGCAGCGGCTGGATGGCGGCCCGGTCTTCGTCGGTGTCATTCATGAAGACGCGCGGGATCGCATTCGCAAGGGTCGTCGGAAAGC
>JAESFN010001306.1_pt1 | contig 11575 bp, 9 predicted proteins | sample 9269411 | NCBI WGS metagenome assembly JAESFN01 (sample SAMN14505399, study PRJNA617100) | algae metagenome | isolation source: Iphinoe sp. HA4291-MV1 and co-occurring heterotrophs from trail next to... | place: USA: Maunawili Falls, Hawaii | collected 2009-07-25
CCCCCGGCGACTCGCCGGGGGCTAATGACGACGTTGCACATTAGCCCCCCGTCAATGACGGGGGGGAGCCTTCGGTCGCTCTTCCTTTGACCGCAATCGGCGAGTCAGACGCACCAAGGCTTTGCGGCTCGCGGCGTCTTGCCGCTGGAAAAGAAGGTAACCTTTCCTAGCGGCGGATGGTCTCGAGTCTCGAGGAGCTTGGCCTCATGTTGCCCGTGCGCGAAGTCATGACGCGTCAGGTGGTTTCGGTCGCGCCCGACGCCACCGTGGATCAGGTCATCGAGCTATTGCTCCGGCATGCGGTGTCAGGCTTGCCGGTGATCGACGACGATCAGCGGCTGCTGGGCGTCGTCACCGAATACGACCTGCTCGAAGCGCTCTACGACCACGAGATCGGCAATCAGCCAGTCCGCGACCATATGACGCGCGACCCGCTCTGCATTGCCGACGATACGCCGCTCGTGGCCGTGGCCGACCTCATGCTCACCTCGCGCATGCGCCGGCTGCCGGTGGTGCGCGACGGGCGATTGGTCGGCCTTGTCAGCCGGCACGATCTGATCCGCGTGATCCAGGATCTCCGCCGCCGTGTGCAGGCCGGCCTGGCCAGCGAAACGCAGGAACTGGCACACCGCGGCTAGCCAATGCCAAGCGCTTGCGGAAGCTGCGCCGGCGCGCGAGAATCGGCTTGTCGCGGCAGTCCGGCATTGGCGCATGCGTTCTTCTGGCCGGCCCCGCTGCGACGGCGATTAGTGCCCGGCCAGTTCGCGCTCGGGGCGAAATCTTGGCCGGCGGGAGGCCTGGTCGATGAGCGTCCGAGGTCCGGAAGACGTAGCGGCGGAAAGCGATCCTTCTCTGCAAGCCGAGTTGGCCGTGCTGCGCGAACGCGTGGCCGAGCTCGAGGCCGCGAACTCCAGCCAAGCAGCGGCGCTGCTCGATGCCGAGGCGCGGTATCGAGCCCTCGTGGAAGCGGCGCCCATCAACGTCTTTCATAAAGATGCCGGCGGGCGCTTCACCTTCGGCAATCGCCGCTTCTGCGAATCGCTGGGCAAGCAGTGGGACGAGATCGTCGGCCGCACCGACTTCGACTTCTTCCCCCGCAAGCTCGCACAGAAGTACCGGCGAGACGACGTGCGCGTCATGGAGACCGGACAAGCCTGGCACGATGTCGAAGAGCATCTGTCGCTTGAAGGGGAGAAACGCTACGTCGAAGTGAGCAAAACGCCTCTCTACGACGCCAGCGGCCGGCTGGTCGGCGTGCAGGGCCTCTTTCGCGACATCACCGCGCAGCGCGGCGCCGAGCTCGCGCTCGGAGATTCCGAGGCGCGCTATCGTTCGCTCGTCGAAAGCTTGCCGCTTTCGACCTGGAGCAAAGGGCTCGACGGCCGCTTCACTTTTGCGAATCGCTTGTTCTGCGAACGTGCTGGCCTAACGCTCGAGGAGCTGATCGGCCGCACCGACCTCGATCTGTTCCGCGCCGAATTGGCCGAAAAGTACCGCCGCGACGATGAGCACGTCGTGCAATCCGGCAAGGTGCTCGAAGCGATCGAGGAGTTCCGGCAACCCGAAGGCAACAAGCTCTATGTTCAGGTGCTCAAGGCGCCCGTCCACGACGCAGCCGGGCGGATCGTCGGCACGCAGGGAGTCTTTTGGGATGTCACTGCGCGCGTCGAAGCCGAAGGGCAGCTCGAACGTGCTCGCCTGGCCGCCGAAGAGGCCAGCACCGCCAAGGGGCAATTCCTGGCCAACATGAGCCACGAGATCCGCACCCCGTTGGGCGGGATTCTCGGGATGACTCATCTGCTGCTCGACACCGAGCCCTCGGCGCTGCAGCGCGAGTATCTGCTGCTCGTGGAGCAATCGGCCGAAGCGCTGCTGACCGTAATCAACGACATTCTCGACTTCTCCAAGATCGAGGCCGGCAAGCTCGAACTGGTGGAAGAAGTCTTTTCGCCTGCGCAGCTCGTGGCCGGACTCGTGCAATTGCTCGAGCCGCGCGCGGAGCACAAGGGGCTGCGGCTCGCTTCCTCGCTGCAGGCGGAGATTCCTGGCTGGGTTCGCGGAGACGCCGGCAGGCTCCGGCAAGTGCTGCTGAACTTGCTCGGCAATGCCATCAAGTTCACCGAGCGCGGCGAGGTTGGCCTGGATGTGGCTGTCGAAGCATTCGACGGCCAAGCCGTGGAGTTGCACCTGGCCGTGCGCGATACCGGCATTGGTATCCCGGCCGACAAGCAGCAGCGCGTCTTCGAGTCGTTCGAGCAAGCCGACGGCGCGACGAATCGCAAATATGGCGGCACCGGCCTGGGGCTCGCTATTTCCCTGCGGCTCGTGGAACTCATGCATGGTCGACTGTGGCTTGAAAGCGAGCCTGGCCGTGGCAGCGTGTTCCACGTGTCGCTGCCGCTCGGCGTCGTCGATATGGTGCAAGGCTCTGCGCCGCCAACATCCCCCACCATTCCGCCGCCGGTGCGGCCGCTGCGAATTCTGCTGGCCGAAGACAGTCTGGTGAATCAGAAGTACGCCTTAGCGCTTCTCGCTAAGCGAGGGCACCACGTATCGGTGGCAAGCGACGGGCGGCAGGCCGTGGCTCTCGCCAGCCGCGAGCGGTTCGACATCGTGCTGATGGACGTGCAGATGCCAGAACTCGATGGCTTTGCCGCCACCGCGGAGCTGCGTCGCGCCGAACGCGGCGGTCAGCGGCGTGTGCCCATCGTGGCGATGACCGCGCATGCCATGGAAGGAGACCGGGAGCGTTGCCTGGCGGCCGGCATGGACGCCTACGTCAGCAAGCCGCTGCGGCCCGAGGATTTTTTGCCCACCGTGGAGCGCACGGCCGAGGGTCTCGAAACTGCGGCCCCCGCCGCTCCAGAGGCTCCCCTTTCCGACGATCTGGTCGACTGGGCTCGCGCACGCTCGCGCGTCGGCGACGACGAAGGTCTGTTGGCCGAACTGATCGAGGTCTTTCTCGAGGAGTTCCCCAAGTCGCGCGCTCAACTTCAGCAAGCGGTCGACAACGGCCAGGCGCCGGTGGTCGGACGCATTGCCCACACCCTTAAAAGCTCGTTCGGCCACTTCGCCGCGGCCACGGGCGCCGAGGCTGCGCAGCGACTGGAATCGGCCGGGTATGCTGGTACACTGGCAAACGCCCAACAATTCCTTGACCAACTCGACTCCGCCGCCCGCCGGGTCATGCCCGTCTTAGCGGCATTCGTTAAGCAGCGGCGCGAAGTTGCCGCGGGGAGACTCGACCCATGACTTCCGTGCTCGTCGTGGATGATTCGGCTGTCGACCGTCGCTTGGCCGGCGGGCTGCTCGAGAAGCAATCGAGCGTGCATGTTTCCTACGCCTCCGATGGTCACGAGGCGCTACGGCAACTCGAAGCGTCGCTCCCGGATCTCGTGCTCACCGACCTGCAAATGCCCGAGATGACTGGGCTGGAACTCGTCGACGCGATCGTCCGCCGGCATCCGCAGTTGCCGGTGGTGCTGATGACCGCGCAAGGAAGCGAGCAGATCGCGGTCGAGGCGCTGCACCGTGGGGCGTCTAGCTACGTGCCGAAGAGCTCGCTGGCGGAGAACCTGGTGTCGACGGTGATGAACGTGCTCACCGTGTCGCGCGCCGATGATAGCTACGACCGCATGATGACCTGCCTCGAGGAGAGCCGCTGGTCGTTCGTGCTCGACAACGATTACACGCTGATCGGTCCGCTCGTGCAGCTCTTTCGCAAGACCGTGCTCGGCATGGGACTTTGCGACGAAACCACGCAGCTTCAGGTGGGCATCGCCCTGGAAGAAGCGCTGCTCAACGCGCTCTACCACGGGAACCTCGAACTCGCGGCCGACGACCTGGCGAACCTAGGCTACGACCTGAACCACTCGCACGAGCCGAATGCGGTGGAAGAGCGGCGCAAGCTGGCGCCCTATTCGACCCGCAAGATTCATCTGGAAGCGCAGATCTCGCGCAGCGAAGCGCGGTTCACGGTGAGCGACCAGGGGCCTGGTTTCGACCATAAGTCGCTGCCCGACCCGATGGAGGCCCTCGGCCAGGAAGGCTGGCATGGGCGCGGCCTCACCCACATGCGCCTGTTCATGGACGACGTGACCTTCAACGAAGCAGGCAATCAGGTCACGCTGGTCAAGCGCCGGCCGAGCAGCAACGGCCATTGGCACGGCGCATAAGCGGTAGGCCGGAAGTACGGTGGCTGCGCCACCCCGGCTTTTCAAGCTGCGGCCGCTCCCGCAGAGACTGCCCGATTGGGGCGGACGGCGACCTTCGCGCGCCGTCCACGCCCCGGCACGACGTTATTTCTTGCGGTGGCGAATCTTCGCGCGCATCCGGCGTTTCTTGCGGCCCACCTTGCGGCGTCCCTTTCCGGTCTTCTTAACTCCCACGAACGACTCCGATGGTGACTGGAGGTTGGCGGCGGCCCATTAGCGGCCGCAACGCACGGAATTCCTGGCGAAAGCAAGTCTCGTACTATAGCCGCCTTGCCAGCATCGCCGCAAGCCGGCGTTGGCAGCATGGTTAACCTTGCCGGACTGGAGTCGGCCACGCCGCCCATCGGCCTTGCCAACTCGGCGGTCCACGCAATCTGCGGCGACTGACTTTCAAGCCGAAAGAGCACGAAACCTCGTGAAACCGGCGGACCGTTTTAAGGCAGCTTTCACGGTTCGCGGGTAGGCCCATGTCGATGTCCGAGATACAATGAGGCCTCCAGCGGCCACACGCCACCAGCCCACCTTTGACCGGCCGCTGCCCGCCCAATGGTCAACTGAACGCGAGGCTCTCGAGCGCATGCAGACCGCTCGCAGCGCAGGCCTGATGTCCCTGTTGTCGATCGCGCTATGGTCGGCAGCCGGAGTTTTGGGGGCCGCGGAGATTAGCCGCGACCTTCACGACGGCTTCGAGAAGTCGATCCAAGGGTTCGTGGCGAAGCACTGCGCCGACTGCCACGGCCCAGACGATCCTCAGGGCGGACTCGATCTCAGTTCGTTTGGCGACGTTCCAAGCGTGTTGGCCGACTTTCGCCGCTGGGAAGTGGTCCGCGAGCGGCTCGAGGCCGGCGACATGCCGCCCGAAGACGCCGAGCAACCTGCTGCCGAAGAACGCCAAGCCGCCCTCGACTGGATTCGCAAGCTGCGGGCTCATGTGATCCAGGAGTCGAGCGGCGATCCAGGCCCGGTGCTCGCTCGCCGGCTCAGCAACGCGGAATACGACTACACGATTCGCGATCTTACCGGGGTCGACATTCGCCCGGCCCGCGAGTTTCCGGTCGATCCGGCGAACGAAGCCGGCTTCGACAACTCAGGCGAGTCGCTGGCCATGTCGCCGGCGCTGGTGCGAAAGTATCTCGACGCGGCGCGGCTGGTCGCCAGCCATCTCCTGCTCACGCCTGATGGCGCGCGATTCGCGCCGCACCCGGTCGTCGTGGTCACCGATCGCGACAAGTACGCGGTGAAGCGAATCGTCGAGTTCTATGGCCGCCAGCCGACCGACCTGGCGGCTTACTTTGCGGCGGCCTGGAAATATCGCTGGAGGGCCGATTTGGGCATGCCCGAGGCGACGCTCGCCGACGTGGCAAAGCAGTCGCACGTCAGCGAGAAGTATTTAGGCGCCGTCTGGGCGGCGCTCAACGAGCCTGAGGCCGTAGGTCCCATGGCTCGGCTGCAGTCGCAGTGGCAAGCTCTTTCCGCGCCGGCAAACGGACAAGCTCCCGCCGAATTGCAAGCTGACTGCGAAGCCCTGCGAGACAGCGTGGTTACGCTCCGCAAGAAGCTCACGCCCGAGGTGCGGAATCTGCGCGGCGGTCGCGTGCATTCAGGTTCGCAGCCGCTGCTGATGTGGAAGAACAATCAGTGGGCCGCGAACCGCCGCCGCTACGATCCCGCGGTGCTGCAGCCGCCGGCCGGTGCTGCCGCCACAAGCGAAACGGAAGGGACGCGCGAAGAAACTGCCGAGTACGACGACGAGGAGCAACGGCGTGAGAAAAAGACGCCTCCTGCTGATCCGGACCTTACCGTCCCAACCGATCCAGCCGAACGCGCGAAGTACGAGGCGGCCTTCGCCCGCTTCTGTGATGTCTTTCCCGACGCGTTCTACATTGCCGAGCGCGGCCGTACGAACGCGGATCAAGCAAACGAACTCGCCGAAGGGCGCGGCGGCCGGCTGCTGAACGCGGGCTTCCACAGCATGACCGGCTACTACCGCGACGACCGGCCGCTCTACGATTTGGTGCTCAACGCCGACGAGCAGCGCGAGCTCGACAGGTTGTGGAATGAGTTCTTCTTCACGAGCGCCGTGGCCGAGCGGATGCATACCAGCTTCCTCTGGTACGAACGCTCCGACTCGAGCTTCATGCTCAGCGAGGAGTTCAACTTTACGCGAGCCGAGGACAAGGACTGCACCGATGAGACGGTACTGAAAAAGCTGGCCGAGGCCTTCGAGGCCAAGGCGGCCAAGAACCGTGCCCGCCCCGTGGTGCTGCAGGCAATCCGCGAGCACTTTGCCACGGTGAACCAAAACGTTCGCTGGCACGAGCAGGCCTGGCGCGACGCCGAGCCGCGGCATTTGGAGGCGCTCGTCGCCTTTGCCGGCAAGACTTACCGCCGGCCGCTCGCCGCCGCAGAACGCGAGGGCCTGATCGACTTCTATCGTTCGCTCCGCAGCGAAGGCATGGAGCACGAAGAAGCGATTCGCGATTCATTCGCCGCCGTGCTGATGTCGCCCCACTTTTGCTACCGAGCCGATCTGGGAGCGCCCGACGACAACGTGCAGCCGCTTACGGGCTACGAATTGGCCAATCGCCTCAGCTACTTCCTTTGGTCAAGCCTGCCGGACGACGAGTTGCTGGCCCACGCCGCGGCCGACGACCTGCGCGATCCGGCCGTGCTGACCGCACAAACGCGGCGCATGCTCCGCGACCCGCGCTCGCGGGCATTGGCCGTGGAGTTCGGCGCCAACTGGCTCGACTTTCGCCGCTTCGAGGAGCACAACGCCGTCGACCGCGAGCGGTTCCCCACGTTCGACGACGGACTGCGGCAGGCCATGTTCGAAGAGCCGGTTCGGTTCCTGCACCATCTCGTGCAGCAAGACGGCAACGTGCTCGACGCCCTGTTCGGCGAATACACGTTCGTGAACGCCTCGCTCGCCAAGCACTATGGCATGCAGCACTCCGGCGATCCGAACGACTGGGTTCGCATTGACGATGCTGCCCGCTACGGCCGCGGCGGCCTGCTGCCGATGTCCGTGTTTCTCACCGTCAATTCGCCGGGGCTCCGCACGAGCCCGGTGAAGCGTGGCTACTGGGTCGTGCGCCGCGTGCTAGGCGAGCATATTCCGCCTCCGCCGCCCGATGTGCCGGAGATTCCGAACAACGAGGCCGAGCTCGGCAAGCTCACGCTTCGCGAGGTCTTGGCCCTGCACCGGCAAGACAAAGCCTGCGCCGGCTGCCATGCCCGCTTCGATTCGTTTGGCCTCGTGTTCGAAGGCTTCGGTCCGGTCGGCGAGCGGCGCGAACTCGATTTGGGCGGCCGGCCGGTTGACATTGCGGCCGAATTCCCCGACGGCAGCCAAGAGTCGGGCGTCGAGGGCTTGCGCAAATACATTCGGGCACATCGCCAGCGGGACTACGTCGACAATCTGAGTCGCAAACTGCTGGCTTACGGACTGGGACGCACGCTGATCAATTCCGACGAAGGTCTCGTCGACAGCATGAAGCAGCGGCTCGCCGAAAACGACCACCGCTTCGGCACGCTAATCGACGCGATCGTCACCAGTCCGCAATTCTTGAACAAACGTGGCGGCGGGATCTCTCAAGCGCCTCTTGCAGGAGAATGACATGCGTGGCTCTCACCAGCGCTCGGCCCACCTTCGACGCAACCACGTTTCACGGCGCACGTTCCTGCGCGGCGTCGGGGTGACGATGTCGCTCCCCTGGCTCGAGTCGCTGCCGGTGTGGGGGCCACAAACGGCCAGCGCCAGCGAGTCGAGCCCCACGACGCCGCCCAAGCGTTTCGCCGCGCTCTTCATGGCCTGCGGCGTGAACTTTCCCAACTGGTGGGCCAAGGGCGCCGGCGCCGACATGGAACTCGGCCGCTGCCTCGAGCCGATGGCCGCCCATAAAACGCAGATGAACGTCATCGACGGCCTGTTCAATCGCAGCGCCGTGGGCGTCGGCATTCATCCGGGGCAGACCGGCAACGTGCTCTCGGGCGCTGCGCTGCAGAAGGGGGCCGAGCTGCGAGGCGGGATCAGCGTCGATCAGGTGCTGGCCAATCATTTCGCCGAGCAGACGGCCGTGCCCAGCATGGTGTTGGGGTGTGAGCAGCCGATCACGGGCTACCACGAAACCAACTTCTCGATGGCCTACAGCTCGCACATCTCCTGGGAAAACGCCACCTCGCCGGTGCCGATGGAGGTCTACCCCTCGCTGGCCTTCGACAGCCTGTTCGAGAACCGCGGCCAACTGCGCAACAAAAGCATTCTCGACCGCGTGCGCGAAGAGGCGGCCAGCCTCAGCCGGCAGGTGAGCGCTCACGACAGGATCAAGGTTGACGAATACCTATCGAGCGTGCGAGACGTGGAGAAGCGGATCACCGCCATGCGCGGCGCTGCCGACAAGGCGGCCAACAAAGCCGGCGAAAGCGGACAGCCGCTCTTTGCCATGAAACGGCCCGACAACGGCTTGCCGGAAGACATTCGCGATCACATGCGGCTGATGTGCGATCTGTTGGCCCTCGGCTTCCAAACCGACAAGACCCGCGTGGCCACGTTGCTCCTGTGCCGAGACATCTCCGGCATGTTCTATCCGTTCCTCGGTGTGCGAGCGTCGCACCACCCGGCTTCGCATCAGGACGAGAACGAAAGCTACGAGAAGATCACTAAGTACTACGTCAGCCAGTTCGCCTACCTTACGGGCCGCCTCGCAGAGATGAAGGAAGGCGACGGCACCGTGCTCGACAACTCGTGCCTGCTGTTCCTCTCGAACATGTGGTCCGGCAAGGAGCACGACTCGTCGCGCTTGCCCGTGCTGCAGGCCGGCCGCCTGGGCGGCACGATCGAAACGGGACGCGTGCTCAACTACCTGGACTCAGGCGACGACAACCGCAAGCTCTGCAGCTTGTACCTATCGGTGCTGAACCGGATGGGCGTGGAGCAAAGCGAGTTCGGCGACGCGCAACAGCCGCTAGCGGGGCTATAAGCGAGCGCCCTCGTAGGGTCCGCTGTGCGGACCAATGGGTTGCGCAAGTTTCGCCCACCGGTCTACACGCGGCGTTGACCGTACGCATTGGTCCGCACAGCGGACCCTACACCGCCAGCTCCACGCGGCCTGCGAGTTGCGAACGCGCGATCCGCTCGCCTTGGCAATCGTAGAACAGCACTGTGTTGTTCACCGCTTCCCAAATCGCGGTGAACTTCACCTCGCGCGGCCCATGCAGGCAGAAGGAAACGCCGCAGGGGGCCCCGCCGCGGACCAGCAGCCGCTGGGTGAGCGGAAAGGCGCCCGGCTCGAACTGTTCGCGGCTGCAGATCGCCCGCTGCACGTAGTTGCGGAGGTCGTCGAGATCGCGAATCGGTTCGGAAAACGTAACCATGCCGGCGGGCGCCTCGGGGTGTCGGGACAGGGAAGCGTCGGCGAGGGGCCAGGTCAGGCCCGCCGACGACGGTCACCCTCGATATCGGCAGCCGTTTGCGGCCCCTTCGCTTTGGCCGCCTTGAGTCTTTTCGCAGTCCCGCGCTGCAGTCCGCCTCGTAACCCAACGATTTCCTTGCGGTTATCGTGGCCAGGTTCCTCGCGGGTCTCGACAACGGTGCTCGGCATGTTGCGAAAGCGGCGCAGATCAATCGCTATGAGCGGCAAGAAGTCCGTAGCCAGCAAACTCTACCGAGCTTTCCACGCCAGCCCTATCGTTTCCTGTCAGGCTTTGGCGTGGCCCGGCAACAGCGGCCAACTACCTCAGCCGCCCCTCTGCAGACCATGCTCAGCGCAATCACCGCGAGGCACACGATGCCCAAGGGCAAACCAAGCACGATCACTATGTACAACGCGGACATGACTGCGTTTGGAAACGCGATCGCGGCCATTCCCAACACGGCCGCTGCCATCGCGATCCGCAGCAAAATATTTCGCACCATCAACGCGTTCTTCGACATCGCATAACTCCCCAGACAGCAACGGCAACGCCCAGGATCAACGCTATGGGCAGCCCAAGCAGCATCGCGGCCAGGCCCGCTCCCAAGCCGCCGGCGCCTCCTTGTATGGTCCGGCCAAACGCCGCGCCGATCGCGCAGCCCAGCAGGCAGCAAGCGGCGACGAATCCCACGACAACGATCAACCAGCCACCGCTTCGTTGAGAGACCAGGAACACGGCTACTGCCAGGCCGGTCCACGAAAAGCAGGCAAGTAAACGGCCTGCTGGCAGGTTTGCAGCATCCCACCTATCGCTCATTTCACGCTCTCCTGCGACCTTCGTTTTCCAGCGGCCCACGCTGTACCGCTAGAACCGGCCGGATCGCGATCGATTAACAGTCGGTGGCCTGCGTCGGATGCCCAGGTCCCTGGTTCGTGACCGAAAACGAACGCGCCGGCTGCGCTCCCCCTACCGAACCACTCCCTAGCCCCTCTGGAAGTGTATATTTGCCGGTTTTTTGTTTGACGGATTTTCCGCTCGCGCAGTACACTACAGGCGGAGTCGAGAAGGCGGCCGACGATGTCTCGAAGCACCCAACCTTTGGGAGACAGCCGGACATGAACCTGCAAGACATTCTGCGGCAAAAGGGCGCGACCGTTCACACCATTGCCTCGCAGGCCACGCTCGATGATGTGGTTCAGAAGCTGGTGCAGAACAACTGCGGCTCACTCGTCGTCTGCGATGCGGATTGCCAGCAGGCCGACAGCATGGTCGGCATCATCACCGAACGCGACATTCTGCGGGCATTCGCCAAGCACCGCGGGCCTCTGGCCGAGTTGCGGGTGGCCGACCACATGTCCCGCAAACCGGTCACTGGCTCGCCCGAAGACTCGCTCGAGGCGGTGATGGGCGTGATGACGGAGAAGCGCATCCGCCATCTGCCCGTGATCGAGGCCGATCGCCTGGTCGGCATGATCTCGATCGGCGACATCGTGAAGGCCGAGCACAGCCAGCTCACGGTCGAGAACCACTACTTGAAGAGCTACTTGCACGGCTGATCGCTCGATCACGTGCGACCGACCTTCGCGCGGTGGCCGACTAGCAAACGCTTGCGGGTTCGCGGCTCTTGGGAACTGCGCGAAACTTTGACGCGTAATCAAGGGGCGGCGAAGTCCCGTAAGCGGAGCTGTTTTCCAGCCAAGAACTCCTTGCGCAGAGTCCCCGATTCCGACGACGATCGTGTCCGTTGCAAGTGGTCGCTGATCCTGCTTGCAGTCGGCTAAAGAACTGATTTCTGGCTGCATGCTAGCAGCGAAGTGGCCGATGGAATCTTGAGTCGGATTCCTCCCGTTGTCCCTCCGCTTGATCTTGCGCCATGACCATGTCGTCGGTTCGGCGGCCTGCGTGGTCCCTGGTGGCCGTGTTGGCTGTATTGCTTTGGCTAAGCC
>JAESFN010001307.1_pt1 | contig 11549 bp, 7 predicted proteins | sample 9269411 | NCBI WGS metagenome assembly JAESFN01 (sample SAMN14505399, study PRJNA617100) | algae metagenome | isolation source: Iphinoe sp. HA4291-MV1 and co-occurring heterotrophs from trail next to... | place: USA: Maunawili Falls, Hawaii | collected 2009-07-25
GGTGGCCGACATCCGCACGTCCGTCCCGTCGATCCGCCAGCTCGTGGTGATCGGTGGTGAGGTGCCCGACGGGCTGCTCGGGTACCACGATCTGCTGGCCGCCGGCGACGGTGCCGACCCCACGCCCCGGGCGCACCGCGACCCGGCCGATACCGCCTGGCTGATCTACACCTCGGGCACCACCGGGCGGCCTAAGGGGGCGATGCTGTCGCACCGGGCGGTCGTCTCCGCCGCGCTGAACGCGATGCTGGAGTGGCGGGCGACCGCCGACGAGCGGGTCCTGTTCTGCTTCCCGCTCTGCCACGTCGCGGCGTTCATCCCGGTCGCGTACCACCTGCGGGCGGCGACCGTGGTGATGATGCGGGGGTTCGACCCGGCGGCCTGGCTCGACCTGGTCGCCCGGCACCGGATCACCCACGCCGGCCTGGCCCCGACCATGCTCGACTTCATCCTCCGTTCCGGCGGGGTCGACGAGGCCGACCTGGACTCGATCGAGCTGATCGTCTATGGCGGTTCGCCGATACCGCCGCCGCTGCTCGAGGCCGGGATAAAGCGCTTCGGGGACGTGTTCATGGGCTCGTACGGGATGACCGAGCTGTCCGGCAACGTGCTCATGCTCGGCATCGACGAACACCGGCGGGCGGTGGCCGGCGAACCGGGTCTGCTCCAGGCGGCCGGCCGGTGCGAGTGCCTGGCCTCGGTGCGCGTGGTCGATGAGGATCTCCGCGACGTGGCCGTCGGCGAGGTCGGCGAGATCGTCGTCTCCGGCGACCAGGTGATGACCGGCTACTGGCGGGCCGAGGAGGCGACCGCCGAGGTACTGGTCGACGGCTGGCTGCGCACGGGTGACCTGGCCCGGGTCGACGCCGAGGGGCTGTTCTACATCGTCGACCGGAAGAAGGACATGATCGTCACCGGGGCGGAGAACGTATACCCCCGGGAGGTCGAGGACGTGCTGTCCCGCTGCCCGGGGATCAGGGACGTCGCCGTGGTCGGCCTGCCCGACGAGCGCTGGGGCGAGGTGGTCACCGCCGTGGTCGTCCCGGAGCCCGGCACGGTGCTCGACGACGAGGCGGTCCGGGCGTTCGGCCGCCGCGCGCTGGCCGGGTACAAGGTCCCGAAACGGGTGGAGACCGTCGAGCTGCTGCCCCGCAACGCCGCTGGCAAGGTCCTCAAGCGACAGCTGCGCGCGCAGCTCGGCGGCGGTTGAGTCCGGGTCCGGTCGCCGTGGTCGGGAGGGTTCCCGAACGGGCTCGGTTTGACTGATTCCGACAACGAATCAGCCAGCCCATCTCCGGAGGACCACCATGAGCACCACCCTCAACCTCGCCGCTCGGGCCGCCGTCGCCACCCTGGTCGCCGCCGGCCTGGCCCTGGGCACCCACGCCCACGCCGACACCGGGGTGCGCCTGGCCGCCGCCTCGAGCATGCTCGCGGTGTCCGACGATGCTCGCTCGCTCTCCTCGGACCCGAGCCGCAAGGACGTGCAGGACGCGGCCGTCGCGGCGGCCGCGGCGCGTGACGCGGCCAAGGCCGCCGCCCAGGCGACCGGCACCGCGCGCTCCGTGCTGGACACCAAGCGGGCCGAGCGGGCTCAGGCCTTCCGTGACGCCACGACCGCCCAGAACGATGTCGCCACCCGGCAGGCCGCGTTCGACGCGGCCGAGAAGGCGTCGGTCGCGGCCGCCGAGGCGAAGAAGCGGGCGGCTGTGGCCACGAACGCGGAGCCGAACAACGCCGTGCTGGAGGCCGAGTACAACATCCGCAACCAGGACTGGATCAAGACCCTGGGCCCGATGTTCGACGCCGGCAAGCGGCTCGACGCCGCGAAGAAGGCCCGCGGCGACGCGACCGAGGCCTGTGTGGTCAAGAACCAGGAGGTGCCCAGGGCCGAGGCCGACCTCGCCCGGGCCCAGGCGAACCAGGCCGCCGCCGAGAAGGCCGCCCGCGACGCGGACCGGAAGTACAACGACCTGCTCAAGAAGTACGACAACCGGCACTGATCCCACAACGGGCCGGGCTCTCGGGCAGCCGCCGGGAGCCCGGCCTACCGGTCCGCTGACCGACGCCAGGCTTGCCCCGCCCGCCGGTAGCGTTCGCCGAGCCGCCCGACGTGCTCGGCCAGCGCGGGCGGCTCGAGGATATGGAAGTCCAGGTCGAGCATCCCGATGTAGGCCGCGACGGTGGCCAGGCTGTCCGCCCCGGTGACCAGGACGCAGTGGTCGGCGTCGACCACCTCGACGAACCCGACCGCGGCATGGATCCGGGCCAGCACCTCGGCGGCCGGCGCGTCGACGGCGATCCGGGCCCGGACGGCCCACCCGGTGACGGCCACCTCGCGCATCACCAGCTCGCCCGCCTCCTCCGGCGGCTCGACCGCGGCGAACCGCGGCCCGTCCGGGGTCCGCAGCTCCAGCCAGTCGACCCGTAGCGCCCGCCAGGTCGCGCCGGCCGGGTCCCGGCTCGGTTCCCGGGCCAGGACGTACCAGCGCCGGTGCCAGTTGACCAGCCGGTACGGCTCGGCTGTCCTGGTCGCCCCCGCCTCGGCGCCGGGCAGGTGCAGGACGAACCGCAGCGAGCGGTGGTCCCGAATGGCGGCCGCCAGCCGGGCCAGCAGCGCCGGGTCGACGACCGGGTCCTCGGCGTCGGTGTCGGTGTTCTCCCGGGCGCCGGTGGTGGCCTGGTGCAGCGCCGCCGCGGTCCGCCGCAGCCGGTCGGGCAGCACCCGTTCCAGCTTGGCCAGCGCCCGGGTGCCGCCGTCGGAGTTGCCGATGCTGTCCAGCCCGACCCGCAGCCCGAGGGTCACCGCCACCGCCTCCTCGTCGTCGAGCAGCAACGGCGGCACCGACGGCCCGGCGCCCAGCCGGTAGTGCCCGGCCCGGCCGGGCTCGGACTCCACCGCGTACCCCAGCTCGCGCAGCCGGGCCACGTCGGCCCGGACGGTGCGGGACGCCACGCCCATCCGCTCCGCCAGCTCCTGGCCGGTCCAGCGCGGCCGGGACCCGAGCAGCGACAGCAGGGCCAGCAGCCGGGCCGAGGTGGTGAGCACGGTCACCAGAATGCCGGAGATCGGGCGGAAACGAGGAACGTTTTCAACCTCATTGGTTCCTACGGTTGTCCCATGACGAACACCGCATCGAACAACACCGAGATCCGCCCCTTCACCATCGAGATCGCCCAGGCCGACCTGGACGACCTGGCCGACCGCCTGGCCCGCACCCGGCTGCCCCGCACCGCCCCGGGTGACGACTGGACCTACGGCACCCCGAACGGCTACCTGCACGAGATGGTCGGCCAGTGGCGGGACGACTTCGACTGGCGGGCCCAGGAGAAGCGGATGAACGCGGTGCCGAACTACCTGACCGAGATCGACGGGCAGACCCTGCACTTCGTGCACGTCCCGTCGGCCGTCCCCGGTGCGACGCCGCTGCTGCTCCTGCACACCTACCCGGGCTCGTTCGCCGAGTTCCTGGGCATGATCGGGCCGCTGACCGACCCGGTGGCGCACGGCGGCCGGGCCGAGGACGCGTTCTCCGTGGTGGTGCCGTCGATGCCCGGGATCGGGTTCTCCACCCCGGTGACCGAGGGCGGCTGGACGCTCGCCCGGGTGGCCCGCACCTACGACACGTTGATGCGCCGGCTCGGCTACCACAGCTACGGCGCGCACGGCAGCGACATGGGCGCGATGATCGCCCGCGAGCTCGGCCTGCTGGCCCCGGACGGCTTCCTCGGTCTGCACGTGCAGCAGCTGTTCAGCTTCCCCAGCGGCGACCCGGCCGAGTTCGAGCGGCTGGAGCCGGCCGACTTCGCCGGGCTGGAGCACATGCAGTGGTTCCAGTCGGTCGGCGGCTACAACCAGATGAACGGCTCCCGGCCGCAGACGGTGGCCGTCGGGCTGTCCGACTCGCCGGTCGGGCTGCTGGCCTACAGCGAGCTGTTCAACTCCTTCGGCAACGGCACCAGCCTGGTCACGCCTGAGCAGATCCTCACCCAGGTGTCGCTGTACTGGCTGACCAACACCGCCGCCACCGCCGCCCGCTACTACTTCGAGCAGGCCCGTTCCGCGGATGAGCCCCAGGTCAGCGCCGCGCGTACCGGGGTGGCGGTGTTCGCCGAGGACTTCCGGACCATCCGGGCCTTCGCCGAGCGGGACAACACCGGCATCGTGCACTGGAGCAGCCACGAGCGCGGCGGCCACTACGCCGCCCTGGAGAACCCCGAAGCCCTGGTCGCCGACCTCCGCATCTTCTACACCACCTGAGCCCCGGCCCGTCCCGCGCAACGGCCCCGCCGACCCGGCGGGGCCGTTCGCGTCCCGGCGGCCGGTAGATAAGCCGGCCCGATGGGGGTGTTCCCAGGTGAACCCGAATGCCGCCGTGATCCACGCGAGGAGGTTGGGGAGCGGGTACGGACGACTACGCTGCGTTCATGGGAGGGGTGCCACGGCGGGAACGCTACGAGTCACCGCGGTCGGCCGACCTGCGGTCGCCCGCCGCCTTCCTGATCTGGCTGGCCCGCTCACAGTGGTTGCGGATCCTGCGCGGGATGCTGCTCGGTATCACCTGGACGGTCGCGCTGACCGTGCCGCCGTACCTGCTGTCCCGCGCGATCGACGACGGCCTGGCCCGGAACGACCTTCCCGCCCTGGTGCGGTGGACGGCGGCCCTGCTGGGGGTCGGAGTGCTGATCGCGTTTCTCAGTATCGCCCGGCACCGCACGATGACCCGGGTCCGGATGGATGCGTCGTTCCGGACGGTGCGGGCGACCGTGCGCCAGTGCGCGCGCCTGGGCGGGTCGCTGCGTCGCCGGGTGGATGCCGGGGAGGTGGCCGCGGTGGGCATGTCGGACGTGCTGGTGGTGGCCATGGCGATGACGGTGACCGGGCCCGGGATCGGCGCGGTCGTGGCGTATGTCGTGGTCGCCGTGGTGCTGGTCGGTATCTCCCCGTTGCTGGCGTTGGTCGTGCTGGCCGGGGTCCCGCTGGTCGCGGTGACCGTCGGCCCGCTGCTGGGGCGGATCGAACGCACCGCCACCGGTTACCGCGAGGCCCAGGGTCGGCTGACCCAGCGGCTGGTCGATCTGCTGGCCGGGCTGCCCGTGCTCAACGGGGTCGGCGGCAAGCGGTTCCACCAGGAGCGCTACGAGCGTGACTCCCGGTACCTCGTGTCTCTCGGCTACGACGTGGGGCGCCCGGCGAGCTGGGTGGGTGCCCTGCAGACCGGTCTGCCGGCGTTCTTCCTGGCCGCGGTCACCTGGTTGGCGGCCAGAACGGCCGCCCAGGGCGGTATCACGGTGGGCGGGCTGGTCGCGGTGTACGGCTACCTGGCGATGTTGGTGGTGCCGGTCTCGACGCTGATCGGCGGGGCCGGGGACATCACCCGCGCGCTGGTCGCCGGCGACCGGATCGTCCGGCTGCTCCGGCTGGAGCCGGACCGTCAGGACGGTCCGGACCCGTCACCGGTGCCGGACGGGGGCCCGCTGGTGGACCCCGACTCCCGCGTCGAGATCGAACCCGGCCGGCTGACCGCGCTGGTCGGCGGCGACCTCGCGGCCACGGCCGCGGTCGTCGACCGGCTGGGACGGATGAGCGATACCGGCGCGACCTGGGCCGGCATCCGGCTGGACGCGCTGGAGCTGGTCGGGCTGCGGGAGCGGGTGCTGGTCGCGGACAACGATGCCGCCCTGTTCGCCGGCACCGTCCGCGAGGTCATCGCGGGGCGACACCCGGCCGGTGAGGATCGGCTCCGGGACGCCGTGCACACCGCCGCGGCCGGCGACATCGTCGGGGCGCTTCCCGGCGGGCTCGACGCGCACCTGGGTCCCGGCGCCACGACCCTGTCCGGCGGGCAGCGGCAGCGGCTGCGGCTGGCCCGGGCCGTGCACGCCGATCCGGACGTACTGCTCGCGGTCGAGCCCACCTCCGCGGTGGACGCCATCACCGAGGCCACGATCGCGGACCGGCTACGGGCGCACCGCATGGGTCGAACGACGGTGGTGGTGACCACGTCGCCGCTGTTCCTGGACCGGGCCGACCGGGTGGTGTTCCTGTCCGGCGGATCCGCCGTCGCGACCGGAACCCACCGCGAGCTGTCGGCCCGGGAACCGGCCTACCGCGAGCTGGTCGCCCGCTACGCCGGTACGTCCCCGGAGCCGGGCTCGTGAGCGACCAGACGACCGGCTCGGCCGGGGTGCCGGACCGGGCCCTCCCGGTGGCCGGGACCGCGCGGCTGCGGAAGGCGGTACTCGGTGAGCTGCGGGCCGACCGGACCGCGGTCGTCGCAATGGTCGTGCTCAACGCGGCGGCGGCCGGCGCCGGCCTCGTCGCCCCGTGGTTGCTCGGTCGGATCGTGGACGTCGTCTCACGAGGTAACGACCCGGATCCGGTGGGCACGATCGACCGGCTCGCGGCGATCGTGCTGGCGACCAGCGTGGCGCAGGTGGTGTTGTTCCGGCTCGCGCTCGGGGCGGGTTACCGGTTCGGTGAACGCAGCGCGGCCCGGATCCGGGAACGCCTGCTCGACCGGGCCCTGGCGCTGCCCCCCGCCACCGTGGAGGCGGCTGACACCGGGGATCTGATCGCCCGGGGCAGCACGGACGCCACCGTGGTGGCCGCCGTAGTGCGCCGGGCCGTGCCCGAGGTCGCGGTGGCGTCCGTGCAGGTGGTGTTCCTGGTGGCGGCGGTGCTGATACTCGACCCCCGGCTGGGCGGATGCGGGCTGCTGTGCCTGGGTGTGCTGGGGGTGGCGCTGCGCTGGTACCTGCGCCGCGCCCGGTCGGCCTACCTGCACGAGGCCCGCTCCGGGGCCGCCCTGGCCGACCTGGTGACCAACACCGCGCGCGGTGCCCGGACGATCGAGGCTCTCGCCCTGGAACGGGAACGGGCGACGGCGGCGGAGAAGGCCATCGACGTCGTGCGCGCCGCCCGGCTGCGCACGCTGCGACTGCGCACCGTGCTGTTCCCCTCGGTCGACGTCGCCCTCGTACTGCCGGTTGTCGGGGTTCTGCTGGCCGGTGCGGCGCTCCGCCGGGCCGACCTGGTCACCTTGGGCACGGTGGTCGCCGCCACCGTCTACCTGCGCCAGCTCACGACCCCGCTGGACACGGTGATGCTCTGGGTCGAGCAGCTGCAGGGGGCAGCCGCATCGATGGCCCGGCTGGAGGGACTGGCCGAGGTCCCGACCCCCACCGCGACGTCGACCGGTGAGCTTCGTGACGACCGGATCGAGGTGGCGAACGCCTACTACGCCTACGGGGCCGGTCCCGACGTGCTGCACGGCATCGACCTGCTGATCCGCCCCGGTGAGCGGCTGGCGATCGTCGGGGCCTCCGGCGCCGGCAAGTCCACCCTGGGCCGGCTGCTGGCCGGGCTGGACCGACCGCGGGCCGGTGCGGTCACCGTCGGCGGGGTCCCGGTGGCGGACCTGCCGCCGGACCGGCTGCGTGAGCAGGTCGTGCTGGTCACCCAGGACCACCACGTGTTCGTCGACACGGTGCGGGACAACCTGCGCATCGCGCGCCCGGACGCGGCCGACGACGAGCTGCTCCGGGCGCTGCTGGCCGTCGGGGCACGGTGGGTGTCCGACCTGCCCGAGGGCCTGGACACCGTGCTCGGCCGGGAGACCGAACTCGACGGTGCCCGCGCCCAGCAGCTGTCCCTGGCCCGGGTCGTGCTGGCCGACCCGCACACCCTGGTCCTGGACGAGGCGACCGCGCTGCTGGATCCGACGACCGCCCGCGGCACCGAGCACGCCCTCGCCTCGGTGCTCGCCGGCCGCACAGTGATCACCATCGCCCACCGGCTGCAGACCGCGCGCGACGCCGATCGGATCGTCGTCCTCGACGAGGGCCGGTTGGTCGAGCTGGGCCGGCACGACGAGCTGCTCGCCGCCGGAGGTACCTACGCGCGGTTGTGGCGCTCCTGGCGATCCGGCGACGAGCCCGTCACCGCCGCCGCGACGGCCGGGAACCAGCAGCGGAAGGTGGGCGCGATGCCATCACCGCCGCGCTCGACCAATTCACCACCACAGCGATCGACGGCTGTGTGATCGCCGTGGACGGTGCCCCCGCATCGCTGATGCCGGAGCGCACCCCCCACGGGGAAGTCGACGTGCCGGTCACCCGCGCGGCCGCCGAGCGCATGGCGACCGCGCGCTTGGCGGCCTCGCCTGAGTATCTCCCTATCTGGGCGCGGATCAGTGAGGTTGGGTGGATGCTGCCCGCGCCGGCACAGGGACCAAACACAGACGCTCTACAAACCTGGACTGACCGGTTCAGTACTCTGGGTGTGGGAGCGGCGACGGGTTACTAGGTGGGCTGGAGCCTCGGCCCGTTTCCCGCGACGACCGGAGGGAATGTGGCGGACGCGAGGACTGCGGTGCCGAAAGGCCGTGCGAGGGATCGCCGCTACCGGGCCCCGGATCTGGACACCATCCTCGACGCGGCCGCGGAGTTGTTTGAGCAGCGGGGTTATCGGTCGACGACCATGCAGGATCTGGCCGACCGGCTCGGCATCTCCAAGGCCACTTTGTATGCGCACGCGAACAGCAAGTCGGATGTACTCGTCGGCATCATCGAGCAGTGGGTGCGCCTGGTCGGTGAGGACCTGGAAGAGGCGGTCCGGCATCCGAGCCCGGTCGAGCGGGTGCGGGTCCTGTTGCAGCTGTGGACAGGCCGGTCGGTGGCTATGCGGGCGCACCGGACAGTGTTCGCGCTATGCGCCAGCGATCATGAGCTCGCGCCGGAGGTCAGTGCGCGGTACCGGGCCTGGGAGAGTTCCACGCAGGATCGGCTCGAGTCTCTGATCGCCATCGCGCAGAAGCTCGGTGTCGTCCGCCCCGAGGTGAGCCCGGCCGCTGCGGCGCTGAACCTGATGTTTGCTCCGACGTGGATCGCCGATCGTCTCGTCGTGCCCGGCGAGGTCGACGTCGATCAGGCTGTCGAGCAGGCACTCGATGTCGTGCTGCACGGGCTGTTCGATCCCGATGCGCCGTCGGAGGTCGAGCCGGTCAGCTCCTGAGGTGGACGGGCTTCCCCGGGCACCGGCGCCTCGGCCGGTGCCGGGGAAAGTCTCAGCTCACGGCGTCCGCCGTAGGCCTCTCCGTCTCCGTCGAGAGCGCGGACCGGCCCGCGTTGCGACGGGTCACATAGCCGGTGAGCACGTAGATCTGCGCGGCGCACAGGGCGATGGTGATCGTGCCGGCCACCCAGAGCACCGGGACCGGCGCGCCGGCCTGGTAGGACAGCCAGGTCGGCCAGCCCACGGAGAAGTAGGAGCCGATAAGCACGAATGGGATCACGGCGGCCCGCAAGATGCCCCGGCCGTGCAGCTTCGTTTTCATGGCCAGCAGCAGTGCTCCGCCGAGGGCGACCCCGGCGGTGTTGATCGCGCACCAGATGAACGAGTAGCCGAAGATCAGGTAGGGCTGCGGGCCGTAGTAGGCCAGGAGCTTGGTGTGGATCCACGGCAGCTCCAGGACCGGTTCGGTGAGGGCGAGGAAGGCGAAGCCCCAGAGCATGCGGGACCGGCTGGGGTGCTTGAGGTAGATCCGGTAGGCGGAGTAGGAGCCGAGCCCGACCCAGCAGACGTAGCCGAGCGGGTAGATGGTCGGGTTGTAGATGCGACCGTCGAACGCCTCGAACGAGGTGCTGATGTTGGTGGCCCACCAGGCGCCGCCGACCGCGTCGTAGAAGGGCTCGATCAGCGAGGAGACGGCGGCCGCCGGGAGCAGCACGAGCAGCACCCACTCACGCTTGCGCACGGCGTAGATCAGCGCAATGACGGTGACGAGCGCCATCAGGGCGGTGAAGAAGGTCTCCGCCCAGCTGTACGCGGTCAGATCCCTGGGTGGTTCGACGAACCCGGTAAACAACATTGCCGCACCTCTCTCCTCGCTGGTCGTGCTCCCGGTCAGTGCTGTTCTGCGAGCTGCGCTGGGTGTCCCATCGGACGGTGAGGGCTAGTCAGCCACTCGTCGTCGGGCTTCGGTGCGTGCCCGGTTCCTTCCCTCTTTGTCCTCCTTGCGGAGGTACTTGAGCATGGTGGCGGCGGCGATCTGGCCCGGCATGCCGCTGATCCCGGCGATCGAGTGGGTGCCCGATCCGGTGAGCCAGAGCCCGGGCACCGGGGTGCGGTAGCCGGCCAGGCCCGGGGCGGGGCGACGCGGCCCGAACCGGGTGATGATCGGGTCGACGTGGTAGACGCTGCCGTCGATCGCGGAGAACCGCTCGGCGATGTCCGGCTGGGCCAGCGGCCGGCGGGCGACCTCCATGGTGTCGATGCCCTTGTAGTAGTGCTTCGCGTCCCGGATCACCGACTCGGTGATCTCGTCGCGCGCGGCGTCCCAGCCGATCTTCGGGTCGCCCGGGGTGAGCCCGGTCCAGAACCAGAACATGTCGCAGCCCGGGGGCACCATCGACTTGTCGAAGGCGCTCGGGGCCAGGGCCAGGCCGGGCACGTGCTCGGGTACCTCGCCCCGGATGCAGTCCCGCGCGGCCTGCAGGGTCTGCTGGTAGGTGTGGTAGCAGTTGCACGGCAGCCGCAGGTCCAGGCCGTCGCCCCGCCACTTCTCGTGCGCCGGCATGGTGATCTCGCCGGACAGCGCGATGTTCAGCTTGTAGTCGGTGATCCCGCGGCCCTTGGTCGGGATGTGGTCGACCCGGTTCTGCATCTTCTCGCTGAGCACACCCTTGGGCAGCAGGTAGCGCAGCGTGCTGGCCGGGCTGAACGCGGTGAGCACCGCGCGCCGGGCGTGGATCTCCTCACCGGTGCCCTTGATCCGCACGCCGGTGACCCGGCCGCCCTCGACGATCAGCTCGTCCACCGGGGAGTCGCAGCGCACCCGGCCGCCGTACTCGGTGATGCAGTCGATCAGCGCCTTCGGGAACGAGCCGGTGCCGCCCTCGAACATGGCCACGCCGTACTTCGACAGCACCCCGAGGTAGATCAGCGCCCAGCCGCCCATGTCGGCGTTGAACGGCATGAACGGCAGGCTGGCCAGGAGCATCGCCTTGATCGGGTCGCTCTCGAAGTACTCGTCCACCGCCTCGGCGTGCGAGGAGGTGGCCCAATTGGCAATAGCCGAGAGCTCCTTCCGGCCCTTGGCCGCCGCCGCGGCCGCCTTGAGCACGGCGGACAGCGCGGGCCGGGTGGGGTGGGTCTGCATCAGCGGCAGCCCGATGGCCAGCGCCGAGTCGATCACCCGGTAGAGGTCGATCAGCGCGTCGGCGTCGCGCGGGGAGAAATGCTTGAGCTCCTCGGCGGTACGGCGGGGGTCGCGCCACAGCGCCAGCGACGAGCCGTCGTAGTTCAGCTGCACGTGCGCCGGGTCGATCACCCGCTGCTTGAGCCCGTACTTGGAGTCGAGCCGCAGGTCCTTGACGATGGACGTGGTGCGCAGCAGCGAGGCCTGCAGCGACGCCTCGTTGATCCGGTACCCCGGAGCCTCCGGGAGCATCTCGTTGGTCGAGGTCATCCCGCCCGGGGTCCTGTACGCCTCGACCACCAGCACGTCCAGGCCGGCCTTGGCCAGGTAGGCCGCCGACACCAGACC
>JAESFN010001308.1_pt1 | contig 11544 bp, 10 predicted proteins | sample 9269411 | NCBI WGS metagenome assembly JAESFN01 (sample SAMN14505399, study PRJNA617100) | algae metagenome | isolation source: Iphinoe sp. HA4291-MV1 and co-occurring heterotrophs from trail next to... | place: USA: Maunawili Falls, Hawaii | collected 2009-07-25
CGCGTCCTCTGCGGTAAAAAAAATCTCCGTGCCTCCGTGTCTCCGTGGTTAACCAAAGACTGTTAGGCGAAGAACCGTGACGAAGATTGAGCCGCGGACTCTGAAGGGGTTTCGCGATTATCTGCCTGAGACGATGATTCCCCGCGAGCGGTTGATCGAGACCGCGCGCCGCGTGTACCGCTCTTATGGGTTTGCCCCCATCGACACGCCAGCGCTCGAGTATCTCGACGTGCTCACCGGTAAGGGGAGCGACGAGACCGACAAGCAGCTCTACCGCTTCCAGGATCACGGGGACCGCTGGGTCGGCCTGCGGTTCGATCTCACGGTCCCGCTGGCCCGCTTCGCCGCGCAGTATGCGAACACGCTGGGGCTGCCGTTCAAGCGCTACCACGTGGCCACGGTTTGGCGCGGCGAGAACACCCAGCGCGGCCGCTACCGCGAGTTCGTGCAGTGCGACTTCGACACGATCGGCACGCTGGCCCTAACGGCCGATGTCGAGACCGCGCTCGTCATCAACGATCTGTTTCAAGCCCTCGGCTTCAGCGACTTCAAGATCCGCTTGAACAATCGCCAGGTGCTGTCGGGTCTGCTCGACGTGCTTGGGCTGGTCGAGCGGACCGTGCCGGTGCTGCGTTCGCTCGACAAGCTCGGCAAGATCGGCCCGGCCAAGGTGGCCGAGGAACTCGAAACGTTCGCCGGCGCATCGGCGACGCAGGCCAAACAGGTTGTGGCGCTCGCCGATTTGCAGGGCGCGAACGACAAGATCCTCACCGAGCTCGAAGCGATCTGCGGCTCGAGCGAGCTTGCTCAGACCGGCATCACGCGGCTGCGTGACCTGCTGGTTGCCGCTCGCGCGGCCGGCGTGCCGGAGGAGCGGCTGCAGCTCGATCCGTCGATCGCCCGCGGTTTGGACTACTACACGGGCGTGATCTTCGAGACGTTTCTCGACAGACTGCCGACGATCGGCAGCGTCTGCTCCGGCGGCCGCTACGACAACCTGGCGGCGCTCTTCACCAACCAGCAGTTGCCAGGCATCGGCGCCTCGCTGGGCCTAGACCGGCTGCTCGCGGCGATGGAAGAACTCGGCATGGTCGACAAGGTGGCCACGCCTTGCCCGGTGCTGCTCACGCAGTTCGACGCCAAGTTCCTGCCGCAGTACTTAAAGCTGGCCGCGGAACTCCGCGCCGCCGGCATCGGCGTGGAACTCTACCCTGATGCCAAAAAGCTAGGTCAGCAACTCAAGTACGCCGATAAGCGCGGCTTCCGCGTAGCGCTCGTAGCCGGCGAAGACGAATTCGCCGCCGGCACGGTGCAGGTGAAGAACTTGGCGAGCGGCGAGACGGTGCAGGCGAAGGGGGCGAAGGGGGCGAGCGAGGTGGTGGCTGCGATCGGCGGTATTCTGAAGGGAATTTCGTAGTCCTCGCGGCATCGGCTCGGCCGGCTCTCGCGCGAGCGTCGCGTGCTTGCCTACGCCCGGCACAAGTCTCCGCGAACGACCGTCTCACCGGCCGCATCAATTAGCTTGCGGTAGGTCAGCGTCGCCAAGTCGTGCGGTTCAAATGATCCCGACCACAGCCGCGCCCGAAAGATGTGAACGAGTTGGACCGCTCCATCCTCGATTTCGATCTTGAAGCCCGGCATTTGCGCTGTCATATCCGAGCAGAACTTCGAGACGCCCTTGATGAGAGAGCCCACGAGTTCTCCAGTCTCCTGACTGTAGTAGATGGTAACTAAGTCGTCGACTCGCTCAGCAAAGAACGGTTCTGGCTTGGCCAAAAACTCAATGCAATCTCCATCGGAATCGTAGATTGCGGTTGGTTCAAACTGTTCCGCGGGACGGGCCAGAAGCATCATTCGCTTCGCGAACTCGGCCGGCGAAGTAGCGTGCGTCTGCCTGGCCGAACCCGTAAGGTGGTCCGCGTTTTTGGGCGATGGATCGTTCATTCAATGGGGCCGCGGTCTTTAGACTGCGGAGAGGCAAGAGCTATTTCAGACGTTGCTTGAAGCGGAGAGCGTGGTCCAGCGGCAGCGTGAGGTCATCGGGATCGGCTTTCTCCCATCGCCAATTATACGCTACCTGTTCGTCGTTCACGAACACGAGATAGACCTGGCCAGGATAGGGCCTTCCCGCCGCCCCATCTGACCGGTAACTATGCTCGGGCAGGCCGCAATAGCACCGCCAGCCAAAACCCCAGCGGTCTTCGTCCTCGTCGCGACGGAGCCCCTCGAATATGGCCGTCGGCCGCTGCAAAATAGCCGGTACTATTTTCCCACATTCCTGGGCATGCCCCAGGCCGCTTCGCGCGACCGCTTGCATGCGGTCAAACGAAACGAGGACTTCACAATCAAGTGACCCCGAAACAGGATCTTGGGCCTGGAGGGTGAGGTAGTCGCGGCGAGATCGATCGTTTTTGGCCATAATCGCTGGACGATATCGCAGCCTGCCGCGCGATGCAAGCTGCCCGGCTAGCTACTTCTTCTCCGCAAACCGCCGATCAATGATCGGCGTATTCTCCGGCAGCTTGATCCGGTTCAAGTCCACGATCTTGCCGTCGACGATGAGTTCCAGGTATTTGGTCCACATCCAGTGCTGCGGATCGTTCGCTTCGCCGCGGAGCGGCCGCTCGAGTTCGGGTTTGCCTTCCACTCCGCCTGGCGGAGTGTGGATGCGGACGCCGGCTTCGACTTTATTGAGCCAGGTGTTTGGTCCGCGCAGCAAGATGACCGGGGCGCCGGCGCTCTTCACTTTGAGCAAGTGCGGCCAGGCCGATTCGAACTCGTCGCGATCGGTGAACGAGATTTCATGGTGCTCGAACTGCGCCTCGGGGCCGATGTAAGTCCGCGCCTTGTCGCGCAGCTTCTCGAGTTCCGGCGGCCAGGTCTTCGGCCAGGCGCCGTGTTCGATCACGTCGTAGAGGGCGAAGACCGGCGGCGCGAGCGCCAGGGCGAGAGCAATCAGGATCACGATCTTGGTCTTCATAAACGCCCTTTCCAACACGGCCATTCCTGCCAATAGACGACCCGCCGCACGCACAAGTTCCCTGGGCGCGGATTGATCTTTTCTAGACAGAACCGAGCGGCTCCCGGTTCGGCCATGCGGGCTATTCCGAGCGTAGCGCCGATCGTAGGGCTCCTGCGACCTGAGGTGCTCCCGAGTTCCATCCCAACTGCCGCCGCGCTAGGGTTTTCCGCATTCCCCCCCGTCCGTGACCCATAGTTTTCTGGGCAGGCAAAGCGGGTTGCGAGCCAGGGTAATTCCCCTGGTCGATCCCTTTGTTCCTCGTGGCGAAACTAGCCGGGGCCTTACCCGGCCATGGGCGGCAAATGCGCGTGCAGAACAGCTCGACCGGCGTCGAGCCTAGGGCTTGGAAACGAGCCGTCTGTTGGTTGTGGGCAGGCGCGTGCCTCGCGTCGTGCGGGATCGGTCTGTTCGCCCTGTGGGCCCATGCCTACACGCCGGGCAACTCGGCCCAACCGCCGACGACCTGGCCAGCAGAAAGCGCGCTCACCCGATCCTCGACCCAGCCCACCGTGTTGTTCTTCGTGCATCCGCGCTGCCCTTGCTCGCGAGCGAGCGTGGCGACGCTCGAAGGCTTGCTGGCGGCCGTGCAGCCGCCCCCGCAGATTCATCTGGTCGCGCTGGCAGGCCCGGAACTCGGCCCCACAGCCAACGAGCGCACACAAGACTATGGCCGCCGCCTCAGCGCGACCGTTCATTTCGATGGCGAAGGAGATGAACGCCGCCGGTTTCGCGCGTTCACTTCGGGACAGGTGCTCGTCTACGACGTGGCGGGTCGCCTGGTGTTCGACGGCGGACTTACGGCCGCGCGGGGCCATGCCGGCCCGAATCCCGGTCAGGCTGCGCTCTTTGAACTGTTGACCGACAAGCGGACCGTCGCCCGTAAGGCCTGGCCCGTGTTTGGGTGTCCGCTCGACGAATTGGCCGCGGCGGCTGAAAGCGAGGGTTGCCGATGAGCTTCGATCAAATGACTGCAATTTCCAACGCGGCGATTGCGGAACGGGCCGACGAGCTCTACGGTGAGCAAGAGCAGGCGTCCGCGGCGGTGACTGACCGCATGTTCGCCTGGCTGCTGGCCGGCGAAGCCATTGCGGCCGTAGTCGCGGCGGTCTGGATTTCTCCCATCGCCTGGAGCGGCCTCGCGCCCACGGTGCATCCACACGTGTGGGCGGCGGTGTTTCTTGGCGGCGGACTCTGCTTGGGTCTGCTGACGTTGATTCGCCGCTACCCAGGCAGCCGCCGCACGCGGCTGGCGATCGCCGTTTGCCAGATGCTGTTCTCGGCGCTGTTCATCCATCTGACCGAAGGCCGCATCGAGACGCACTTCCACGTCTTCGGCTCGCTGGCGTTCTTGGCGTTTTATCGAGATGCCAGCGTGCTGCTGCTCGCGAGCGCCGTGGTGGCCGTCGACCATTTGGTGCGCGGGCTGTTCTTTCCCGAGTCGGTGTTCGGCACGCTTTCGGCCAGTCCTTGGCGCACCGTTGAGCATGTCGGCTGGGTCGTGTTCGAAAACGTCTTCTTGCTGCTCTACTGCCGGGCGAGCGTGCGCGACGGCAAGCTCGTGGCCCACAAGCAGGCCGAACTCGAGGCCAGCCATGCGGCCGTGGAGCGCACCGTGCTCGAGCGCACCGTGCAGCTCCAGGCCTATGCCCGCGAGCTCGAGGCCACGCACGAGACGCTCGAAGCGCAGAGCGAAGAGTTGGCCTGTCAGGCGGCTTCGCTCGAGCATCAGAACCACGAGTTGCTGCTGGCCCGCGAGGCGGCCGATGAATCGAACCGCTTCAAGAGCGAGTTCCTGGCCAACATGAGTCACGAAATCCGCACGCCCATGACGGCCATCCTGGGCTACACCGACGTGCTGCTCGAAGAGAACTGGGGACGCCGCTCCACGCTCGACGCCCTGGGCATTCTCAAGCGCAACGGCGAGCACCTGCTCGAACTGATCAACGACATTCTCGATCTCTCGAAGATCGAAGCCGGCAAGCTGACTGTGGAACCGGTGGCCTGCGATCCGCGGCAGATCGTCGAAGAAGTCGCGACGCTGATGCAGCCGCGGGCAGAAGCCAAGGGCCTGTGCATGCGGCTCGAGCTCGATACGGGCTTGCCGCCGTGGATCGTGACCGATCCGCTGCGGCTACGGCAGATTCTGCTGAACTTGGTCGGCAACGCGGTGAAGTTCACCGACCAAGGCGAGGTCGTGATGGCGGCCGACTGGGCCGCGCTGGGAGGCGCAGGCGAACTGACCATCAGCGTGCGCGACACCGGCATCGGCATGAGCGTGGCGAACTTAGAGGCGCTGTTCCAACCGTTCCGCCAAGCCGACTCTTCGACCACACGCCGCTTCGGCGGCACCGGCCTGGGACTCGCCATCAGCCGCCGGCTCGCCCGGCGTTTGGGCGGCGATGTGACGGTCGACAGCACGCTCGGAACCGGCAGCATTTTCCGACTCACGCTCACGGCGGCCGCCACGAGCGGTCCCACCGGCGAAGCAGCGCTTCTCGAACATCGCGTGGCCCCGCTGCCCGACCAGGGACTGGCGGACTGCCGAGTGCTGCTGGCCGAGGACGGCCCGGACAATCAACGCTTGATCACACTGGTGCTCGAGCGGGCAGGCGCACGCGTTACCTTAGCCGCCACGGGCGAAGACGCGGCTCGGCTGGCGCATTATGCCTGGGAGCGCGACCAGCCGTATGACGTGATCCTGATGGACATGCAGATGCCGCTGCTCGATGGGTATGGGGCTACTCGTCTCCTGCGAGCCCAGGGCTACCCCGGCCCAATCATCGCCCTGACGGCCAACGCCATGAGCGGCGACCGCGAGACCTGCCTGGCCGCCGGCTGCGACGACTACGCGACGAAGCCGATCGATCGCCCGCAACTGCTGGCGACCGTACGCCGCTGGTGGGCAGTCGAACGCGACCCCGTGCCGAGTTCGCCGTAGGGTGCGTCAAGCAAAGCGCAGACGCACCAGCGCGTGTTGCTCGATTCCCGCTCGGTTGTCGCTCCGCGATATCAGCGAACAACGGAACCGCGGTGAACCATCGGCCGGCTTACGCCGAGCCGCTCGCCGGAGCGGTTGTTGCCAGGTCTCCGGTAACGAGCATTGGTGCGTCCGCGCTATCGCTTGACGCACCCTACGAGCCCCGAGGGCAGAAACGCCAAATCACCACTGCAGCAGCGTGGTGCCCCAGGCGAGGCCGGCGCCGAAGCCGCAGAGCACGATCTTATCCCCGCGCTTCACTCGGCCTTGCCGCACCACTTCGTCGAGCGCCAGCGGGATGCTGCCGGCCGAAGTGTTGCCGTAGCGGTCGAGATTGACCACGAGCTTCTCACGCTCGATGCCCAAAGCTTCGGCCGCAGCGTCGATGATGCGAATGTTCGCTTGGTGCAGCACGTAGAGCGAGATTTCGCTGGCCGGCGTTTCCGCCGCCGCGAGCACTTGGTTGATCGAGTCCTCGATCAGCCGCACGGCCCACTTGAAGACGGGCCGACCATCCATGTGCAAGTATTGTTCGTTCTGCAGAATGTGCTCGCACGTGAGCGGCACGCGCGAGCCGCCCAGCTTGCGATAGAGCAACTCCGCGCCGCTGCCATCGGAGCCGAGCGTATAGGAGATCAGCCCTTGCTGGGCACTGCCGGGCGAGAGCAGTACGGCGCCTGCGCCGTCGCCGAAGAGCGGATACGTTTTGCGATCGGCCGGGTCAACGATTCGCGAGTTGGTGTCGGCGCCGATCACGAGCGCGAGCTTGCTGGTGCCCGCGGCCACGAACTGCATGCCGGTGACCATGGCGTACATGAAGCCGGAGCAAGCCGCCTGCACATCGAAGGCCGGCGTGTCGAGGTTCATCCGTTCCTGCACCAGGCACGCCGCCGACGGCACAAGCCAGTCGGGCGTGAAGGTACCGACGATCAGCAGGTCGACATCTTCGGGCCGAGCTCCGGCAGCCGACAAGCAGCGCTCCGCGGCGTTGACGGCCAGGTCGCACGTGGCCATGTGCTCAGGAGCGAAACGCCGCTCGCGAATGCCGGTGCGCTGGATGATCCAGTCGGCGTCGTACCCCAGCTCGGCCAGGTCTTCGTTGCGCACTACGCGGTCGGGCGCATAGCTGCCGGTGGCCACAACCTGCACTCCGGTCAGGCGGCGCACTCGCGAACGGACCTGGCGGCCCACGTCTTGACTCATATTCACCACTATCTCCCTCGGCCCGCCCAGAAAGGGCTCAGGCGAGGGTCGCTGACGATGCTGTAACTGCGACGACGAACCGGCGGCCTACCGTGGCTCTTCCGGCAGCTCTACCCACGTTTTTCGTTCATGCGACTCGAGCACCGCATCGGCCACGCACTGAGCCTGCAGGCCGTCGTAGAAGCTCGGCACGGCTTCCCGCCCTTCGACGATGGCCGACACGAACTCCCACATCAGATCGTAGCGAAACACCGTGGCCGGTTTGCCCTGCGAGGGATCGCGCGGGCTGCCTGCTGGCTTGAGGAACTCTGCCGGCACGTCGCAAGGGGCCAGGTCTTGGCCGGTCTTGCCAACGAGGATCGTGTTGGGCTCATGCAGCCGATAAACGGCCGAGCCTTCGCTGCCGTTGATCTCGGCCCACTCGTGGCCAAAGCCATCGCGGCCGTAGCCCTTGGCGAGCGTGGTCCCTTCCCAAACGCCGGTCGGCCCCGAGGCGAACTCGCCGATCAAGCACGACCAGTCATCGACCTCCGACGGTGGGCAGGCCTTGCCGTCGGGCGTGCGGTCGCGCGGGGCAAAGCGAGCGACCGCGCCACACAGCCGCGCGAGCGGCCCGAGCAGGTCGTGGGCAAAGTCGATCCGGTGGATCGTCATGTCAAACAAGTCACCGGCGCCGGCCTTGTCTTTGTATTGTCGCCAGCCCCAACTCGTTTCCGGCCAATCCAAAAACCGCTGGCTGCGAAAGTGCCGCGGCTCGCCGAGCGCCCCGCTCTTGAGCAGATGCCGGAGGTACTTCATCGAGGGGGCGAAGCGATAGGTGAACGCCGTCATGTGGACCACGCCGGCGTCGCGGCAAGCGTGGTACATCTTCCGCACCTCGAGGGCGTTCAGCCCCAGCGGCTTCTCGCACATGACATGCTTGCCGTGGCGAGCAGCCGCCAGCGTCATGTCGGCATGGGTGAAGTTGGGCGTCGCGATGATCACCGCGTCGACATTCGGATCGGCGCAGATCGCCTCGTAGTCGGTGCTGACCCGGTCGATCCCCCACTCGCTCTTGCGGCGCTCGAGCAGCGCCGGATCGGCGTCGCAGGCGGCCACCAGTTCGGCCCGCGGATCGAGCCGAATGCCTGGCACATGGTGATAGTCGCTCACGGCGCCAGCGCCCAAAATGGCGATGCGCACGGGACGCCCAGGGGGATGCTGCTGCATGGGGTGTTGGAGTCGGCCGAAATGGGCAATTTGGGAGGCTGCAGAGAAGCAACCAGCCTAGATGCTGCCGCACCGGCGGACAAGGGCAGGACGCCCCCCTCCGGACCGCTCGCACGCGGTCCGGAGGGGTTGCGTCGATCCAACGTAAGCCCCCAATCGCAGCGAACGCCTAGCGGCGGCGGCGTTGGAACAGCAGGGCCGCGCTGCCCAGACCGAGCAACAGCCAAGTTGCCGGTTCCGGCACGGCTGCCGGCTGCACGGCGAAGCCGCCTTCGAAGTCGAACGGCGTGGCCGCCGGGCCGACCAGGGCCCCGTTCGTGATGGCGCCCGTGGCCAGGTTCACGTCGTACAGCAGGTAAGCGCCGAGCGGGCCGTTGATCGGGGCATCGGGCCGCGTGAGCACCGCGAAGCCAAAGTCGTCGCCGATCGTCGGGTCGACGCTCCCGGGCGTAGTGAAGATGTCGAAGCCGATGTTGCGGTTGGCGTTGATCGAAACGCCGAACGCGCCCACGGTGGTCAGCGTGCCATTGTTCGGTGGGTTCTGCACGAGCAGGGCGTCGTTGCGCGAATCCATGTCGAACAGTTGCGTCGGCCCCATTTTGGTCGGTTCGTTGTTGATGTACGCGGCAGCGTCTACGAAGGCCGCGTTGCCCGATCCGCCAAAGGCGAGGTCCACGTCGACGGCGGCGATCAGACCGGTCGACGAGTTCAGCCGCAGGTTGGTTCCGCTGGTGCCCACCAAGCGAATCCGCATGCTGTCGTCATCTTGCAGCGTGGCGGGGTTGAAGTCGAAGCCAAAGGTCTGATTGCCCGTCAGGTCGTAGTCGACTCCGGTCGAGTTGAACCCAGCGCCGACGGCCGTCGCCGCGCCCGAGTTGATGTCGAGCGTGTAGAGCTGCGTGGTGTTCGGGCCGATGTCGAGCGCATAGAGCGTGCTCGTGCCGGGGCGGAAGTCGATGCCCTTAGGCACGAAGCCCACGGGGCCGATCGTGGTGACGTTCGACGGATCGTCGGTGTCGAAGCGGAAAAGGCTGCCGGCGGCGTTCACGCCGTAGGCGATCTGAGCCCGCGCCGGGGCGGCAGCGCCCCACAACACGGCGGCGAACAGCGCAGCCAGCAAGGGAGCGAACCAGCGACGTTGCATGGAAGTGAATCCTAGGTGGCGAGATGAGGTGCGCGACGGCCCGAATAGCCGATCGCGACGTGCATCACCGCAGCCTAGTTGGCACTTGCAAAACCGTCCACGGAAGCGAAGCGCGCAAACGAAAATGCACCGAGTGGCTGTGATTCAGACGTTGAACGAGCGCAAAGTTTGCTTAGCGTTGCGCGCTGCGCGTCCCGCTACATCCGCTACGATCAGTGCGTTGAGCCGCGTGATCGTGTCGCATCGCGCCAATCGAGTTACTCGGCGAATACCGGAGCAGTGCCCTCGGCGGCGCCGCTGGTGCGCCAGAGCGAAATGCCCCCCTCTTCGTTCCGGACACTGAGGAACAGCACGTCGGCTAGCGCCAGCAGTTGGTAGGCCTCAGATCCTGCCGCGCTCCATGTCGGATTGACGAGTTGTGTACCGGCGATCGTGCCGTCGGTGCGCCACAAGTCGTTCTTGCCACTCGGCGACGCGCCGAGAACATAGACCCAATCGTCGGCGACCACAAAGGAGGCACCGCCCGTCCGTGGTCCGCCTGGCGAAAGATCGGCTAAGCGAACCGTTCCCGCGCTCGTGCCATCACTCCGCCAGAGCGACCCGGATTGAAAATAGAACAGCAGGTCGTTCCAGACGGCGACCTCACCGTTCTCAGCTTCGCCGGTCGCGTCGAGCATGCGCGTGCCGGCCGCCGTGCCGTCGCTCTGCCACAGGCGCGAGCCATTTGAGCCATCGTTGGCGTAGAAGACAAAGTCATTCGCGCGGGGAATAACGCCTGTGTCCGAGTTGACGTGGAACGCGTGGGACGAAGCCTCGCCCGGGGCGAGGTCGACCACCATCTGCGTGCCGGCGACAGTGCCGTCGGTCCTCCACAGTTCGAGCCCGTGCAGGCCATCGTTGGCAAAGAAATAGGCGGCATCGCCCACAACCGCGAGTTCGCTCGGATAGGCGCTCGCACGAATGTTGTTCTGCAGCTCAGGGTTGCCAAAGTAGAGTTTGAACAGGCCAAACTCGCCCAGGCCGAGCCAGCCATCGCCGTCGACATCAATACCGTAACTAGCCGGTTTGCCAAAATTCTCCTTGAGGATGCCGAAGTCGGCCAGGTCGATCTTGCCGTTCCCATCGAAGTCGCCGAAGGTCAGCAGCCGTTGCTTGTTGATCTCGACGAACACATGCGTGCCGGCCGCGGTTCCGTCGCTCGTCCAGAGTTCCCAGCCATGGTCGTCATCGTAGGCGTTGAAGAGAAGTGTTTCTCCGACGACCGTTAGGCTGGGCGGGCGATTGATGGTCACATCATAGTCGATGTGCGGAATTCCGATGTCGGCGATGCGCCTCGTTCCTGCGGCAGTGCCGTCGGTGCGCCACAAGCTGCGTTCCTTCCACGAGATCGTGGTGAAGTACAACTCGTTCTGGAACACTACCGAGTCCGTAATCTTTTCGTTCGGCTGGCGTCCCGGCGTTGAAAAAACAAGTCCGCTGCCAGCGGCCGTGCCGTCGGTGCGCCAGAGACTAAAAACGCCGTCGTCGCGCGTGCCGCCAAGATAGGCGTAGTCGCCGTAGACGAGGTACGGTGAACCGGCCGGCGAGCCGAAAAGCGCGTCCACGAACTCGGGCGACGTACCGTCGCGCTTCAGCTTCCATTGGCCTCCATAGCCGGCGGTGATCAACTCGTCGCCGAGGTCGGCGAAGGCACTTGACTCAACGAAGGGCGGGGGTGGAGCGGCCGCCGCAATATCTTGCACAGGCGGGACGCGTGCGCCACTGTCGACTGCCAGCAGAGTGCGCGTTTCCAGAGATTCGAAGCTCAGCCGGCAAGGCGACTTACTATGTTCGAAACTCATCACGGCGCCCCAAGGCGATCAGATACCCTATTCGCGGAACTCGAAACACTCCTTACGATAGTGCGCTTACAACACTTCAGCAACAATCTCGAGCCGGGTAGGTTCTGAAGTTGCTGTCGCCCCACTCGCCTCCCAACGAAGTTCATCT
>JAESFN010001311.1_pt1 | contig 11523 bp, 12 predicted proteins | sample 9269411 | NCBI WGS metagenome assembly JAESFN01 (sample SAMN14505399, study PRJNA617100) | algae metagenome | isolation source: Iphinoe sp. HA4291-MV1 and co-occurring heterotrophs from trail next to... | place: USA: Maunawili Falls, Hawaii | collected 2009-07-25
ACGGCCCGAGAGCTCGATCCCGAGTCTCCCACGATCCGTCGGAATCTTGCCGTCGCGTCAAAGAAAGCGCCCGGCTGACAAAGGCTTAGGGCATTGCGCTGGGCCTCGAGAGTGCGAGGTCCGGTCTGCAGTTCGGTATTCTGTCCAGGCCTTCCGCTTAGTAAGGCAAGAGCACCGCCGGTCGCAACATGCCCGGCAGTTACCAGGAGAGTCGCATGTCCGCCGTTCAAACTCCGCCTTCCCTCGTGCCCCCCTTCACCCTCGAAACGGCCCTCGAGAAAGTGCGGCTGGCCGAGAACGGCTGGAACTCGCGCGATCCCGAGAAGGTTTCCCTGGTCTATGGCGCAACCGGAGTGAGTTCATCGTCGGTCGCGACCAGATTCGAGCCTACTTGGCTCACAAGTGGGAGCGGGAACTCGATTATCGCTTGGTCAAAGATCTGTGGTCGTTCACCGACAATCGCATCGCGGTGCGGTTTCAATACGAGTGGCACGACGCGGCCGGCCAGTGGTTTCGCAGCTACGGCAACGAACTCTGGGAGTTCAACGAAGAAGGCCTAATGCGCCGCCGCGAGGCCAGCATCAACGATGTGCCGATCGAGCAAGCCGACCGGCGGTTCTTCTGGCCGGCGCCGGGCCCGCGGCCGGCGGATCATCCCGGCATTCCCAAGGTTCAATAACTGACAGCGACTCTCGTCTTCACTTGGAAGAGCCACATGATCCAAAACATGAAACGTTGCTTGGCGCTTGTTCTGCTAGCGGTGGCTTGCTCCGTCGCCCAACCAAGGGGCAGTCGCGCATCGGAGGCCATGCCCGCGGTGCATCACAAGACCGTGAACGTAAACGGTCTCGACATCTTCTATCGCGAAGCGGGTCCGGCGGACGCCCCCACGATCCTCCTGCTGCACGGCTTCCCTACCAGCTCGCAGATGTTCCGCAAGCTGATTCCGGCGCTCGCGGATAAGTACCACGTCGTGGCGCCCGACTATCCGGGCTACGGCCACAGTTCGATGCCTGCGCACGACAAGTTCGAGTACACCTTCGACAACCTGGCGAACGTTGTCGAAGCGTTCACGGAGAAGCTGGGTTTGCAGAGCTATGCGCTCTACGTGCAGGACTACGGCGCCCCCGTGGGCTATCGCTTGGCGGTGAAGCACCCCGAGCGGGTAACCGCGATCGTGGTGCAGAATGGCAACGCCTATGAGGAAGGGATCGACAACGACTTCTGGAAGCCAGTGAAAGCGTATTGGCAAGATCCGACCAGCAAGCAGAAGCGAGATGCCCTGCGCAACCTGCTGACTTATGAGGCCACGAAGTGGCAGTACACCACCGGCGCACCTCAGGCCGACCTGGTGCCGCCCGATGGGGCCGCGGAGGATCAATTCCTGCTCGACCGGCCCGGCAACGACGAGATCCAGCTCGACCTGTTCCTCAGCTACGGCAGCAACCCGCCGCTCTATCCGGCGTGGCAGGCGTACTTTCGAAAGCATCAGCCCCCGATGCTGATCGTTTGGGGAAAGAACGACCAAATCTTTCCCGCGGCCGGAGCTGAGCCGTATAAGCGCGACTTGAAGACGCTGGAGTTTCACTTACTCGATGCCGGTCACTTTGCCCTAGAGACCAACGGCGACGAGATCGCCCGGCTGATGCGTGCCTTTCTCGGCAAGCATGCCGCGACGCCGTAAGACCCTGAGAAAGCTTGTGCGTAGGGGAGTTCCTCGGCGCTCGGACGCGGCGCCACCACTCAATTCACAAAGGCCAGACCGATGCAACCCGGCGCGAGCTTCACTCACCCCACGCAAGCCCTTCCGGCTGGCACGCAGGCGCCGAAGTTCCAACTTCCCACGACGCCCGACCAGCACGTCTGCCTGGCGGACTTCCGCGGCAGCCCGGTTGTGCTGTTCTTTTATCCTGCCGATTGGAGCCCAGTCTGCGGGGACCAAGCAGCGCTCTACAACGAACTGCTCCCCGAGTTCCACCGGTTGGGGGCTGCGCTGCTAGGGATCTCTGTCGACGGCGCCTGGTGCCACTTGGCCTTCGCCAAGGATCGCACACTGCATTTCCCACTGCTGTCAGACTTCGAACCCAAGGGACAGGTCGCCCGCGACTATGGCGTCTATCGTCATCACGAAGGGCTCTGCGAGCGTGCGCTCTTCGTGATCGACTCCGAGGGCGTCATTCGCTGGAGCTACGTTTCGCCGATCGGCGTCAACCCTGGCGCTGACGGCATTCTGGCCGCTTTGGAAAACCTTCAGCCACGAAACGAGGAGAACCGTCATGCAAGTGCAATCCGCGCCTAAGCTCGTTGTGCCGGTCTCGGAACGCGATCACCTGCGCGGCTCCGCCACCGCGCCCCTGACGCTCGTCGAATACGGAGACTACCAGTGCCCTTCGTGCGGGGCGGCGCATCCGATCGTCACCGAGCTACGCCGCGCGCTGGGCAGCCGTATGCGGTTCGTGTTCCGCAACTTTCCGCTCACGCAGATTCATTCCCACGCGCAAGACGCGGCCGAAACAGCCGAACTTGCCGGCACGGCGGGGAAATTCTGGGAGATGCACGATCTGCTGTTCGAGCATCAAGATGCGCTCGAACGAGAAGACCTTGGCGACTATGCGGCCGAGCTCGGCATCCACCCGGAGCGCGTGAGGAGTGCTCTACGGAATGGGGACTTCTCCCAGCGCATCCGCGAAGACTTTCTTAGCGGCGCTCGCAGCGGCGTCAACGGCACGCCCACTTTCTTTATTCAGGGTGAGCGGTACGACGGCTCGGCAGACTTCGAATCGCTGCTGAGGGCACTGGAGGCGGCGGAGGCTGGGTAACGATCGAATCAATTCAGGATCGATGCTCAAGCACGCAGGAAACGGAAGATGAACAAGATCGACAAAGTGCTCTACACCGCGAAGGTGCATACCACGGGCGGCCGCGACGGCGCCTCGCGCAGCTCCGATGGCCATCTCGAGGTCAAGCTTTCTACCCCTGGCGCCACAGGCACAGGAACCAACCCTGAGCAACTGTTTGCCGCCGGTTGGTCGGCCTGCTTCATGAGCGCGATCGGGCTGCTGGCCGCGCAGCGAAAGATCACGCTGTCTCCCGATCGCTACATCGACGCCGAAGTGGATCTGGGAACGAACGCCGAGGGGTATTTGCTACGGGCCAGGCTCAACGTCCATCTGCCGGGCTTGGACCGAGAAGTCGCCCAGTCGCTCGTAGACGCGGCGCACGAGAGCACGTGCCCCTACTCCAAGGCAACGCGGGGAAACATCGAGGTTGCGATCAGTCTCGTCTAACTCCGATCGTAGAACGATACACGTGTGACGCCGCGTTGCGGTGGCGTTCCCGGCATTGACGTGGGGCTAAAAGGTGGGAGCGCCGTGGTTAGCGCCCGACGCGTCGCCGGGGGGAGGAATCGTTGCGGCGAAAGGGCGGCTCGAGTTACACCGCGCCGCGGGTGATGGGCTGGCCGCGTCCAGCCAATGCGGTGTCGATCTGCGCCATCTGCTCGTCGCTCAGCTTCCAGCCCAACGCGCCGGCGTTGTCGGCAATCTGGTCTGGTCGCTTCGCTCCACAGAGCGCGCTCGTGATGCCGGGCTGGTGAATCGTCCAGTTGAGGACGACCTGCGCCACCGATCGGCCCACACCGGCGGCGATCTCACGCAGCCGATCAAGAAAGTCCTGGTTCCGCTGCCATTCCTCGCCTTGAAACATCGGATACTTCACGCGGCCGTCGCGAGGGTCGAACTGGTGGTCGCGCGCCAGCTTGCCCGCCAGCAGCCCCTTCATCAGCGGCCAGTAGATGCAGAGCGCCACCTGATGCTCCTGGCACCAGGGGACGATGTCGGCCTCGATGTCGCGCTGCAGCATGTTGTACGGCGGCTGATAGGCCGAGAGCGCGCAGATCTCGGCGAACTCCTGGATCTGCGCCAGCGTAGCGTTCGACAGACCGATAGAGCGCGTCTTGCCGGCTTCGAGCAGGCTTCGCATCGCACCGGCCGATTCCGCGAGCGGCGTCTTGGGGTCCGGCGCGTGGAGGTACAGCAGTTCGACGCGATCCGTGTTGAGCCGGCGCAAGCTCGTTTCGCAGTGCCGGGTGAGCGTGGCCGGCGACCCATCGAGCAGACGCGCTCCCGCCTCGCCCCAGGAAATGCCGGCCTTGGTGGCGATCACCGCCTCGTCGCGCCGGCCTTCAAGGGCGCGAGCGATCAGGCGTTCGCTTTCGCCATCGGCGCCGTAGGCATAGGCCGTGTCGAAAAAGTTGATGCCAAGATCGAAGCAGCCGGCGATCGTCGCCAGGCTGTCGGCCTCGGTGAGGCCAAAGGTCGTCATGCCCGAAATCGGCCAGCAGCCAAGCGCAATCGGCGAAACGAAAACGCCAGAACGACCCAGAGGACGCAATTCCATGGAGAATCCAGCAGCGAACGAGATCAGAGGCCAGGGCAATCTAGTTGTCGATATCCGCCATCAGGCGTTCGGTCAAGCATCCGACGCTCGAACGAATTGCGCAGGGTGAGCCTTGCCCGCGGCTGCGCGAGCGGCCCACGGCTTGGGCTGGTTCCACTTTGCCGTCGTGATCGCCTTGCGTGGCAACGCGCTCTTCGGCCGGGTCTACGAAACGGCCTCTCCGACGCTGGCGTTCGGTCTGGCGGCCGTTTTCGCGGCTTTGGCGGCCGCCGTTCTGGCGACGATTCGCCCGATGCACGAGCGGCCTAAAGATTTCGAGCCAATGGCACAACCGTGCCGGAGCAAACGGGTTTCGCGTCCTCGCGGGTTCGCGGCTTGTTTGCTGCTGCGGTGGGCTTACAATGGCCGAATACCCCGCTCGACGCGTCGTCTATTTCCCGCCCTTGATTTCGAGATAGCAGACCGATGCCTGGCCTCAATCATCACGTATCAGGCAACGTCCTGGTCATTCAATTGGCCAATCCGCGGATTCTCGACCAGCAGATCATCGACCAGATCGGCACGGAGCTCAAGGAACTGATCGAGAAGACGGAGCAGGAGCGGGTGGTCCTCGATTTCCGCCAGGTGCAGTTCATGTCGTCGGCCATGCTGGGGGCATTGGTCCGCTTCCGCAAACAGTGCAGCGAGTTCAAGGCCGACCTCAAGCTCTGCAGCATCTCCAAAGACATCATGGAGGTGTTCAAGGTCACCAACCTGCACAAGGTGTTCGACATCCAGGCCGACGAGGCCACGGCGGTCGCCGCCTTCGATAAGAAGAAGGGTTGGTTTTCTTAACCCCCAGCGCGCCGTCGGCCTGACACGGTGTGTCGTCAGCCTGACAACGGTTTTCGAGGCCGATAGCTAGGCCGTTGACTGCGAATGCCAGAAACTGCCGGATTTTAGACGTGCCTGCTCCAAGGCATGCAACCTGCACGTTCCACGCTCGCGGGCAAGTTTACCCTAAGCCGCTCGGATTTCGAGCGTTCGTCATGCTAGAGCTTATTGTCGTCTGGGCCGGTGTCGTCGCGATCGGCAGCCTCGTGTTGCTGACGATCGTGGCGAACTGGATTGGCACGCTGCACGACCGCCGCAAATAGCCCCGGTCTGCAGCAATCAGGTAGAAACGAGACCGGCCGGCTCACGACTCGTTCGGCCGCCGGCCGGTCCATCTTTCACAACCGTCCGTGAGCCTACGCCTGTTTCGACCGCTTCGCAACAGTCGTGGCAGCTTGCCAGACGGTAATGTTTTCGCACTACTCCGGCCGGTGTGCAGCTCGGACCGGGAAGGATCGACAGGCTAGAAGCCTGTCCCACCAACTTGAAGCCGTTCCCATCTCGTGGCACGCACTAATCCCTCCCTCGTGGCACAGGCTTCCAGCCTGTGTCTTCGGCCGTGTCACTTCTCGCCCAGCAAGAACCGCCGCAAGAACATGGCTTCGGCCGCGCGCACGTAGTCTGAGTTGTCCTTCTTCGCGAAGCCGTGTCCTTCGTTGTCGGCGTACACCGTCCACACCTCGCGGCCCTTGCCACGAACGATGTCGACGATCTGCTCCGCCTCGAAGAACGGTACCCGCGGGTCGTTGCGGCCGTGGGCGACCATGAGCGCCGACACGATCTTGTCGGCATTGGCCGACGGATTGATCTGCTCGAAGATCGAGCGCATCTCTGGCTTCCGCTCGTCGCCATACTCGGCCCGCCGCAGGTCCTGCCGGTAGGGGCTCGTGCGTTCGAGGAAGGTGATGAAGTTGGCGATGCCGACGTAGTCGACGCCCGCCTTGAGGCGGTCGCCAAAGTGAACGAGCGAGGCCAGCACCATGTAGCCGCCGTAGGAGCCGCCTGACACGGCGACGCGCGAGGCGTCGAGCTCGGGCTGCTTGGCGATCCAATCGAGCAACGCGCCAATGTCCTTCACGCTGTCTTCGCGCAGCTCGGCGTTGTCGAGCCGCAGATACGTCTTGCCGTAGCCGGCCGAGCCGCGCACGTTGGGGTGAATCACCGCGATGCCTTGGCTGGCGTAGAACTGCGTGCTTGGCGAAAAGATCGGCCGATACTGCGACTCGGGGCCGCCGTGAATGGTGATCAGCACGGGAGCTTTCTTACTGGCGCTCGCTTCCGCCGGGCGATAGTACCAGGCGGGAATCTCGCGACCATCGAACGAGGCAAAGCGAATTCGCTCCGGCACGACGAACTTGGCCGGATCGAGTCCGCCGACTTCGCTATAAGTCCAGCGCGTCAGTTCTCCGCCGGCGACCGCCACGCTGTAGGCGTCTGAGGGTCCATTGGGACGGGCGAGCGAAAAGCCAAGCTGCTGGCCGTCGGGCGAGAACTCGAGCCCGCCGACAATACCCAGCGGCACCTTGATCTCGCGCCTCTTGCCGCCTTCGAGGACGAACAGTCGGCTCGCGCCGTCTTCGTTGATCGTGAAGGCCAGCTTGCCTGACTTAGCGTCAACCGTGAAGTTGTCGACATCCCACTTCAGGTCATCGGTCAGATATTCGTAGTGCCCTGGCTTGTCGATGTTGGCGCGGGCCAGTCGCAGATGCTCGCTGCCAACGTCGGTGGTGAGATAGTAGGTGCGGCCATCGGGAGCAAACGCCATTTCGCCCACCGCGCCTTTCTCAGCACCGGGTGAGGGCAACGGCGTCAGCGTTTTGGTGTCGGGCTCGAGAACCCCGGCGTACGACTCATTGATCGACACATAGCGAGCCAGCAAAACCCGCTTACCATCGGGCGACCAATCGAACGCGTTCCACTGGGCGCTCGTTTCCATGAGCAGCTTCCACTCGCCGGCTTGTAGCGGGTCGACCATGTAGAGATCCATGTCGCTCGGCGTGCGACGATTGCTCGACACGATCATTCGCCGGCCGTCGGAGCTCACCGGACCCAGCTCGTTCCGCGACTTGCCGTCGGTGAGCAACTCGGTGCGATAGGCAGCAAGGTCGACGTGATAGATCTGGAAGTTCTCGTTGCCTCCTTTGCTCAGCGTGGCCAGCAGTTGTCCCTTCGAGGAAGGAATCGGGCGGCCGAGCGTTGGCTCTTCGAAAAACGTCACCTGCTCGCGGCGGCCGCCGGGTTCATAAACGCGATGAAGCTGTGCTGAATTGCCGAACCGCGTGCGGATGAGCATGCCGGCGCCGTCGGGTGACCAACCCTGGAAGGCGGCCTCGCGCACGTTCTGGTACTGGGCAAGCGTCGCGACGAGTTCGGCCGGCAACACCGGCACGCCTGTCGCCGCAATCGCCGAGGGGCGGCGGGGGTCCTCATCTTCGGCCGAGGCCGGCACGGCGCAGGCGAGAAACCCAATCATCAGCAGCGAGCGAAGCATGGCGGTACCTCGGGAACCTGCGGGCGAACTGCCCGCTATTGCGGCGGTCGTGGAGTGCCTCCTCTTATAGTGCCGAATTGTGATCACCGAAAGCGGCCGATTACCAGACCGCGAGCCAGCAGGCAAGGAAAACACCCCAAGGACAGGCGATTCGGCCCCCATTGCCGCAGCCGCTTTGAGCGTGTCTTCCGACTATGCCGACACGGTCGCGCAGTACGATCGTTACCCCCGACGAGAGCGGTCTGACCTTCGCTTGACGAGGGATTTCCCGGGAGCATAATGGGCGAAGTTTGCAGTCCGCCAGGCAAGGCCCGCCTCTTCTTGCGGGCCGGATTTTTTGTTAGCACACACACGTTCTCTTTGGCGGGAAAGGCCCACACGCAATGCCAGCCAACGAATTCATCACGATCGTCGCCGGTCTCCCCCGCTCTGGCACGTCGATGATGATGCGCATGCTCGAATCCGGGGGCATTCCTGCCCTCATCGATCACGAGCGCACGCCCGACGAAGACAATCCGAACGGCTACTACGAGTTCGAAGCCGTGAAGCAGACCAAGGCCGATCAGTCTTGGCTGAACGACGCGCCGGGCAAGGTCGTGAAGATGGTCTACCGGCTGCTCTACGATCTGCCGAAGGATCAGTCGTATCGCGTCGTGTTCATGCGTCGCAAGCTCGAAGAAGTGCTGGCTTCGCAGCGGAAGATGCTCGAGCGCAATGGCCGTGTGAGCGGCGCTGGGCAAGACGACCAGGTTGCCAAGCTGTTCCTCAGCGAGTTGGCCAAGTTCGACGCCTGGATCGCCCAGCAGCCGAACTTCGAGATGCTGAACATCGACTACAACGCGATGCTCGCCGATCCTTGTCCGCAAGTGGCCAAGATCAACGAGTTCTGCGGCGGCCAGCTCAACGAAGAGGCGATGGCCGGCGTGGTCGATCCCTCGCTCTACCGCAACCGCGCCATGGTCGCTGGCTAGCGCTGCGAGACGGCTAAAGTTCCGAGCTTGCCACACGAACCCGCGGCGCGAGCAAGGGACATCCACCTTCGTTTGGCGCGCTGGCTGAAGATGCCGCCCAGCCCGTGAAGGGGTTCGATCGCTTTTTGCGATCAGCGCCTGACTGCCCCAATGACCCCCAGCGATCCGTGGTTCGCTGGGGGCGCCGTCGAAATTAGCCCCGCGCTCCGGCCGGTTGCTTGCCTGCCGGACTCAGGCCGGCCGATTTCCACAGGCCGTCGAGCGCCTCCGAGGCGGCCTTTACGCCCGCGTCGCGGCTCTTGCCGGCGAGCGCTGCGCGGTGGGGCGCCGCCGAAACGGGACCGTCGTAGCCGATCTCCGCGAGCAGCGTGAGCAGGGCCGCGTTGTCCGGCGCGCCCGACTCGCCCGGCAGCAGCCGTTGCTCGTCGGTCAGTTCCGTCGGAGCAACGTCGGCTGGCGCGTCGGCCAAGAGCACGTCGACGATGCGTTCGTTGCCGAGCTTACGCAGCTTCGTCGTTTCGCCGCCCGAGGCGTAAATCTGCCAGCCATTGACCACCAGGCCAACGTTGGTCGCCGGGATCAAGTCGAGCAGCATGAGCACTGCATCGAAGGTGTGCAAGAACTCGAAGCCGTGGTCCTTGCGGGCAGCCGCGGTGGCGACGAAATCGATGCCCAGCCGAATGCCGTGCGGCTCGAGCGCCTTGGCGAGCTCGCCCAGCCGGCGGGTATGGAACTGAAAGTTCTCGTGAAACGGCCGCTCGTCGCTGGCCGGGGCGATGGTGGTGATCGCGCGCTGACAGCCGGCGGCCGCAGCGGTTTCTGCCAACTTGCTCAGCTTCTCGAGCTCGGGGCGAAACGCGGCGTCGTCGCCGTCCCAAGCGATCGGCAAGCGAAACGCGCCCAGCTTCAGCTTGGCGCTCTCGATCAACCGTTTTGCATGCGCCGCGCCGCTGCGCTCCACCTGATGGGCGAAGTCGATCAGATCGAGATCGATTCCCTTGAATCCGTGCGACAGGGCCAGTTCGATAATCTCACTTTGCCGCCCGGAAAGTCCGAGGGCGTCGGCACTTAGCGTTCTATACATGCAGTGTCTCAGAAACTCGGATGCCTCTTGTCTGCCGGTGAAGGGTTCCGGCTAAGCCCTCCATTATTGCGGTCTCTAGCAGGGCTTCCAAGTCCGGATTGTTTGCGTTGCGTGAGACACGCCAGAAGGGGGAGTAACTCACGGGTGCAACGGCTCACACTGCTGCGAGCCAACCGGTTGCGAACCCCGCCGTAGCGGCTTTTGACCCGCGAAACTAGAATGGCCCGATTCCCGACACACAGAGTTTCTCATCGCTGAAGCCGGTAGATTGCGGCGCCGCGAGAACCGCGGCCCGCTGCTTGTCGGATCGAGCGCCTTGTTCGGCGATCGGCCGGCTTCTTTGGCGGATGAGCCGACAGGAGTGCCTTGACCTTGAGTTCCAACGTTTCGACGCTGAGCCGCCCCCCCAAATCGGAAACCGCCTTTCGCAAGATCGGCATCCTCTTCGCCGGCGGTCCGGCGCCCGCGGCCAACGCCGTGATCTCCACCGCGGCCTCGTCGTTTCTTCGCAACGGCATCGAAGTCGTCGGCATCATGCACGGCTACTCGGGCCTGGTGCAGTTCGGCCCCGATCGTCCGCTCGAGCTCGGCCGCGACTACATTCAGATCGACCAGAAAACGCTCAAGCGCACCCGCAACTCGCAGGGCATCATCGTCGGCACGGCCCGCACGAACCCCGGCAAGAGCATCTCGAGCCCCGCGCACTTCGACGATCCCGAGCGCTCGAAGCCGCTCCGCACCGTGGACGCGGCGCTCCGCTCCATCGGCGTCGACGCTCTGATTTCGATCGGCGGCGACGACACGCTCAAGACGGCCAACAAGTTCAAGATGCTGCAGGACCGCGTGCCCAAGGGGCAGCGGCCGATTCCGGTCGTCCATCTGCCGAAGACGATCGACAACGACTACATGGGCATCGACTTCACGTTTGGATACTTCACGGCCGTGGAAACGCTGGCCGGCGAGATTCGCAATCTGCTGGCCGACGCTGAAGCTTCGAAGGCCTACTTCCTCACCGAAACCATGGGCCGCAGCGCCGGCTGGCTCTCGTATGGCGCCGCGATCGCCGGCGAGGCGAGCTTGGTGATCAGCGTGGAAGATGTCACCGGCCGCTACCGCGACGAAGAGACCACCACCGACGCCGACGGCAAGAAGTCGACCCGCCCGGTCATGAAGGTCGAAGAAGTCGTCAAGCGGATCGTCGCCACGATGCGGGCACGCGACGAGGAACACAAGGAATTCGGCGTCATCGTGATGGCCGAGGGCCTGGCCGAATTCTTGCCCATCAAGTACCTGGAAGGCATTCCGCGCGACGACCACGGCCACATCTCGATCGCCCAGGTGAACCTGGGGCGGATGTTCTCGAAGCTGGTGGCCGACGAATACGCCAAGCAGACCGGCAACAAGCGTAAGGTGACCGGCCTGCAACTCGGCTATGAAAGCCGCTGTGCGCGTCCGCTCGCCTTCGACGTAATGCTCGGCAGCCAACTCGGCGTCGGCGCCTATCGCGCGCTCGTCGAGCAACAACTCAACGGCGTGATGGTCTCCGTCTCGGGCCAGCTCGAGCTGCATTACGTGCCGTTCGAAAAGCTCGTGAACCCCGAAACGCTCGTCACCATCGTCCGCTACATCCACGCCGGCTCCGACTTCCACCGCCTGGCGCGGTTCTTGGAGACTTATGTGAACGAGTAGAGGACCTGAGATCCTGT
>JAESFN010001312.1_pt1 | contig 11522 bp, 9 predicted proteins | sample 9269411 | NCBI WGS metagenome assembly JAESFN01 (sample SAMN14505399, study PRJNA617100) | algae metagenome | isolation source: Iphinoe sp. HA4291-MV1 and co-occurring heterotrophs from trail next to... | place: USA: Maunawili Falls, Hawaii | collected 2009-07-25
TGTGCCTGCCCAACCTGATCCTCGACCCCGGCACCCTCGCCCCGGTCGGGTTCGTGGACCTCGGTCGACTCGGGCGGGCCGACCGGCACGCCGACCTGGCCCTGCTGCTGGCCACGGCGGGCGAGACCTGGGCCGGTCCCGGACCGCTGGACGGGCTCACCCGGCACTACGGGCTCGCTCCCGACCCGGACCGGTTGCGCTTCCATCTGGCGCTCGATCCGCTCACCTGGGGATGAAGCCTGATCTCTCCATCGAGCGAATGAATGAACCGGCCACGCATCTCTCTGTTGTCAAATGTGCCACACCGGTAACAATCGCCACTATTGTGTCATTGAGTAACAGGATAATGCGACATAACGTTGCTCTCTGTGATCATGTGGGCGTCGGGGTCGGGCTTGTCGGCGCTGGCCGCCGCCCTCGGGTTGGTGGTCTCCCCGACCGCGCCGCTGCCGGCGGTTCCGCAGCCGGGCCCGGTCACCGGGTACGTGGTGCGGGCGGTCGGCGGGCAGAACGTGGACTCGGTGCTCTGGGACGTCGGCGCCAAGGCCACCGCCCGCTACGCCGACGCGGCCGCCGCCCCGCTCACCGCCGCGCAGGCCGAGCGGTTGCGCGCCCAGGGCGCCGGCCGGGTGCTGGTCGAGCCCGACCTCAGGGTGCCGGCCGCCGAGTCGCTCGAGCCGGCGGACGACGACACCCCGGCCGATCCGGACCTCCCCGGCTCGGTGCTCGGCCCGAACGCGCCGAGCGTCCCGAACGCCAGGAACGTCCCGAACGTCACCGACGTCCCGAGCGCCAGGAACGTCCCGAGCGTGGCCGACGTCCCGAACGTCACCGAGGTCCCGAGCGTCGCGCGCGTCCCCGGTGCCGTGGTCGGCCCGGAGACCGCCGCGCACATGCCGGTGCACCTGCCCGGTCAACCGGCCGCCCAGCCGCCGCCCGGGGACGACAGCCGCGGCCCGGTGCACCGCCAGCGGGACCCGGCCAACTGGGGCCTGGACCGCATCGACCAGCGCCGACTCCCGCTGGACCAGGGCTACGGCACCACCGCGACCGGCGCCGGGGTGCACATCTACGTGCTGGACACCGGGATCGACCGCACCCACCCCGACTTCGGCGGCCGGGTCCGGACCGAGGTCAACTACGCCGGCGGGCCGGGCGGGGACTGCGGCGGGCACGGGACGGTGGTCGCCGGGATCGCCGCGTCCCGGACCTACGGGGTGGCCAAGGAGGCGATCCTGCACGACGTCAAGGTGCTCGACTGCAGCGGCGACGGGCAGCTGTCCGGAATGGTCGCCGGGGTCGAGTGGGTGACCCGGAACGCGGTCAAACCGGCCGTCGCCGTGCTGTCCTGGCGGTACGGCAACGAGCCGTCGCGGATCCTCACCGAGGCGGTCAACCAGCTGGCCGCCTCCGGGGTGTTCGTGGCCACCTCGGCGGGCAACAGCGGCAACGACTCGTGCGACGTGGCGCCCCGCTCGGCGGCCAACGCCCTGGTGGTGGCCAACTCGACGATCGACGACCGGCGGTCGAAGACGTCCAGCACCGGCCGCTGCGTGTCGCTGTACGCGCCCGGTACGACGATCACCGCTCCGGTGCCCGGTGGCGGCACCAAGCCCTACACCGGCACCTCGATGTCCGCGCCATTCGCCGCCGGGGTGGCCGCGCTGTACAAGCAGCGGTTCGGCGACCGGCCGACCAGCCAGGTCAAGCAGTGGATGATCGGCATGGCCACCCCGGGGGTGATCAGCGACGGTTCCGCCGACGGCACCCCGAACCGGCTGCTGTACACCGCTGGGCTGTAGCGAAGGCCGGTGTTCTCAGAAAGACTGGGCGCTATGACCGCGCTCACGCCGTCCTACGCCTCCGGCATCTCCGAGGCCCCGCTGCTCGGCGACACGATCGGCGACAACCTCGACCGCACGGCCGCGCTGTGGCCGGACCGGGACGCCCTGATCGACCGGCACGCCGGCCTCCGGCTGACCTACCGGGAGTTCAACGCCCGGGTGGACGCGCTGGCCCTGGGGCTGTTGCGGGCCGGCCTGGTCAAGGGCGACCGGGTGGGCATCTGGTCGCCGAACCGGGCCGAGTGGACGATCACCCAGTACGCCACGGCCAAGCTCGGGCTGATCCTGGTCAACATCAACCCGGCCTACCGCACGCACGAGCTGGAGTTCGTGCTGAACCAGGCCGGGGTCCGGATGCTGGTCGCCGCGCCCGGGTTCAAGACCTCGGACTACGCCGCGATGATCTCCCAGGTGCGGCCGAGCTGCGCCGGGCTGGAGCGGGTGGTGCTGTTCGACTCCGCCGAGTGGGACGCGCTGGCCGGGACGTCGGGGGACGTCGGCGAGGTGCGCGCGGCGCAGGCCAGGCTGTCCCCGGACGAGCCGATCAACATCCAGTACACCTCGGGCACCACCGGCTTCCCCAAGGGCGCCACCCTGTCCCACCACAACATCCTGAACAACGGGTACTTCGTCGGTGAGCTGTGCGGCTACACCGAGGAGGACCGGGTGTGCATCCCGGTGCCGTTCTACCACTGCTTCGGCATGGTGATGGGCAACCTGGGGGCCACCAGCCACGGCTCGGCCATGGTCATCCCGGCCCCGGCGTTCGACCCGAAGGCCACCCTCGAGGCGGTGGCCGCCGAGCGCTGCACCTCGCTCTACGGGGTGCCCACCATGTTCATCGCCGAGCTGGCCGAACCGGACTTCGAGTCCTACGACCTGTCCAGCCTGCGGACCGGGATCATGGCCGGCTCGCCGTGCCCGGTCGAGGTGATGAAGCAGGTCATCGCCCGGATGGGGATGGAGGAGGTGCAGATTGCCTACGGCATGACCGAGACCTCCCCGGTGTCCACCCAGACCCGCGCGGACGACTCGGTGGAGCGCCGGGTGAGCACCGTCGGCCGGGTGCACCCGCACGTCGAGGTCAAGGTGATCGACCCGGAGACCGGGCTGACCGCGCCGCGCGGGGAACCCGGCGAGCTGTGCACCCGGGGGTACTCGGTGATGCTGGGCTACTGGGGCGAGCCGGAGAAGACCGCCGAGGCGATCGACGCCGCCCGCTGGATGCACACCGGCGACATCGGGATCATGGACGACGAGGGCTACCTGAACATCACCGGGCGGATCAAGGACATGGTCATCCGGGGCGGTGAGAACGTCTACCCCCGGGAGATCGAGGAGTTCCTCTACACCCACCCGGACGTGCTGGACGCGCAGGTCATCGGCGTTCCGGACGTCAAGTACGGCGAGGAGCTGTGTGCCTGGGTGCGGATGCGTCCCGGGTCCGCCGACCTGACCGCCGAGACGGTCCGCGAGTGGGCCACCGGCAAGCTGGCGCACTACAAGATCCCCCGGTACGTAGTGGTGGTCGACGAGTTCCCGATGACCGTGACCGGCAAGGTGCGCAAGGTGGAGATGCGCGAGCGGTCGGTCGAGCTGCTCGACCTCGGCGCCGCGGCCCGGGTGGAGCACGCGTGACTCGGATAAGGCGGGCGCGGAACCCCGATGTGACGATAGGCTGAGGGGCGCGCGCCCGGAGGACGATGCTCAGGGCGCGTTCTTCGTGCCTGGGCGCCGCCACGGTCGTTCCGGGTACACGTGAGCGCAAGTGCGACAGAGGGTGAGCAGGGTGCCGACCGGCAGAGTCAAGTGGTACGACGCCGACAAGGGTTTCGGCTTTCTGGCCCAGGACGGGGGCGCGGACGTCTACGTCCGCAAGGCCGCCCTGCCGCCCGGCCTGGAGGGCCTCAAGTCGGGGCAGCGCGTCGAGTTCGGCATGGCCGAGGGCCGGCGCGGTCCGCAGGCGCTCTCGGTGCGGCTGGTGGACGCCCCGCCGTCGGTGGTCGAGGCGCGTCGGCGTCCGGCCGAGGAGCTGCACGGGCTGATCGAGGACATGATCAAACTGCTCGAGGCCAAGGTCCAGCCGGACCTCCGCCGCGGCCGCTACCCCGACCGCAAGTCCGCCAAGCTGGCCGCCGAGGTGGTCCGGGCGGTGGCGCGCGACCTCGACGGCTGAGCCGTGGGAGACCCGGTCGGGTCCGTTCGGTCACGGTCGGGGTTGCCCGGGCGGCGAGATGATCACGGCGGGTGCCTGCTCTGTGCCCATTGAGGCAGGTGAAACCACATAGCGGGCAGTTCGTCCACAATCCGGTGAGACCCCTGCCCGGATCCCGGTCGACTGACTAGATTCCCAGTCACCAATGCGCTCGCTGATCACTGTCCGCCCGGAGGTGTCGGTGCTCTCCTCCGCGCCCTCCGAGGGACACCCGCGGTTGGCGCCGCATGTGCTGGTGATCGAGCCGGACGAGACGGTCCGCCGCAAGCTGGTCCGGGTGCTGGTCAGGGCGGGGTACCCGACCGCCTCGGTGGCCGGCGGGGTGGCCGGGCTGGCCGCGGTCGGCGAGGGGCGGCCCGATCTGGTGGTGCTCGGGCCCCGGCTGCCGGACCTTGCGCCGGCCGAGCTGCTGCCCCGGATCCGCGAGGTGCTGCCCCGGGCGGGCGCCATGGTGGTCGCCTGCGCCGCCGAGGAGCCGGACCTGGTGGCGCTGCTGGACGCCGGCGCCGACGACTGCTGCGTGCAGCCGGAGAGCGCGGACATGCTGCTGGCCCGGGTGCGCGCGGTGCTGCGCCGGTCCCGGGAGCAGCCGGAGCGGTCGGGCACGGCGATCCGGCTGGGCGGGCTCTGCATCGACCTGGCCGGGCGCAACGCCACGCTGGAGGGCGAGCGGCTGCGGCTGTCGCCCCGCGAGTTCGACCTGCTGGCCTACCTGGCCCAGCGGGCCGGGCGGGTGGTGAGCAAGCGGGAGCTGCTGGCCGAGGTGTGGCACCTGCCGTACAGCATCGCGGACAAGACGATCGACGTGCACGTGTCCTGGCTGCGCCGCAAGCTCAACGAGAGCCCGCAGCAGCCGCGCTACCTGCACACCGTCCGCGGCGTCGGCCTGCGCCTGGACGCCCCCACCGACGGCTGACCGGGGTCAGGCGCGGTAGCGGATCCAGGGCAGGAGGGAGCCACCCCGGGCGATCAGCGCGGTCTGCGCGCCGCCCAGCGCGACCACCACGGCCACCGAGGTGAACCCGATCCAGTACACCGGCGGGAGCAGCACGCCCATCGCCCCACCGAGCACCCAGGCCAGCTGCAGCACCGTCTCCGAGCGGCCGAACGCCGAGGCCCGGGACCGCTCCGGCAGGTCGCGCTGGATCACCGCGTCCAGGCACACCTTGGACAGCGCGCTGACGATCGCGGCGACCAGGGCGCACCCGGCGGCCACCCCGATGCCGGGGAACACCGCCACCGCCGCCGCGGCCACCACGCAGGTCGCCACGCAGCCCAGCACCAGAGGGTCGGACCGGTCGAAGGCCTGCCGGGCGCCCAGGGCGTTGCCGGCGAAGCTGCCGATCCCGGCCGCCGCGCCGATCAGCCCGAGCAGCAGCAGCTGCTTGGACGGGTCCTGCTCGGTCTGGGCCTTGACCACGAAGGCCACGAACAGGGTCAGGAAGCCGGTGAGCACCCGGATCGACCCCGAGCCCCACAGCGACACCACCACGTGCCGGCCCATCGGCTGGGCCTTCGGGCGTTTCCGGGGGCCACCCGTGGTCCGGCCCGTGACGGCGCGGAACTCCCCGGTGCGCAGCGACGCCGGCACCTCGCCCTCGGTGACCTCCACCCAGCGCGGGATCCGCAGGCACAGCCAGGCGCCCACCCCGCAGAGCACGGCGGTGTACACCAGCGCCCCGGGCGAACCGGCCAGCTGGGCCACCCCGGCGGCCAGCCCGCCGAACACCCCGCCGGCGATCAGCCCGAACGTGGTGAGCCGGGAGTTGGTGGTGACCAGGGTGATCGTCGGTGGCAGCACCCGGGGGGTCACCGCCGCCCGCAGCACCGTGTAGGACTTGGACAGCACCATCACCCCGAGCGCGGCCGGGTACAGGCCCCAGTCGTCGAAGTGCACCGCCATCACCACGACCAGTACGGCCCGGGCGACGAAGGAGCCGGCCAGCGCCCACCGCCGGCCGCGCTGCAGCCGGTCGAGCAGCGGCCCGATCACCGGGGCCACCAGGGCGAACGGGGCCACGGTGATCAGCAGGTAGAGCGCCACCTTGGACTTGCTCTCGGCGGTGGCGGCGGAGAAGAACAGCGTGTTGGCCAGGGCCACCGCGATCGCCGCGTCGGTGGCGAAGTTGGCCATGGTGGCGTAGGTCAGCGCGCGCAGCCCGGAACGGTCCGCGCCGTCCGCGCCGGCCGCGCCGTGGAACCGCCGGAAGCCCTCCTCGGTGAGCTGGCGGCTGCGCCAGGCCGCGACCCGGGCGACGGTCAGCTTCCTCGGGCCGTACGGCGGTGGGGGCGCTCCGTTGCCCGGGCCGTACGGCGGCGGGGCCGCTCCGTTGCCCGGCGGCGGACCGTACGGCGGTGGGGTCGCCCCGCCGCCCGTGGGTGGGCCCTGCGGCGGTGGGGTCGGTCCGCCACTGCGAGGCGGCGGACCGTGCGGCGGCCGGGGCCCGGGCGGGGGCTCCGGCGGCGGCCCGCTCGATGACGCCCAGTGGTCAGATCGTGGGGGTGGTGGGACACGTGAGGCACGCGTGGGTGGCGCCTGGGCGGCCCAGCCCGGGCTGCCCAGCCTCGACGAGGGTCGGGGTCGGTCGGATGCCACCCGCCCAGGCTACGGGTTCTCCCCGGGGAGTTGGCTGGTGCGACCCGGCATCCGCCACCCAGGTGCACCCGGACAGGGGCCGTATCGGGTGTTCTCGGTGACCCCGGGGATGTCGCAGATGTCGTTGGCGATGTACGACGGGACCGGCTTGTACGGGTGCTGCCACTGGCTGTAGACCCAGGCGGGAGCCGCTCCCAGGATGAAGAAACCGATCTGGAACAGCAGGAACATGGACAGGAACGTGGTCACCTTCTGCATGCCGTAGGGCATGTAGTCGATCTTCCGCTCGACCAGGGTGCGGCCGCGGTCGTCCTTGAAGATCCGGATGAAGGCCGGCACGCCGAGGAAGCACGCTCCGGCCGCCCACTCGAACGTCTCGAAGTAGTAGTTGTGCCCGCCCCAGCCGACGTTGATCGAGAGCGGCCCCGGTGGATAGCACCACCCACAGGTGGCCACGATCGGGTACTCGAACACCGCGTCGACCACCATGATCAGCACGAACAGCGCGCCCATCTGCTGGGCCCGTGACCAGCGCGGCCGCTTGTGCCGCATCCACACCGTCACCCGCTCCAGCATGATCGCCAGGGTCAGCAGGCCGAAGGTGAAGAGCAGCCCGAAGAACAGCATCGGGTCGGGGGTGCGGCTGCAGTCCGGGTTGATGATGCCCGGGGTGTAGCCGCAGATCGAGTTGAAGTTGATCCAGTTCGAGCTGATCATCACGTGCGGCGCGATGAAGTTGACGTTCAGGTCGGCCCAGATGCCGGTGAGGCCGCACATGCAGAAGAGCACGTCGAAGGTGAAGATCTTGCCCTGCCGGCGGCAGCCCTTGATCAGGTAGCCGATCACGAACACCGCGTTGACGATGACCAGCGTTTCCCAGATCCGCGGCATCCACCAGTCGGGGTTGCTGAACCGCTCGGGCCCGGTCTGGCCCGGGTAGGAGAACGGACCGGCCATCGCCCACGCCGTCACGCTCCACAGGAACCAGACGAACACCGGTGCGCCGATGATCGCCAGGTACTGCGCGGGGCCCCACTTGGCCCTGGGTATCGGCGGGAGCGCCGGCGCGCTGGATCCGGTTGCCGCTTCCCTGGTGGCCATGACCAGGGACATTAGCGCGAGAACCGCCCGAATGCCACCAAATTTTTGTTTGGCTGGGACGGTGCCGGTCTGGTAGACCAAGGAAGGTAGGCACGGAAGGGGTGCGCCATGCACGACGTCCTGACCCGGATCAACGACGCCGACGGTCACGAGATGATCCCGTCCAACCTGTGGGGGCAGTGCTTCGGCGACTACGCCGGCATGCTGGTGCCGTTCATCGAGAAGTTCCTCGGCCCGGAGGTGATCGGGGAGAACGCGCTGGCCGTGCCGGACGTCACCGCCGACGACTGCGAGATCACCGACGAGACGGTCTGGACGGTGCGCGGCCCACGGGCGCCCGGGGCGATCGACATGTCCCGGCGGCTGCGGGTCCTCGACCAGATGGGCGTGCAGCGGCAGTTCGTCTTCCCCACGTTCGGGCTGGTCGGGCTGCTGCTGGGCTGCGGTGAGGACTACGTGCGCCGGGTGATGCAGATGGACCCGGGCGGCTTCGACGTGAAGGCGATCAGCCGGGCCCTGATGACCGGCGCGAACGACTGGGCGATCCGCTCGCTGGCCGTCGACCCGGACCGGATCCGCGCGGTCGCGGTGCTCCCGGTGGACACCGTCGAGGAGATGATGGCCGAGGCCCGCCGGGTGGTCGAGGGGGGTGCCCGGGCGATCTGGATCCCCAGCGCGGTACCCCCGGCCGGGATGTCCCCGGCCGACGAGCGGCTCGACGAGTTCTGGTCGTTCCTGGTGGAGACGAACACCGCCGGCATCCTGCACCTCGGTACCGAGTTCGACTTCGTCAAGCACCCGGTCTGGGGCGACATCCCGAGCTTCTCGCCGATGTTCGCGCCCTCGGTGGAGATCCCCGGGGCGGACATCTACAACTTCGCCACCATGCACGCCGCGGTGAGCAACTACCTGACCGTGATGGCCCTGGGCGGGGTGTTCGAGCGGCACCCGGGCCTGCGGTTCGGGGCCATCGAGTGCGGGGCGAACTGGGTGGGCCCGCTGCTGGAGAGCCTGGACATGTGGCTGGACATCTTCCCGCGAGCGGGGACGTCACTGACCCTGCGGCCGAGCGAGTACCTGCGGCGCAACGTCCGGGTCACCCCGTACCACTTCGAGCCGATCGACCGGTGGCTGGAGCGCTACCCGGCGATGGTCGACATGCTGGCCTACGGCAGCGACTACCCGCACGTGGAGGGCGGCAAGCGGTCGCACCTGGTCATGTTCGACAAGGTGGCCCCGTTCGGCGACGAGGTGCTGGAGAAGTTCTTCGTGCGCAACGCCGAGTGGCTGATGCCGGCCTAACCCTGGTCCGGCCGGGCGATCTTGACCTTGTAGAGGGTCGGCCAGAACTTGCCGGTGAGCAGGAAGGTGTCGTTCGCCCCGGGCACCGCGGCGATGCCGTTGAGCACCCGGTCCCGGTTGCCCCGCAGGCTCTTCGGCACCAGTTTGGCGGCGTCGATCGCCGAGGTCACCGCACCGGTCGCCGGGTTGATGACCACGATCCAGGTCGTGCCGAACACGTTGGCCATGATCTGTTTGGGCAGGCACTCCAGCTCGTTCAGCCCGGGCAGCGGCCGGCCGTTGAGGCTGACCCGGATGGTCTGCACCTTGTCCACCCCGTTGCCGTCGATCACCCGCAGCGTGTCGGTGCCGTCGCTGGCGATCAGCTCGCCGCCGCCGGAGTTGTGGCACAGCCCCCAGCCCTCACCGGTCCAGTGCACCCGCCCGCCGGTGTTCAGCGACGCCTTGTCCCACTGCAGCAGCACGCCGTCGCGGTAGGTGAGCTGCCAGATCAGCGAGTCGACGATCGTGATGCCCTCGCCGTACAACCCGGGGGGCAGCGCGGTGGCCCGGAGCAGCTCGCCGGTCTTCGGGTCCAGCTCGCGCAGCTCCGAGCGGCCGGCCAGCCCGGTGCCCTCGTAGAGCTTCCCGTCGGAGATCTCCAGGCCCTCGGTCCAGGCGTCCTCCGAGTGCGGCAGCTCGTCCAGCACGGTCAGCTTGGGGGAGGGCAGGCCGGCGGCCACGGCGGCGGCGATCTGCTGCCCGGCGGCGTCCGGGTCGTAGGACGGCCGGTCGTCGTCCCCGGCACCGCACCCGGCCAGGGCGAGCAGCAGCACCGCGAGGGTCACCCGGACCCGCGAGCCGACGTGACCGCATCCCACGAGTGGAGAGGATGGCACACTGGTCCCGTGAGCGAGACCGAAGTGCGGACCTCCCCGGTGTCCGCCGAGCTGGAACAGGCCGTTGACCTGGCCCGGAGCGCCGCCGTGGAGCTGGCCGGCGCGGACGCGGTGGGCGCGCACGACGAGTTCCGCGCCGAGGACGAGTGCGCGGGCACCCACTACTTCGTCGCCGACCAGCCCGGCTACCGGGGCTGGCGGTGGGCGATCACCCTGGCGCACGTCGGCGGGGACGACCCGGTGACGGTGTGCGACACCGTGCTGCTGCCCGGCCCGGACGCCCTGGTCGCGCCGGCCTGGGTGCCCTGGCAGGAGCGGGTGCGGGCCGGTGACCTGGGTGTCGGCGATCTGCTGCCGACCGACCCGGACGACCCTCGGCTGGTGCCCGGCTACCTGCACAGTGACGACCCCGCGGTCGAGGAGGTCGCCAAGGAGGTCGGGCTGGGCCGGGTCCGGGTGCTGAGCCGGTTCGGCCGGCTGGACGCCGCCGAACGCTGGTACGACGCCGAGCGCGGCCCGGGCTCCGACATGGCCAAGGCCGCCCCGAGCAGCTGCGGGCAGTGCGGTTTCTACCTGCCGCTGGCCGGGTCGATGCGGGCCGCGTGGGGGGTGTGCGCCAACGAGTTCGGCTCGGCCGACGGCACCGTGGTGCACGCCGAGTACGGCTGCGGGGCGCACTCCAGCGTCGAGGTGGACAACGGCCCGGTCACCCCGGTCGCCGAGGTCGTCTACGACGACGGCGTCGAGCTGGAGACCCGGTAGCGCTGGTCGGCCCGACGCTCATCTGTCGTAGCCGAGGTTCACGACGCCCGCTCAGCGCCGACCTGAGCGTGAACGGGCGTGTACTGCTGTTACTCGCCAGTAGAATAACGGGGAACGCCCGTTGATCATGAGTCCGGCTCATGGTCGGAGCATGATTGCCCGATCGCACGATGTGCCTGCCGCACCTCTAGCGGACGGGGCGCTAGGTCACCGAGACTCGCCGTCGCCGGCTCAGGGCCTCCTCGCGGGCCTCGGCTCGCGCCTCGGCGGTGTACGACGCGGCGAGCGCCCTGTATCCGGCCTCCCGCGCGCGGGCTTGCGCTGACTGCTCCACCGGGCTGACCGGGACGTCCTCTGGCTGGGTGTCACGAGTCATGGACCAGAGCATCGCACGGATCAGGCTCCGGCGGCCGCTCGGTCGGTCGCGCCCGGCCGAAGCCGATAATGGACGGGTGAGCGCCCCGGACCCGTTCGGTACCGCCGACCTGCGGGCCGCCGTGCTGGCCGCCTGGGCCGGTTCCCCGACCCGGTTCCGGGAGGACGCCAACGCCGAGGAGGACCTGCTGCTCGGCGGGTACGCCGACCGGTGGCTGGTCGAGCTGGCGCAGAACGCCGCCGACGCCGCCCGCCGCGCCGGGGTGGTCGGGCGGCTGCTGGTGCGGGTCGACCCGGACCGGGAGCTGCGGGTGGCCAACACCGGGGCGCCGCTGGACGCCGCCGGGGTGGCCGCGCTGGCCTCGCTGCGGGCCTCGGCCAAGCGGGAGGACGGGTCGGTCGGCCGGTTCGGGGTCGGGTTCGCCGCCGTGCTCGGGGTCAGCGCCGAG
>JAESFN010001313.1_pt1 | contig 11509 bp, 12 predicted proteins | sample 9269411 | NCBI WGS metagenome assembly JAESFN01 (sample SAMN14505399, study PRJNA617100) | algae metagenome | isolation source: Iphinoe sp. HA4291-MV1 and co-occurring heterotrophs from trail next to... | place: USA: Maunawili Falls, Hawaii | collected 2009-07-25
CAAAGACTTGATCCCGGGAGTTTGCTACCTAGCGACCATATAGGTAGCACGAATCTGAAAACCACAGCAAACGTCCTCCAACAAGAATCGACAAAGAATATATATAAATCAATAGATTATGACACGGCGTCCAATTTCGTCCAATCGTGGAAAACGGCCTGACGCCGACTTTTAATCAGTAGGTCCCGGGTTCGAGCCCCGGCGCGCTCACCAGAAGCCCACGGCGCCATCGCCCCCTTGCTGCACGGTTCGCCGGCCCCGTCCCATCCGGCGGCAGGTCGGGAAGGCACGGGCCAAGACCCCATCCGACATCGTCGAAGCCGCCCACGGCAGTGCCGTCGGGAGCGGCGTCATCCTACCCGGACAGGTAGGTACAAAACCGCCGACCGGCGCGCTTCTATCCTCAGGAGGCCGGGGTCTCTCCGGAGACGTCAAAGCCGGCGCCGGAACGGGGACGGACAATGCATCTGACGTTACGCGAGGACGAGCGCATCCAGATCTGGGCGGCAGCCGAGATGAGCCGCCGCCGCCTCGAGAAGGGCATCCGCCTCAACTATCCCGAGGCGATCGCGGTGATCTCAGACGAGATTCTAGAACGGGCCCGCGAGGGGTCGATCCCGATGCTGACCGACATGATGGAGTACGGCGCGACCATCCTGAAGCGCGAACACGTCATGGTCGGCGTGCCGGAGATGCTGACCATCCTTCAGGTCGAGGCGCTTTTCCCGGACGGCACCAAGCTCGTCACCGTCATGAACCCGATTCGCGACTGAGGAGCAGAGACAATGGCCATGTGGACCCGCCCGCCGCTCCCGAAGTCCGTCGTCCCCGCCGAAGCCTTTCCCTGCGGCGAGCCCGAGAAGTGCGGCGCCATCGATTTCGCCGAGGGCGACATCGAGATCAATGTCGGCCGTCCGACGCTCGAGATCGTCATGGTCAATACCGGCGACCGGCCGATCCAGATCGGCGCCCACTATCACCTCGCGGAGTGCAACAAGGCCATGGCCTTCGACCGCGAGGCCGCCTTCGGGATGCATCTCGACATCCCGTCGGGCACCGCCGTGCGCTTCGAGCCGGGCCAGAGCCGGAAGGTCCAGATCACCGGCTATGTCGGCCGCCAGGTCGCCTACGGCATGAACAACATGACCAACGGCACCGTCCGCTCCGACATCATCAAGGAGCAGACCATGCAGAAGCTCCGCGCCAACGGCTACTGCTTCGAGGGTGAGCGCTACAAGGTCCGGAAGCGCCCCGACGAACGCTTCGCCAAGGCCGACGGCAAGTCCTGAGCGCGCGACGAGGAAGGCGGACAACTCCCATGAGCATGAAGATCAGCCGGCCCGACTACGCCGTCCAGTACGGCCCGACCACGGGCGACAAGATCCACCTCGCCGATACCGGCCTCGTCGCCGAGATCGAGTACGACTACACCACCTACGGAGACGAGCTGGTCTTCGGCGGCGGCAAGACCATCCGCGACGGCATGGGGCAGGCCTCCAAGTGGAAGGCGAGCGACGGCGCGCTCGATCTCGTCGTCACCAATGCGGTGATCATCGATCCGATCCTCGGCGTGGTGAAGGGCGACATCGGCATCAAGGACGGTTTCATCGTCGGCGTCGGCAAGTCCGGCAACCCCGACACGATGAACATCACGCCGGGCCTGATCGTCTCCCCCAACACCGACATCCTGTCGGTCGAGGGGATGATCGTCACGCCCGGCTTCGTCGACATCCACCCGCATTTCGATTCCGTCCAGCAGCTGTTCGAGTACCAGAACGCCGGCTTCACCACCGTCATCGGCGGCGGCTCGGGCCCGAAGACAGTCGGCATCGAGTGCCCCGGCGTCTTCAACCTGCACCGCATGCTCGAGGCGATGGCGGACATCCCGCTCAACTTCGGCAATTTCGGCAAGGGCAACGCAGCGACCAAGGGCGCGCTCGTCGAGCAGGTCGTGATCGGCGGCGCCACCGGTCTCAAGATCCATGAGGACTGGTCGTCGTCGCCGGCGGCGATCGAGACCTGCATGGACCTCGCCGACGAGCTCGACTTCCAGGTCCAGGTCCACGCCGACACCCTCAACGAGACCGGCTACTACGAGGACACGCTGGCCGCGATCAACGGCCGTGTCATGCACATCTACCATGCCGAGGGCGCCGGCGGCGGCAACGCGCCGGACATCATGCGCTGCGTGATGGAGCCGAACTGCCTGCCGAGCTCGACGAACCCGACCAACCCCTTCTCGATCAACACGTACGATGAAGAGATCGACATGTTGATCACCTGCCACAACCTCAACAAGAACGTGCCGACCGACATGGCTTTCATCCAGGGCCGGGCACGGGCCGAGACGATGCGGGCCGAGGATGTGCTCCACGACATGGGCGCGATCTCGATGATCGGCTCGGACAGCCAGGGCGTCGGCCGCGCGGCGGAGAGCGCTCAGCGCTCGTTCCAGCTCGCCGCGGTCAACAAGATGCGCTTCGGGCGCCTCTCGGAGGACGGCTCGGGCAACGACAACTTCCGCATCCGTCGCTACCTCGCCAAAGTCACGATCAACCCCGCGATCACCTTCGGCGTCGATTCCTACGTGGGCTCGATCACCCCCGGCAAGCTCGCCGACCTCGTCTTCTGGCGGCCGAAATTCTTCATCGCCAAGCCCGAGACGACGGTGAAGGGGGGCTTCATCACCCACGCCGCGATGGGCGATCCCGCCGGTTCGCTGATGACCTGCCAGCCGCTCAAGTACCGGCCGCAATACGGCGCGCTTGGCGCCAACCCCTCGCGTCTCAGCTACTCCTTCGTCACCCAGGCGGCGCTCGATGCCGGCCTCGAGGGGCGGCTCCGCTCGCACCAGACGCTGATGCCGGTGAAGCGTACCCGCACCATCTCGAAGCGGGACATGATCCACAACAACGCCATGCCGAACATCGAGATCGATCCGGAGACCTACAATGTCTACGTCGACGGCGAGCGGATCACCGTGACGCCGGCGCGCACGCTGCCCCTCACCCAGCTCTTCTACTTCCGGTGATCGGCATGGCGGTGATCACCTCGATCGTCGGCCGTGGCGACCTCGCGACCGTCGGCTACGGCATCGATCCGCTGGTGTTGAGCTCGGAAGAGCGCGCGAGCGGCCACTTCACGGCCGAGACCGCCGCAGGACGCATCGTCCGGGTCTCGCTGCCGCGCGGGACCGAGCTCCAGGATGGCGACGTCCTCCTGAAGGAAGGGCAATGGGCCGTGGTGGTCCGGGCGGCCGAGGAGGATCTCATCGTCATCCGGCCGAAGGGCGATGCGCTCGAATGGTCCGCCGCCTGCTACCAGTTGGGCAATCTCCACCGGCCGGCCCGGTTCCTGCCCGATGGCATCCTCACCCCTTATGATCCGATGGCGCTCCAGGTGCTGTCTGGCCTCGCCGTCTCGGTCGAGCGGGTGAAGCGCCCTTTCCTAGGCCGACGCTTCGGCGCAGCCGGTGCTCACCATCACCACCACGGCGACGCAGCCCACGAACGCGACCATCATCACGGGCACGACGACGAGCACGGCCACGCCCATCACCACCATCCGCACTCCGGCCGGGAGCATTAGCGCGGGCGCGATGACCATTCCGCGCATCACCCCCCTCAAGGAACGCGGGCCGATGGGCACCGACCTCGGCGACAATGGCGGCGACCGGCTGCTCGCCCTCCTCCAGGTTGCCAACGCCTCGTTCCCGACCGGCGCCTTCAGCCACTCCTACGGCTTCGAGACCTGGATCGCCGAGAATGTCGTCACCGACGCGCGCACAGCCGAAATCCACTGCCGCGACTGGCTCCGCTTCGGCATCGCGACGGCCGATGGCGTGGCCGTCGCCGCCGCCTTTCGCGACACGCTCTACAACGCCATGGGCGGCATCGCCGCCGTCGATCGCAGCCTCGATGCGCTGAAGCTTGCCCGCGAGGCCCGCGCCGCCTCGACCAAGACCGGGGCGGCCCTGATCGCGGCGTGCCGCGACGTGTTCGGCCTCGCCGAAGCCGCCCGCCTCGACGCCATGGTGCGGAGCGGCGCGACGCCAGGCCATCACGCGATCGCGTACGGCGCGGCCGGCGCCGCGCTCGGCTTCACCGAACACCAGACGGTGGCGAGCTTTCTCTGGACCGGCTTCTCGAACCTCGTGTCGGTGGTCGCCCGGCTGGTGCCACTCGGCCAGGTCGAGGTGCAGCGCATCGTCGCCGCGGCGACGCCGCTCGTGGAGGAATGCGCCGAGATCGCACGGACCCGGCCGATCGAGCGCATGGGTTCGCTGCTCGTCAGCCTCGATGCCGCCGCGATGCGCCACGAGCGCCTCGCCACGCGCCTCTGCATGTCCTGACGAAGCCCAGGGGGAGTGCCGATGAGAAAGCCAATCCGACTCGGAATCGCCGGCCCGGTCGGGTCGGGCAAGACCCACCTCCTCGTCCAGCTCTGCCGGCGGATGGGCGAGCGCTATTCGGTGGCTGCGATCACCAATGACATCTTCACCAAGGAGGATGCCGAGTTCGTCACCAGGTCCGGAGCCATCGACCCGGCTCGCGTCATCGGCGTCGAGACCGGCGGATGTCCGCACACCGCGATCCGCGAGGACGTGTCGATGAACCTCGTCGCCGTCGACGAGATGGTCGCACGCTTCCCCGATCTCGACGTGATCTTCATCGAATCCGGCGGGGACAACCTCGCCGCCACCTTCAGCCCAGAACTCGCCGACAGCCACATCTACGTCATCGACGTTGGCGAGGGCGAGAAGATCCCACGGAAGGGCGGCCCGGGCATCACCCGCTCGCCGATGCTGCTAATCAACAAGATCGACATCGCCCCCTATGTCGGCTCCGATCTCGGGGTCATGGAGCGCGACGCCCGCAAGCAGCGTGGAACCAAGCCCTTCATCTTCACCGACATGAAGCGCGGCGTCGGCCTCGACGAGCTGATCGCGTGGATCGAGACGGACGTGCTGATGGTCGAACCGGCGGAAGAGGCCCATGCAAGTCGTATTGCCTGACCCAGGCTGGACGATCGGCAAGCACGCGCTGATGAACCTCCACGTGGTTCAGCGCAATGGCCGGACCGAGATCGACCCCCACTCCTGGCGGATTCCCTACCAGTGGCAGGGCTGCCACTACCAGGATCACGACGACCAGCCGTTTCTCCTCCTCATCAACTCGGGCGGCGGCTTCGTCGAGGGCGACGTGGCGGAACTCCACGGCACGATGGAGCCGGGGACGCGCTCGTTGATCACCACCACCGCGGCGAGCAAGTTCTACAAGTGCCCCGACGGCAAGACCTCGCGCGAGCAGGCGACTTTCCGCGTGCTCGGCGACGCGCTCCTCGAATACATCCCGGACGAGACGATCCCGTTCGCCAATTCGCGCGTCGCCCGTCATACGCGGATCGAGCTTGACGGCACTGCCCGGCTGTTCGCAACCGACATGGTCTCGGCCGGCCGCGTCGCCTTCGGTCCGGGCGAGACGTTCCGCTTCGCCGCGCTCGATTCGAGCTTCGAGGTGCTGGTCGACGGCGAGACCGTCGCCCATGACCGGATGATCGCCGACAACGCCGCGGAGGTCGCGGCGCTCCAGCGGCTGTGGCAGGGCGCCTACCACACGCTCACAGTGTTCGCCTATGCTGCCGGTCTTCCCGGCGAGGTCGAGGACGCCATCGAGACGAGACTCTGCGGGCTGCCCCTGGTCTCGGCCGGTGCCAGCCGGATCGGCGATCTCGTCGTCTGCCGCGTCCTCGCCAGCGAGGCCTGGCATTGCCACGACGCGATCCTCGCATGCTGGGGCGTGCTCCGGCCATTGCTTGCCGGCAAGCCGGCGCGGCCCATCCGGAAGTGTTGAATGCCGTTGCAGCGTTGCTGGGCGATTGCCCACGGCGCGGCCAACGGAACGAACGATCGCAGACAGAAAGTCCAGCTGGCGGCCGGCACGTCAATTGCATTTGCCTGCCGTGGTAGCTTGAGTGACGACAGTGCCGCCGTTCCCTTGACCGGCGGCGGAAGGACAACAAAGAGCTGCGCCGCCGCCTAAGGCTGGGGAGAGCGACCGGGGAACAGAAGAAGGCAACTGCGCGAGCCTGGAAAAAGTCCGTACCGGTCCTCGGGAGAGGAGCAAGTTCCGTCATGCTCACCACCGCAAGCGAACTGGATTCCGCCGCCATCCGCCGGCGGGTGGAAGCCACCGCCAGCTTCGGCGAGGCGCTGGACGTGCTGCACGAAATCACGTCCGATCTCGGCTTCACGCAGGTGCTCTACGCCTATCAGCCGACCTCGCCCCGCCTGCCCAATGGCGAGTGGCTGCCGCTCAAGCTGAATGTCCGCAACTTCCCGCGCGGCTGGGAGCCGGGCTGGTCGAAGTACATGAGTGTCGATCCGTACTACCGGGCCTGTTTCGACGGCACGTTGCCGATCGAATGGGGCGACGTGCAGAGCAGCGACACCCTCTCCGCGCAGCAGCGCGAGGCCTGCAGCTATCTCGGTGACTTCGGCCTGTCGCGCGGCATCACCGTGCCGGTCCACCTTCCCTTCGGCCGCTTCGCCGTGATGAGCGCCATCGTCGATCGCTCCTGCCGCAACTGGCACGCCGTGCGCGAGCAATCGCGCGAACCGCTGTTCAAGCTCATGCACGTCTTCACCAAGACGATCTTCGACCTCGGCCTCGAGGACCAGATCGAGACGATCAGGCCGGTGAAGCTCACCGCGCGCGAGATCGAGTGTCTCAGATGGGCCTCGGCGGGGAAGACCTCGTCGGAAACGGCGATGATCATGGACCGCTCGCTGGAGACGGCGCGGCTTCACATGAAGAACGCGATCGCCAAGCTCAACGCCACCAACCGCACCCAGGCGATCGCCAACGCCGTGCACCTCGGGTTGATCTGAACGGAGCGGGCATGCCGGCGGTGCGCCGCCAGGCCCGATCAGATCGCCAGGTATCGATGCGCCGTCTCGGGGTCGTCGAGGGCCTCGGGCGGCAGCGTCGCCACCACGGTGCCCTTGTCGATGACCACGCAGCGGTCGGCGACCGCCCGGATGAGGGCGAGGTTCTGCTCGACGATGAGGATCGTCAGCCGTTCCTCCTCGCGGAGCCTGACGATGGCGCGGCCGATCTCCTGGACGATGCTCGGCTGGATTCCCTCGGACGGCTCGTCGAGCAGCATGATGTCGGGACGGCCGGTGAGGATGCGGCCGATCGCGAGCTGCTGCTGTTCGCCGCCGCTCATTGAGCCGGCAACCTGCGGCAGGCGCTGCTTGAGGATAGGGAAGAACTCGAAGGCGCGCTCGAAATTGGGCTCGTCGGCCGAGCCGACGGTGACGCCGAGCCCGAGGTTGGCGCGCACGCTCATCCGGGCGAAGATGCCCCGGCCCTGCGGCACGTAGCCGATGCCGAGGCGGGCCCGCCGCGGTGCCCCCAGCCGCGTCACGTCGATGTCGCGGAAGGTGATGCGGCCGGTCGATGAGGGTACGTCGCCCATGATGGTCTTGATCAGGGTCGTCTTGCCGACGCCGTTGCGGCCGATGAGGGCGACGATCTCGCCCGTTTTGACCTCGAGCGAGATGTCGGTGATGATCTTGACCCGACCGTAGCCGGAGCTGACCGAAGCGAGGCTGAGCTGCTGCATGGCGGTCACCGGCTACATCGTCCCGAGGTAGATGCGTCGCACGTCCTCGTTCGTCGCGACGTCGTCGAAGGTGCCTTCCGCGAAGAGGCGACCGAGGTGGAGCACGCTCGTATGCGCGTCGAGGCTCTTGATGAACGCCATGTCGTGCTCGATGACGACGACGGTCATGCCGCCGCGATTGACCTCCCGGATGATCTCCACGGTGCGCTCGGTCTCCTCGCTCGAAAGGCCGGCCGTCGGCTCGTCGAGGAGCAGCAAGTCGGGCTTCGCGGCGAGTGACATCGCGATGGCGAGCCATTGCTGCTGGCCGTGCGAGAGGTGCCGGACCAACCGGTCCCCCGTGCCGGGCAGGCCGACCAGGACGAGCAGGGCTTCGACCCGCCCGGGGATCGCGTCCCGCTTGTAGACGCGGCAGAGCGGGATGAAGAGGTTCTGGAACACAGTGAGGTCGCCCAGCACCCGCATGTTCTGGAACTTGACCGAGATACCCATGCGCGCCCGCCGAAAGGCCGGGTAGCGGGTGACATCGATGCCCTTGTAGACGATCGTCCCCGAAGTCGGTCGCTCGGTGCCCATCAGCATCTTGAAGAACGTGCTCTTGCCGGCGCCGTTCGGTCCGAGGATGCAGTGGACTTCGCCTGCGGCGATTCTGAGCGACAGGCCATTTAGCGCCCGGATACCGCCATAGAGCTTGTGGACATCGCGCATCTCGAGGATCGGGGCGCCGCCGGGCCGGGCCCGTGGCGTGCCCTTGGCCGGTGCGTCCGTCGCGACGACCGCTACGGCGCTCACCGCGCGCCGCCCTTCGCCGGTGCGGCGATCAGGCCGTCGGCGGGCGGGCGGCGACCGACGAGGCGGCCGATCCAGGCGCCGAGGGTGGCGATGATCCCCTCCGGCGCCACCAGCATGGCGACGACGAGGATGAGGCCGAGGGCGAAGAGCGAGACCTCGCCGTAGGAGGCGAGCTCGAGCGAGATGAAGGAGAGGAAGATCGTGCCGAGCACCACCGAGGTGAGATCCTTGCGGCCGCCGACCGCGACCCAGATGACGACGAGGATGTTCGGCGCGACGCTGAATCCATCCGGATGGATGTAGGTGCCCCAGGCGGTGTAGAGCGTGCCGGCGAGCCCGGCGATCGCCGCCGACAGCGAGAACACCGTGAGCTGCACGCGGCGCACGTCGTAGCCGAAGGTCTCCGTCCGCTCGAGGTCCTCGCGGCATGAGAGCAGGATGTACCCGTACTTCGAGTTCACGAGCAGCCGAAGGCCGAGATAGACGGCGGTGCCGATCCCGAGGACCAGCCAGAAGAAACCCTGCCGGCGGCCGTCGAACTCTGCCACCATCTCGCCGAGACCGAGGATTAGGTCGGGAATGCCGGGATCGCCCGCCCCGGCGGGCTTCAGTCCGTTCATCCCGCCGAGGGCGGCCGAGCCGATCGCATAGGACGGGTCGGCGGTCTGGCGCATGAAGAGGCCGAGGAGCAGCGACACGACGAGGGTCAGGATGGCGACATAGACCCCCTTCAGGCGGCTGTAGAACATGAGCGCGCCGAGGGCCGCGGCGAAGAGCGCCGGCGCGGCGATCCCGGCGAGGATGGCGATGTCGGTGTTGCCATGCGCCCGGATGAGGTTCATGCCGACGATGCCGTAGGCGTAGCCGCCGAGGCCGAAGAATGCCGCCTGGCCGAGGCTGAGGATGCCGCCATAGCCCCAGATCAGGCAGAGGCTCATCGCCAGGATCGAGGAGATCGCGATGTTGCTCGCGTTGATGATCTGGAAGCGCGAGGCGTAGAAGGGCAGGAAGGCGAGGAGGACCAGAACGGCCGCGAAGCACACCCAGAAGAAGCGGCTGTTGCCGAGGGTCTGCGGGCCGTTGAAACGGCCGAAGAACGCCATCGCATCTACCTCTGCATCGCCGTGACGCGGCGGCGCTCGATGAAGTCGGAGATGCCGCTCGGCATCACGAGCAGCGCGACGAAGGCGGCCGCCATGATCGAGACGTAGCCGACATACTGGTTGAAGACGTTCGAGGTGATGGTCTGGATGCCGGCGAGGTAGGCCGCGGAATAGGCGAGGCCGAGGATGGCATTCGCACCGCCGCCGATCACCACGGTGATGAAGGCGAGCGGCGTATAGCTCTGTCCGAAGAACGGCGAGATGGCCGCCGTCATCGCGAACATGCCTCCGGCGACGCCGCCCAGCGCCGCGCCAAGGCCGAAGGTCAGCGTGTAAACCTTGCGTGTGTCGATGCCGAGCGCGTCCGCCATCCGCGGGTTCTCGATCGTCGCCCGCGCCCGGTTGCCGAACTGGGTGTAGCGGAACATGGCCCACAGCCCTGCGATGAGCGCGATCGCCACCGCGAACAGCACCATGCGATAGGTGCCGAAGGAGAAATCCCCGACCGAGAAGCTGCCGAACGGCGTCGGCATGTTCATCACCGACGGGCCGAGGGTGAGGAGCACCCCCTGGCTGAGCACGAGGCTGAGGCCCCAGGTGACGACGAGCGAGGACAAGAGCTGGTTGTAGAAGTGCCTGATGATCAGCCGCTCGATCAGGATGCCCATGAAGCCGGCGCCGAGGGCGGCCAGCAGGATCGCGAACGGCACGGGCATGCCCGAATGGAAGGCGAAGGTGGCGATGTAGGCGCCGATCATCATCAGCTCGCCATGGGCCATGTTGATCACGCCCATCATTCCGTAGATCAGGATCAGCCCGACGGCCGAGAGCAGCAGGAACGCCGCATTGTCGAAATACTGGTAGACGTAGCTGACGAGCTGGCCGTACAGGTCCATCGGTTGCAGTTCCGTTTGTGGACGTTGCGGACGACGGTGCAAGGACGGTGCCGCGGCCGGACGGTCCGGCCGCGACACGGCGACAGGGGAGCTACCGATCGGGCCCCGACATCGCTACTCGGCGAAGTACTGCGACCAGGCGGGGTTGTCCGGCGGCAGGAACTGCCGGTTCGGCGCTTCTTTCCGCATGTCGACGCCAATGTCCTTGAGGAAGGTCGGCTCGGTCATCCCGAGGTTGGTGATCAGCTCCAGCTCGTGGTTGTCGTTGACCTTGAAGAAGTAGGTCGGCATCGCCGCATGGTGCTGGTCGCCGCGGAGGATCCACTCGCCGCCGGGTGCCTCGGGAACGGTGATGTCGGTCTCGAGGGCGTCGATCACCGCCTCGGTCTCGACCGTGCCGGCCTTCTTCCATGCCTCGCCCATCGCCTTGACGGCGGTGTAGCCGAAGCCGGCATGCTCGTTGACGTAGACCACGTCGGGGAACATCGCCCGGATCTTCTCGGCGAAGACCTTGCTGTTGTCGCCCGGGACATCCTCGATGTAGCCCGGCGGCACGTACATGTTGGCGAGCGTGGGCGGCGCGAAGCGCTTGTGCTCGTAGCCGTCCGAAATGGTCACGTTCGACCACATCGGCGTCTTGAGGCCGGCGGCCTGGGCCTGCGGATAGAATTGCGCGTGGTCGGCGCCGACCAGGCAGTGGACCTGGAAGTCGGGCTTGATCGCCTGGATCTTGTCGATGGTCGCCTGCCACTGGGAGACGCCGAACGGGAAGTATTCCTCCATTTCGATCTGGCCGCCGGCGAGGCCCGCCGCTACTCGAACCCACTGTCCGATGGCGCGGCAGAAGTTGTAGTCCGCGCCGATGAAGGTCATCCGCGGGCCCATGTTCTCGACCATGTACTTGATCGCCGGGATCACCTGCTGCTCCGGTGTGGGGCCGGAGAAGAACGAGTAGTGGTCGGCGATGCCGCCCTCACCCTGGTTGTTGTGCCAGTAGATGACGTTGTTGCGGATCACCTCCTGCCGGGCCGCCTCGCGCTCGGCGCCGGTGTAGCCGGCCATCACGACATCGGCTTCGTCGTCGAAGAT
>JAESFN010001314.1_pt1 | contig 11508 bp, 7 predicted proteins | sample 9269411 | NCBI WGS metagenome assembly JAESFN01 (sample SAMN14505399, study PRJNA617100) | algae metagenome | isolation source: Iphinoe sp. HA4291-MV1 and co-occurring heterotrophs from trail next to... | place: USA: Maunawili Falls, Hawaii | collected 2009-07-25
CCCGCCCAATCTCAGCCCGGACAGCCTCGGGAAGCTGATCGCGGCGGGCATCAACGACTGGGGCGGCGTCTCGCCGGTGACGCCCGACCACGTCAATCCCGAGGCGCCCTGGCCGCACCTCGCCAGCCTCGACCGCGCGACCGCCGCCGCCGGCAAGACATTGACCGAGCGCCTCACAATCCACCCCCGCTACGTGCGCGAGGCGGCGCGGTGGGTCGATCCGGGGCTGATGCCGCGGCTCCACGTCCATGCCGACGCCGACGGCTTCGCCACCACGGACGCCTGGCATCCGGGCACGGCTGCGGCGCTGCCGAAGCTTGCGGAACGGATCGGCTCCCGACCGTCGGGGCCGCGCCCGGCCACGTCCGGCGCAGCCCCGCTCCAGAGGATCCTCGACCGCGCGATGGGCGGCGATGGGCTCGACGAGGCGGACATCGTCGCGCTGTTCCGGGCACGGGGACCGGCGTTCGACGAGGTCTGCTCGGCCGCGGACGACCTCAGGCGAACCGTGTCGGGCGACACCATCACCTACGTCGTCACCCGCAACATCAACTACACCAACATCTGCACCTACCGCTGCCAGTTCTGCGCCTTCTCGAAGGGGAAGATGAGCGAGAACCTCCGCGGCCGGCCCTATGACCTGCCGCTCGCCGAGATCGGCGGGCGCGTGGCCGAGGCCTGGCGGCGGGGCGGCACCGAAGTGTGCATGCAGGGCGGCATCCATCCCGACTACACCGGCCAGCACTATCTCGACATCTGCGCCGCGGCGAGGGCAGCGGTGCCGGGCATCCACGTCCACGCCTTCTCGCCGCTCGAGGTGAAGCAGGGCGCGGCCACGCTCGGAGTGTCGCTCGGGGATTTTCTCCGGGCGCTCAAGGCGGCCGGGCTCGGCAGCCTGCCGGGCACGGCGGCGGAAGTGCTCGACGACGAGGTCCGGAAGGACCTCTGCCCCGACAAGCTCCGCACCGGGGAATGGCTCGAGGTGATGCGCACGGCGCATCGCATCGGCCTCCGCAGCACCGCGACCATCATGTTCGGGCATATCGACCGCTACGAGCACTGGGCGCGCCATCTGCTTCGCGTCCGCGATCTCCAGGCGGAGACCGGCGGCTTCACCGAATTCGTGCCGCTGCCCTTCGTCCACATGGAGGCGCCGATCTACCTCAAGGGCCGCTCGCGGCGCGGACCGACCTTCCGCGAATCGGTGCTGATGCATGCCGTATCCCGGCTCGCCCTCCACCCCCTCATTCCCAACATCCAGACCTCCTGGGTGAAGATGGGACCCGACGGCGTGAAGGCCTGCCTCGCCGCGGGCGCCAACGACCTCGGCGGCACGCTGATGAACGAGACCATCACCCGTTCCGCCGGCGCGGTGCACGGCCAGGAGATGACGCCGGAGGCGCTCGAGGCGATCATCCGTTCGATCGGGCGGACCCCGCGCCAGCGCACCACGCTCTACGGCGCGCCGCCGGAGGAGCGGGTCGCGGCGTCCTTTGCGGCGGCGACGGTCGCCGCGGCGTGACCTCGCGGAGCGGCAGGCTGGGAGGACGGGACGCTGTCCGGGTCGTTCGCCTCAGGCTGCAAGCGCCGCCGATCGCCCTTCCGCCTCCATCTCGCGGCGGACACGGACGGCTGCGACGGCGGCGTCGAGGGTCACGTCAGCCTGGGAGACGAGGCCGCCCGCGGGGATGTCGCGGATGAGCTTCACGCCATGGGCGAGGCCGATAGGCAGCGCCGATTCGGCGAGGCTGCGCTCGGCCGGGATCAGCTTGCCGTAGACGGTGAAGCCGCCCTCGCCGTCGAGCGTCTCGCCGGCCTTCAGCGCGCGCTTCGCGACCGCGGCCACGTCGCCGCGCCAGGCGCGGGTCGCGCCGGTCGGCTGGCGGTTGAGCACCGCGTTGAGGACGGAGATCGACAATTCGAGGCCGATCAGGTGGTACGGCCGGTAGAGGGCGGCGTAGCGGCCGCTCCGGTCGGTGGTCATGCCGTATTGCTTGAAGCAGGCGGCGGCGTAGTCGTTCGGCGCCCTGAACACGACATAGACGCCCCAGCGGAGGTCGCGATAGACCGGCCGGCCGTCGCGCTCCAGCGACGACACCACCTCGACCATGCCGTCTTCGGCGAGCTGGCCGCCGGTGTCGCGTCCCTTGAGGACATTGGGCAGGTCGTCGACGCCGCAGGGCGGGAAAGCGAGGCCGTCCCGCGGCACCTTCAGGCCGCAAGCATTGGCCACCGCCGCCATCTCCAGCGCCGACTTGGTGCCGTCGAGGAAGGAGTTGAACATCTGCGGGTTCATGCCCGCCTTCTTCGCCTCCTCCGGCGTCAGCCCGTAGTGCTGCCAGACCCCGTCGGGGGTGACGGTGTGGTAGGCGGGCAGGTACTTGGTGCCCTTGCCGGCGGCCACCACCTCGAAGCCGGTGGCGCGCGCCCAATCTACCTGCTCGGCGATCAGCGCCGGCTGGTCGCCATAGGCCATCGAGTAGACGACGCCCTTTTCCCGCGCCTTTCGGGCCAGAAGCGGCCCGGCAAGCACATCGGCCTCGACATTGACCATCACGATCGCCGTGCCGGCCTCGATCGCGGCGAGAGCATGGGCGATGCCGGCAGCGGGATGGCCGGTCGCCTCGACCACCACATCGACCAGGCCGGGATCGCACGCCGCCTTGCCGTCGCTGACGAAGCGGGTTCGGGCGATCCTCGCCTCGTCCCAGCCGACGTTCCGGCAGGCCGCCCTCGCCCGCTCGGGGTCGAGATCGGCGATCACCGTCAGTTCGAGGCCGGGAATGGTCGGCACCTGCGAGAGGAACATCGAGCCGAACTTCCCCGCCCCGATCAGGCCGGCGCGGACGGGCTTGCCCGCAGCGGCGCGGGCGGCGAGGAGGTGCGAGAGATTCATGTCGGTTCGATCCTTCGGAGAGTGACGGCGGGTCTCAGGCGACGGGGAGGCGCGCGGCCTCGGCCGGGCGCGTCTCGACCGGAGTCTGGAAGAGGAGCTCGCGGTCGCGCATGAACTTTGCGAGGAAGGGCAGGCTGGCGGCGCCGATGGCGCGGGCGCGGTTGCCGATCGAGCCCTCGGTGACGAAGGCGCCGGGGAGACCCTTGGTGTCGAGCCCGGCGATCTTCTCGCGCGTCGCCGCGACGATGCGGGCGCGCACGCTCGCAGGGAGGGCGCCGTCGATGATCGCCGCCTCGAAGTCGAGGACCGCGAGCGCGTCGACGATCGCATAGGCGATGCCCTCGGCCGCGCGATCGATCCACGGGCCGAGATGCGCCTCGATCGAACTCCAGTCGTCGGGCGACTCCCAGATCGGCGAGGGGTCGCCGCCCGCGGCCTTGATGGTGCGCTCGAGCAGGTACATCGAGGCGACGTGGAGGAGCGGCCGCCCGATGGGCCGTCCGCCCTCGCCGAGCGCCGGCACCAGCGCCTGGCCGATGGAGCCGGCATAGCCGCTCCGCCCGGGGAAGAGATGGCCGTCGAGCACGACCCCGCCGCCGATAAACCAGGCGACGAAGAGGTAGAGCGTGTCGGGGTAGCGGCCCGCCTCGCCGAAGAGCAGCTCGGCGGCACAGGCCGCGGTCGCGTCGTTGCACGAGAAGACGGGAAGGTCCGTGGCCTGGCCCGCCTCCGCCGGAAGGTCGATGTCCCGCCAGCCCTGCATCGCGCCCGGCGGCGAACCAACCTCCTCCTCCCAGTGCCAGAGCTCGAACGGCATGGCGATCCCGAGCCCGGCGACGCGGGCCCGCGCCGGCGGGGACAACGGGCTTGCCAGCGCCGCGGCCGCCTCGCCGATGAAGGCGATCAGCGAGACCGGCTCGGGATAGAGATAGGTGCGGTGCACCTCCCCGCGGACACCGCCGACGAAGTCCATGAGGACGATGTCGCAACGCCGCCGGCCGATCTTGACGCCGATCGAAAAGGCCCCTTCCGGGTTGAGCGAAACTGGAACGGAGGGTTGCCCTACCCGGCCGCGCTGCGGCGCCTGCCGGACGAGGAGCCCGTCCGCCTCGAGGCCCCCGACGATCGCCGACACGGTCGGCGGCGAGAGGCCGGTCAACCGGGCGAGGTCGGCCTTGGGCAGGGCGCGGTGGTGGCGGACGAGCGACAGCACAAGCCGCTCATTGTAGGCGCGCACACCCGTCTGCCGCGTGCCACGGCCGAGTGCCGTCGCATGCGGGTGGTCCGGGCCGCCGATGTCGGTGCTCATCCTGTCGTGCCGCCTGTTGAGGCAGAGAGAGCACCAGCCGCCGCGCATTCTGTCAATAGGTAAGTTAAACTAACTAACTTATTGACTTGCTCCCTCCGGGATGCTTTTGTCATCGGCGCCGGCCAGCGGGAGGGTGTCGGCCGGGCGCTGCTGCGGCGGCGTCCTTTCGATTTTCCGCAGCCGTCTGTAGCTACCCAAGGGAGGAATTTCCATGATCATGAAGCGTCTGACCATGATGCTTGCAGCCGTCTCGGCGACTGCAGTTCTCGCCGGCGCCCCGGCAATGGCCGAGGAAGTGCTCGTCGGCCTGATCACCAAGACCGACAACAACCCCTTCTTCGTCAAGATGCGCGAAGGCGCCCAGGCCAAGGCCGACGAGCTCGGTCTCAAGTTTCAGGCCTTCGCCGGCAAGTTCGACGGCGACAATGACGGCCAGGTGGCCGCGGTCGAGAACCTGATCTCGGCCGGCGCCAAGGGCATCCTGATCACGCCCTCCGACACCAAGGCGATCGTGCCGACCATCCAGAAGGCCCGCGATGCCGGCATCCTGGTGATCGCGCTCGACACCCCGCTCGAGCCGATCGATGCGGCCGACGCCACCTTCGCCACCGACAACCGCAAGGCGGGTGTCCTGATCGGCGAGTGGGCCGCAAAGACCCTCGGACCGGATGCCACCAAGACCGCCGTGATCGCGTTCCTCGACGCGCTCGAGCAGCAGCCGACCGTCGACGCGATGCGCGACCAGGGCTTCATGCAGGGCTTCGGCATCGACGTGAAGGACCCGAACCGCTACCTCGACGAGGATGATGCCCGCATCTGCGGCCACCAGTGGGGCCAGGGCGCCGAGGAAGGCGGCCGGACCGGCATGGAGACGCTTCTCCAGAAGTGCCCGGACATCAACGTCGTCTACACCATCAACGAGCCGACCGCGGCCGGCGCCTGGGAAGCCCTCAAGGCTCTCGGCAAGGACGACGGCTCGGTGCTGATCACCTCGGTCGACGGCGGCTGCCCGGGCGTCGAGAACGTCAAGGCCGGCGTCATCGGCGCGACCTCGATGCAGTTCCCGCTGCTGATGGCCGCACTCGGCGTCGAGGCGGTGGCCGAGTACGCCAAGTCCGGCAAGAAGCCCGAGCCGACCCCCGGCCTCGACTTCTTCGACACCGGCGTCTCGCTGATCACCGACAAGCCGGTCGACGGCGTCACCTCGGAGACCTCCGAGGTCGGCCTGACCAAGTGCTGGGGCTAATGGTTCTCCCGACGCCGCGGGCGTGAGCCTGCGGCGGTAGCCTGGGGAGGGCGGCCCGCGAACGGCTGTCCTCCCCGAATTTTTCTGGATCGGCCTGCGCCGTCGCTCCGGCCTGCCGAAAACGACCTGTGGCAGGATCTTCGCCTTCATGACACGCGAGGGAATACTCACCGGCGGTACCTGGTGCGTCGACCGCAATCTCCTCCTCGACCGCTGGCCGCACGAAAACGGACGCGCCGACATCCTCGCGGCGGAACAGGGCGGTGGCGGCTCCGGCTGCAACATGGCGATTGCCATCAAGAAGCTCGCGCCGGACATGCCGGTGGCGGCGATCGCGCTGGTCGGCGACGACGACGACGGCCGGTTCCTGCTGGCGGAGGCCGATCGCTACGGCATCGTCCGCACGAAGATGCAAGCGGCCACGCAATCGGCCACCGACTACACGCTTGCGTTCGCGTCGGCGGATACCGGGCAGCGCACCCATGTCAGCTGGTTCGGCACCAGCCACTACCTCTCGCCCGACCATTTCGACTTCGCGGACGACACCCACCGCATCTTCCACCTTGGCCTGCCCGGCATCCACCGGCTGATGGACGGCCCGTGGAACGGCGACGCCAACGGCTGGGTGGCGACGCTGAAGCGCGCCCGCGCCGCCGGGCTCTTGACCAATATCGAGCTCGCCAGCATCGCGCCCGAGCGGCTGACCGCGCTGGTGCGCCCCTGCCTGCCGCATCTCGACCTCGTCATCGTCAACGACCACGAGATCGGCGGCATCGCCGGCATCGAGACAGTCCGCGACCACAGGACCGACATCGACGCCTGCGTCGCCGCGGCGAGGGCCGTGGTGGCGGAGGGCAGCGCGCGCCATGCGGTGGTCCACTTCCCCAAGGGCGCCATCGTCGCCAGCCGCGACGGCAGCGTCGTCATGAAACCGTCGGTCAGCGTGCCGCCGGCCGAGGTCAAGGGCGCCAACGGCGCGGGCGATGCCTTTGCCGCCGGCTTCCTCTACGGCTTCCATCAGGGCTGGGACGTCGAGAAGGCCGTCGCGCTCGCCCACGCCACCGCCGCCGCCTCGCTTCGCCAGATCTCGACCACCGCGACGATCGTGTCCGCGGAGGAGTGCCTCGCGCTCGCCGACCGCTGGGGCTGGCGCGAGACCATGACCTGAACCGACCCGAGCGGAGGCCTCGCCTCGCCGCTCGCCCCATGACTTCATCGCACCGTAAGGAGACTTCGCCAATGCGCACGCTCGACAAGAAGCTGGCCTCGATCCAGGCCGGCACATACAAGCCGGCCGACTTCATCATCGCCGACGCCAAGGACGGGGACATTGGCTTCGGCCGCGCCGCGCCCGTGCCCTATCCCAACGACCCCACCCGCTTCACGCCGCGGGCGACGCACCTCCAGAACATCCGCGACATGACCGCGTCGGGCCTCGTCGACATCATGCTGATGTCGGCCTCGACCGGCGAGCGGCTGTCAAAGGAAGGCCTGTTCGAAGGCAGCCCCGTGACCCCTGCCATCCGCCTCAACGACACCACCGACATCTGGTCGGCTCGCGGCGGCCGCTACAAGGAGGAGCCGTCCCGCCATCACCGCACCGCGGTGGTCGAGCAGGCCAAGAAGCACGCCGACCTCGGCCTCTATTCGGTGACCTTCTCCAACCAGCGCGACATCGACTCGGAGAATGCCGAGGCCTATACGGCGTTCCGCGCCGACGCCGCAAAGTCGGGGATGCGGCACTTCCTCGAGGTGTTCAACCCGGCCTTCGACATCCGCCTCGCCGGCGGCGCCGACATGGGCTCGTTCATCAACGACAACATCGTGCGCACCCTCGCCGGCGTGATGGAGGCCGATTTCCCGAAGTTCCTCAAGCTCCAGTACAACGGGCCGCGGTCGATGGAGGAGCTCGCCTCCTACGATCCCGGGCACCTGATCGTCGGCATCCTCGGCGGCGCCGCCGGCACCGCGCGGGACACTTTCGAGCTGCTCAGCCAGGCCGAGAAATACGGCGCCCGCGTCGCGCTGTTCGGCCGCAAGATCCACCGGGCCGAGATGCCGATCGAGATCGTGCGGATGATGCGCGAGGTCGTCGCCCGGAACGTCACCCCGGAAGAGGCGGTGAGGGCCTATCACGGCACGCTCCAGAAGGAGAAGATCAAGCCGTTCCGCCCGCTCGCCGAGGACATCCAGCTCACCGAAGAGCCGCTGAAGCTCGCGGCCTGATGAAATCGCGGTCGGGGTGGAGACCTCCGCCCCGACCGCACGCCCCGAGCCGAGGACGACTGGCCCGAACCCTGCCCGTCGGCGGCGAGAACGACGTGGCGTCAGCGGCGGAATGCCGCAATTTATCGGCAATTGTGCGGAGAGCACCACCGACCTGACCGCCTGTGGCGCCCGAAAATTAAGGTTAATGCTTTACTAACATTGCCGTCTCTGGAATCATTGAAGCTTAAATTGTTTCCTTTCGGTCCGGCTTCGCGGTAAGGTCGGGCAGTGGTTGGGAGAGGCGGGTTAAGGCGCCCGCCGGACGCGGCAAGAGATCGCTTCCGATGCGATCGACTGACACGTCCGAATCTTTCGAGAATCCCTGCGGAGTGCTCAGGTCCGCCGCATCTCCTGGGTCCGTAGGGTAGGCCGGCCCCAGAACGGATTGAGTGGCCTCCTCGTACAAACCCGTTCTGGGCCGGCCACTATTTCGGCGGCTTGCCCCTCGCCGGCTACCGGCGTGCATGCGCCCCCTGAAAACGAAAAGAGCACCGCCCGTCGCGGTGCTCTTTTCGTTTATTCACGGTGAAAGGCGTGGAGACGGCTACTTGATCTTCGTCTCGCGGAACTCGACGTGCTTCCGGGCCACCGGATCGTACTTCTTCATCGCGAGCTTGTCGGTCTTGGTGCGCGAGTTCTTCTTCGTGACATAGAAGTAGCCGGTGTCGGCGGAGCTGAGCAGCTTGATCTTGACGGTGGCGGCCTTGGCCATTTTCGGAAATCCTTGCGATCGGGATGTTGCCGGCACATTAGGAACAGCAGGCCCAAAGTCAAGCTGCGCGCGACGCATCAGGGTCCCGGAGGCAGCGAGTCCGGGCCGATCCGCACGGCGATCGAGACCGGGACGGAATTTGGCCGGCTCGCCTTGAAGTGCGCCGCGGCGATAGCTATAGAAGGGCTGCCTACGGCCAAGCTCCCTTCGTCTAGCGGCCCAGGACGTCGCCCTCTCACGGCGAAAACACGGGTTCGATTCCCGTAGGGAGCGCCAGTCTTTTCAATGGCTTGGCTAGTTTCAACCTGACTCTGTCGAAACTTCGTCCAATAACCGACTGCGGACGCTCCTGGACGATGGGGGGCTTTCTTCAGTGGGACGGCGGACGCCCGTAGTATTGATGTTCAACGGTGGAGAGGCACTGCCCCCAGCTTCTCAGCCACGGAATGGTCCGAAGTATCCGCAGATTGCCCTCAGTTCGACGCGGCCCTGCGAGACGTGGTTCAGAATGTCGTTCATCCCCGCGTGTGCGGGGAACGCACGGCGGGGGAGGCGGGACAGGGGTGCTATTCCGGTTCATCCCCGCGTGTGCGGGTAACGCCGGCCCGCCCGGCCGCCGCTCAAGGTCCGGGTCGGTTCATCCCCGCGCACGTGTGCGGGGAACGCGGTGCCATCTGCAAGGTCCGCAACGCGCTGCCCGGTTCATCCCCGCGTGTGCGGGGAACGCCGCCTCGCGGGAACGACCGGGACGGACGCCAACGGTTCATCCCCGCGTGTGCGGGTAATGCGGCTCGCGCCAGCGTAGTGGGTCGCGTAGAGCCGGTTCATCCCCGCGTGTGCGGGGAACGCAGACGTGGGCGAGCCTGGCGGTTTTCGCCGCGCGGTTCATTCCCGCGTGTGCGGGGAACGCTCGAAGCCCGAGCACGACATCGGCATCGTCCGCGGTTCATCCCCGCGTGTGCGGGGAACGCTACCTCGCCTACATCTTCTCGGCGACCGTCACCGGTTCATCCCCGCGTGTGCGGGGAACGCTTCCGCGACGGCGTGGCGGTCAAGGGGAGCAGCGGTTCATCCCCGCGTGTGCGGGGAACGTGGGTCGTTGAGGACTGCCAGCAAATCAGTCGGCGGTTCATCCCCGCGTGTGCGGGGAACGCTCGTAGTTGGTCATCGGGGATTGTCTTGAAAGCGGTTCATCCCCGCGTGTGCGGGGAACGCCGCCCGTCTCGGCCGCCGCCTGCTTCATCGCCCGGTTCATCCCCGCGTGTGCGGGGAACGCGGCTTCGAGCGGAGACGCTTCGATGAACGATACGGTTCATCCCCGCGTGTGCGGGGAACGCTCCGCGCCCTGCCGCGCGACCAGGAGGCGCGGCGGTTCATCCCCGCGTGTGCGGGGAACGCATACGAAGCGCATCCCGCTCGGCAGTGGCCTCCGGTTCATCCCCGCGTGTGCGGGGAACGCGTGTTCCTCTGGCTGGCGTTTGGCTCTTTCGACGGTTCATCCCCGCGTGTGCGGGGAACGCGCGATTATCCGCTTGGCAATCTCGGTTAGAGGCGGTTCATCCCCGCGTGTGCGGGGAACGCCTGTGCATGCCGCTGCGGTTCACTGAGACGCTCGGTTCATCCCCGCGTGTGCGGGGAACGCCCTCGGTTCGGGACTGCCCATCACCTCTCCCCCGGTTCATCCCCGCGTGTGCGGGGAACGCCTTCTCCTCATCCCGAACGAGACGGTCATAGTCGGTTCATCCCCGCGTGTGCGGGGAACGCCGTGCCCCACGTTCCACTGTTGGAGCCCGTGGCGGTTCATCCCCGCGTGTGCGGGGAACGCCCGAAGCGAAGCGCCTCGCCATTCGCCGCGGTCGGTTCATCCCCGCGTGTGCGGGGAACGCGTAGGCCGTGGTGCCGGTCGTCGAACCCGAGACGGTTCATCCCCGCGTGTGCGGGGAACGCTCTGATTGCGGGTGAAGGGCATTTCTCTCTCCCGGTTCATCCCCGCGTGTGCGGGGAACGCTTCGGCCTTACGTTCAGCGACGACAGCGCCGGCGGTTCATCCCCGCGTGTGCGGGGAACGCGTTATTCCCTTCGTGTCGGCCCGGATTGGCGACGGTTCATCCCCGCGTGTGCGGGGAACGCATCGATCCACGCGAGGCAATCCGCCCGATGCTCGGTTCATCCCCGCGTGTGCGGGGAACGCAACGACACTTCCACCTGGACCGCGAGGCATCGCGGTTCATCCCCGCGTGTGCGGGGAACGCCTCGTTCGGGTGGCAGAGGAGAAGACGTGATGCGGTTCATCCCCGCGTGTGCGGGGAACGCCTCGATGAACAGTTCCCGGAACAGCATCAGCTCGGTTCATCCCCGCGTGTGCGGGGAACGCCGTCGAACCCTCTCGGGATCATGCAATCTCCTCGGTTCATCCCCGCGTGTGCGGGGAACGCTCGCGGCGGTTCTGCAGAAGAGACTCGCGATACGGTTCATCCCCGCGTGTGCGGGGAACGCCTCGCAGGGGTCTGCTCGTCTGTTCATATCACCGGTTCATCCCCGCGTGTGCGGGGAACGCTTCCAACACCCCCAATTCGGTTTCGCACACGCCGGTTCATCCCCGCGTGTGCGGGGAACGCTGCCTCCGGAGCGCCCGGAGCCGCTTCCGCTTCGGTTCATCCCCGCGTGTGCGGGGAACGCTCTTCGCGGAAGCCATTGAGCCACCATCGGTTTCACGATGTCAAACAGCGCACCGGCGTCGGGGTGCCTCGCCGGCGGGGAACGGCGCCGGCGTCAGGTCGTCGGCGGGCTTCCCGCTTGCGGGTGGAACCGGACCAGCTTGAAGCCGTCAAAATCGGCCGGCTCCCGCCGGTTGGCGCCGACGGTGTCGAAATCGAAGCCGGCGTCGTTCGGCGCGCTCCAGGCAATGGCCGCGTTGCCCTCTCCGATCGCGTCCCGGACTTGCGACCAGATGCGCTCGCGGGTCCGCTTCGAGAACACGCCGACATAGACGCCGGCCCGTATCTCGAGCAGCCATACGGCGAGCCGCCCGCGCAGCCGGTCCGGCGCATTCTCAACCACGATGACCAGCATCGCCG
>JAESFN010001315.1_pt1 | contig 11503 bp, 13 predicted proteins | sample 9269411 | NCBI WGS metagenome assembly JAESFN01 (sample SAMN14505399, study PRJNA617100) | algae metagenome | isolation source: Iphinoe sp. HA4291-MV1 and co-occurring heterotrophs from trail next to... | place: USA: Maunawili Falls, Hawaii | collected 2009-07-25
CTTGGCGATGCCGAGCAGGCGCTGGAAATATACCACCAGGATAGCGAGGATGGCGCCCAGCTGGATCAGCACCTCGAACACCCGGCCCGGACTGTTGAAGCCGAGGAAGTGTCCCGCAAGCAGGATATGGGCCGTCGAGGAGACCGGTAGGAATTCGGTAAGGCCCTCGATAATCCCTAGGATCAGCGGCACAAAAAGACCTTGATCGGCGTTCATCTGATCCCCTAACTCATCCCACCAGAAGGGCGGCAAGCGTCGCATCTAGCGCGATTTGCCCTGGCCCGCCAAGGATCGGCAAGGATCGTTTCACCGCATGCCACGGTTGCTGCAGCACAGGCTCGACCCCTCCTCCCGCCTCGCCCGGCTGATGTTCGCCGAATACGGCGTTGGCATCGACCTCGAGGACATCAAGCCCTGGCGGCGGGAGCCCGGGCTGCTCGAAATCAACCCGGCGGCGACGGTGCCGATCCTCGCCGAAGATGGCGAGCCGCCAGTGGTGGGGACGCTCGCAGTGGTGCACGCGATCGAGGACCGCTATGTCCCGGCGGCCGTCGCGGGGCTGTTCCCCTCGCATACGGTGCTGCGCAACGAGATGTGGCGGCTGCTCGAGTGGGTGCTGGTCAAGCTCAATGACGAAGTGACCCGCTACGTGCTCGAGGAAAAGATCGTCAAGCGCGACCAGCGCGGCATGACGCCGGAGCCGGGCGTGCTGCGCGTCGCCAAGGCGAACCTCGCCGAGCACCTGCACTATTTCAACTGGCTGTTCGCCACCCGGCACTGGATCGCCGGCGACACCATGACGCTGGCCGATTTCGCGCTGGCGGCACACCTTTCCAGCCTCGACTACCTGGGCGATGTGCAGTGGGATACCTCGCCCGAGACGCGGCAGTGGTATGCCCGCATCAAATCCCGTCCGGCCTTCCGCACATTGCTGAACGACCGCGTTGCCGGGATGCCGGCAGCGGCGGGCTATGCGGACTTGGACTTCTAGTCCGCTGCCTGTGCTAGCCTTGTTGCACGGTGTCATTCCCGCGAAAGCGGGAACCTCAGTTTACTTTGCGACACCGCAAACGGAGGTCCCCGCTTTCGCGGGGATGCCCCTGTGAAAGCAGCACCAAAGCAGGCTACCGTCATCGCCGCACTGCGCGACCGCGCCAAGGCCCTCGGCTTTGATGCGTTCGGCGTGGCGCGCGCCGATGCACGGCCGGACCTGCCGGAGAAGCTGGACATCGCCCTCGCTCGCGACTGGCACGGCGAGATGGCGTGGATGGCCGAGACCGCCGAGCGCCGCGGGGCGCCCGCAGCGCTATGGCCGGAGGCGCGGTCGGTGATCGTGGTCGGCATGAACTATGGGCCGGACAGCGACCCGATGGCCGACCTCGAGCGGCGCTCGATCGGCAATATCTCGGTCTATGCGCGCAACCGCGACTATCACGACATCATCAAGGGCAAGCTCAAGGAGCTGGCGGGGCTGCTGAGCCGCCGCACCGGAGCAGAGGTGAAGGTGTTCGTCGACACCGCCCCGGTAATGGAAAAGCCGCTCGGCGAAGCCGCCGGCATCGGCTGGCAGGGCAAGCATACTGTGCTGGTCAGCCGCACGCATGGCTCGTGGCTGTTCCTCGGCGCCATCTTCACCTCAGCCGAACTGCCGACGGACGCACCGCACGCCGAGAGCTGCGGCAGTTGCCGGCGCTGCCTCGATGTCTGCCCCACCAATGCCTTCCCGGCGCCGTTCCAGCTCGATGCGCGGCGCTGCCTCAGCTACCTCAATATCGAACATCCCGGGCCGATCCCGCTCGAGTTTCGGGCCCCGATGGGCAACCGCATCTATGGCTGCGACGATTGCCTTGCCGTCTGCCCGTGGAACAAGTTCGCCTCGGAAACGCACGAGATGAAGCTTCGGGCCCGGGATGAGCTGAAGTCGCCGGCGCTGAGCCAATTGCTGCAGCTCGACGATCCGGGCTTCCGCGCGCTGTTCGCCGGCTCGCCGATCAAGCGGATCGGGCACGCCCGGTTCCTCAGGAACGTGCTCATTGCTGCCGGCAATTCGGGCGACGCGGCACTGGTGCCGTTGGCCGAGGCGCGGCTTGCCGACCCCGAGCCATTGATCCGCGGCGCGGCCGTGTGGGCAGTCCGGCGGCTTGTGACGAAAGCGCGCGCGGATGCACTGGCGCTTGCGTTTTTGCCCGATGAAGGCGACATCAGCGTCCAGGCAGAGTGGAGCGCGGTCGTCCAGCCGGCGCGTGCGAACTAGAGTTCTAATTGGAAATGCGCCTGTTCTTTTTCGGCATGGGTTACTCCTCGCGCGCCACTGCCCGCGCCCTGCACCTCCTCGCTGACCCCGCCATTCCGGTGGCCGGCACGACGCGCAGCGCCGAGGCTGCCGAGTCGGAGGCCGACTCGGCCTACCGCATCCATGTGTTCGACGGCGAAGTGCCGGGCACGACGCTGAGCGAAGACCTGCGCGCCGCGACGCATGTGATCCTCTCGATCCCGCCCGACGAGCGTGGCGACGCGGCGCTGAACCTGCACCGGGCCGACCTCGACGCAGCGCCGAACCTCGAGTGGATCGGCTATTTCTCCACCGTCGGGGTCTATGGCGATTTCGGCGGCGAGTGGATCGACGAGGACGCGCCAACCCGGCCGCTGAATGTGCGCTCGAAGCAGCGGGTCGAGGCCGAACAGGCCTGGCGCGATTATGCCAAACAGCGCGGCGTGCCGCTGTTCATCGTGCGGCTCGCCGGGATCTACGGCCCCGGCCGTTCCGCCTTCGACAAGCTGCGCGAGGGGACGGCCCGCCGCATCGTCAAGCCGAACCAGGTGTTCAACCGCATCCATGTCGCCGATATCGGCCGGATCACGGCGCGCGCGGCGCTCAGCGACCTCGAGGGCACCTACAACCTCGCCGATGCCGAACCGGCGCCGCCGCAGGATCTCGTCACCTATGCAGCGCAGGTGATGGGGATCGCGCCGCCAGCAGAGGTGCCGTTCGAAACCGCCGAGATGACGCCGATGGCGCGGAGCTTCTACTCCGACAACAAACGCGTCTCGTCGAAGAAAGTGCTGGCGGCGCTGGGCGCCGACCTGCTTTATCCGACCTATCGTGAAGGTCTCGACGCCATCTGGAAAGGCCGGCAATGAGCGCTCCCAAGCCCGCCACCCCGCCGCAGCGCGTGGTGCTCGATGGCCGCTATGTGCGGCTTGAGCCGCTAAGCATGGCGCATGCGCCGGATTTGTTCGAAGCCTCGAACGTACCGGATGGTGACGAGCGCTTCGCCTATCTGGGCGACTATGCCCCGAAGGCCGCGGCCGATACCGAAGCGTTCATTCGGGGTGTGCTCGACAAGGCCGACCCGATGCTGTTTGCCGTGGTCGACAAATCGACCGGCAAGGCCGGTGGGCGGCAGGCGCTGATGCGCATCGTGCCCGAACACGGGGTGATCGAGATCGGCTCGATCTATTGGGGCCCGGCCATTGCCCGCACGCCGCGCGCCACCGAGGCGCTGTTCCTGTTCGCCCGCCACTGCTTCGAAGAGCTCGGCTATCGCCGCTTCGAGTGGAAATGCAACGACCGGAACGAACCATCGAAGCGCGCCGCACTGCGCTTTGGCTTCAGCTATGAGGGACTGTTCCGCCAGCACATGATTGCCAAGGGCGAGAACCGCGATACCGCCTGGTTCTCGATGCTCGACAGCGAGTGGCCGGAGCGGAAAGCCGAGTTCGAGCGGTGGCTGGATCCGAGCAATTTCGACGCGGATGGGCGGCAGAAGACAGCGCTGCGGTTCGGGTGAACCCCGCGTGGCCGGTGGCTGCGGCCCCCCACCCCTGTCCCCTCCCCGCAAGGGGGAGGGAGACCAAAACACCGGCAATCGCTGCCTGCGTCTCCCTCCCCCTTGCGGGGAGGGATCAAGGGTGGGGGTCAGCCCGCACCGGCGGACCAGTTCTGCCCTACAGCTCCAGCACCAGTTGCTCCGGCGGTGCGGTAAGCTCCCGCTCTACCGCCGCCTTCAAGAGCTCCAGATCCTCCGGCCGGCTGAGGCGATGATCGCCGTCCGGGATGAGGGTGAAGGTCACCGGGTCGGTGAGCAGGTGCTGCACCAGCCGCATGGCGTGCTCACGCGGCACATCCGGATCCTTGCCGCCCTGCAGGATCGTCACCGGGGCGCCGACATCAATGCCGCGCCCGAACATCAGGTGGTGCTGGTTGCCATCCTCGATCAGCTTCGCCGTGTAGGGATAAGGCTCGGCCGAGTATTGCGAAGGCCGCTGCACCACGCCATCGCGCTTGAGCGCCGCCAGCTGGGCCTTGCTCATCCGCTTGGTCATCAGTTCGGCGGTCGCATCGACTGCCGGGGCGATCAGTACCAGCGCCTTCACCCGGTCGCCCTGCCCCTGCCGGCGCAGTTCGCGCGCCAGCAACAGCGCCAGCCAGCCACCGAGCGAGGAGCCGACGATCACCTGCGGCCCGGAGGTCGTGGCAAACACGGCGAGCGATTCCTCGAGCCAGCGGCTCACGGTGCCATCGAGGAAATCGCCGCCCGACAGACCATTGCCGGAATGATCGAGGCGCGTGACGGCGAGGCCTTTCTCGGCCCCGAACGCATCGAGGGCGCTCGCCTTGGTGCCGCCCATCTCCGAGCGGTAGCCATTGAGCCAGAAAATGCCGGGGGATCTGCCCGGCCGCCGCAGCATGGCGATACGCCGCGCCGCGCTGCCTTCGCCCACCTCAAGGTACTCAACCACGGGTTCCACGCTTGCCGACTCCCAGTGTCCGTTGCCGGCGTTTTGCCTCGCGTTAGCCTTCGCGGCAACAGTTTGTCATCAAACCGCGACTTGCTGCTGTTTCTTGTCTGTTCCGGTGTTGACTTATGGCCGACGCAGCACGATTTTAGCCGCCATCTCCTGCCGCCCCGGTAACAATCGAAGGATCGTCTCCCATTCGTCGTCCCATGAGACCCGTCGCGCCCCAGAAAGATGGGCCGCAATCTAACGAAGATATCTCCTCCCCCGATGTCCAGCTGATCGATGGCGAAGGCGCCAACCGCGGTGTCGTGCGGACACGCGAGGCGTTGGCCGAAGCGCAGGAGCAGGGACTCGATCTCGTCATCATTTCCCCGAACTCGGTTCCGCCCGTCGCCAAGATGCTCGATCTCGGCCGCTTCAAGTATGCTGCCCAGAAGAAAGCAGCCGAAGCGCGCAAGAAGCAGAAGGTGATCGAGGTCAAGGAAATCCAGCTGCGTCCGAATATCGACACGCACGATTACGAGACCAAGATGAAGGCCGTGCACCGGTTCCTCGAAGACGGGGACCGGGTGAAGGTGACGATGCGCTTCCGCGGCCGTGAAATGGCGCACCAGGAACTGGGTATGCAGTTGCTGGTCAAGGTACAGGCCGAACTTGAGTCCAAGGCGAAGGTCGAATCCTCGCCCCGCTCGGAAGGCCGCCAGATGGTGATGGTGCTGGCGCCGAAGTAAGGGCGACGGCAGCGTGAATTGAACAAGGGCGGCCTTTGGGTCGCCCTTTGTTTTTGGGGATCGAGGTTTCGGAGATGGAGCCGAAGCAGACGCCCCCCTCCCGGCCTCCCCCACAAGGGGGGAGGTGAAGAAAGGTCGGTGCTCGGGCACGATCGAGCCACACACTCGATGCGGCACCTCCCCCTTCATGGGGGAGGCCGGGAGGGGGCCGTCTCTCTCAGTCAGCACCCCACCGCCCGACCAACCCAGCAAGCGCCACCAGCAACCAGCCGACGATCAGCCCGCCACCGCCGAGCGGCGCGGCCAGGGGGAACAGCGGTCCACCCAGCAGCGAGCGCGCCGCGAGATCGCCGGCAAACAGTACCAGCCCGACCAGCATCACTACGCCGGCCGCTACCACGAGCCGGCTTCCTGCCATCAGACTGAACCCGATCAGCACCGGCGCATGCAGCAGCAGGAAGTTGGCGGCGATGCCGAGATTGTCGTCGCCGGCGTGGCTGGCGCGGGCTGCTGCGGCGACGCCGAGCGCGCCACAGAGGCCGGCGGCGACCAGCAACAGGCGCGACGCGAGGGAGGGGTTCGACATGCAATGCTCCAGGCTGGCGCTAGAATCTCGGCCACGCTAGGCCGATGCCGAAGATTCTACTTGCACTCGGGCGCCGGAGGGAACATGTCCTCGGCTGACCGTACCCACTGGTACGGAGCCCCCTTGCGGCGCTCGCTTCGAACTCCTCCCGTTTCCTCCCCGGCCGTGCGTTCGAATCCCATCGAGCGGCCGCGCCTGTCTGGAGTTCTAGAGATGACTACCGTCGCCGCGTCGACCGGCACCGTGCCCGCCAATCCGCGTTCCCGCGTGATCCTGGCGAGCCTCGTCGGCACGACCATCGAGTTCTACGATTTCTACATCTATGCCACTGCGGCCGTGCTGGTGTTCCCGCACCTGTTCTTTCCGTCCGGCAACGAGACCACGGCGCTGCTCGCCTCGTTCGCGGTGTTCGGCGCCGCCATGGTGGCGCGGCCTCTCGGCGCGATCTTTTTCGGCCACCTCGGCGATCGGGCCGGGCGCAAGGTGACCCTGGTGGGCTCGCTCCTCACCATGGGCATCGCCACCTTTCTGATCGGCGTGCTGCCGACCTACGAAATGACCGGCTGGATCGCCACGGCGCTGCTGGTGCTGCTGCGCGTGGCGCAGGGCTTTGCGCTGGGCGGTGAGTGGAGCGGCGCGGCGCTGGTCGCCACCGAGAACGCCCCCAAGGGCAAGCGCGCCATCTTCGGCACCTTCCCGCAACTGGGCGCGCCGATCGGCTTCATCATCGCCAACGGGCTGTTTCTGATCATCGCGGCGCTGCTGCCCTCGGACGATCCGTCGCGCCCCTCGGCGGCTTTCCTCGAATGGGGCTGGCGTATCCCGTTCCTGTTCAGCGTGGTGATGGTGGCGGTCGGGCTGTGGGTGCGGCTCAACCTGGTGGAAAGTGCCGCGTTCGAGAAGACCAAAACGGCCGGCAAGGTGCAGAAGCTGCCGCTCGCCGCGGCGCTGCGGACGCACTGGCAGGCGCTGATCCTCGGCACCTTCTATATGCTCGCCACCTATGTGCTGTTCTACCTGATGACGACGTTCTCGCTGAGCTATGGCCGCGCTGCGGTCGATGCCGCGGTGCCCGGCCTCGGCTACAGCTACAACTCGTTCGTGCTGATGATGATCGTCGGTGTGGTGTTCTTCGGCGTCTTCACCCTCCTCTCCGGCCCGTGGGCCGATCGGTGGGGCCGGCGCAAGACGCTGATCGCGGTCACGCTCGGCATCGTGCTGTTCGGCCTCAGCTGGGTGCCACTGCTGTCGGCCGGGTTTGTCGGCGTGATGGCCTGGCTGATCCTCGGTTTCACGCTGATGGGCATGACGTTCGGCCCGATGGGCGCGCTGCTGCCCGAGCTGTTCCCGGCCAATGTCCGCTACACCGGCTCCGGTATTTCCTACAATGTCTCATCGATCCTCGGCGCCGCCGTCGCCCCGTTCATCGCGGTGGCGCTGTGGAGCTTCGGCGGCGGCAGCCCGTTCTGGGTCGGGGTCTATCTCAGCGCCATGGCGGTGCTGACGCTGATTGCCCTGCTGCTTGGCAAGGAAACCAAGGACGTCGATATCGACGCCTGAGTTGCAGCATCCACCGGGTCATTCCCGTGGTTGCGCGGCGTTGATGATCACAAAATGAAAGGCCGGGGATCGCTCCCCGGCCTTTGTTGCTTTGCGCCGTGTGCCGAAGCTTAGGCGGCCAGCTTCAGCCAGGTCGGGGCGATGGCCGTGCCCTGGCCGAGGCCGTAGCCAAAGCGGATGTTCAGCATGCCGACCGGCTCGACCAAGCGGGCGCCATCGAGGCCACCGACCTTTTCGACCGCAAAGCCCGAGGCCTTGACCAGTTCGGCGACGGCATCGACCGCTGCGGCGTCATTGCCGGCGAGGAACACCGGCACGTTCTGGGTGGCGCTGACGGGCGTATCGAACAGGCTGGCGAAGATGGTGTTGTAGCCCTTTACCAGCTTGGCCGACGGGGCGGCGGCCTGCAGCTCTTCAGCCGCTGAGGTGGTGTGGCCGATGGCGAGACCGGAGAAATCGGCCTTCACCGGGTTGGAGATGTCGACGACGATCTTGCCGCTCAGCGGCAGCTTGCCGGCGAGTTCGAGCGCCGCGCCATAGGGCAAAGCGAGCACGACGATGTCGGCGGCGAGCACGGCGCCCTGGTAATCGGTTACGGTCGCGCCGACCGAGGTCGCGAACTCAGTGGCGGCGGCCGGGTTGGAGGCGCCGAGCACCAGCTGGGTCTTGCCGGCGAGACGCTTGGCGAGGCCCTTGCCCATGTTGCCGAGGCCGAGAATTGCGGTGGTGGTCATTTGGAAAGCTCCATCCTGCGATTGCGATGAGCCTTATCTACGCGTCGACGTTCGGGTATAGAATTGCCGTCGATTGCGCTTCACTGTTGCACTGGAGTATCGAATGGCCGAGCTCACCAACCTCGAAACCTTCGTCGCGACGGTGAAATCGGGCAGCTTTGCCGGCGCAGCGCGGCTGCTCGGCATCTCGCCCGCCATGGTGGGGCGCCGCATCCAGGCGTTGGAGGAAGATCACGGCGCCCGCCTGATCGAGCGCACCACCCGAGCGCAGCGGCTCACCGAGTTGGGCGAGAGTTTTTTTGCCCAGGCAGAAACGGTGCTCGAGGCGGTGGCCGAGCTCGATGATCTCACCCGCACCGAACCGGGGAAACTCTCCGGTCGCATCCGGGCCACCGGCCCGGCGACACTGGGCATCCACCGGCTCGCCGCGATCGTGGCGCGATTCTGCGAAGCCAATCCGGCCGTGACGGTGGAGCTCAGTCTCAACGATCGCCGGGCGGACCTCATCGCCGAGGGGTTCGATGTGGCTATCCGGGTCGGCGAGCTGCAGGCCTCGACGATGATTGCCCGCCGCATCGGCACCTACCGCTTCCGCTGCGTCACCTCGCCGGCCTATGCGGCCGAGGCCGGGCTGCCGGCGACGCCCGACGAACTCAGGCAGCATCGCTGCATCCTCAATCTCAACATGAGCCCGCGCAACCGCTGGCCGTTCATCGGCCCGGGCGGCGCCTCGGTAATCGCCGAGGTGGAGGGCGGGCTGCAGATCGACAATGGCGAGGCGCAACTGGCGGCGGCGCTGGAAGGCGCGGGCATCGTCTACCTGCCGGTCGACCTCGTCACCGAGCCGCTGCGCAGCGGGCGGCTCATCGAGGTGCTGCCGCACTGGCAGCGCATGACGCTGCCGATCCACCTGGTCTATCCGTCGCGCCGGCTGGTGCCGCGCCGGCTGAGTGCCTTCATGGAAGCTATCGCCGGCGGCCTCAAGGACACGCAGGCGTGAGCCAATACTGTTCACGCCGGCCGATTAACTGTTTTTGGTAACCACCGCAGCATCGGCTTTGGCGCAATACTGGTCCAAAGCATGGCATTATCGTAAAATGCCAGCATGCGAGTGGCAGTCAGTACTGTGTCGGCATCGGAATACCTTCGGGACATTCTCGCGCGTGAGACGGTCACGCGTGAGGTCATGGCAGACCTGACGCACGTCGAGAACAAGCTCGCGGCGTTGTGCCATGCCTGGGGCAGTCGCCACATCGTCGACGTCACGCCCGGCGGCGGTTTCGAGAAGGCGATGGCCAATCGCAGCGGCATCGGCATCGACTACGTGGTGTGGATCCACGCCCAATCGGAGCACCGCATCCCTGAAATCTACGAGTCGATGTTTGCGGCATTCCGCCGGCTCGGCCTTGCCCCGCAGCGTCGCAACGTCACGCTGGCGCTGAACCTGGGGAACCTGGTGGTCGACCTGCTGCCGGCCAAGCGCCTGTCGATGATTTCGGACATCCACGAGATTTACTCCACCCGCCGCGGCGTCGCCATCACCACGAACCTGCATCAGCACGTGCTCGACAGCCACGACGCCGGCCGGCAGGATGAGGTGCGAATCCTGAAGCTCTGGCGCGACCAGAACGGGCTGGATTTCCCCTCCTACTATCTCGAGCTCGCGACCCAGGCGGCACTGCGCCGTCAGCCGGCCGATGCGCTGGCGGACAATGTGTGGGCCACGCTCGGTTTCTTCGAGCGGCTGCTGGTACCGCGCGCCATGCTCGATCCGGCGAACGCTGCCAACATCGTCTCGGACGAGCTGACCGCGGCGCAGAAGCGCTCCATCGCGCTCGCCGCCGGCGCCGCCCGCAGCGGCCGGCCATGGTCGGAGATCGTGCGGTAGGGGATAGCCGCAGCAGACGGCCCGATATGGCACGACCAGTGTGCTGCTGCCCCACCCCACCCAGCTACGCTAAGCCGCTATCGCGGCCAGCTGCGCTACCCTCCCCATCAAGGGGAGGGAGACGATAGAGCCGCGCACTTGAAGTCAGGTCTCCCTCCCCCTTGTGGGGAGGGATCAAGGGTGGGGGTGCCCCACGCGCTGACGCCCCCAGCAATCTCCCCTTAAGTCACAACACGCTATGATGGCCTCTCACCTCTGAGGGAGGGGATCCGTGTTCGACCACAAGGACACCTTGTTCCATGTCGCCAGCCAGCTGGCGCGACGGCTCGCCAACCACCTGCGCGAGGCGCTGGAGCCGTTTGGGCTGCATCCGGCGCAATTCACTGCGTTGAGCGAGATTGCCGAGCGCGAGGGCCTGACGCAGGCCGAACTGGTCGCCCGGCTCGAGCTCGAGCAACCGGGCGTCGCCCGCACGCTCGGTGGGTTGGAGGCCGACGGCTGGATCGAGAAGGCCTCGATCGGCAAAGGCCGCGCGCAAGGGCTCTATCTCAGTGCCAAGGCCAAGAGCGTGCTGCCCGAAGCCGCGACCGCTGCTGCGAAGGCCGACCGCCGTGCGCTGGCGAGCCTCAGCAAAACCGAGGCGGCGCATCTGATCGACGGTCTCAGCGAGCTCGCTGCGGCCAACCGAGGTTAGCGCTCGACCGCCACCTGCGCCGCCGCCGGCTCGGCGTCGGCAAAGGGCTTGGGCAGCAGTACGAACACCGCCAGCGCCACGAGCCAGATGGCGCCACGTAGCTGTGCCTTGCTGACACTGAACGGCGGGCGCTTCGCCGGCCTGGGCGCAAACAGATCAGTCATGGGACGCTTCCCTGGTCGCACCCTCAGCGGAGCGCTTGCCGGGATCAGGGCAGAGCGATATTACGCGCCGATGACAGCGATGGCCGCGCCCCCTTGCGTCAGGCCGGCTTTCCCCCTATACACCCGCCTTCTCGACGGGCCGCCCGGCCAAAAGGCATGCCGTGGCAGTTCCGAATGCAGGCTCAGCTGAGCCGCCTCTAACCAGGACAGCAAAATGCCAAAGATGAAGACTAAATCGGGCGCCAAGAAGCGCTTCAAGATGACTGCGACCGGCCGCGTCAAAGCGGGCGTTGCAGGCAAGCGGCACCGGCTGATGAGCCACGACGCCGACTACATCCGCTCGCATCGGGGGACCAAGATCCTCAAGAAGGGCGATGAGTCGTTGGTCAAGTGGTACATGCCG
>JAESFN010001316.1_pt1 | contig 11495 bp, 6 predicted proteins | sample 9269411 | NCBI WGS metagenome assembly JAESFN01 (sample SAMN14505399, study PRJNA617100) | algae metagenome | isolation source: Iphinoe sp. HA4291-MV1 and co-occurring heterotrophs from trail next to... | place: USA: Maunawili Falls, Hawaii | collected 2009-07-25
ACGCCCGCCGGGAGGTGGCCGTCGACGAGGTGGTGGCCAACCTGCGCCGCAAGCCGTTCGGGGCGCTGCGGGCCGAGGCGTTCAAGACCGCGCACCGCTACTTCCACGACTGGCTGGTGCTGCGCGACGACGAGCGCTGGAGCACCGACCGCACCACGATGAGCCAGCGGCTGGTGATGCAGGAGTACGGCCGACGGCTGCGGGCCCGGGGCCTGATCGAGGCGGCCGACGACTACTACTTCCTGACGCTGCAGGAGCTGGAGCGACTGTCCGCCGCCGGGGTGGCGTCCCCGCTGGTCCGGGCCAAGATCGCGGCCCGGCGGCGGGACTTCGAACGGCTGTGGCGGCGCGAGGTCGACCCGCCGTTCTGGCTGCGGTTCGGCGCCGGGGTGGACCTCGACGCCGCCCCGGCCGACGACGCGGACGGGGTGCTGGCCGGGCTGCCGACCAGCAGCGGGGTGGTCACCGGAGTCGCCCGGATCGTGACCCGGGTGCAGGACATCGGCACCGTCCGCAAGGGCGAGATCCTGGTCTGCAACTCCACCGACCCGGGCTGGACGCCGGTGTTCTCGGTGATCGCCGGGATCGTCACCGAGACCGGCGGCATCCTGGCCCACGCGTCCTGCCTGTCCCGGGAGTACGGGCTGCCGGCGGTGCAGGTCACGGCGGCGATGAAGCGGATCCCGGACGGGGCGACGATCACCGTGGACGGCGGTAGCGGCCGGGTGACCATCGTGTCGGTCCCGGAGCCGGCGTGAACCGCGCGCCGGTCTCGGACTTCGACCCGCACGATCCGGCGCTGGCCCCGGTGCAGCACGAGGTGCTGGCCGGGATGCTGGAACGCTGCCCGGTGTCCTGGAGCGAGCGGCACGGCGGGTTCTGGTCGCTGACCCGGTTCGACGACGTGGTGGCGGCCGCCCGGGACCACCGCACGTTCACCGTCGAGCGCGGCGTCATCGTGCCCTCGCTCGGGGCGACCACCCCGATCCCGCCGGCCCAGGTCGACCCGCCGCTGCACACCCACTACCGGGCCATCCTGCACCCGTTCTTCAACCCGAAGGCGGTGGCCGGGTACGAGGACCTGGTCCGGGGCATCGTCCGGGAGGCGATCGCCGGGTTCGCCGATCGGGGTAGCGCCGAGCTGTCCCAGGACCTGGCCCACCCGGTGCCGACCATGGTGATCGCGGCCATCCTCGGGCTGGAGCCGGCGCAGTGGCGGGAGATCCGCGACCTGGTCGAGGCCTACCTGCTGGCCGCTACCCAGGGCCCGGAGGCCAAGGCGAAGGCGGCCGGAGCGTTCGAGGCGTTCGTCCGCGCCCAGGTCGCCGCGCGGCGCGGAAAGCCGGCGGTGGACCGGCTGGGCGTGATCGTGAACGCCACCATCGAGGGCGAACCGGTGCCCGACCACATGGTGGTCGGCATGGTGCACGTGCTGGTCACCGCCGGGCACGAGACCACCATCAACGGCATCGGCAACGTGCTCTGCCACCTGCTCACCGTGCCCGGGCTGGCCGACTCGGTGCGGGTCGACCGCTCGCTGATCGGCCCGCTGATCGCCGAGTCGCTGCGCGTGGAGTCGCCGGTGATGTGCATGGCCCGGACCGCGCTGGCCGACACCGTGGTCCGCGACGTACCGCTGGCCGCCGACGACAAGGTGATCCTGATCTACGGCGCGGCCAACCTCGACCCCACACGCTGGGACGAGCCGCTGGAGTTCCGGCTCGGTCGGCCGAAGCCGCACATCGCCTTCGGCTCCGGTCCGCACCGCTGCATCGGCGAGCACCTGGCCATGCTGGAGATGCGGGTGGCGCTGGAGGAGATGCTGGACACCTTCGCCGACCTGGAGGTGGCCGGCGAGGTGGTCTGGGGGTCGGGCGCGGTCCGCCGGGGCGTGCGGAAGCTGCCGGTCCGGTTCACCCCGGTGTAGCCGGGTTCCGCGAAACCACCCCACGGCGGGCGGGCGGACGTCTACCGTTCCCGACCATGACCGCCGTGCACCCGGCCCTGGCCGCCGAGCTGGCACACCTGGACCTGCAGGTGACCCCGCAGAACGTGCTGCAGGTCGCCGGCGCCCTCCGCGCCGAAGCCGAGTATCTCCGACGCGAGCTCCGTTTCGGCCGGATCGACAGCGCGGTCGGAGAGCCGGGTGAAGATCCGGTGTCGCCCCGGGCCGCCGTGGCCTTCAATGCGAAGATCGGCGCCATGTGGGATCGCGTACAGGAGTACGTCAACGCCCTTGACTCCTACGCGAGTCGGCTAACTGCGACGGCGCGCGACTACGGGCACTCCGACGCGGCCATCCAGCACGCTTTCGACACCATTCGCGCCGACTACGGCGCCACCCCGAGCGGAAACCGGTGACTATGCCTGCCTCTCCGACGATCCGGGCAGGCCTGTCCGCGCTGGTCGTGCTGCTGACTGCCGGTCTCGCCAGCTGCTCCGATACCCCGACCTCCCCGACGCCGGAGGCCAGCCCACCTACCCGGGAGTCGCCACTGCCGCGACGCCCGGTCAACCTGCATGTCGACCAGGTCGACATGTGCTCGCTGCTCAGCCAGGCCGAACGGGCCAATCTGAAGATCGACGAGTTCGGGTCGAACGACAACAACACCGCCGTATGTAGCTGGAGCGTCGGTCGCGGGGCACAGAGCTACGGCTGGCTGGCCAAGTTCGACGTGCCCAAGCGGTTCGAGCAGGCCGCTCGGGGCCCCGGGGCCCGGCTGACGTCGGTCGGCGGGTTCCCGGCGGCTCAGACTTCCCCGGCGAGGTTCGACCCCACCTACGGCTGCACATACGTCGTCGACATCGCCCCGGACCAGGACTTCACGGTGGGCTACCTCAACGACAACAAGGACATTCCGGGGATGACGCACGAGAAGGCGTGCCAGCAGGCGCTCTCCGTCGCCGAACTGACCATGGCCAACCTCAAGGCCAAGGCCCGCTGACCAGGAGAATCGATGGCTTCCCCGATCTGCACCCCCGACGACCCGACCGGCCTGGGCGAGCTGTACCGGCAGGTCAACGCCGGCCCGGGGACGGCGGCGATCGAGCCGGCGGTGGCCAGCATCCGCACGTTCGCGCCCAAGCTGTCCGGGTCCGCCGACCGGATCAACACCGCGCTGAGCGGCACCGGGGTCAGCTGGCAGGGCCGGTCCGCGGACGCGGCCGCCGCCGAGCTCACCGGGGTGGCCCGCTGGGCGTCGGCCGGCGGCGACCACGCCGGGGCCGGTAGCGGCCAGGTGCAGGCCTACGCCGACTCGTTCGCCGAGCTCCGGTCCAAGGTGGCCAGCCCCCAGCCGGTCCCGGACCTGACCCGGTGGGACTCGGTGTGGGAGACGTTCGGGGTGACGTCCGACCACAGCCGGGCCGTCCAGCACAACCATCAGGCCGCCCTCGCGGCGCTGGAGGCGCTGGACGTCCACCAGCGGAACACCGACCGGGCGATCACCGGCTTCCCGGACATCGCCGGGGTCCCCGGCACCGGACCCGGCCCCGGTGACCAGCCCGGACCCGGCGGACCGGGCGCGGGCGCAGGCGCCGGCGGCGGGCACCCGGGATCGGCCCCCGGCGGCCGTCCGGACGGCTCCGCGACGACCAGTGCGGCCGGCGCCGGCCCGACCGGCGGCCACTCCGCCACCGTTCCCCCGGGCGTCGGCCCGCACGAATCGGCCCGCCCCGGCCCGGGTGCGTCCGGTCCCGTCCTGTACCCCGGTGGCCCGCCCGCCGGCCCCCGACCGGTCCCCGGCGGCGGCCCGGCACGAGGCCCCCGGCCGAACATCGGGGCCGGCCCGCCACCCGGAGCGATCCCACCGCCCGCGGGCGGCCGCTTCGGCCCGGCCGCCGGCCGTCCACCCCGACCCGGCTACTTCCCCGGCGGCCCGGCGGCACCGGGGTCCGGTCCCGGCCCGCGACCGGGCGGCATCGGGCCCGAGCTCGCGCCCCGCACCGGCGCCCCCGCCGGAGTCCAATCCGGCGCCGAACCGCACGGTGGCCCGGCCGGGAACCGGAGCCCCGCCGGGGCCGGCGGGTACGGCCCGATGATGGGCGGCGCCGGTGCCGGCCCGGCCGGCGACCGAGACCATCGCAACCAGCACTTCATCCCCAGCGACGAGCCGTTCGTCGTCCAGTTCGACGACGTCGCGCCGCCGGTGCTCGGCGCCGAGCCGTGGGAGGGCCGATGACCATCCGGATCACCGCGGCCGAGCTGGGTGGCTGGTGGCGGCAGCTGGACCTGGGCGAACCGCCCTTCCTGCTCGGGATCCCGCCCCGGCCCGAACCGACCCGCCGGCGACCGCCTCCGGGGGCGGACCGGCTGCTGCGCACCCTGGCCCGGGCCGATCACCACCTGGACATCCGGTTCACCGGCCCCGGCGGCCGTCCGACGGTCGGGCTCGGCGGGGCCGCCGGCCGGCACGGGGTGGTCGCCGTCCGCACCGACGCGGCCGGCCCGATCGAGCTGCACGGCGTCGACGCGTCCCGGGTCGCGGCGACGTTGATCGAACTGCTCGGCCCGGTCAGGCCCGCGGTGGCGCCGCCGGTGAACGTGCCGGCCGAGGTGCTCGAGGCGGCCCGCCGGGCGGTCGGCGACGGCCGCCCGTGGACGCTCGCCGACCAGCTCACCGCCGTCGGGGTGCCGCGACCGCAGGCCGCCGCGTTGGCTCGGATGCTCTCCCGCATCGACTTCGGCGGGCAGCTGGGCCTGACCGACCGCACCGGCCCGGTCGCGGTCCGCGGCCCCTGGGTGGTCGGGTTCGTCCGCGACGCCGAGGGCCGCTACGCCGTGGTGCTGCGGCGCGCGGGCACGGTCACCGTCGCCCCGGCCGACGCCACCCGGTTACTGCGGCACTGGCGCGAGCTGGTCGACCACCGGCTACTGTCCGCCGCCGGCTGACGGGACCGAACGGAGCAGGGCGCGCAGGCCGTCGGCGTCCAGCAGGTCGGCCGGGCGCAGCGTGACGCCGTCGCGGACGTAGTGGAAAGCCGCCCGCACCCGGCTCAACTCGGTGCCGGACAGCGCCGACCAGGCCAGCCGGTACGCGGCCAGCTGGACGCTCAGCGCGGGCAGCCGGGCCTCGTCGGGCGGCGCCCCGGTCTTCCAGTCGACCACGGTGACCCCACCGTCCGGGTCGGCGAACACCGCGTCCATCCGGCCCCGCACCGCGATCCCCTCGGCGCCGTCCCCGTCCAGGTCACCGTCGAACAGCACGGTCTCGAACGGGACCTCCACCTCGACCGGTCGCCGTTCCGCCCACTCGCTGGCCAGGAACGCCGTCCGCAACGCGAGCAGCTCGTCATCGCCGGCCGCGCCGTCGTCCGCCGCCCCGGGCAGCTCGTCGAGGTCCAGCAGCCGGGTGGCCCCGAACCGCTGCTCCAGCCAGGCGTGGAACGCGGTGCCCCGGCGGGCGTGCGGGTTGGGCGGGAACGGCATCGGGCGGCGCAGTCGGGCGGCCAGCGCGTCCGGGTCGGCGGCCAGCTCGACCAGCTGGCTGACCGAGAGCGCGGACGGCAGCACCACCTCCGGCCGGGCCGCCCGGGCCGCCGCGCGCTCGGCGAGCAGGGCGTCCACGTCGGCCGCCCAGTGCTCCGGGTCCTCATCGGGATCCGCGCCGCCGGACTCGAACAACGACAGCTGGGTCGGGTCGGGCTCGTCGGGGTCGGCGCGGCGCAGCCGGCGCAGCTCCTCGCGGACCAGCTCGGCGCCCCGGGCGACCTCGGCCCTCCGGCGGCCCAGCGGGTCGGGCGGCCAGTGCGCGGTGCGCGGGGTGGCGGTCACCGGGTTGACCGCGCCCTCCTCCGGCTCCTCCGCCCAGTGCTCCACCAGGACGGCCCCGCCGGAGGACGCGGCCGCCTCGGCGACCTCGGTGAGGAAGGCGGACGGGCCGCGCGGCTTGTCGGCGGCGCCCCACCAGTGCCCGGACAGCAGCAGGCTGCGCTCGGCCCGCGTGATCGCCACGTACAGCAGCCGCCGCTCCTCCTCCAGCCGCCGCTGCTCCAGGTCCGCCTGGTGGGCCTTGAAGGCGTCCTCCAGCTCCTTGCGGTTCGCGTCCGAAGGGAGATCAGGTTGCGGCAGGTCGGGGGCGTCGCCGCGCAGCGACACCGGCAGCTCGGCCGGGTTGGTCAGCCAGGTGCCGGTGCGGCGCTGCCCGGGGAACACCTTGTCCACCAGGTTCGGCACCGCGACCAGCTCCCACTCGAGGCCCTTCGCGGCGTGCACGGTGAGGATCTGCACCCGGTCGGTGGCCACCTCCACCTCGCCCGGGCTCAGGCCGTCCTCGGCCTCCTCGGCGGTGGCCAGGTAGTCCAGCAGCGCGGACAGGGTGGGCACCTCGGCGCCGGCCGCGAACTCGGCCACCACGTCGGCGAACGCGTCCAGGTGCACCCGCCCCACCGGGCCGGGGCGGGCGGCGGTCTCGGTGTCCAGCAGCAGCGCCCGCTCGGTGTCGGCGACCAGGTCGGGCAGCCCGGCCCAGCCTGAGGTCCCGGCCCCGCCGGCCCGGCCGCGCAGGTGGTCGAGCTCCTTGGCCAGCCGGGTGATCCGCTGAAACCCGGCGGCGGAGTAGTTCTCCTTCGGTCCCGGTTCGTCGAGGGCGTCGACCAGCCCGGCCTGCTCGGCGTGCTCCCCGGGCAGGGCTCCAGCGACGAGGGCCCCGGCCAGCAGCGCTTCGGCCCCGTCACCGGCCGGGCCGGCCGGCGGCCCGGCCAGCTCCTTCGCCCGGCGCCACAGCGCGGCCAGGTCGGCCACCCCGAGCCGCCAGCGGGCCCCGGTGAGCAGCCGCACGGCGGCCGTGCCGGCCAGCGGGTCGGCGACCAGCCGCAGCGCGCTGACCAGGTCCCGGACCTCCGGCTCGGCCAGCAACCCGCCCAGCCCGACCACCTCCACCGGCAGCCCCCGGGCGCGCAGCGCGGCGGCCATCGGGGCCATGTCGGCGCGGCGGCGGGTGAGCACGGCGGCGGTCGGTGGGTCGTTACCGGCGTCCAGGTGGGCGCGCCAACGGTCGGCGACCGCGTCGGCCACCCAGCCGATCTCGGTGGCCGTGTCCGGGTGCAGCGCGACCCGCACCAGGCCGGCCGGGGCGCCGTCCCGGGGCCGCAGCTCGTCCACCCGGACGCCGCGGCTGCGCAGCGGTTCGGACACCACGTTGGCCAGGGCCAGCACCTCGGCCGGGTTGCGGAAGCTGGTCAGCAGCCCGTACTGCGGGGCCGGGCTCCCGCTCGGCAGCGGGAAGTCGGTGCTGAACCGGGGCAGGTTGGCCGCGCTGGCCCCGCGCCAGCCGTAGATCGACTGGCAGGGGTCGCCGACCGCCGTCAGGGCCGGCGGGGCCTCGTCCGGCGCGGTCCGGAACAGCGCCCGCAGCAGCACCCGCTGGGCGTGCCCGGTGTCCTGGTACTCGTCGAGCAGCACCGCCCGGTAGCGCTCCCGCTCGGCCGCGCCGACCTCCGGGTGCCCCTCGGCGATCCGGGCGGCGATGGACATCTGGTCGGCGAAGTCGTGCACCCGTTCGGCCCGCTTGCGCGCGGTGAACGCGGCCAGCAGCGGCAGCAGCTCGATCCGCATCCGCTGGGCGTCCCGGTAGCCGGCCAGGGTCAGGTTCATCGCGCCGCGCTGCCTCGGCCCGGGCGGCGCGCCCTCCACCAGCGCGATCAGCCGCCGCGCGTGCTCGGCCAGCCGGTCGGGCTCGACCAGGTGCTCCCCCAGCTCCCCGGCCAGGGCCAGCAGGTAGCCGGTCATGGTGGCCGGGACCTTGTCGGTGTCCAGGTCGGCCGCCCAGGTGGTGACGACCCGGTGCGCGAGCTGCCAGGCGGCGGTCTCGGACAGCAGCCGCGCCCCCGGTTCGGCGGGCAGCCGCAGCGCGTGCTCGGACACCAGCCGCCCGGCGTAGGCGTGGTAGGTGGCCACGGTGACGTCCCCGGCCTGGACCGCGTTGCGTCTCCGGCCGCTCGGGTCCAGCTCGTCCAGCAGCCGGGAGCCGGCCAGCCGGCGCAGCCGGGCCCGGATCCGGTCGGCCAGCTGCTGGGCGGCCTTGCGGGTGAAGGTCAGGCCGAGCACCTGCTCGGGCAGCACCGCGCCGGTGGCCACCAGCCACACCACCCGGGCGGCCATCGTCTCGGTCTTGCCGGCCCCGGCCCCGGCCACCACCAGCGCCGGTTCGGCCGGCGCGGTGATCACCGCGGCCTGCTCGGGGGTGGGCGGCGGCAGGCCCAGCTCGGCGGCCAGCCTCGCTGGGGACAGTGGCAGCACCGCGGTCATGACGGCACGCCTCGGCCGTCGTCGGGCAGCGGGCAGCTGGTCCGCACCGGGCAGCGTTCGCAGTCCGCGCTCTCCCGGGCGTCGAACCCGGCGGCCCGGGTGGCGTCCGCGCAGGCATGCAGCTCACCGGTCCACCGGGCCAGCTCCTCGGGCCCCAGCGCCGGCTGGGCCAGCTCCGCGACCTGCCCCTTCGCGTTCCGCCGGCCCAGGTAGAGCAGCCGCCCGCCGCCCGGCTCCCGGCCGTCCAGCACCTCGGCGAACGCGCCCAGCGCGACGGCCAGCTGGTACACCGCGAGCTGGGGGTGCTCCCTGGCCTGGTCCCGGGTGACCGGGTTCTTGCCGGTCTTGACGTCGACCACGACCGCGCGGCCGTCCGGGTCCACGTCCAGCCGGTCCACCCGCCCGCGCAGCAGCAGCCCGGGCCCGCCGTCGTCACCGGCCAGCCGCATCGACACGTCCCGCTCCAGGGCGACCTGGGTGAGGCCGGCGGCGCGGGTCTCGTCCAGCCAGCGGCGGAATCCGGCCAGCATGCCGCGCACCCGGTCCAGCTCCCGGCGGCTGAACCAGGGCGCCCCGGCGTCCACCCCGACCCAGGCCTGGCCCAGTGCCCGCTCCACCTCGGCCTCGTCCGCGCCGGCGGCGGTGGCCTGGGCCAGCGCGTGCACCAGGGTGCCGGTGACCGCCGGCAACGCCGCGCCGTCGTCGCCGCCGTGCCGCTCCAGCGCCCAGCGCAGCGGGCACTTCATGATCTTCTCGATGTCCGACGGGGACACCGGGGCCGGCTGGTCGGGGTCGCGCAGCGGGTCGTCGCTGGACAGCCCGGCCAGGCCGTACCAGGAGTCCGGGTGCGCGCCGGGCACCCCGGCGGCGGCCAGCCGGGCCAGCTGCCGGGCCGCCCGGGCCCGTTTGGCGCTCGGCTCCGGTGAGCAGACCGCCTGGCGCAGCTCGCCGACCAGCTCGGCCAGGATCAGCGCCCGGGGCGGCCGGCTCACCCGGCGCACCCCGTCGTCCTCCGCTTCCGGGGTGGGCTCCAGCTCGTCCAGGAAGCGGGAGGGCTGCTCGTCCTCCATCCGCACCCCGGACACCAGCAGCACGTCCCGGGCCCGGGTGCAGGCCAGGTAGAACAGCCGCCGCTCCTCGGCCAGCAGCGGCGCGGTGCGGGACAGCGGGGTCGCGCCCTGGTCGGCTCCGGACACCACGTCGACCAGCCGCTCGACGCCGAGCAGGGTGCCACGCAGCCGCAGGTCCGGCCAGCTGCCCTCCTGCACGGCCGGGACGGCCACCACCCGCCACTCCCGGCCGCGCGCGGCGTGTGCGGTGAGCACCGCGACCGCCTCGCCGCGCGGCGCCCGGGGGGCCAGGCTGCTGCCCGGGATGCGCTGGTCGGCGACGTACTCGGCGAACCCGTCGATGTTGCCGCCGCCGGGCAGCCGGTCGGTGTAGCGGGCGCAGGTCTCGAACAGCGCGACGACGGCGTCCAGGTCCCGGTCGGCCTGCGCCCCGGCCGGGCCGCCCAGCGCACTCTGCCGGGCCCACCGGTCGGACAGCTTGCTGGCCCGCCACACCCGCCAGAGCACCTCCTCGGCGCTGACCCCCTCGTCGGCGCTCCTGCGGGCCTCCTTGAGCAGCCCGGCGACCTTGCGCAGCCCCAGGGTGTCCCGGGCGGGCAGCGCGGCCAGCGGGTCCACCTCACCGCGCACGCCGGCCCGCAGCGCCGCGACCAGCAGCTCGTCGCTGCCGGCCGGGTTGTCCGGGTCCGTGTCCCCAGGGTCGGCAACCGGGCCGGCGGCGCGCAGCCGCAGCAGGCCGCGGCGCAGCCGGCGCAGCCGCAGCGGGTCCATCGACCCCAGGGGGGAGCTGAGCAGGGCCACAGCGGCGTCGGCGTCGATGGTCTCCGGGCGGGCCGCGCAGCGCAGCAACAGCAGCAGCGGCAGCACGGCGGGCTGGCGGGACAGCGGCAGCTCGTCGGCCGGCACCCCCATCGGCACCCCGGCGGCCAGTAGCGCCCGGCGCAGCACCGGCAGCGAGCGCACCGTGGACCGGACCACCACGGCCATCTCCGACCACGGCACCCCGTCGTGCAGGTGCGCCCGGCGCAACCGGTCGGCCACCCAGCCCGCCTCCTGCGCGGCCGAGGAGAACACCCGTACCGCCAACGTCCCCTCGTCCCCGGATTCACGGCCGGGTTCGCGCTGCCGACCCGGACCGGCGCCGGGCAACCGCTGCGCCAGCCGGGCGGTGGCGGTGCGCAGCGCCGGGGCGGCCCGGTGGTCGGCGGTCAGCACCACCGTGCGGGTGCCGTCCGGGTCGGCGTCGCGCAGCGCGCCGGAGTCCGCGCCCCGGAAGCTCAGCACCGCCTGGTCCGGGTCGCCGGCCAGCAGGAACGTCTCGGCCGACGCCCCGAACAGCCGCACCAGCCGCATCTGCTGCGGGTCGAGGTCCTGGGCGTCGTCGACCACCAGGTGCCGGATCCGGGTGCGCTCGGCCGCCCGCAGCTCCGGGTCGGCGGCCAGCGCGTCCACGGCGGCGGCGACCAGCTCGGCGGCGTCCAGCGCGGCGGCGGTGGCCTGCGGCGCCTCGCTGCCCGCCGCCCCGCGCAGCAGCGTCACCTGCTCGTAGCCGAGGAAGAACCGGCCGGCCGCCGTCCACTCGGGGCGGCCCAGCCGGTCACCCAGCTCGGTGAGGTCGTCGGGGCCCAGCCCGCGCTCGGCGGCCCGCAGCAGCAGCTCGCGCAGCTCGGCGGCGAACCCGGGCACGCCGAGCGCGGGGCGCAGCCGGTCCGGCCAGCCGGCGCCGGGGACGTCGCCGTCCAGCTCCCCGGACAGCAACTCGCGGACCACCGCGTCCTGATCCGGCCCGGACAGCAGCCGCGGCGGCGGGGCGCCGTGCCGGGCGGCGTGCAGCCGGAGCAGCCCGAACGCGTACGAGTGCACGGTGCGCACCAGCGGTTCGCGCACCGTGGCCCCCAGCGCACCGGCCACCGGGCGCAAGCCGGCGGTGATCCGCTCGCGCAGCTCGTCGGCGGCGCGGCGGCTGCCGACCAGCACCAACACCCGCTCCGGATCGGTCCCGGCGCGCAGCCGACGCAGCACCGACTCGCGCAGCACCGTGGTCTTGCCGGTGCCCGGTCCACCGAGCACCCGCAGCAGCCCGGCGTCGTGCTCCAGGACCCGCCGGGCCGCGCCGTCCCACACCAGCCGGGCCGGGGTCGGGGCCGGGCCGCGGACCAGCTTCGGGCGCGCGGGAC
>JAESFN010001317.1_pt1 | contig 11473 bp, 8 predicted proteins | sample 9269411 | NCBI WGS metagenome assembly JAESFN01 (sample SAMN14505399, study PRJNA617100) | algae metagenome | isolation source: Iphinoe sp. HA4291-MV1 and co-occurring heterotrophs from trail next to... | place: USA: Maunawili Falls, Hawaii | collected 2009-07-25
CACGTCGTTTTACCTTGCCCAGGCGGCCGCGCAGTCGTTTCAAGAAGTCACGGGGATGACCGCAACAGCGGTGCCGGGATCTGAGGTATTCCTCTCCTCCGCGTCCGTTGTGCCCCGCACCGGCCACGTTCTCGCGTTTCTCATCTCTCGTTCGGGCGAGACATCGGAGGTGCTGCGGGCGTCGGCGCTTTTGCGAGAGCGCGGGCAGGTAATGACGATCTGCGTTACCTGTAACGAGCGTTCTGCTCTGGTGGATCGCTGCGATTACGCGCTGACACTGCCACAGGCAGCGGAACAATCAATGGTGATGACGCAGTCGTTTACCTCGATGCTCCTGGCGTTGCAACTTGTTGCGGCCCTGGTCGCCGGGGATCAGCGCTTTCTCGATGAGCTCGCCCAGCTTCCCGACGCCGTAGCGGCGCTGCTACCGGAGGCGGATCGATTCGCCACAACGGTGGCGGAGCGCCCGGGACTTGACCAGGTGATTTTCCTCGGATTGGGGCCGAACTACGGTGTTGCCGCCGAAGGCAATCTCAAACTGAAGGAAATGACCCAAACGCCGAGCGAGGTTTACAACCCGCTCGAATTCCGCCACGGCCCGATTTCCGTTGTCACACCCGGGACCACGATCGTCCTGATCGAGGGAGAACGGGAGCGCGACTACCTGCCCGGCCTCGTCGGCGATTTGCGCGCGGTCGGCGCCACCGTGGCTGAGATCGGTCCGGGGGAAACGACCACGGCAGACGCGCTTGGTTTGGGGAGCGGTCGCTCCGATCTGGCGCGGTGCTGCCTGGCCACGGTGCCGTTGCAACTCATCGGCCTGCGACGGGCTGGATATCTCGGGCTCGATCCGGATCGGCCACGGAATCTGAACCCGGTGGTGGTGCTGAGTGAACCCGTCTAGCACTCCGCTGGGGATCGTCGGCAATCTCAACGTCGATCAGGTGATTTCCCCGGTCGATCGTTTCCCGGTGTGGGATGAGGAATTGCTGGTCGACGGCGTCCGGATGCAACTGGCCGGAACGGCCGGGTACCTCCTGCTGGCTGCGACAGCGCTCGGGCTCGAATCGGTCGTGGTATCGACCGTGGGCGACGATGGGTACGGGGAGTTCGTGCGCCGGGAAGTTGCCCGGCTGGGAGTGAGCACAGCCGGCGTCGAGATCGTGCCGGGGATGCCGAGCTGTCTCGGCATGATCTTCGTTGACCGCCAGGGGAGACGCGCCATTCTTTCGGTGCTCGGCGCGCACGCGGTGATGACACCACAGGTGGCGCTCCGCCACGATCGCGAGATTACGCGGTGCGGCGAGGTGTTTCTGTGTGGGAACTATCTCCTGCCCGGTTTCTCACCGCGCGATGCCCTGCCCTACGCCGCGATGCTGCGTTCGCGCGGTCAACGGGTGGTGTTCGATCCGAGCTGGGACCCGGCCGGGTGGGGCGCGGAGACGCTCGCCGCCACCCGGGCACTTCTTGAGCAGGTCGATCTCTACCTCCCGAACGAGGAAGAGATCACCCATCTCACCGGGACGACGTGCTGGCGAGATGCAGTGGAGATCCTGTCTGAAACGGCATCCGAGATCGTGATCAAGCGCGGCGCGGCGGGTGCGGCGCACGTTGCTGATGGGGTGATCACGGAATTCCCGGGTTTGCCGATCGAAGCAGTAAATACGATCGGGGCCGGGGACATTTTCGATGCCGCGTTTATCTACGGGCAGCGATGTGGTTGGCCCGTGCGCCGGGTTCTGGCGTTCGCGTGCGCAACGGCCGCATACGTCGTGGCGCAGGCAGGAGAGCGCCACTATCCGAGCCGGGCAGAGGTTTATCGGTTTGCGTCCACGCACGCGGTCGAGCTTGACGAGGTGATGTGATGCTGGCGAGGACGATCGATCTGCTGACGACGGCGCAGGCGGCTGGATACGGGGTGCTCTCGGTCAATGTCATCGGGCTGGAGCACGCCGAGGCGATCGTGAGCGGGGCGGAGGCCGCGCGGGCTCCGATCATTCTCCAGATCAGCGAGCGGGCGATCGCCTACCGCCTCGGTCGCGTGGAGCCGATCGGCCGGGCCTGCCTCGCGTTGGCCGAGTCGTCGTCGGTGCCGGTTGCGCTGCATCTGGATCATGCGACCACACGCGATCTCTGCGAACGCGCCGCCGGGGTCGGGTTCAGCTCGGTTATGTTCGACGGCTCGCAGCTGGACGACGCGGAGAATATCGAGGAAACCGCCGCGGTAGCTGAGTGGGCGCATAGCCGGGGGATGAGCGTCGAGGGCGAATCCGGGATCGTCGGCGGCAAGGATGGCATTGCCACGACGACGGACGGTATGACCGATCCCGCAACTATCGCGGATTACGTTGCCGCGACCGGGGTCGATGCCCTCGCCATCGCGATCGGGAGCGAGCATGGCATGCGCAAACGGGAGGCGACGCTCGATCTCGATCGCCTGCGCCAGATCCGGCAGGCGGTGACGGTACCGTTGGTGCTGCACGGCTCGTCCGGGGTGCCGGATAGCGAGCTCGTCGCGGCGACGCGGCAAGGAATTACCAAGATCAACCTGGCGACCCAGCTCAATCTCGCCTGGACCGGCGTGATCCGCGAGATGCTGGCCGCCGACCCGTCTGTTATCGACCCCCGGGTGTACGGCGCGCCTGCCCGGCAGGCGATGGCGGCGCTCATCACCGAGCGCTGCATCCTGATCGGCGCCGCGAATCGCGCGTAGGGATAGCGCGCTATCGATTCACGTAGATGCGCCGGGAAACCTCTGTGAATCCGAGCTTCTCGGCCACCCGCTGAGAGGCCGCGTTGTCCTGATCGGTGCTCCAGAACGCGATCTCACCCGACGCCTGTACATCGGCGGTAACGAGCGAGGCGGCGGCGGTGGAATAACCACGACCGCGGTAATCGGCGCGGGTTTTGATCCCGATCTCACCGTACCGCCCGGTGCGCGACGCGGTGAAGGCGATCGAGACCAGCTCACCGTTCACCACTGCTCCGGCCAGAAAACCGTCACGCAGGAGAACTTTGGCGGTACCCAGCCGCCAACCGGCCATATCGAGCGATTCGGTGGCCGATTCGACGAGCGCGAGATCGTCCATCGTGAATCGCCGCACATCGGGATGTGAAAACGCGCGCACCGGTTCGTGGAGCTCGTAATAGAACTCCTCGATCAGCACGCAGGTGCCACCGGTTTCGGCATCGATTATCGCCGCCAGCTCGGGAGCGACGGCGGCTTCGGCATTCACCGCTGTCCATTCCGGCACCAACTGCAACAGCTGCCACGCAAGCCGGGCATCGCGACCGAATAACGCCGGTTCTTCCAAGAGAAACCGGCTCTGCACCACAACCATGCCAGGGTCATCCAGGGTGCCGGCAATGTACGCATTCGCGATGCCCTGGCGCAGGCGAAAAATGCCATTCGCTGTTTCCACCGTTTCCTCAAGCGATGTTGCGAGCTTCAACTGCTCGACATGACTGAGACTCTTAAGTGGGTTCAACTTGAAATAGTCCTATCTGATGGCGAGCCCTTACGGTGCCACGAGGGCACGAGTCCGTCTAGAATAGCGCTCGTTGATCAAATCCAATACCGCACTAACCCATCAGCAAACTACTGCTCCTTCACGTTCACCTAGGAACGAAACAATGTCGTCAAACACCAATGGGACTGGAAAGTCGCTTGAATCATGGCTCTGGAATGCCGCGTGCTCGATTCGTGGTGCAAAAGAGGCGGCGAAATATAAGGATTTCATTCTGCCGCTCGTCTTTACCAAACGACTTTGCGATATCTATGACGACGAGATCAATCGCATTGCCAAGGAAGTCGGTTCGAGAACGAGGGCGTTCGACCTGGTTGAGCGTGACAAAACGCTTGTCCGCTTTTTCTTGCCACTCCGACCGACCGATCCCGATCAGCCAGTCTGGTCGGTGATTCGCACCATTTCCGACCACATCGGCGAGCGGGTCACCACCGAATTGCGGGCGATCGCCACCCACAATCAGTTGCTCAGCGGCATCATCGATCGTGTTGATTTCAACGCGACCACCCACGGTGTGCGCGATCTCGACGACGACCGCCTGAGCAATCTGATTGAGAAGATCAGCGAAAAGCGGTTGGGTTTAAAGGATGTCGAGCCCGATATCATCGGCCGCTCATATGAATACCTGATTCGCAAGTTCGCCGAAGGCGGCGGGCAAAGCGCGGGCGAATTTTACACGCCGACCGAAGTCGGGTTTCTCATGGCGCGGATCATCGACCCCGAGCCGGGCATGACAATCTACGACCCCTGCTGCGGTTCCGCCGGTCTGCTGATCAAATGTCAGATCGTGCTCGAAGAGAAACTCGAAGAAATCGGCACCCGCAATGCCGAATCACTGAAGCTGTATGGCCAGGAGTACACCGCCGGCACCTGGGCCATGGCCAATATGAACATGATCATCCACAACATGGAAGGGTCGATCGAGATTGGTGATTCGTTCAAGAATCCGAAGTTCCGCGAGGCGAACCGCATCCGCACCTTCGATCGTGTCGTCGCCAATCCGATGTGGAATCAAGATTGGTTCAAGGAAGCCGACTACGACGCCGATGAGCTCGATCGCTTTCCACTTGGAGCAGGATATCCGGGCAGCAAAGCCGATTGGGGCTGGGTGCAGGTCATCAACGCCAGCCTAAACGCGCGCGGCCGAGCAGCGATCGTGCTCGATACCGGCGCGGCATCCCGCGGCTCCGGCAACGCCGGCAGCAATAAAGAGCGGGACGTCCGCAAGTATTTCGTTGAGCGCGATCTGGTCGAAGGGGTGATCTACCTGCCCGAAAATCTCTTCTACAACACCAGCGCCCCTGGCATCATCCTTTTCTTGAACAGGAACAAACCAGCCGAGCAGCGCGACAAGCTCTTCCTACTCAACGCCAGCAAGGAGTTCACGAAGGGTAACCCCAAGAACTTCCTCGCCGAATCCGCGGTCACCCGTATTGCGAACGTGTTCAAGAACTGGCAGGAAGAAGACCAGTTCAGCCGCATCGTTTCCCGCGAAGAAATCGCGAAAAACGACTTCAACATCTCCCCGAGCCGATATATCCATACAGGAGCGGAGGAAGAATACCGGCCGATTGTGGAGATCATGGTAGAGTTGGCAGCTGTTGAAGACGAAAGTCTCCGGATCAACCATGATCTCAACACTATTCTACGGACCTTGGTGCCGTAGTCATGGGGTGGAATTCAACTTTTGTTTCGCTTCTCGATGATCAGTATTTCGAAGTACTCAATGGGCTCTGGACGGGTAAAAAACCACCGCTCACCTTAGCAGGAGTCATCCGCAACACAAACTTCACCACATCAGGTGCGATTGATTTCACAAACATAGCCTGGCTCCAAGTTGAATCAAAGCAATTCAACAAACGTCAACTTCGCAAAGGCGACATTGTTATTGAGCGCTCTGGAGGCGGTCCCAGTCAACCAGTGGGTAGAGTCGTGTTTTTTGATCGCGATGAAGAGAACTTCAGCTTCAGCAATTTCACAACCACGATTCGGGTAATGGACCGATCAACGATCGATCCTCGGTTTGTGTTTTATCGGCTGCTGGAGTTGTACCAAAGCGGAAATACAGAAGACATACAACGACGAACAACCGGGATTCGTAATTTGGACTTTCACGCGTATAAAGAACGAGCGACCTTTCCATTGATACCGCTCGATGAGCAGCGCAAAATCGCCGCAGTGCTCTCTCTCGTGCAGCATGCGATCGAGCAGCAAGAGCGGCTGATCGCCCTCACCACCGAACTCAAGAAGGCGCTCATGCACAAGCTCTTCACCGAAGGGCTGCACGGGGAGCCCCAAAAGGAAACTGAAATCGGTTTGGTGCCGGAGAGTTGGGTGTGCAAAGCACTGGCTGAAGTAAATCTCGACATCACGTATGGCACCTCTACAAAATGTAGCGTAGAGGGTCCGGGATACCCGGTCCTCAGGATTCCAAACGTCATCAACGGTGCTTTGGACCTGACTGACATCAAGTATGGAAATCCAACAAGGGGTCAATTGGAAACCTTGAGACTGGTCGAAGGGGATGTTCTTTTTGTTCGAACTAATGGCGTACAGGAAAACGCTGGCAGATGCGCTGTGTATAGGCAGGAGATGGAACCCTGCTACTTTGCTTCTTACTTACTTAGAGTTCGAACTAATCCCAATGCATTACTTCCCGAATTTTTGGCGTACTTTTGCGAAACAGATATGGGAAGGAAGCAGTTGGCCGGTCGTGCAATCCGTACGGCGGATGGCAAATTCAATATTAACTCCGATACACTCAGAACCCTTTCAATACCGCTACCGTCGTTGGTGGAGCAAGAGGATATCTCTACAATTTTCAGGCTCCATGATCGTAAGCTCGTCTTTCTCAATATGCGCTTGAAATCGCTTGGAGATTTGTTCCGAACTCTTCTCCACCAGCTCATGACCGCGCAAATCCGAGTCAACGATCTCGATTTGTCCGAACTCGAAGCAGGCGTTGAAGCCGTGGCGGTGTAGGTATGGCGATTCCCGGAGAGCGCAAAACGGTACAGTCGCGGATTCTCCAGTATGCCGCGGAGATCGGCTGGACCTTTGTGCCCCGGGATGAAGCTGAGCGGCGGCGCGGGTTTGATCCTGCCGTGCCGGTTGCAGAACGAGCGCGGAACGCGTCGCTTTTCTTTGATGATCAGCTGGGAGCGGCGGTCGAGGCGTTCAATCCCCGCTATGAAGGAGCACCCGGCGCTCTGGCTGGAATCCTGTCCAAGCTCCATCCCACCATTCACGGCAACCGCGATTTTCTCACCTACCTTCGCAACGACGGGAAGCACTTCTCCGCCAAAGAGAACCGCGAGCTGAATCTGACGCTGATCGACTACGGCGATCTCCAGCGCCCCATGGACGATTGGCAAAATGATTACGAAGTGACCGAGGAGTACGCGTTTCACAATGGCCGGTTTGGCACGCGTGAAGACGTCGTTTTTCTGATCAACGGGATTCCTGTTCTCGTCATTGAATGCAAGAACGCCAGCAAAGACGAAGCTATTTCGCTCGGGGTGGATCAGATCAGGCGATACCATGTGGAAACGCCCGAGATTATGGTTCCACAGATGCTCTTCACCGCCACCGAGGCGATCGGCTTTTCCTACGGCGTCACCTGGAACACCGTCCGCCGCAACATTTTCGGTTGGAAAAGCGATGAGCTCGGCAATCTAGAAGCGAAAGTCAAAACCTTTTGCGCCATTCCCCACGTTCTGCGGTTGCTCAAGGATTTCATTCTCTTCGCCGAAAAGGACGAAGAACTCACGAAGACCGTGCTTCGCCAGCACCAGGCAACCGCGGTTGATCGCGTGGTTGCACGTGCGCTCGAACCGCAGAAATCAACCGGGCTTGTCTGGCATACCCAGGGAAGCGGCAAAACGTACACGATGATCAAAGCCGCCGAGCTGCTTTTCAAAGCCCCGGAAGCTGAAAAACCGACCATTCTCCTGCTGATCGATCGCAACGAGCTCGAAACGCAGATGCTGACCAACCTCGCCGCGCTTGGTCTGGAGAACGTCGAGCACGCGCACTCTATCAATCATCTCGTTCACCTGTTACGCATCGATTACCGCGGCATCATCGTCACGATGATCCATAAGTTCCGCGATATGCCAGCAAACGTGAACGCGCGGCGCAATATCTTCGTGCTCATCGATGAAGCGCACCGCACCACGGGCGGTGATCTCGGTACCTTTCTCATGGCCGGTCTGCCAAATGCTTCGTATATCGGCTTCACCGGTACCCCGGTCGACAAAACCGCCTACGGCAAAGGCACGTTCAAAACCTTTGGCGCCGAAGATGCGCCAACCGGCTATCTGCACAAATATTCGATCGCCGAGAGCATCGCCGACGGAACCACGCTTCCGCTCTACTACAACATCGCTCCAAACCAATTGCGCGTGCCGACTGACCTCCTGGACAAAGAATTTCTTTCGCTCGTAGACATCGAAGGCATCGCCGATATCGAGGAGCTCAACAAGTTGCTCGAACGTGCGGTCAATCTGAAGAATTTTCTCAAAGGCAAAGAACGCAGGGCTCAGGTCGCGAAATACGTGGCTGATCACTACCAGCAAACCGTAGAGCCGCTTGGTTACAAGGCGTTTCTCGTCGGGGTCGATCGCGAAGCCTGCGCGTTTTACAAAGAAGAGCTCGATAAGCTGCTGCCGCCTGAATACTCAGAAGTCGTCTACACCGGGAATAACAATGACAGCGCGGTATTGAAGAAATGGCATCTCGAGGAAACGCGTGAAAAGCAGATACGCAAAGACTTTACCAAGATCGGTGTCTACCCCAAAATCTTGATCGTCACGGAGAAACTGCTTACCGGTTTCGACGCGCCAATCCTCTACGCGATGTATCTCGACAAACCGATGCGCGATCACACCCTGCTTCAAGCGATTGCCCGAGTCAACCGCCCCTACGAAAACGATCTCGACGAAATGCGCAAACCGCATGGGTTTGTGCTCGACTTCATCGGCATCTTCGACAAGCTCGAAAAAGCGCTCGCCTTCGACAGCGACGAGATCGACGCGGTCGTCAAAGACCTGGGTCTGCTGAAGCAGCTTTTCCAATCAAAAATGGAATCGAAAGCACCGACCTATCTCGCACTCGTCTCCGGCACGTTCGATGACAAAGACGTCGACAATCTGATCGAGCACTTTCGGGATAAGTCGCGCCGCGCCGAATTCTTCAAAGAATTCAAAGAGCTCGAAATGCTCTACGAAATCATCTCTCCTGACGCCTTCCTCCGCCCCTTTCTCGATAACTACGCCTCGCTCGCCGCCATGTACGATGTCGTGCGAAACGCCTTTACGCGTCGGGTCTACGTAGATCGGGACGTTCAGCGTAAAACGAACCTCCTTGTCCAGGAACACATCGGCGCCTACGATGTCAGGATGGTCAACGAGTTCGTTGAAATCAACCAGCAAACCATCGAAAAGATCAAGGAATCCAATGGTGGCGACGCCACCCGTGTGATCAACCTCGTCAAGCTGATTGAGAAAACGGCGGAGGATGGGAGTGGCGATCCATTCCTCATCGCGATGGCCGAACGAGCCAAAGCCATCCAGGAAAACTTTGAAGAGCGACAGCTCAGCACCAGCGACGCTGTCGCAAATCTCCTCTCAGAGATCGATGACGACCGGATTCGCCAGCAAAAACAGGCAGAGCGTGGCGTCGACGCCATCACATTTTTCATCCACTCGAAACTTGTGGAAACCGGGATCGAGGATGCGGAAGCAATAGCGAAGAATGCAGGCCGGCCCTTCGCAGACGTACCATATTGGCGAACAAGTGAACGAGATTTGCGCGAGGTGCGGCAGCGAGTCACCTTCGCAATTCTCGCCGCAATGGACGATCTCGACGCTGCAACCGCATTGGTCGAAACCATTTTCAATGTGCTTCGCAAATCAGGATCTAATTGAAATGGAAACCGTCATTAATCACTGGAAAAGCAAAGTTGAGTTTAAAGCCCGAGTTGAAGAATGGGCTCAGAAGCTCGCCATAGACGTCCGCTCAGTAGCCGTTCGGCCGATGCGCAAAAAGTGGGCTTCCTGTTCCACGAACGGTAATCTTAGTTTCAACGCTGATTTACTCGATATGGAGACGGAAATTGGTGATTACGTGATCGTTCATGAACTACTTCATTTTTCAGCCCCGAACCACGGAAAACTTTGGAAAATGCTAATGCGCGCTCATTTAGGAAATTACGAGGCGATTGAACGCACACTTAGGCAGCGGTCTGCTCCGGAAATCCCTGAAGGGCGGGAGACTAATGTTAGCTAGGACGATCGGATCTGTTTAAGTTACGTCGCGATCCGGTCGGCGAGGACGAGTTGTTCGGCACGATCGAGCTCACGCACGCGGACATCCTTCTGTAATTCCTACGAGTCCGTACAGGCATTTACCAACGCGATTATGGCGTTTTGGAGGGTTGCGCGGGCGTTTCGGAATACGTACAGTGGTATTCTGCAAGCATTCGGGAAGGGGAGTGCTTTCGGGTGCGCCCATCAACAGTGCGGAGAACTTGGGTTATGCGCCGTCTTCTTGCGATCGTTGCCGCTCTCGTTCTTGCTGCCACAAGTCTCGGCGCCCACAGCCCTGTCGCCCGTGCCGCGGGCGCGGTCAACACCTGGATCACCATCGCCACCACCTCGCCCGGTGTCGGCTGCGTCGTGCATGTCGGTGTGGAAGCACGCTCTGGTGGCAATCCCGTGCCGGGGTTGACGGTCGGGATCGCGCTGTTCGATAGCGCCAACAACCTGATCTCGTCTGACGTTCAGGAAACGCGTGATGATGGCGTTGCCATTCTCAGCTTCGACACCAGCGGCGCCACCGCCGGTGAAAGCGATTGGCTCGATATCGATATCGACGGTTCCTATTTGAAGGGAACCGCGATCGTGCCGACCGCCGATGGCGCCTGCGAGGGTGATGCGAAGGAAATCACTGCCAGCGCCGAAATTTCCATTCCGCTCGGCGGCGGCGATGTCAACGGCGCGCCCTCCTTCCCCACCACCTATCAGCGTCACACTCTCTCCTGCGAATACGCCTCACTGCAGATCGCCACGGCCGCACTCGGTAACGAAATCGACGAGGACACCTTCATTCCGCTGGTAGCGTCGGCGAAGAATCCGCACAACGGGTATCGCGGTGATATCGACGGTGCGTTCGGCTCCACCGATGACTACGGCGTCTACGCAGAACCGCTGGTGGATGCGCTCGCCCAGGTCGGTTTCGTCGGCACGGTGTGGTACGACCCGGAGCAGTGGGCTATTCAGGCTCAGCTCGATGCCGGCCACCCCACCCTGGTCTGGATTTCCACCCACGGCGATACCGGCTTCTACGACGAGGATTCCAAGGGTAATTCCTTCAAGCTCGTGCCCTGGGAGCACGTCGTAGTGGCCTACGCCTACGACGAAACGGGGATTTTCGTCTCCGATCCGGGTAACGGCTCGCTGGAGCACTTCACCTGGGAATGGTTCCTCGATGCCTGGGGGATCATGGACGGGATGTCGCTCTCGGTTTCGACTAAATAGGGCGGTTCCGTACCGGCCCATATTCGCGTGGGACTGCACACCACGATTTCCGTAGGGGAGGCCCTTGTGGCCTCCCTTCTTCGTGACGGGGAGACGGGAGCCCACGAGGGGCTCCCCTACGGAGATACGGTCGTAGTCCTGGAAGGACTTCCGCGTGTCAGCACGGTCACTTCAGTGCCGTGCTCTTCGCGCGCATGCGCCGTCCCGCGGTTCGTTCAAAATTGCTGTTGGGGGGTGTTCTCCTCCAAGTGTGACAGCCTGCCCGATGGCGCGTTAACTGCCCGTTCAGGTAGTTGGGGTGCGCAAGCATCCGGTGGTACTATCCTCCGGCGTCTAGCGCGGAGGCTGCCACTCAATGCTGAGACTTGTCCGCTATCTCAAACCCTATTACCTCACTCTGCTGGCGAT
>JAESFN010001318.1_pt1 | contig 11460 bp, 5 predicted proteins | sample 9269411 | NCBI WGS metagenome assembly JAESFN01 (sample SAMN14505399, study PRJNA617100) | algae metagenome | isolation source: Iphinoe sp. HA4291-MV1 and co-occurring heterotrophs from trail next to... | place: USA: Maunawili Falls, Hawaii | collected 2009-07-25
GCCGATCAGCCAGGGCGTCAGACGTTGCGCGCCCTCGACCCAATCGCGGCCACTCTTGAGCAGCTTGGTCAGCCCCAGGCCGTAGACGGCCGACACCAGCCCTAGCGCCAGCAGCGAAGCCACGCCCCGGTGCAACCAAGCTGCCGGCATCGCCGGATCGATCAGAGCCCAGCCGAACGCCACGCAGCCGACCGCTACAGCCGCGAGCGACGCCGAAATCAGCGCCCGGCGTTCGCGGCTTTGTGCTAAGAAGCCGAAAGCCAAGCCTTGGGCAAGAATCGCCTGCGCCGCGGAGATCCGCAGCTTGGGATCTTCGAACGTAATCACGGCGAGCAGCGACAACGCAGCCGCCGCCACGCCCAGGACCGCCGTCGCCGGCACGATCCACTCGAGCGGTTCGGCCGTTGCTGGCACGCGCAACGCCTGGGCAAACTTCTGCAAGCCTGCCCTGCGGCTCCACAGGTAGCTCGCGCCCACCGAGTAGGCCGCGGCGAACATAGCGCCGGTCCAAATCAGCCGATCCCCGACGAGGTTGAAGCTGTCGAGCAGCAGCGCCAGGCCCGTAAGGCCAACCAAGTACACTCCCAAGGTCGACCAGCGGGCGCGCACGTCCCACAGGCAGCTTAACGTTGCCAAGGCCGTCGCGAGCCAGGCCAGCAACACGTATGCGGCGGGAAAAGGCTGTGCGGCGCCGATGTCGTCGAGCCACAGGCCGCGCGCGGCGATTGCCATGAGGGCAACGAGCGTCGTGCTGGCCGCCGCCAGATGCAGTCCCCAGCCCCAGTCATCGCTCGATCGTCGCGGGCGGATGCATCGAAGCTCGATGGCCAGCCATGCCGCGACCGGCAATGCAAACGCCATGACGTTGACGAGGATCAGTTCAAGCAACTCCGTGGGCGAGCCTGAGGTCTTGAGCTTCCACCACACTACGCTGGCCGCCACGTTGATGAGCAGAGCCGACAGACAGAGCGGCGCTCGCCGCGCGACATAGGCGCCCCAACAGGCCGCTTGCAGCGCACAGGCAGCGAAGACGCCAGCGCTCCACCAGGGCCATTGCGGGTCACCGTCGAGCCCTCGCACAGCAAAGGCCAGCGCCAACAAGCTCGCTCCGCCCGCCAGCGGCAGCATCGTCTCTGGCTTGCCGACGCGGCGCCCAATGAGGGCTGAAACCGCCGCGGAAAGCGTGAGCCAACCGACCATCAGCGTGTGGTAGGACAGCCACTGTCCGTGATCCCAGTGCGCAAGCGTGTTGGCCGTCATGCACAGCAGCAGGACGCCAAGCAGAGCTTGCTGTGCGGTCAACGTACGGCGCGCCAGCCGGGTTTCGGCCAGCACCAGCGCTGCAGCGGTTACCGCGAAGCTGAGCCAGCCGGCGGCGCTGGCGGCTACGAGATGAGCGGAGCCAGGCACGGGATTGAGCCAGAGCGAGATAGCGAGTGCGGTGAGGGCCACGCCGACGAGCGCTGCGCCCAGCCGGAGCTGCGCGTCGAGCAAGCCCGCGGCGGGTGTCGTGCCGTCTCGTTTGAAGCTCCAACGTTCTACTGCCAGCCAGCCCAAACCAAACAGCGACGCGACGATCGCATTGAGCTGCACGAGCTGCGTCCAGAGCACCGCGTCGAAAGGCGCTTGACCGCGGAGCGCGAGCAAGTAGCCGGCCGTCGCCGAAACGTTGACGAGCCCTCCAGCGGCGAAGGCATAGCTCTCCGAACGGCGACGAACTGCCTCGCTCAGCAAAGCCAGCGCAACGAGCACGAGAGGGCCCGTATAGGAAACGGCCAAGCCGAGTTGCCCGAACCAACTGGCCGGATCGGGGCCGGCGATGGGGTTGCCGCGGAGGGCCACCGTGAGGGCGTAGATCAGCGTCGCCACCAGCGGCAGCGCGCCGAGGGCGCCAGTCATCGCGCCGGCGGTCGAATTCTTAGCGATAAAGTACAGCCCCGCCCCGATCGACCCCAGGGCCGTAGCGAGGCCGAACGTGAGCGCGAGCGACTCCCACACGTCGGTAGGCAGCGGTTGATAGGCCACGGCCATGCCGGCTACGTACAGGCCCATCAGCAGCCAGGCGACTGCCCCCAACGAGAGCGCGAGGTTCCAAGCCGTCGATGATCGACCGGCGTCTACGGTTCGCGAGCGCCGCCATTCGAACAGCGCGACGCCCAGCACGAAAGCCGCCGTCAGCCAGCGCAGCGCACTCGCGGCGGCCACCGCCGGCGTGGCGAGCGCTGCTCCCCACAAGCAAAACGACCACGCAGCCAACACGAGCGTGGCGGAATTGGCGCGAGTACGCCTCTCGCCCCACTGTGCGAGGCAAACGGCACTGACCATCACAGCCAAGGCCCATCCGCCCCAACCGTTCACATGCGCAATCGGCAGGTTCACGAGTTCGAACCGCGAGAGCGGCGGCACGAGCCGGCCTTCGCCGACCGCGCCCAGGGCCTGCGCGGCTAACCGCGGGGTCAATTCCTGCGCGGCCGCAGGCAGGACCGCATACACGGCCAGGCCGAGCATCAAGAGGGCGAGCGGGGCGTGCATCGCCGCGTCGAGCGGCGCTGCCTCCAGGAGCTTCACAAACTTGCTCTGCCGCAATCCAAACCGAAGGCCTTGCCAGGCGAGCGCCAGGCCGGCGAGCGACACGCCCACCGCTTCGAGCGTCCACGGATCGAGCCAGGGCCAGGTGGATTGCTCGAACCAAGCTTGGCGTTCCAACACCGCGCCGACGGCCAAGATGACCGTCGCCACGAGCGCTGCCTGCCCGGCGGCGAAGGCAGGTCGTTCGTTTCTTGCCACGCCGAGCGCCAGCCAAACGCCGGTCGCCCAGGCGGCGAGCGTCCAGGCGGCCGCGGCGGAGTCGAGCATGAAGATGCCGGCAAGGAGTGGCGATGCGGCGATCAAGGCGACCTGTGCGACGCCGGCAAACGCCGCCGTGGCCTGCTTCGCATAGTTTCGCAGTCCGATCGCGACGACCGAACAGAGTGTGGCCGCGAGCAGCGCCGCTACGGTCCAGGGATGTTCGAGCTGCCAGGCGAGTCCGATTCCAAACACGCAACCTTGTACGGCCGCGACCCACCCCAGCACCGCGGCGGCAACGGCGAGCGGCATGCGATCCAAGCGAATCGCCGCTGCGCCTGCGAGCAGCGCGTAAGCGAGCAGACTCCAGGTTGCGCCATGCGGATCGCCGGTGCGGCCAAGACCGAACCCACCGATCAGGGCCGCACTCATGGCCGCCAATCCCAAGCCCGCCCGTTCGATCCACTGCGCAGCTTCGCTGCGCCCTTTGCGCCGCCCGAACAGCGCTCCGCCGGCGAAGAGCAAGACCGGCATGAACAACAAGTTGCCGGTTTCGGCAGACAAGAGAACGTTGCGCAGCTCCAAAGCAGTGGCCGCAATCGGCAAGCTGCCGCGCACCAGATGCGCGAGCAACAGATAGGCCCAGGTTGCGCAAAGGCAGGCCGGCAGCCAAGCGGCGGCGATGCCCACCGACATCGCCGCCAAGACCATGAGCCCCGCGCTCGCGAGCGACGCCGCGACCATTTCCGGCGGGCTCGGCCAAGATCCGAGCATGCCAGCGAAGGAGACGCCGGCGGCTGCCACGGCGAGCGCAGCGCCCGTGATGCCAAACGTAGCGAGCTCGCCTTGCCGTGTTCCTTTCCAGAGCCGCAAGCCAATGAGCCAAGCCGGCGCGGCCAGCAGCGTGGCGGCCGGCGCGAGCAGCCGCAGCGTTTCCGCAGGGCGTTCGGTCTTTACGAGCAACAGCCCGAGCGCCACGAGAATCGCAAAGCTCGTGACGCCCAGCAGCCGCAAACTGCCGGCGGCGCGGCCCGGTTCGTCGGTCGATCGATCGCGCGCCGCGGCAACCCCGGCCGCTACATAAGGGACCGTCAGGCTGCTGGCGAGTGCCCACAGCAGGCCTTGTGAGGCATCGGGGCCGACGAAGCGGCGAATCAACAACTGCAGGACGCTCGGCGCGAGCACGCCCGCCGCGAGCCAAAGCGGGCCGCTAGGCGACAGATTCTTGCCGGCCAGGGCGAGCAGACAACCGAACATGCCGATCGTGAGCAACTCGCCGACGATCAGCCAGGCAGGCGGCGCTGCCGCGCCGCGCTCGAGCGCGGCGATCGCCAGGAAATTCAGCGGCACGAGCAGCGCGCCGATCAGATACAAGCCGCGACTGGTCGTCGGCAGCTTCCAACGCCGTTCGGTGTAGAGCCCGGCGGCAAAGACCGACGCGGTGACTCCACCGAAGACCACGAACTTGAGGAATGGCCGCTGAGCGATCTGGGCCCAGAAGCTGATCACGAGCGCGATCGAGCAGCCGACGATCAGCAGCCCGCCGGCCAGTTCGCCCCAACGAATGTTCTTCTCCTCGAGGAACGCGGAGAGCAGTTGCGAAAAGGGCTTGGCTTTCGGAGCGGGGGGCGCCTCCGCCGTGATTGATGCTTCAGCGGCCGCCGCCCGGCGAGCTCCGTAGTAGCGTGCGCGGGCCGCGACATCGGGCACGGGCGGCGTCACACGGGCCGGCTCGATGGCCGCGGCAACCACGCTCGGCGGCGCGACTCGCTCCGCAACCGGCACAGCGGCCTCAAGCGGCAACTCCACCGAGGGCTGAAGCGTGGCGAGTGGAACCTCGACCGTTGACGGAGCGACCGGCGTAGCGGCGGCCGCCAGCCGGCGCTCGTTGTCTTCGATCACGCTGCAAAGCTGTGTCAGCGCCGTGGCGTCGATTGCGCCCGACTGCGAGAGCTTTTCGGCAAAGGCCCGCACCGTACGCAGACCCTGAGCGTTCGAAATCGACTCGGCCGGGCGCGGCGGAAACGGCCACGCGCACTTCGAGCAGTTCGCGGCGCCAGCAAGCGGCGCCTGGCAACGCGGACAATGCTTCTCCGCGTCTCGCGATGGACCTCGCGCGAAGCGCGCGAGAGCACTCGCCAACAGCCAGAGCAGATGGCCGGTTACGGCCCAGAAGCCCAAGGCCAGCAAGCACGCAAGCAACGCGGCAAAGAGCTCGACCACGACCGGCGCTCCCAAGAGACGACAGCAGGGAAAAACGACCCTGCAACATCAGGCGAGAGGGCCCGGGAAATATAACTCGCCCGGGCCGAATAGCGCGTCCAAACGGGATTTGCGGCGCGGAGCCGTACCCCCTGGCAAACGCCCCGCGTGCCGTCCTTAGGGGTTCTCCCGCGCGAAGCGGTCAATTTCCTGCAGTTCTTCGGTACTCAGGCGGAACTCCGCAGCGCCCACGATCCCTTCGACCTGCTCCGGCCGACGGGCCCCCACGATCGCTCCGCTGACCGCAGGGTTGCGGAGCGTCCAGGCGATCGCCGCTTCGCCGGTCGAGCGACCGTGACGGCCGGCGATCTCGCCCAATAGTTCGGCGAGCGCCAGGTTGCGGGAGAAACGCGGCTCTTGAAACTCGGGGCTGCGGCGGCGCCAATCGTCGGGCGGAAAGTTGGCCGCACGCTCCTTGTTCATCGCGCCGGTCAGCAAGCCGGACATCATCGGGGCGTAGACGATCGTGCCGATGCCATGCTCGAGACAGTAGGGCAGCACGCTCGCTTCGACCTGCGGACGGACCACGGAGTAGGGCGGCTGCAGCGAGTCGACCGGAGCAATCGCCGCGGCCCGCTCGAGCTGCGCGACGTTGAAGTTCGAGACGCCGATGTAGCGGACCTTGCCTTCACGTTTGAGCTCGGCGAGCGTGCCCCACCCTTCCTCGAGTTGCTCCTCCGGCATCGGCCAGTGGATCTGGTAGAGGTCAATCGCTTCGACATTCAGCCGCTTCAGGCTGGCTTCGAGCTCGCGGCGCACCGACTCGCCCTGCAAGCTGCGAAAGATCTTGCCTTGGTCGTCCCAAAGCATCGAGCACTTGGTGAACACGAGCGGCCGGTCGCGGCCGGCGATCGCGCGGCCGACGATCTCCTCGGAATGGCCGAGGCCGTAGATGGCGGCCGTGTCGATCCAGTTGATGCCCAGGTCGAGCGCGCGATGGATCGCGGCGATCGACTCGCGATCGTCCTGCGGCCCCCAGGCGAATTCCCACCCGCCCCCACCGGCGGCCCAACTGCCGAAGCCGATGGGGGTAATCCACAAGTCGGTGCGCCCGAAAGGTCGCTTTTCCATGGCGCTCTGTTCTCCGATGAAACTAGGGACCGACGAGCGGAACTCGCTCTTGGGCGACGGAGAGCATTATCCCGCGTTGAGAGACGGGAAGCAAAAGGGGCGCGGCGAGACCGCGCTGAGAAAGGCACGCGAATCCGCCAGCGGTTGACCAGCGGGAAGGGCGGGCCCCTCGGCGGAACTAGCGGCGGGTGACGCTAGCTAGTGAGCGCCCTTGACTGGCTGAGCGTGCTTCTCGAGTTCGGCTTCTTCGCCGTGCAGCACCTCGGCCTCGGCGGCCGGGATCGCCGCGAACTTCCAGCGGTCGTACGAGTAGTGCCACATCCGCCAGCCGATGTCAGGCACGAGCATCAAGCAGAGGAAGATCGACATGATGCCGGCCGGAATCGTCAGCACGTACTTCCAGTTGGCTTCCCAGAGCACGTGCATGAAGAACAGGATCACCAGCAGCGCCTTGGCGCAGGAGATGGCCATCATGAAGGCCCACCCCTGCGACGGCGTGAAGTTCCGGTGCCAGAAGTCGCTGGTGGTGAGGAACGAGCCGGTCGACAGGAGCGCGAGCGCCGCCGCCACGGCCAAGTACTGGCCGACGCCGCCATGGCTCTCATGAGCCGCGTGGCCGTCGCCGTGTCCCGCGGAATGTGTCGAGTGATCCGACATCGAAGCGCTCCTATCGATTCGCGTTAACCGCGGACTAACAGACGACTATTGAACCACCAAGGCACGAAGTACACTAAGAATGCGTCAGGTCACCACCGGTCACAAAAAGGCAACGCAGCTTTTGCTTCGTGTCTTTGTGTCTTCGTGGTTCGTTCTTTCTCTTAAATCTGCTGCTCGAACAGGTAGAGCAGCGGGAACAGGAAGATCCATACCAGGTCGACGAAGTGCCAGTATAGGCCGATGTTTTCGATGAAGCCTGCCCGCGTGGCGTCGAGCGTCATCGGAATCATCAAGGCGAACACGATCAGGCCCACGATCACGTGAATGGCGTGGAAGCCGGTCAGCAAAAAGTAGGTGCTGGCCCACATGTTGCCGCCGGGAATTCGCATCGGCAGCTTGAGCCAGGGGTGCTCCTCGTTCCAACCGTGCGACGCATGCTCGGCATGGCCGCGGGCAGGCGCGAGCGGCTGCACGGCGTCGGCCAAGGCATCGAGCCCTGCTTGCCGCTTGAGAGGATCGGTCTCGAGCGCCGCGGCCTTTTCGGCCGGCACCACCTTCTGCTCGAGCAACCCATTGACCACGCCCAGGCGGCGTTTGTCTTCTTCGGTCGGTTCGCTCTGCGTTTCGATCTGCCCCTTAATGGCCTGCAACCGCAGCCGCACGGCCGAGGCATAGTACACGTCGGCCTTTTCGTAGATCCGGCTCCGCGGCAGCATCGGGTAGATGCCGTGGCTGAACTTGCCGGAGTACTCGTACATCTTGATGCCGAGAAACGCACTGCCCAGGGCGAAGGTGGCCCAGATGTAGATCTTGGCCATCTTCGTGTTGTTCTGCCGTGCGGCCTCGAGCGCCAGCACCACCGACACGCTGGAAATGATCAGCACGATGGTGTTGAAGAAGCCAATGATCTCGCTCAGGTGCACGTCGTGAGCCCGCGGCCAGGCCGGGGCGCCGAACCGCAGCACGATGTAGGTGCCGATCAAGCCGGCGAAGAACATGATCTCCGTCGACAGGAACAGCCACATGAACAGCTTAGCGTTCGGCAGCGGCAGCCCTGGATGGTACGTCAGCTTGATATGGCCGTGGCCTTCGTGATGGGCGTCGTGCCCATGAGAGGCGGCTGGCAGGGCGTGATCCATAAAGGGCACTCGCTCGCGGCGATTGAATTCGAAGACAAAGAGTTCAGGACAGCGATGACACCAGCCGCAACACCAACAGCGTAGGCAAGTAGATCAGCGACGCCCGCAGCAGCCAACGGGCAGTCACATCGTTGCGATTCAGCAGAAACGCCACGGCACAGGCAAGCTGGCCCAACCCGAGCAACAGCGTCCAGCCGAAGTACAGCCCGCCGCCCAGTTGCTGCATCACCGGCAGCAGGCTCACCGGCACGAGCGCGAGCGCCGAAAGTACGGCTTGCGCTCCCGCGCGGCGTCCGGTCGGTTCGGTCACGGCCAGCATCTTCATGCCGGCCGCCGCGTAGTGCTCGCGATAGAGCCAGGCGATGGCCATGAAGTGCGGAAACTGCCACAGGAACAAGATCAAGAACCAGGCATACGCCTCGAGGGTCCAGGCGTTGCCGGTCGACGCCCAACCGATCCACACGGGCAAGGCGCCGGCCACCGCGCCGATCGCGGTGTTGGCCACCGTGCGGGTCTTCAGCGGGGTATAGACCCAAACGTAGAGCCCCCAGGTGGCGAGGCCCATGAGCGTGGTCAACGGATTCACGAACGCCAGCAACACAGCGACGCCCAGCACAACCGTGATCAGGCCGAACCACAGCACGTCGTTCGGAGTCAGGCGACCTGCCGGCAGCGGCCGTTCGCAGGTGCGCGGCATTAGGCCATCGGTCTCGAGCTCGAGCCATTGATTGAGCGCGCTCGCGCTGGCGGCCAGCAACGTGGTGCCGAGCAACGTGGCCACGAGCAACCAAGGCTCGGCCGGGCTCCAGCCGGCGGCGTAGGCGGCGACGGCAACCACCACGAGTTCCAGCACCGCGATCCGCGGCTTCGAGAGTTCTAGGTAATCGCCCAGGCGGGCCAGCACCGCCTCGCGGCGAGTTTCGTAAACAAGGACCGGAGAGCTCATGCTGCCACCCCCGCCAGGCTCGAGGGAAGCGATAGGGCCGGCGAACGAACGGGCGCGCCGGCTGATCGCACCGCGGCCAGTACCGAAAGCGCCAAGATCAGCGAGCCGGTTGCCTGATGGGCCGTGGTGATCAGGGCCTGAACTCCGCCTTCGGCCTGCACAACGAAGCTTTCGGACCAGGCGTGTTCGCCAATCCAGCTCGGCCAGCCGTAGTTCGTCACCCAAGCGCCGCAGCCGAGTAGCACCTGCACGAGCAACAAGCTGGTGAGGGCCAAGGCGGGGCGACGCAGCGGGCCCGGCGCGGCGGCCGAACGAATGCCCAGCAGCACGATATGCACGCTCAAGGCCGCGGCCATGAATAGATGGGCGAACATCGCCACGCGGAACACCTCGGGCTCAGCCCCCGGCGGGAGGTGACGCACCGCGGCCCCAAACACGATCTGCAGGTAGGCCAAGGCCGCCGTGAGCAAGGCTAGCCGGTGAATGCGGGCGATCCGCGGTTCACTGTTGTTCGCGGTCGTAAAGCAAGGAGCAGTGATGGCCGTGAGCGCCGCGCACAGGGCGAAGAACGCCGGGCCGACGCAGCCATGGATCATGGCCAACAGCCGCTCATCGAGCACCACGCGAAGTCCGCCGAGCACGCCTTGGCCGATCACGGCCACGAGCGCCAGCACCGACCAGGCTTTGACGCTGCGTGACTGCTTGGTGCGCCAGGCCGAAACGACGAGCCCAATCGCCAGCAGCCCCACCAGTGCGCCGAGCAAGCGATGGCCGTGCTCGATGAACAGATCCCAGGGACCGAACAGCCAGGTTTGCCAGGGATAGAGGAACAGGTTGTAGCCGTAGGTGTTCGGCCAGTCAGGCACGGCCATGCCGGCCTGATAGGTAGTGACCAGGCCGCCGACCCAAATCAACGGGAAGGTGGCGCAGACGAGCGCTACAGCCCAGCGATGGGGCCAAACGCTCGTCGAGTTTTCAAGTGCAGACTTCACGTAGCAAGCGGGCCGCCAGGTTGCTCGGAATAACCGAGGCCCGACCAGCGATTCTCAGTGGTTCAAGTGGACTAGTGAGCCGGCGCCACCTGGGGAACGTGACCTTCCGGCGGTGGTTGCGTTTGAGGGTAGAAGTCTTCCTCGATCTCGGGCGAGTTGTACTCGTAGGGACCGCGGTAGACGATCGGTTGGAAGTCGAAGTTGCCGTGTCCCGGGGGGCTCGGCGCCGCCCATTCGAGCCCATTGCAGCGCCACGGATTGCGGCCAGCCGGCGCGCCCTGGAACAAGCTCCAGATAAAGTTGAACGCGAAGATCACCTGCGTGGCCACCATGCCGATGGCGCAGTAGGTCATGATCTCGTTCAAGTGCTGCAGGTGGTGGAACGTGGCGTAGTGATACGGGTCAGCCAGCCGGCGCGGGAAGCCAACGGCGCCCAGGATGTGCATGGGAAAGAAGGTGCCGTTCAAAAAGATGAACGTCAGCAAGAAGTGAATCTTGCCGAGCGGCTCGTTCATCATGCGGCCGAACATCTTCGGGAACCAGAAGTAAATGGCCCCGAACACCCCCATCGCCGTGCCGGCGAACAGCACGTAATGGAAGTGGGCCACGATGAAGTAGGTGTCGTGGATGAAAATGTCGACCGGCGTGGCCGCCATGAAGATGCCCGACAGGCCCCCGATGATGAACATCGAGACGAACGACAGGGCGAACAACATGGGGGTAGTGAACTCGATCTTGCCGCCCCAGATCGTGCCCAACCAGTTGAAGGTTTTGATGGCGCTGGGGAGCGCGATCATCATCGTCGAGACCATGAACGTCATGCCGAGGGCCGGGTTCATGCCCGACACGAACATGTGGTGGCCCCAGACGACGAAGCCGAGCCCCGCGATGCCGGCGATCGAATACACCATCGGCTTGTAGCCGAACAGCGGCTTGCGGGCGAAGCAGGCGATCATGTCCGACACCATGCCCATCGCCGGCAGGATCATGATGTACACGGCCGGGTGGGAATAGAACCAGAACAAGTGCTGCCAGAGCAACGGATGACCGCCGCCGGTGGCCGGATCGTTGTTGTTGATCTGCAGGCCTTCGGGCAGGAAGAAGCCCGTGCCCAGGTTGCGATCCATGAGCTGCATGAACAGGGCCGCGGTGAGCACCGGCAAGGCAAAGGCCTGGAGCACCGCGGTGATGAACATGGCCCAGATCGTCATCGGCAGGCGAAACATCGTCATGCCGGGGGCGCGCATCTGGATGATGGTGGTCATGTAGTTGACCGAGCCCATCATTGAGGAAATGCCCACGAAGATCAGAGCCAGCAGGAACCAGTCTTGGGCGACGGCGCTGCCCGGCGCCGCGGCCTTTACGGCCGTGAGCGGAGGGTAGCCTGTCCAACCGCCAGCCGGGGCCGCGTCGGGTCCGCCGGGGGTGAAGAAGCTCATGATGGCGCAGAAGAAGGCCGGCCACATGAACCAGTAGCTGAGCATGTTCAGCGTGGGGAAGGCCATGTCGTCGGCCCCGATCATCAGCGGGATCAGGAAGTTGCCGAAGGCGCCCGCCAAGATCGGGATGATCACGAAGAAGATCATCACCGTGGCGTGCATGGTGA
>JAESFN010001319.1_pt1 | contig 11457 bp, 11 predicted proteins | sample 9269411 | NCBI WGS metagenome assembly JAESFN01 (sample SAMN14505399, study PRJNA617100) | algae metagenome | isolation source: Iphinoe sp. HA4291-MV1 and co-occurring heterotrophs from trail next to... | place: USA: Maunawili Falls, Hawaii | collected 2009-07-25
CGACCGCGCCCTTGCGCAGCTTGAGCACGTCTTCGAGAACCATTTGCGTGCGGCCGAGCTCGATTTGCAGTTCGAGTTCGACATCGCGAATGAGCTCGAGCGTGGCCGACTCGGAGTTGGCCGGCGCGCCGCTGAAATCCTCGAGCCGAAACGGGGCCACGCCGGGAGGCGGGGCATCTCCGGCGTCGATCGACGCGAGCGCCTGTTCGGCCTGATGCAGCAGCAGTTCAATGTCGCGCGGGGCCACGCCCGAAGCAGGTGCGGACGAAGCCTTGGGCGCGGGCCGCGGCGGGGCGGCCTTTGCCTGTTGCCCTAGCAGGGCTTCGATCTCGTGCTGCGGCAGCACGTGCGATTCGGCTACCGCCGCTGGCTTGGGAGGTGCGGTAGGCACTTTGCCGCCGAGCAGCGCATCGATCTCGCTCTGACCGAGGGACGAATCGTCAGCCGGGGAAGCAGCAGGAGCAGCGGCGGCCGGAGCGGGCGCGCCGGCCTTGGCCTGGCGCAGCAGTTCCTCGATCTCGTTCTGGCCAATTTGCTGCGAGTCGTCGGCCATCGGCATCCATTTCCGATTTGCGGGGGCCGCCGAGCGACCGCCGCAAGCGCCGGAAACGGCGCGAGCGACTAATGCTCGACGAGAGAAAACTCGCTAAAGACCACATCCTTGAGCAGCGGTTTTCCCAGGGCGCGGTTAGTTTTCTCCAAAACCTTGCGTTTGATCAATCCCAACCCCGCGTCGGTAAGATCGGCAAGATCGGAGCTTCGCACAATCACGATCACCGATTCGCGAAACCGGTGCCGGCTTTCCTCGAATCGCTCCTGGAACTCCGCATCGTCGGCCGCCAGCACCGCGCCGTAGAGGTGGAAGTTGATGCTCAGCGTCGTGCCGCTCACGGGCTGGAACGAGGTCACGCTGAACTCGCCCAGATCCACTTCCTTGCGCGATTCCTGGCTTCCTTCGGGCGCCAGCGGATCGGCCTTGGCATGTTCCTCGTGCCCTGGCTCGGCGGCTTCGGCCGTTGGAGCGGCCTCGTGAGCGGGAAACAGCATCCAGGCCGCGGCGCCTTCAATCGCCACCACGGTGAGGATGCCGCCGCCGATCAGCAGATAGCGCAGCATGCCCCGCTTGGGACGCGCCTCGGTCGTTTCAGCCGCGGGGGCAGCGGGAGCTTCGGTCGCAGTCATGACTACCTGGGGCGTAACGCAGTCGTTTGGCTGGGCTTGGCGACCGACACAGGCTCAACCGCCCGTCCGTAGTCGTCGATCGTCTCACCCAGCAAAAACACTTCGACGCGCGAGTTCTTGGCCAGCTCCGTGCCGTCGGCGCCAGTATGCATCGGTTCGTAGTTCGCGGCCGAGGTCAGTCGCATCCGTCGCGGCTCGAGGCCTAGTCCCGCGAGATAATCTAAGGTAGCTCGGCAACGGGCAAACGCGAGGTCGCTGTGGTCACGATAGGGGCTTTCGTCTGGCAACGGCCGATTGGTGGTATGGCCGCGGATCTCGATCTTTTGGGGTTTTCCCACAAGCTGTTGGGCAATCGCCGCTAGTTGCCGCTTGGCCTCGGGCGTGAGCTCGTCGCTGCTTTCAGGAAACGTGATTACGCCCCCCATGACGATCTGCTCGCCCGACCGCAAAGCCCGTACGAACGGGAAATTCCCCACTTCCGATTGAAGCCGCACTCCACCGCGCGACACCTTGCCCCGCGGCAGCGCGCGGTCGCCCGTGCGAGCGGGAGAAGGCGATTCGAAGGGGCCGCCAAGCCCGGGGTTGAAGCTCGTTACTAGCGGGTGCGGCCCAAACGTTTGCCGCATCGAGCTCATCACGCTGTCGACCTTGCGATCCGTACGGATCTCGCTCATCGACACGAGCATCACGAAGAAGCCCAAGAGCAGCGTCACCATGTCGCTGTAGGTGATGATCCACAGCGGGGCGCTGACCGGCGGCTCATCGTCGATCGGCAACATCAGGCAGCCATCTCCTGAGCGCCGGTGCGGGAACGCGGCGGCAAGTAGCTGGCCAGACGCTGCTCGATGACCCGCGGGTTGTCGCCCGACTGAATCGCCAAGATGCCGCGGAGAATGATCTCCATGGTCTGCAACTCGAGCCGATTGAGGTGCCCCAGCTTCTCGCCGAGCGGCAGGCAAATGGCGTTGGCGATCACCGCGCCATAGAGCGTGGTCAACAAGGCGACGGCCATGCCGGGGCCGATGGCGGCCGGGTCGTCCATGTTGCCGAGCATGATCACCAGGCCGATGAGCGTGCCGATCATGCCGAAGGCCGGCGCGTACTTGCCCATCTGATCCAGCACGAGTCGCCCGTCTCGATGGCGAGCGTTCACGGCCTCCATCTCGCTGCGCAAAACCTCTTCGATGATTTCGGGGCGCGTGCCATCGACCGCCATTTGGACGCCGAGCACGATGAACGAGTTATCGATGTCGCCCAAGCGATTCTCGAGCGCGAGCAGCCCATCGCGGCGCGCGGTCTCGGCGATGCCGACGATTTGGTCGAGCAGCTCCGTCAGTTCTTCCTGGCGACGGAAAAAGGCCTTGCGCACCACGCGCCCCAGGTTGAGCACTGAACTGAGGGGCGAGCAAACGAGCACGGCCGCCGTCGCCCCGCCGACCACGCAGATCACCGAAGGGTAATCGACGAAGGCGGCGAACGACGACCCGGTCACGATGACCGAGAACACCATCACGGTCAGGCCGCCGATCACTCCGATAACCGTTGCCAAATCCATCGCACGTACTGCTCGTTAGAAGACTCGGCCGCTAGTTGGCGGACTCGGCGCTGCCGGGCGCTCGATGCGCGAGCGGCGGCAGCCAGTGTTTGCTGCGCTGATACTCGACTGCCCGCTCGACCACTTGATCGAGCTGCTCGCGCACCACCAGGCGCTCGCCGCCGGTCAAGGTGACGAAGGTGTCGCCGCGCGACTCGACGTAGCGGATAAGATCCGCGTTGACCACGAAGGCCTCGCCGTCGAGCCGCGTCAGCTTGATCATCGGTCGTCCTCGTCGGCCTAGCGGCGCAGGTTCATCAGCTCGTCGAGCAACTGCTGGGCAGCCGTGATCACGCGGGTGTTTCCGCGGTACTGGGTCGAAGCCAGGATCAGGTCGATCAGGTTCTTGCCGATGTCGGTGTTCGACTGCTCGGTGGCGCCGGCTACGATCGTGCCAATGCCCTGCTGACCGGGATCGCCTTCGATCGGCAAACCCGAGTTCACGCCCGCGGCAAACGCATTCTCGCCCTTGGCCTGCAGACCGGCGGCGTTGGCGAAGCGGGCCAAGCGAATCTGTCCCAGGTCGCGCGAGGTGCCGTTGGTGAACACGCCGCGGATGCGGCCTTCTTCGCCGATGATGAAGCTCGACAGGGTGCCGGTGCCGAAACCGTCTTGGCGATCGGTGTTGAGCTCGCTCTTTTCAGTCGCCAGACCGGAGACTTGGCTGAAGTCGAGGTTGAACTGCAGTGGGCTTGTCGACGAAACGTTCTGACGTTGGACGGCGACCGTGCTATTGGTGACAGACACCAAATTGCCTTCGCCGTCGAAGCGGATGAGCCCGGTGCCGACGTTGGTCTGAGTTCCGGACGATGGATCGTTTTGCGGCGAATCGGCAAACCAGCGATAGGTGGTGGTGCTGCTGTCGCGGGACTCGAGCACGGTGTTCACGCGAACGCTAATCGGAATGCCGAGCGAGTCGTAGGCGATGAAGTCGGCGGCTGCGCTCTCGCCCACGGCCTCTTGAACGGAAGAGAAATTCAAGTTGACGGATTCGGTTTCGTTGCCTTGGGTCAGCTTGATCGAGGAGAGATCGATCTTGATGGCATTCCGCTCGCCATTGTTGCCAACCAGTTGCAACCGGCTGCGTCCAAAGGAGTCGAACACCACGTCGCCCCCAGGGTTGGCGGTGTCGGTCGGGTCGGCGGTCAGTAGATCTGCGCTCAAGGGGAGCGGATTGACCGAGTCGCCTGACTGAGTGATGACGCCCATCGACTCGCGCATGAACTCGAGCAAGTCCTGCACGGTCGCGTCGCCGGTGACCTCGAATTCCTTCGCTCCGAGCCGCTGCCCGCCCTTGAGGCCGCTGAATGACAGCGTGCCCCCTGGGAACATGTTTTCGTAGTTGGTGCCGTCGCGCTGCACGATGTCGACGAGCCGCGTGCCAAAGTTGATCGACGGCCCTTCGAGATTCAGCCGGAATTGATCATCCGTGTCGACCGCGGAGTCGGGTGTGCCATCCATAAAGGTTTCGTTGCCCAGCCCCACGGAGCCCACCTGATAGAAGGTCTCGGTGTCGTTGGCCAGATTGCGATAGATGCGAATGCTATCCCATGTCCCACCCGTCGGCTGAGGCAGGTTCTCCAGCCGAATGCGGCTCCCATTGGTCGACAGCGATTGCGGTCCGACCAGGGCTGTCGGACGACTCTCAATCGATTCCGAGCTGCTATAGAAGGTGACGTAGTAGCCATAGTTGCCGGGATCGAGCGCCGTTTCGGTCAGCGGAGCGCCGCCCGCGGGAATGCCGGTGTCGACAAAACTCGCCTGGCTGGCCGGGATCGTGCCCACCAGTTCGTAAGGACCGCCGGCCGTGCCCCCCGCGTCGGTCGTGCTGCGGTAGATTCTCTTTGACGTGTACTCGCCACTCGCCAGAGGCAGATTCGTGAGGTGTACCCGGCGGTTGTTCGTCGTGCCGTCGACGGTGCCAGGAATGGTGGCCGGCGGCCCCACGTTGCCGTCGTCGTCGACGAAGACGATCTTGTAGTTGTACACGTCGTTGCCCACCGGCGGCGCCGGTAGGCCCGTGCCCTCGATCAGTGTGGCTCCGGTCGGGCCGTTGGTGTCCAAGAAGCTGGGCGTGCCCGCGGGAAGCGTGGCTCCTACCTGAACGAACGAACCCGCCGCGCCTGTGGCCGAACGGTAGACGCGGGTTCCCGAGAAGCCTGACGGCACGACTGGCAGCGAGCCGAGCGAGACGGCGTTCTCACCGACGCCCACGGTGCCGGTGACCGTAGGCGAAGGCACGCCTTCCAGCCCCGTCGAGGTGACGTGAACGATCTTGTAGTGGTAGGTCCCGGCCGCCAAGGTGCCGCCCGTCGCACCGGCCGGAACGAAGCTATTGGCGGCCGCAGTGACGGAGACCGCCGTGGTTCCGGAATTCTGCACCGTGGGGGGCGCGGAGGCGGAAACGCTGCCCGGCGGAAGATTCTCAGGCACCTCGACCGAGCCATCGCTCAGGAAGCCCGACTGAATGATCTCGGCAGCGCTTGCGACATCGCCCGTCGGCGACAGAGTGCCCACCATATAGGCGTTTTGCGTGGCCTGCGCGACGGACTTGGCGCCCAGCGGAATCGTGAGTGGCTGCAATGTCGTCGGCTGGATCACGAAGTTTTCGTCCACCCCGTGGCCCAGCAAGCGCTGGCCGCTGATCGTCACCAGCTCGTTTTCGCTGTTCGTCTTGAAGATGCCGTTGCGGGTGTAGAGCCGTTCGCCGCCGGTGCCTTCGATCATGAAGAACCCGTCCCCCTGGATCGCCAGGTCCGAGGGGTTCGAGCTGACCTGGATCGTGCCCTGGGTGAAGTCAGGCGTGATCTCGGCCACGGTGACGCCGAGGCCGACCTGACGAGGGTTCGTGCCGCCGCGGGTTTCCGTGGGCGCAGAACCGAGGCTGCGCGTTTGCAAGAACTGCGTGGCGAACGAGGCGCTCGAGGCCTTGAAGCCTACGGTGTTCGAGTTCGCAACGTTGTTGCCCACCACGTCGATCGTGGCTTCGGCGGCGCCGAGGCCGGTGAGCGCGGTGCTAAGTGCGGAGGCCAAACCCATGTCTGCGTCCTTGCGTCGGAGTGGTCGGCGAACTCGGTCGTGTGTGACAGGGCGAGGGTCAGTCGCCCACGAGTTGTCGAAGCGCTGCTAGCTGGCGGTCGCTGGCAACACCTCGGAAATGTTCGACAGCTTCAAGCTCTTCTCGCCCACCAGCAGGCTGGGCATTCCATCTTTAATCGTCACGCGATCGACCACGCCTTCGACTTGTTGATTCTTATCGTCGAGGCCTTTGATCTGTTTTCCAATCAGCGAGCTGGCGGTCGAGAGTGTTTGGCCAAGCTGCACGGCTGCGAGAGTCTCGGAAAGCTTGTCGGTCGCGCCAATCTCGCGAATCTGGCTGATCTGCTGCAGCATCTGCGCGTTGTCCATCGGATTCATCGGATCCTGGTTCTGCAGCTCCGCGATCATCAGCTTGAGGAAGTCATCCATGTTGACGTCGCGCAGGCCTTGGTCCGCCTTCTTCGACGTGCTGCCTTGCGTGCCCGTGCCGGAATTGGTTCCTGAAACTCCGTCGGTCCCGGCCATGGTTCGTTCCTTGTGCGATTGGCCCCGCATTCGCGGAGCTTGCGGTTATTCAAATAACGACGTTGAGCCGGCCAACGTCGGCGGCTCGTGGCGCTGGCACAGCGCCCGCAATCGTGTTGGTTGCCGAGGGTCGGCGCAGTCGGTTCGCGGACGCGCTTCGCGATTGCTCGCGGTCGCTCGCCGTGCCTTGGCCTGTGTTGTCTTGCCCCGTGGTTTGGCGGTCGAGCAGTTCGACATCGAACTTTTCGATCCGCACGTCCTGCTGCGACAGCTTCTCGCGCAGCGCTGGCAGATTGTCGTAGAGCAAGGCGCGGGCGGCGGGCGTTTCGGCCTCGAGCCGCGCCGACATCACGCCTTCACGCATCGCCACTTCGATATGCACCACGCCGAGCTCCGGCGGGCTGAGCCGCAAACGGACCTCGCCGCCCGCTTCGCCCACATGGTGAAACGCCCGGGCGACACGCTGCACGAAGCGAACGCGATCGATGTCGGACAGCGGCGCGCCTTCGCCGCCGGTTGCCCGCGCTGCGGTCGACAAGATCGGTCGACCGCGATCGTTGGGCTCGGTGCGCGCCGTGCCTTCGCTTCGCGTTTCCTTCGCCTCGCTCTGGGGCGCGGAGGCATCGGTGGGGCGAGCATCAGCAGTGGACGAGTCGCGAGGCTGGTCGGCGGCTGGCAGCTCGACCGTGGCCGCAGCCGGCTTCGGATCGGACGGCGTCGCCGCCGATTTGACTGCGTCAGATGCTGCACTCGCTTCGGCAGCAGACGACGATGCGACGGGCTCGCGGCCCCGTTTCGGCGCTGGCTCGCGGCGGGAGCCACTGTCTGCCGTGCCCGCCGAATTCGCGACCGGCGCTACGGTCGCAGCCGTGGCCTCGGACGCTACGGCCGACGTTGGCTGCGAGGTGTCGGAGTCTGCGCGCTCCCGAGTTTTCAGCTCGGATTCAGGCTGTTTAGCTGCCACGTCAGGCTGCGCGACGACCGCTTGGTCCGTTGATGTCGCCGCTTGAACCGGGGCTTGGTCCGTCGGCGCTGTCTCGTTCGCGGCATCGGTGGGGGGCAGCTCGACGGATGCCTCGCCCTTTGCAGCCATGGCGTCGGCTTGTTTCGCTTCGCCCGGCTCAGCTTTCGCGCCCGGGTTCGCCTTTACCTTCTCCACCGCCGGCGGCTTCGCTGAGGCGGTAGCGGCGGCATCTGTAGCGGGTTGTGCCACAGCCGACTTTTCCTCGGCCTGCGCATTCGCCGCGCGGCGAGCCGACTTCGTTTCAGTGCGCTTGACCATTGGCTGCACGGCGACTTCTGGTTCGCCGTGTTCCAGGCTTCGCTTGACCGGCGGCGCTGGGCGATCAGCGACAGCAGCAACTGCGATCGCCGCTTCGGCCGCCTCTTTGTTTGCGTCGGTCTCCGCGTTTTCCACCTCGTCCGTGCCAGCGTCCGGCTTGACTTCCTCACCGCTGTTCGAGGAACCGCTTGCCGCCTCGCCCTGCGGATTCGCTGGCTTCTGCGTAGCAGGACGATCGACCGAGGCAGCAGGCCGTTCAGCCGGCGCATCCTTATTCTGAGACGAACGATCAGCCGGCGCCTGCGGCGCTTGATTCGCGCGCTGCAGATGATCGTCGAACGAAGGCGCCCCGGCCGCGGGGCGCGCCGATACGGCGGGAGCGATCGGCTCGACCGGCGCAAGCGGCGTCAATTCGAAACTCCAACTCGGCACAACCCCCTCCAGTCCGCGCTTGTCCACCCACGGCGGACAAGGCCCCCCTTGTCCTGCCCCAGTCGTTCGCTAGTTCGGCTTCGCTTCCTCGAGCTTGGCCGTCGCGGTGTCGATCGTCTGCACCTCCGGCAGCCCCTCGCGAATGAGCCGCAGGATCTCAGTCATCTTCTCGCGCTCTTCGTCGGTCTTGAACTCACCGACGATCTTCGCCCGGCGGTCGATCGGCATCTGCGTGAGGATGGAGACGACCTCGTCGAGCCCCTTGGGCTGCTCCTTGATCATCTCCATGATCTGGTCCTTGGCTTGCCGGGGACGGATGTTTTCCCAAATCTCCCGAACGTTGTTCCTTCCCGTAGCAATCGCACCTTCGCGCAGCGACAGCAGTTGGCTTTGGAAGCCTGCCCAAAGTTGATCGTACCGAGTGCGGTCGGCGTCCAGTTTTTCTTGGAGAAAGCGAAGTTGGGCGATGCCAGCTTGCACCGCTTGCTCGCGCAGCTCGACATCGCGGCGCGCACGAGCGCGTAACGCTTCCAAATCATGCGCTGTGCCTGGGGCTGCATCAGCCGATGCTGGCGCGGCCGATGCTAGCTCCACTCCATGCAACGCAGCCACGGCGCGGGTAACGCGATCGCGGTCTAAATAGCCCTGCCACCAGCCCCACGCCGCGCCGCCAGCAGCCGTGAGCGTGGTGCCAACGCACACACACACGATCAGCGTCACGAGGAGTGAGATTAGCCGGCGCATGTCACGGAAGTCCCGACGCGCAGTTGCGCGTGTGTTACAGCCTCTTAAGTCTCACGGTCGCGGGCAGCGGCCCGTTGCCCCGCGATTTCATCCAAACGCTTCATGTCCAAACGCTCTTCGGCCTGGCGATGTCGCTCGAGCTGCGCTTCGCGCAGCTTTTCGAGCACGCGGACTTCCTGATCGGCTTCGACCAAGGCTTGTCGCCGCTTTTCGACTTCGGCGGCCACGAGCTCTCGTTGCCCCGCCAAGTGCTGCTGCTGAGCCCGTAGAATGATTTCGTAGCGATGGGCCTCGACCAGGCGATCGACCACCACCGCGCCCGCTGACGACTCTCGAGCAAAGCGTTGGAGATCGACGAGTTCCTGATCCATCCGCTCGGCTTCGACGCGCAGCTTCTCGGCCGCTTCCCACGCCTGTGCGAGCAGCGCCCGCTTCTCGTCGCGCGTGGCTTCGCGCAGCGCCATGAGCCCGTGCAAGCGAAAGTGGAACCGTGGCATACGACCCTAGACGCCTCGAATCGAACTTGGCCGGCGGCGATCATGCCGCGCCTCCGTGCCGAGCCACCAGTTTCTTGTGAACCTGCACCAGCAGGTCGCGCGACTGCTCCCAGGTGCAACGCTCGTCGACACGCTGCTTGAGGAACTTATGAATCTCTTCCTGCAGATCGATCGCGACATCGACCGCGCGGTTGCTTCCCTTTCGGTACGCGCCAATCGAGATCAGCTCTTCATGCTGCTGATAGACCGAAAGCGATTGCCGCAGAGCCTGCGCGGCCTCGCGATGTTCCTTCGTCGCCAGATCGTTCATCAAGCGGCTAATGCTTTCGAGCACGTCGATGGCCGGAAAGTGCCCTCGCGCGGCGAGCTTGCGAAGCAGCCAGGTGTGGCCGTCGAGCAAACCGCGCACGGTGTCGGCGATCGGCTCGTTGGGGTCATCGCCTTCGACGAGCACGGAGTAGAACGCAGTGATGCTGCCCAGCGCACTGCGCCCTGCCCGCTCGACGAGCCGCGGCAGCATGGCGAACACCGAAGGTGGGTAGCCGCGCGTCGTGGGGGGCTCGCCCGCGGCTAGGCCGATCTCGCGCTGCGCCATGGCGTAGCGCGTAACCGAGTCCATGATCAGCAAGACATCCTTGCCCTGATCGCGAAAATACTCGGCGATGGCCGTGCCGGTGGCCGCTGCCTGCACGCGCATGAGAGCCGACTCGTCGCTCGTGGCTACGACGACCACACTCCGCGCAAGCCCTTCCGGCCCCAGATCGCGCTCGATGAACTCGTTTACTTCGCGGCCGCGTTCGCCTACCAGCGTAATCACGTTCACGTCGGCCGCGGTGTACTTGCTCATCATGCCCAGCAGGACGCTCTTGCCGACGCCTGAGCCAGCGAAGATGCCCATGCGCTGTCCGCGGCCGCAGGTGAGCAGACCGTCGATGGCGCGAATGCCGGTGCCCAGGGGTTTATCGATCCGCGGGCGTTCAACCGCCGCTGGCGGACGCCGATCGAGCGGCGTGCGATCAGGCAGCACGGGTTGCGGCTTGCCATCCATCGCCTGACCGTGGGCGTCGACGATGCGGCCGAGCAAATCCTGCCCGACGCGCAGCCAGCGGCCGGTGCGTGTCAGCCGGACGCGATTGCCACGGCGGACGCCGGTGAGTTGGTGGTAAGGGTAGAGCAGCGTGAGATCGTCGCGAAAGCCCACGACCTCGGCCATGAGCGGCGGTCCGGTCTCGCGCTGAATCTCAGCCACCGCGCCGACCGGGGCGGGAAACCCAGCCACCACGGCGGTGAGACCGACGGTTTGCACGACGCTGCCGGTGAGCGCCGTCGGCATGGCGCCGGCGAGTTGATCGAGGGCGGTGAACATCTTAGAGCAGCTCCTCCCGCAACCGCGCGAGCTGCGACTCGAACTGCTGGTCGATCACGCCGAACTGGGTATCCAATCGGCAGCCGCCCGCCGATACGCTGGGATCGGCCACGATCTCGAGCGGCGCCAGGCGACTAAACTCCTTCGTTAAGCGGTCGATCTGCCCCGCGAGCGTTCGCTGATCTTTCGGATTGAGATGAAGGCGGAGCTGCGGGCTGCCGGACGCCAACCCCAGCGCCTCTTTCACCAAGGCCAGCGTGATGTCAGGCCGATGGGCGAGCTCGCTGCGCACCAGCCGCGACGCCATCGCTTCGGCCAAATGAATCGCGTTCGCTTCCCAGTGCTGTAGCCAAGCATTACGGGCCGATTGCAGCGCATCGACCGCCTCGCTTAGAGCAGGCAGCGCCGTTTTCATCTGCTGGCCGACCTTCTCATCGAGCACGCGCTCGGCGGCCGCCATCGCGGCCTGCTTGCCGTCTTGCTCGGCCTTCTTCTTCGTATCAGCGGCCTGACGCTGGGCGTCGGCGATGATCTGATTGGCTTCGGCGCGGATCTTGGCCAAATACTCATTGGCCTTCACCGTCACGTCGTCGAAATTGAAAGCCACGGTCTGACGAGCCCGCGATGTCTCGTGAGCAACCGAGGCTTTGATGATTCCGGACATGGCAGCGTGCGTCGAAAGGCAGGTGAGTTAGGCGGCGAGCGAAGTAGGACGAAGGGCAGGACGATGCAACGCGCCGCGCTGCTCGAGCCGAGCGGCAATGCCCAGCAGTTGCTCGGCCGCGCGTTCCAGGTC
>JAESFN010001320.1_pt1 | contig 11456 bp, 12 predicted proteins | sample 9269411 | NCBI WGS metagenome assembly JAESFN01 (sample SAMN14505399, study PRJNA617100) | algae metagenome | isolation source: Iphinoe sp. HA4291-MV1 and co-occurring heterotrophs from trail next to... | place: USA: Maunawili Falls, Hawaii | collected 2009-07-25
CATCGTGCTTGAGCTTGTAGATCGCCTCGTTGCCGGGCTTCAGCTTCATCATCCAGGCGATGCGGACCATCAGGTGGAGACTCCCATGGATAAAGGCCCCCTCACCCGGATCGCGATGCGATCCGACCTCTCCCCCCAGGGAGAGGTGGTGCTGTGGCGAGATAGTGCCCAACCTTCACCTCTCCCTTGGGGGAGAGGTCGGCGCGCAGCGCCGGGTGAGGGGGCCTTATTCTTGATCATCATCCGACCAACCTCGCCGCCGCAGCGGCGATCGGCGGCCACTCGCCGGCATAGCCAAGCCGGCGGCTCACGTGCTCGCAGGCGTCCCACAGCATCGCGACCACCGGCATGACGTTGTCGGCGCCGGGCTTTTTCACCGACGGGCCGGTGACGCTCATGGCACCGACCGAGTGGCCGGAGCGATCGAGCAGCGGCACCGCGACGCAATAGACGCCCATCACCACTTCCTGGTCATCGATCGAATAGAAGCGGTCGCGGATGCGCCCGATCTCCTCGCGCAGCTTCGTGGCATCGGTAATGGTGTGACTGGTGAGCGCCGGCAGCGGGTGGGTGTAAACCTCCTCCTGCCGTGCCTCGGGCATGTAGGAGAGCATCGCCTTGCCAGCGCCACCACAGTTGAGCGGGCCGCGCGAGCCGATCCGCATATCGAGCTGCATGCCCTCGTTGCCGCGCACCTTGTCGATGCAGACGCCATGGAGCCCGCTCAGCGCGTTGATGTTCACCGTCTCGTTGGTCGCCTCGGCGATCTGTTCGGCGAAGGGCCGGCAGAGCCGCGGCAGGTCGATGCGTTCGAGCTGCAACCCGGTGATCTCGAGCAGGCGGAAACTCAGCTCCCACTCGCCCGACGGGGTGCGGTCGACTACCCCTTCTTCGGCAAGGTCGAGCAGCATCCGATGCACCGAGCCGAGCGGCAGCTGCAATTGCTGCGCCACGGCGCGGACCCCCAGCGGGCCCTTGCGGGCCAACAGGTCCATGGCCTGGACTGATCGGGTGATGCTCGACATCTACGTCTTAACTCCTGCTGCTGCACCCGGGATCACCGGCGCCAGAGCCTCCACCGGGTCATCCCCGCGAAAGCGGGGACCTCCGTTGGGGCGGGCACCATAAACAGAGGTTCCCGCTTTCGCGGGAATGACTCCGTGGTCGATCGCAACCACAAGCGCAGCATCCATCCTCCTACCAATGGGTCTTCTTGGTCGTGGCGTTAGGCTCGATCAGGTTGTCGTCGATGTAGTCCCACTCGATTTCGTAGCCCATGCCGGGGCCCTTGGGCATGTGCACGAAGCCCTCGGAATCGATCTTATCGACAGTGTTCTTGAGGTAGGGGTGCGGTGCGTCGTAGTCGACGCCCGGCGCCAGGAGGCCCTTCTCATAGTATTCCGAGGTATCCTCGGAGGTGGCGCCTATCACCTGCAGGTTGCCCCAGCCGGCCATGTGCATCTCACAGCGGAGGCCATAGGCCTCGGCGACGATGGCAGTCTTGCGGGCACCAGTGATACCGCCGCGCACCACGTCGATGCGGCTCATGTCGCCGGCACCGCGCAGAATCCACTCGGCGCGGGAGAACACGCCGCCGGCGATGATCTCGGGCGACAGGATCGGAATCTGCAATTCCCGGCTCAGCCGCACGTAGCTCTCGGTGCGGTATTCCGGCATCGGGTGCTCGTACCAATAGAAGTTGAGCTTTTCGAGCTCGCGGCCGACCTGGATCGCCTCTTCCATGGTCATGTAGGTGCCCCAGGGGTCGAACATCAGCACGTAGTCCGGCCCCACCGCTTCGCGCACCAGGTGGCAGGTCTCGATATCGGCCTTGATGTTGGACGGGCGGCCCGGGGTCGGCTGGCCGGTCTCGGGGTTCCAGAAATAGTGCGGATGGATCTTGTAGGCGATGTAGCCTTCGTTCTTACAGGCCAGCGCATGCTCGGCGTAGACGTGCGGCTTGCCGATATTGGGGTAGGTCGAGGCATAGGCCTTGACCTTCTCGCGGCCGGCACCGCCCATCAGCTTGTAGACCGGCAGGTTGGCGTAGCGGCCGGCGAGGTCCCAGAGCGCGTTGTCGATGACGCTGGCGACATTCTCCTGGACGTTGGCGACCCACATCCACTTCCAGATCATCTCGCGATCCATCGGGTCCTGCCCGACCAGCAGGTCCTTGATGCGCCAGAGGATCTGTTGCTGGTCGACGACGTTGAGGCCCTCATTGTCGCCATGCGAGCCGCCGCCGAAATAGTGCCCGACCACGCCTTCGTCGGTGTGGATGGTCAGCACCGTCTGCATCATCTGGGTGTTGGGCAAGGGCAGCGCGTGGCCGACATCCCAGCGGTCGGCATAGGTGCGGAACGTCTTGATGGTGATGTCGGAGATCTTCACGGCAAACTATCCTTGGTCGATGATTTGGGGTCAGGTGATAACTGGTTATTATTCGTAGGCGTCGCCGCCGCGCAGGCGGTCGAGCAAGACTGCGGCAAGCAGCAGCAAGCCGACAATGATGTTTACGTAGTAGGGGCTGATGGCCTTGAGATCGAGAATGTTGCTCACGCCGGCCACCGCCAGGAGGCCGAGCGCGCCGCCGATCGGGTTGCCGACGCCGCCCCGCAGGATCGAGTAGCCGCCGATCATCAGCGCCGCATAAACCTGGAACTCGAGGCCGACGCCGGTGGCGCGTGCGGCGCTGCCGAGCTGCGCCGCGTAGACGATGCCGCCGAGGCCGGCGCCGAAGGACGAGAGCAGCAGCGCCGCGACGCGCACCTTCTTCACCGAGATGCCGGCCCGTGCCGCCGCCTTGTCGTCGCCGCCCACCGCCTGCACATGCCGGCCGATGCGGGTCTTGGTGACGATCAGCGCCGTGACGGCGGTGAGCGCAATGGCGAGGAGGAAGAACAGCGGCAGCCCGAACAGGGTGGTGCTGACGAGGTTGAACATGTCGATGTTGAAGGCAAAGATGGCGCCCTGCGAGCCGAGCAGCACCCAGGCGATGCCGCGCAACGCCACCAGCATGCCGAGGGTGGCGGCGATCGGTTCAGCGCCGAAGCCGACAATGGCGATGGCGTTGATGCCGCCGAAGCAGAGGCAGGCAACGAGCGTAACCGCTGCAGCGGTGGCCGGATCCCAGCCGAGCGAGATCAAGAGCGCGAAGACCGCTGAGGAGAACCCAACCATCGAGCCGATCGAGAGGTCGACGACGCCCGAAAGCAGCGCCATGCCGGAGAAGGCACCAACGATAAGCGGCACGATCAGGAAGGTGCCCATGATCGAAATGTTGCCGAAGCTGAGGAACTTGGGCCCGACCCAGAACCAGCCAACCGCCACCACGGCGATGAAGGTGAAAGTGATCGAGGCGACCGAGCCGGTCAGCAGCTCGCGCCAGGGGTGGTGCGGCGCGGGTGGCAGGGTGGACGCGGCGGTGACGTTGCTCATGGCGTTCCTTTCCGCGCGCGGAAGCCGTCGATGGCGACCGCGATGACGAGGATCAGGCCCTGGAAGATCGACTGGGTGTCGGAACTCAGCCCGAAGAACACCAGCGAGGTCGGGATGGTCGAGAGGAAGCCGACGCTCAGCAGCAGCATCCAGAAGTTACCGCGCCCGCCGGCGAGTGAAATGCCGGCGAGGATCACCGCGGCGATGATGTTCAACTGCATGGTGTTGCCGGAGCCCGGGTTGAACGGCCCGGCGGTGGCGGCAAACAGCACCGCGGCGAAGCCGACGAAACCGCCGGCGGCGATGAAGATGGCGAAGCGCGTTGCTTTCAGCGAGATGCCGCGTGCCTTGGCGGCAGCGCGATTGCCGCCGACGGCGGTGGCGCGGCGGCCATAGCGAGTGCGCGGCAACAGGAACCCGACCACCAGCACCAGCCCCAGCATCGGCCAGAAGATCGCCGGCAGGCCGAGGAAGCTGGCGCGACCGAACTGGTAGATCGGCGAGTTGAGCGGCACTTCGGCGAGCTGGAACACGAGGAACAGAGCGGCGAGGCCGATGAAGTTGGTGGCCAGCGTCACGATCACCGGATTCAGCTTGGCGAAGACAATGATCGCGGCATTGAAGGCGCCCCACACCATACCGGTCAGGATGGCGCCGAGGATCACCACCGGCAGCGGCAGGCCGGCTTCGGACAGCCGCACCGCGACGAGGCTGGCGGTGATCATGCCGGCGGGCTGGCTGAGGTCGATGAAACCGCCGGAGATGGCGACGAGCCCCTGCCCGATCGCCAGCACGCCGACGATCGACATGGTGAAGGCAATGGCCAGCACGGTCTGCTGCGACAGGAAGTCGGGGCGGTAGAGCGCAGTGGCCGCGATCAGCAGCACCCACACCGCAACCAGCATGATGGCCGTGCCCCAGCCACCGAAGCGGACCTTCAGCGGCACGGCCGGCGACGCGGTCTCGATGGCTTGGTTGAGGGACATCGGTGGTGGTTCCGAGGGAATATTGCAGCGCAGGCGAAGGCCCCCTCACCCGCCGCTTCGCGGCGACCTCTCCCCCCAGGGAGAGGTGAAGGTGAGGCACGATCTCGCCCTCCCACCACCTCTCCCTCTGGGGGAGAGGTCGGCCCGTAGGGCCGGGTGAGGGGCCTTCCTTCAGTTCAGTTCAGCTCACTTGTTCGGGCAGAACAGCTCGTACTCGGTGGTGCCGGCCGGGGCGGCGAGCAGTTGCGCGACGCGTTCGGGCATGTCGGGCACGGACTTGGCCTGTTCGGCCGAAACCGGGCACGGCTGGACCTTCGAGGCCGGGTCGCCGGCATCGGCCTTGAGTGGCGGCACGTTGCCGGCAGCGATCGGGCCGATCACATCCTTGATGGCGTACACGGCGTAGCCCTCGAGGAAGTAGAACACCGAGCCGGCGAGGTGCGGGTTGACGTTGTCGCCGGTGATGAAGGCGCCGTCCTGGCCCCAGCCCACCACTTCGTCGGCGCGGCCGAGCTGTTCGGCGGCGTTGATCAGCGCCAGCACGCCACCATCGTTGAGGCCGACGACGGCCATCTTCTTGGCATCAGGATGCGCGGCGAGCAGGTCGCGGGCCGCCGGCAGGCCGACAGCAGCGTCGCCCTGACTTTCGAAGCCAACCCACTTGGCCTCGGGGATATCGGGGCAGATGTTCTTCAGACCGGTGCGCATGCCGCCGGTACGCCACTCGTTGACGATGCCGGCTGCGGCACCTTCGGCCGAGATCACCAGATCGGGCTCGCAGTTCCACTTTTCCTTGATCAGCTTGCCCAGTTGCTCACCACCGGCAATGCCGGCGCCGAGATTGTCGATGCCGACGAAATACATGCCGGGATCAGCGATGTCGTAAGTGACGACCGGGATGTTGGCCTGCTTCAGCACCGCCGAGATGGCTGGATTGGACGAAGGCTGGCCGTTGAACTGGATGACCGCGTCAACGCCTTCCTGGACAAAGATCTGGGCGTTCTTCAGCGCCGTCGCCGGGTCGTTGTTATTGGAAAGCTCGACATAGTCCCAGCCGGCCTTCTCGGCCAAAGCACGGGCGACGTCGCCCTGGGCCTTCATCCACTCGCAGCAGGTGTTGCCGCCCACCGCCATGCCGAGCTTGAACTTGTCCTGGGCCTCCGCGACGCCGGCAATGCCGATGATCGCGGGTACCGAAAGCGCCATGACGGCGAATGCACGTACTGAGTTGCGCAAGATAGGTCTCCTCCCTTTGCGAACGTAACTGATGCGTCCCGAGGCCTCGCCTCAGGCCGCAGCCTGGGCGGCGCGTGCTTCGGGCGAGTCGCCCGGGATGGCGCCGGTAATCAGACCGACGATCTCGTTGACCTCGGTATCCTTGACAGTGCGGGTGGCGATGGAGCGACCGAGCCGCATCACCGTGATGCGGTCGGCAACGCTCATCAACTGCTGCATGTTGTGGCTGACGATGATCACCGAGACGTCGTGCTGACGCAGGTCGCGGATCACTTCGAGCACCTGGCCGGTCTCGCGCACCCCGAGCGCCGCGGTCGGCTCGTCGAGGATGACGATACGGCGCCCCCAGAGCAGTGCCCGCGCGATGGCGAGGCACTGGCGCTGCCCGCCTGACATGCCCTTCACCGAAACGTTGATCGAGGGGATCTTCACCTTGAGCATGTCGAGCACCTCGCGGGCCCGCTCACGCATCTGGCGGTCGTCGACGAGGTTGAACAGCCGGGCCAACGGGTTCTTCGAGAGTTCCTCGCGGCCCAGATAGACGTTCTGGTAGGCCGACATGGTGTCGACCAGCGCCAGGTCCTGGTAGACCGTCTCGATCCCCGCATCCATGGCGTCCTGGGCGCGCTTCAGCGCCACGGGCTTGCCGTCGATGACGATGTCGCCGCCAGACGGCGCGACGATGCCGGAGAGGATTTTCAAGAGAGTCGACTTGCCGGCGCCGTTGTCGCCGACCAGCCCCACCACTTCGCGCGGCCTGAGCGTCAGCGAGGCGTCGGCCAGCGCCACCACCGCACCGAAATGCCGCGAGATATTGCGCGCTGCAAGGACAGGCGAGAGCGCCTCGTCACTCATGAGCTTCCTCCCCATCGCTCGTCTGTGCGTTCCGCATCTGGAACGAGCGTTTCATATTAGGGACAGCTAAGCGCCGGTGACGATGGTTGTCAACGGGGCGCGGGATTCGACTTGCGACTGAGGGGCCCGGCTCGAGTTGTCCGGCGTTGCGGTTGGCGCTAGCATCGGGGCGGGTAAGCGAGTGCTCTTGGAGTTGTGAAATGCCCGGTCCGTCTGACGCCCGCTACGAAGTCACTGCCTACATCATCGCCGCCGTCGTCATCGCCACCCTGGTCGGGTCGCTGGTCGGAGCGATGTTCGACGACACCGACGCGGGGCGCGCCTCGGTCGGCATCATTGCCGCCTTTGCCGCAGTGGCCGCCGAGATCATCATCCGGCGCTATCTTGGTCAGGCGCTGCCACAGTTCTTCCTTTCCAACCGCGAGCGCCACGCGCCGCTCTCGGTGTGGGTCGGCGCTTTCGTCACCGCGGTCGCGGCAGGTCTCGCCACCAGCAGCATCGGGCAACTGATGGGAATCCAGGACAGCATGATGATCGGGCTGCTGGCCGGCCTGTTTGCCGGCCTCATCGCCGCGGTTCTGGTGGTGCTGCACGACCACGAGGCCAACCTCAGGCGCGGTGGCAAGCCCCCGGCTGACGCAGTTTAGCCACGCAGCGCCTGGTCGAACTGGCGCAGCAGCACGCCCACGCGTCCTCCGCCGGCCGGCGCCGCGGGGTAGCGATGAAGGACATCGAGAACCACCCGGGGCACAGCCTGTTGCAGGGCTTCGAGATGCCGTATGCCGTGAGCCGGATCGTCGCCTGCCGCCAACTCGACGGCCCGCGCCGCATGTGCGGCCGCCCCGAGGATGTGCTTGACCTGCGTCGGTTTGGGCAGCGGGTGCAGATAGGCCGCACCGGCCGCCGCCATTGCGGCGCGCGCCGCCTCGGCCGCTGCCGGTGAAGCTGCATCGCCGGCAGCCTTGAGCGCGGCCCAGGCGGTGTCGCGCAACAGCTTGCCGCGCGCACCACCCGCCGCAAAGGCGCGCGCTGCTGCAATCGCCGCCAGCGGCCGGACGTCGCCGGAATGCTGCGCCGCGAAGATCTCGAGCGCGGTCTCGGCGCAGTGCACGGCATAGCCCGTGACGGCGCGGAGTTCGTCGAGGCCAAGCGGCAGCTGGTCGGCCGCTTTCGACGCCGTCACGTCGTCAGCACGCGGTGCAGTACGCCCTGCAGGTGGCGGTCGAGCCCGTCGCAGGCGGCCTCGACGTCGCCGGCCTTCAACGCATCGATAATCACCAGGTGTTCCTCCATCGAGGTCACGGTGCTGGCAGGACCGACGGCATTGAGGTTGTGCAGGCGCAACAGGTACATCTTCTGCGTCAGCCGCGCATAGTTGACCCTGATCTGGTCATTGTCGAAGGCAGCGACGAAGGTGTCGTGGAACTTGCGCTCGAGCAGTTTCACCGGCACGCGGTAGCGCTCCATGTCGTTGGTCTGGCGGACGAAATCGATGATTGCGACATGCTCGGCGCGCATGGCGTCGATCCAGGCCGGCGTCACCACCTGTGCAAACTTCCGCAGGCCCTCGCGCTCGAGCAGGCCGCGAAACTGGAAACAGTTTCCGACGAATTTCACGTCCGGATAGAAGATGGTGATGCCGACCTTGCGGCGGACAGTGATCAGCCCCTCGGCCTCGAGCAACGTCGTCGTCTCACGCATCGGCGATAGCGACAGGCCCAGCACCCTGCACAGTTCGTCCTGCGTCAGGGTCTGGCCGAGCTTCAGCCGGCCATCGATGAGAGCGTCAAAGAACGCGGCGTAGCCGGCATTCTCAATTTCACCCCTCATCCTTTTCTCCTAGCCAATCGCGCATTGACAGCCGTTCGAGCCCCATAATACGCTCTTAATAGCGCTAATAAATATATTTAAAAGCCGGCGCTGCGAGAAAACTGTGAGCGGCCGGGCCGTTTGGGCCGCCGCTCTCTAGGCAAATCGGGACCCCGCGGGGAGGCGGACCGACCCACCGAAGCTTGATCGCCTGAGCGATCAGTCCGGCAGCGTCGCCGCAATCGCCAAGCCGCATACGCGCTCATCTTGGAGGAGAGCCCATGACCAAATCATCCGACACGCAGAAGCCGAGCGGCTGGTCGCGCCGCCGCGTGCTGACGACCGCCGCAAGCGGCCTGGCGCTGGCCGCGGCCAGCAGCTTCCCGATGCCCGCCATCGCGCAGGGCAAGAAGCTCACCTATTGGGGCGGGCTGATCTTTTCGGAAGACGCCAACAAGCTGTTGACCGACACCATCAACGCCTGGGGCGCGGCGAACGGTGTTGCCACCGAAGTGGTGATGATCAACCAGAACGAGACCACCCAGAAGGTCTCGGCGGCGGTGTCGTCCAACACCATGCCGGATGCGCTCGACATGGGCCTCGGCCTTGCCCGCCTGCTGGCCCGGCAGAGCCAGTTCTCCGATGTCGGCGATCTCTACAAGAAGATCGGCGACGCGCAGGGCGGCTGGTTCTCCGGTCCCGATACCGCGACTGACCTGACGGCCGACGGCGGTATTCAGCGCGTCGGTATCCCGTTCGGCGTCAACGGCAACCTGCTGCTGCGGCGCAAGGACCTGCTCGAGCCGGCTGGCTTCACCGAAGCCCCCAAGACCTGGGACGAACTGGTGACGCAGGCGGAAGCCATCAACAAGGCGCCGGTCTCCGGCCTCGGCCTCGCGCTCTCCAATGTCGGCGACGCCAACCTCCAGGTTGCAGTGCTGCAGTCGTTCGGCGGCCGCATCGCCGATGACGCCGGCAAGAAGGTGACGCTCGACACGCCCGAAACGCGGCTGTGGCTCACCTGGCTGAAGAACGCCTGGGACAAGGGCCTGTTCTCGCCCGGCAACACGACCTGGGATGGCGCCGGCGATAACCAGGCCTTCCTCTCGGGCCAGGCCGGCTTCATCGCCAACACCGGCTCGGTCGGCATTGCCGCCAGGAAGGACGATCCGGATCTGTTCGCCTCCAGCGCCTTCTCGCCGCTGCCGGGCGGACCGAAGGGCATCATCTCGCCGATCGACGTGCAGGTGCGCGCCATCACCAAGGCCAGCCCGGTGCAGGACGAAGCCAAGGCGCTGCTCGAGCACCTCTCCAGCCCCGAGTTCATGAACGCCTATTTCAACGTGGCGATCTATGGCCCGGTGCTGGCGAACCAGGAAAAGCTGCAGGCGTTCGATGGCACCAACACCATCCTCGTTGGCCTGCTTGGTCTCGCCAAGAACGGCACGGCTCCGGCCTACCCGGATGTCAACAACGCCGCCTTCGCCGATTTCGGCTCGAACTTCCTGATCCCCAAGCTGGCACAGCGCGTGGTGGTGGATGGCTGGGACTTCGACAAGGCGATCGCCGAGGCACAGACCCAGGGCCAGGCGATCTACGACAAGTACTGATCCGTCGTTCCTCCCTGCCGCGGATGGTTCCTCCCGGGGCCATCCGCGGATGTTTTGGAAGGCACAAATGAGCGACCGGAGCACTTGACCATGACCATTGCCACCCAGAACTCAGCTCCCCGTCGCCGCTTTGGCGGTGGCTTCAAGCTCAAGCTGTTCGCCTATGCGCTGGTGGCGCCGGTGGTGCTGCTCATCCTCGGGCTCGTCGCCTACCCGTTCTTCTTCGCTATCTGGGTGTCGTTCACCGACATGGTGATCGGCAGCGCCGGCAACTTCGTCGGTTTCAAGAATTTCGAGTATCTCGCCGGCACCGCGACCTTCTGGGCAGCGATCCGCAACACCATCACCATCGTGCTCGTCTCGGACGTGCTGAAGCTGGCGATCGGGCTGGGCCTGGCGCTGCTGGTGCACCAGAACCTGCCGGGGCGCGGCATCTTCCGCTCGTTCCTCATGCTGCCCTGGGCGATGCCGGCCTTCGTCGCCTTCCTCACCTGGCGCGTGCTCTACCAACCGATCGGCGGCGGCATCAACCTGATCCTGACCCAGACCGGGCTCCATTCTGAAGTCATCGACTTCCTCGGCACGCGCAACACGGCGATGGCTTCGGTGATCGTCGCCTCGGTGTGGCGCGGCTTCCCGTTCTGGTTCATCTCGATCCTCGCCGCGCTGCAGTCGGTACCGAAAGAACTCTACGAGGCGGCGATCGTCGATGGCGCCAATGCCTGGCAGCGCTTCTGGAACGTCACCATTCCATCGATCCTGCCTGTCATCATCGTCACGACGCTGTTGAGCTCGATCTGGACCGCCAACGGTTTTGAGCATGTCTGGCTGCTCACCGCCGGCGGGCCGTCGGATGCCACCATGGTGTTCCCGGTGCTGGCGTTTTTCGGCATGCAGACCCAGCGCATCGGCGAGGCCGCCGCGGTCTCGGTCTACATGCTGCCGGTCCTCGCCATCCTCGTGATCTTTGCCACTTCGCTGATGATGCGGAGGGAGGAATAATGGCCAGCCTCGCTGAAGTCGCCAGTGCGGCGCCGACCAACGCCAATGCCTCGGCGCGCCGCCGCTTCATCACTGCTCGAGTGCTGAGCTATGCCGCGCTGATCGTCGCGGTGATCCTGGTACTGTTCCCGATCTACTGGATGATCGTCACCTCGCTGAAGCTGCCGCGCGACATCTATCGAGTGCCGTCGCTGTGGCCGAAGACCTTCACCTTCGACAATTTTGGCAAGCTGCTGGCCGATGGGCAGTTCCTGCTGTCGATCCGCAACAGCTTCATCGTCGCCTCGACCGTCACCGTGATCTCGGTGATCATCTCGTCGTTCGCCGCCTACTCGATGGTGCGCTTCCGCTATCGCTTCCGCGGCGTCATCGGCCGGCTGATCCTGTTTGCCTACCTGACGCCGGGATCGCTGCTGTTCATTCCGCTGTCGATCGTCATGGCGCAGCTGAAGCTCGGCAACTCGCTCACCGGCCTGATCCTCGTCTACCTGACCTTCTCGCTGCCGCTCTCCACCTGGCT
>JAESFN010001321.1_pt1 | contig 11449 bp, 11 predicted proteins | sample 9269411 | NCBI WGS metagenome assembly JAESFN01 (sample SAMN14505399, study PRJNA617100) | algae metagenome | isolation source: Iphinoe sp. HA4291-MV1 and co-occurring heterotrophs from trail next to... | place: USA: Maunawili Falls, Hawaii | collected 2009-07-25
CTGCGCTCCATCTCCACCCACAGCTCGAACCCGACCATCCGGGCCGAGCGGGTGCTGATCCGCGCTCCGATCCTTGCCGATTACCCGCAATGGGCGAAGCTCCGCGAGGACAGCCGCTCCTTCCTTGCGCCGTGGGAGCCGGTGTGGCCCGCGGACGACCTCACCAAGCTCGCCTTCCGCCGCCGCATCCGGCGCTACCAGCGCGAGATCCGGAACGGCACCGGCTACCCGTTCTTCGCCTTCTCGCCCGACGGCGAGACGCTGCTCGGCGGGTTGACGCTGAGCCACGTCCAGCGCGGGGTCGCCCAGTCGGCGTCCCTCGGCTACTGGATGGGCGCATCTTTCGCCGGCAAGGGCTACATGGCCGCCGCGGTCCGCGCGATCATCGGATTCTCCTTCGATACCCTCCACCTCAACCGTATCGAGGCCGCCTGCCTCCCCCACAACCAGGCTTCGATCCGCCTCCTCGAAAAGGTCGGATTCCGCCGCGAGGGCTATGCGCGGAAATACCTCTGCATCGACGGGCGTTGGCAGGACCATCTCCTTTACGGCCTGGTCCGGGATGATCCCCGGACCTGACGACCGCGCGGGAGCCTTGTTTCGCGCGACCTATGCACTTAGAAATCGGCGAATCGCTCCGGCCGCGGAGACTCGGTTGTTCCATGTGCGACTGATCGCAGTTCTGGTCCTCGCCGCCATTTCGGCGGCGTTGTCCATGACGCACGCCCGCGCGCTCGAGGCGATCAGCGTTCCGCTCGACGGCCGTACCCTCGACCTGACCGGGATGGTCCAGGTCTTCCACGAGCCCGACGACCGCATCCAGGTGCCCACCGCCCCGGGCCCCGACGGCATCGTCCGCCGCATCGAGGTGAAGGCGCAGGAGACCGGCGGCGCGTCGGACTGGGCGGTGTTCGCGCTGTCCAACAACGGCGACGAGCAGATCGATCGCCTGCTCGTCTCGCCGCATTTCCGGCTCGCCGGCTCGGGGGTGTTCTGGCCCGACCTCGGCGCCTCCCGCATCGCCAACATCACGCCGAGCCAGGGCTTCGCGCCCGACCGGCAGGCGAGCCAGGAGGCGGACGTTTTCCGCATCACGCTCGATCCCGGCGCCGTGGTCACCTACGTGGCCGAGCTCCGCACCAACGCCCTGCCGCAGCTCTACCTGTGGGACGCCGACGCCTACAAGGATGCGGTCAACAGCTACTCCCTCTATCGCGGCATCGTGCTTGGCATCTCGGGCCTCCTCGCGCTGTTCCTGACCATCGTCTTCGTGGTCAAGGGCACCGCGATGTTCCCGGCGACGGCGGCGCTCGCCTGGGCGGTGCTCGCCTATCTCCTGATCGATTTCGGCTTCTGGAACCGGGTCATCGACGTCCTGCCCGGCGAGGACCAGATCTGGCGGGCGGGCGCCGAAGTCTTCCTCGCCGCCTCGCTGGTCGTCTTCACCTATACCTATCTCCACCTCAACCGCTGGCACGTCCGCTACAGCCATCTGACCATCGGCTGGCTGGTCGGCCTGGTCGTGCTGCTCGGCATCGCCGTCATCGAGCCCTCGATCGCGGCCGGCCTCGCACGCCTGTCGATCGGCCTCACCGCCGCGTTCGGCTTCGCGCTCATCGTCTATCTGGCCACCCACGGCTACGACCGGGCGATCATGCTGATCCCGACCTGGATCCTGCTCCTCGTCTGGACCTTCGCCGCCTGGCTCACGGTCACCGGCTACCTCGCCAACGACGTCGTCCAGCCGGCGCTGTCCGGCGGGCTCGTGCTTATCGTCCTCCTCATCGGCTTCACCGTCATGCAGCACGCCTTCGCCGGCGGCGTGGTGTCGCAGGGGCCGATCGGCGATACCGAGCGCCGCGCCCTGGCGCTCACCGGCTCCGGCGACATCGTGTGGGACTGGGACGTGCAGCGCGACCGCATCTTCGCGAGCCCCGACGCGGAGGATCTCCTCGGCCTCAAGCGCGGCGCGCTGGAGGGCCCGGCGCGCGATTGGCTCGAGTTCCTCCATCCCGCCGACCGCGACCGTTTCAAGACGCTCCTCGACGCCACCGTCGAGCAGCGGCGCGGCCGCATCAACCAGGATTTCCGCCTCCGTTCGGAGGACGGCCACTATCTCTGGTTCCATCTCCGCGCCCGGCCCGTGCTCGGCACCGATGGCGAGGTGATCCGCGCCGTCGGCACCCTCCTCGACGTGACCGAGGAGCGGACCGCCGAGGAGCGCCTCCTCCACGATTCGGTGCATGACAACTTGACCGGCCTGCCCAACCGCCAGCTCTATCTCGACCGGCTCAAGGCCGCGCTCACCCGCACCGAGGCGGAAGGCGCCGCGCGGCCGTCGGTGTTCATGCTCGACATCGACCGCTTCAAGCAGGTGAACGAGGGCTTCGGCCTCGCCATCGGCGATTCCATCCTGCTCACCATCGCCCGGCGGCTCACCCGCCTGCTCAAGCCGCAGGATACCCTCGCCCGCTTCTCCGGCGACCAGTTCTCTTTCCTGCTCCTCTCCGAGAACCAGGCCGAGCGCATCGCGGCGTTCGCCGAGTCGGTGCGCCGGACGCTTCGCGCCCCGATCACCCTCGGCGAGAAGGAGATATTCCTCACCGCCTCCATCGGCATCGCCATGCACGACGGCAAGCAGGTCGAAGCCGAGGAGATGATGAAGGATGCCGAGATCGGCATGTATCACGCCAAGCGCCTCGGCGGGGACCGGATCGAGGCCTTCCGCCCCGCCCTCCGCCAGCACGGCACCGACCTCGCCACGCTTGAAGCCGACCTCCGTCGCGCGCTCGGCCGCGAGGAGATCAAGGTCCTCTACCAGCCCATCGTCCGGCTCGACGACAAGACCATCGCCGGCTTCGAGGCGCTGGTCCGCTGGGACCATCCGAAGCTCGGTCGCATCCCGCCGGCCGATTTCATCCCCATGGCGGAGCGCACCGGGCTGATCATTCCGCTCGGCCTGTTCGTGCTCGACCGCACCGCCCGCCAGCTCGGCGACTGGCAGGAGGCGCTCGGCCGCTCGACGCCGTTGTTCGCCAGCGTCAACGTCTCCAGCCGCCAACTCCTCCGGCACGACCTCATCAACGACGTGAAGTCCGTGCTCGTCCGCTCCTCGATCAACCGCGGCTCGCTCAAGCTCGAGGTGACCGAGACCCTGGTGATGGAGAACCCGGAATACGCCGCCCAGGTCCTTGCCCGCATCCGAGAGCTCGGCGCCGGCCTCTCGCTCGACGATTTCGGCACCGGCTATTCGTCGCTCTCCTACCTTCAGCGCTTCCCCTTCGACACCATCAAGATCGATCGGGCCTTCGTCCGCGGCACCGGCCCGGGCGATCGCCGCATCATCCTCCGTTCGATCATCAGCCTTGCCCACGATCTCGGCATGGAGGTGATCGCCGAGGGGGCCGAGTCGGAATCGGACGCCTTCGAGCTCGATGAGCTCGGCTGCGAGTATGTCCAGGGCTTCCTCTACGGCCAGCCCATGACCGCCGCCGAAGCCAACCGCCTCCTCTTCCGGACCGAGTCGGCGCCGAAGCTTGAGAAGGCGTAGGCTTCAACAGGTTCAAACCGCCGCGACCGAATCCGGACGTGACGGTTGCAGCCTTTGATTCGGCTGCGCTTGTCGATGAGGGTCGCCGACGGGGACGACCTCACCGCCCTCCCGCGCGAACGCGTCTTGGCGGCCCGGCCGCTCTTCGCCGACGACGTCGCTTGACATGGATGGGCCGCGTCCCCTTATTCCCGCCATGGCCGAGACCGCCGGGGGCCATCGCCCTCCCCTCCGCATCATGCTTTGCGCGCCGCGCGGCTTCTGCGCCGGCGTCGATCGCGCCATCCAGATCGTGGAACTGGCGCTGGAGCGTTTCGGCGCGCCGGTCTATGTCCGCCACGAGATCGTCCACAACCGCTACGTGGTCGAGGACCTGAAGGCGAAGGGCGCGGTCTTCGTCGAGGAGCTCGACGAGATTCCGGACACGGATCAGCCCGTGATCTTCTCCGCCCATGGCGTCCCCAAGTCGGTCCCCGAGGCGGCGCGCTCCCGCAACCTCTTCCATCTCGACGCCACCTGCCCGCTGGTGACGAAGGTGCATCGCGAGGCGGAACTCCTCCACCGCAAGGGCCGCGAAGTGGTGCTGATCGGCCACGCCGGTCATCCCGAGGTGGTTGGGACGATGGGCCAGTTGCCCCCGGGCTCCGTGTCGTTGATCGAGACCGAGGCGGATGCGCTCGCCTTCGCCCCGCGCGATCCCGACCGGCTCGCCTGGATCACCCAGACCACGCTCTCCGTCGACGATACCGCCGCCATCGTCGCGGTGCTGACCGGGCGCTTCCCCGGCATTCTCGCGCCCCACAAGGACGACATCTGCTACGCCACCACCAACCGCCAGGAGGCGGTGAAGCGGGTCGCATCCGAAGTCGATGCGATGATCGTGGTCGGGGCGCCCAACTCGTCCAATTCGCAGCGCCTCCGCGAGGTGGCGGAGCGCGGGGGATGCCCCTACGCCGTCCTCGTCCAGCGCGCGGCCGAGATCGACTGGCCGCGCTTTGCAGGCATCGCCCGGCTCGGGGTCACCGCCGGCGCCTCCGCCCCGGAGGTACTGATCGACGAGGTGATCGAGGCCTTCTCCGCCCGCTTCGACGTCACCGTCGAAGTCGTGCGCACCACCACCGAGTCGATCGCCTTCAACCTGCCGCGCCAGTTGCGCGAAGCTGCCGAGTGAGGCTGGCTTGGCCGTCTATACCAATTTCACCGACGAGGAATTCGACGTCTTCATCCGCGGCTATGATCTCGGCGCGGTGCTGGCGGTCAAGGGCATCGCCGAGGGCGTCGAGAACTCGAACTACCTCCTCTCCACGGAGAAGGGCCAATTCATCCTGACGCTCTACGAGAAGCGCGTCGATCCGGCCGACCTTCCCTTCTTCCTCGGCCTGATGGAGCACCTCTCCCGTCGTGGCATCAACTGCCCGCTGCCGCTGCCGAGCCGCGAGGGCCAGGCCCTCGGCCGCCTTGCCGGGCGTCCGGCCGCGATCGTCACGTTTCTCACCGGCGTGTCCGTCCGGCGCCCGCGCACGGAGCATTGCGGCGCCGTCGGCCGGGCCCTCGCCCAGTTCCACCAGGCGGCCGAGGGGTTCGCCCTCGCCCGGCGGAACGCCCTCTCCGTCGAGGGCTGGCGCTCGCTCTTCGAGATGTGCGCCGGCCGCGCCGACGAGGTGCAGCCCGGCCTCGCCGCCGAGATCGCGCAGGAGCTCGATTTTCTCGAGGCCCACTGGCCGTCGAACCTGCCCACCGGCGTCATTCATGCCGACCTCTTCCCGGACAACGTCTTCTTCCTCTCGAACCGGCTGTCCGGCCTCATCGACTTCTACTTCGCCTGCAACGACATGCTGGCCTACGACGTCGGCATCTGCCTCAACGCTTGGTGCTTCGAGCCGGACGCATCGCTCAACCTCACCAAGTCCCGAGCGCTCCTCCTCGGCTACACCGCCGCCCGCCCGCTCTCGCGCGACGAGATCGAAGCCCTGCCGCTCCTTGCCCGCGGCTCCTCGCTCCGCTTCCTGCTTACCCGCCTCTACGACTGGCTGACCGTGCCCGAGGGGGCCCTGGTCGTGCCCAAGGATCCGATCGAGTACTATAAGAAGCTCCGCTTCCACCGCGGCGTCACCGACGCAGGCGCCTACGGCCTCGACCGATGAGCGAACGTCCCACCGTCACGATCTGGACCGACGGCGCCTGCTCCGGCAATCCCGGCCCCGGCGGCTGGGGCGCCGTGCTGATGGCGGCGGGGCGCGAGAAGGACCTCTGCGGCGGCGAAGTGCTCACCACCAACAACCGCATGGAGCTGATGGCGGCGATCTCGGCGCTCGAGGCGCTCCGCCGCCCCTCTCTCGTCGATATCCACACCGACTCGCAATATCTCCGCGGCGGCATCACCGGCTGGATCAAGGCCTGGAAGAAGAACGGCTGGCACACCAAGGACCGGAAGCCCGTCAAGAACGTCGACCTCTGGGAGCGCCTCGACGCCCTCACAGAGGCCCACGAGGTTCGCTGGCACTGGGTCAAGGGCCACGCCGGCACGGAAGCCAACGAGCGCGCCGACGCGCTCGCGCGGCAGGGGATGAAGCCGTTTGTGAAGAAAGCGACTCGGACAGCTGGCACCTAGCCAGAGCAGTCCTGACGCAGCGACGTAGGCTGCGACACCTGAACATCAGCCTTGTCAGTAATGTCAAAACGGTTGCGCCGGAAGGCTGCCCTGATTACCCTTTGTGGAGATCTTCTGATCGGGTGAACTGAAGGACCGGCAGAGGGCGCAAGTGAGGAGTGGGGGGAAGGAGACTCCGCCCTCCCGCACGCCGCCGCCGGGCATCACCCCGCCATCGCCCCTCACCAGGCTTCGCATCGGCCGCACGTCACCGGCCAGACCCATCTCCGTCGTTCCGGCGAAAGTGCCAGTGAAGGAAACGGAGTCTGGCCTTCGTTCGTTGTCGAGCCCGGACCTCCGAAATTCCGCTCATACCCGCGCAAGCGGGTATCCAGCTTTCGCATCTCCAACTATATGTCTTTGAAAAATCTGGATTCCCGCGTACGCGGAAGTGAGCGGATGGACAGGGCCGCCTTCTTCCCCCTGGGGGGCCGATGCGGTAGCCGCGTCGGACCAAGGTGGAGATCGCCGATTTCTCACAGGCTCGAAAGCCGGAATCCGTCACCGCCGGTTGGTCCGTTCTGGCGTAGACTGCACCGTTCGCGATGGACCCCGGCTTCCGCCGGGGTGACCGATGCGCGGGGGCTGCGAAAAGCAGTCCGCTCCTCCGGCGAAAGAGGCCCGCCCTCCTCTCCCGGACGACGGGGAGAGGACAACGGAGCCTTGCCTGCCTTCAGGCAGGCTTAGGCGAAGTCGGTGAGGGGTGATGGAGGGAGAGGAATGAGACTCCGCTGTGCCGCCCGTCGTCGTAAGGCCCGCCATCGTCACCCCTCCCATCACCCATCACCAAGCTCCGCATCGATGGCAAGCGATCGTGCTGCGCTATCCTCTCCCCGCCCGGGAGAGGAGGCGGGACGTCTGCCCCGATGAGCAGGGCTCAGGCCGCAAGTTCAAGTATTCATGGTCGGCCGCCGTCCTTGGATAGCGATGCCGCCGACGTCCGCTCCTCCGGCGAAAGCGGCCCGCCCTCCTCTCCCGGACGGGGAGAGGACAACGGAGCCTTGCCTGCCTATGGCAGGCTTAGGCGAAGTTGGTGAGGGGTGATGGGAGTGGGAGGAATGAGACTCCGTTGTGCCGCCCGTCGTCGTAAGGCCCACCATCGTCGCCCTCCTATCACCCCTCACCAAGTTCCGCATCGATCGCACGTCAGCGGCACAGACCCCATCTCCGTCATTCCGGCGAAAGCCGGAATCGGTGACTTGAACATCACCAGCCTGCCATGACCGCCCACCCCTCAGAGCTTTCGCAGAACCTTCAGCACACTACTGGCCACCGGTAAGGCTGACGCGCCCGCCACCCTCGGCATCGCGCCGGGGCCGACGATGGAAATGAACATGACCCAAGGCGACATCGCCCGCGCGAACGGGGAGGCGTGACCCTGGAGGGAAAGCTGGAAGAACGCGCGCTGGACCAGCCGCCCGTCGCGGAGCCGCTAGACCTGCCCGAGCATCGTCGCCGCGCCGGTAGCCGAGATGCCCTTGCCGCCGTCCGGCTCGAAGTTCAGCGTCTGCACCACGCCGTCCTTGACCAGCGCCGAGAAGCGCTTGACCCGCTTGCCGAGGCCGGGAATGGCGATCTCGAGGCCGAGCGCGCGGGCATAATCGCCGTCGCCGTCGGCGACGAAGTCGGCCTTGCCCTGGCCGCCCTGGGCTTCGCTCCATGCCTTCATGACGTGGTGGTCGTTGACCGCGAGCACGACGATGCGGTCGATGCCCCGCGACTTGAAGGCCTCGGCATTGGCGATGAACTGGGGGATGTGGGCGTTGTGGCAGGTCGAGGTGAAGGCCCCCGGCACGCCGACGAGCACGACGGTCTGGCCGCCGAACAGGGTCGCAGTCGGCACCTCCGTCATCGCGCCGTCCTCGTTCTTCACCCGGAGCGTGCCTTCCGGCAGCCGGTCACCGACCTTGATCATGCGCTATTCCTTGTCTTGGTTGCGTTTCAGCGGATTGGAATAGACCGGCCGCGGCGCCTAGTCGATGGGGACGACCTGCTCGATCGCCTTGCCGCCGGCGGCAAGCGTCACCCGGAGGCTCGCGCCCTCCACCGGGGTCTTCGCCCCGAGGCGGTCGAAGGCGACGCGATAGACCGGTCCCGACGGGCCGGCGACGCGCTCCGGCACGCCCGGATACCAGTCGGACGGGCCTTCGACGAAGACCTCCGTCTCCGCCGGCGCGGTGACCGCGATGTCGAACTCCGGGCGCTTGTCGGTGCCGCCGTTCCGGCGCGCGCTCTCGACCGCGAGATGGCCCGGCACGGGCGCCCCCGGCACCTGGGCCCGCGCCCCGGCGAGCGTCGCCGCGGCGACCCGGTCGTGCGTGCCGGGCGGCAGGGTCAGCGTCGCCTCGACATGCTCGGGGATGCACACCTCCTGGCAGACTCCGACGTCGAGCGACAGGCGAAGCTCCACCGGCGCGCCAGCTTCCGGCACCGCGGCGCTGAACGGCAGGAGGACGCCGCCCGCGTAGACGTTGCTCGCGCCGTAGCCGTCGTCATGCCGCTCGGGCAGCGGGAAGCTCACCGCCACCTCGCCGACATTGCCCGAGCCGGAGAAGTCGATCACCGGCGGTATCCCCGCCGCGCCCGGCGTCCGCCAGTACGTCCACCAGCCCGGGTCGAGCATGATCTCGATGCCGCCCGCGAGCCGGCCGTCGTCGCCGATCCCGGCCGCCACCAGCCGCACCCGCGCCTCCTGGCCGTTCGACCACGGACCAAAGCCCGGCTGCGCGGCGGCGGCCGGCACGGCGAGCAGGGCGAGCAGGAAAGCGGGCATCAGGCGGGGGGCGATCATCGGCGGGACCATAATGCGGGCGGGGCGGCGGAGCGAGCCGGCGGAGCGTGCGTTTCTCTCATAAATTCGTGAGTTGGCCGTCAACGCCGGGTCGCCCCGCGACCGTCCGGAGTCTTTCCTTTTGGTCGCGCCATGCTAGGCTTCGCCATGGTCAAGCGCGTCACGCAAAAGGCCGCGGAACGCGGCTATCTCGACGGTCAGTTCCTGATCGCGATGCCGGGCATGCAGGACAGCCGCTTCGCGCGCACGGTGGTCTATATCTGCGCCCATTCCTCGGACGGCGCGATGGGCATCATGGTCAACCAGCCGGCGCCGCAGATCACCTTCCGCGACCTCCTGGTGCAGCTCAACATCATCCCCGAGGGCCCGGAGATCCGGCTGCCCGACGCCGCCGGCGACATGCGCGTCCACCGCGGCGGCCCGGTCGAGACCGGGCGCGGCTTCGTCCTCCACAGCGCCGACTACTTCATCGAGAGCTCGACGCTGCCGATCGACGAGCATGTCTGCCTCACCGCGACGCTCGAAATCCTCAAGGCCATCGCCCTCGGCACCGGCCCCGAGAAGGCGATGCTGGCGCTCGGCTATGCCGGCTGGGCGCCCGGCCAGCTCGAATCCGAGATCCAGGCGAATGGCTGGCTGAGCTGCCCGGCCTCGCCGGAATTGATCTTCGACCCGGACCTCGAGAACAAATACGAAAGGGCGCTCGCCACCATCGGCATCGACCCCGCCCGCCTGTCGAGCGAAGCCGGCCACGCCTAGGCGCCGCCGTCTCCGGCGTGCCCCTTCCGCCGCTTCACGACGAAGGCGATGAAAACGCCCGCAAGCGCCGCCGCAAGCCCGAACCAGGTCACGGCGTATTGGAGGTGGTTGTTGGGGAAGGCGATGATCGTCTCCCCGCCCTGCGGCAGCCCGCCGGGCAGGTCCGGGTCGTAGACGGCATCGATGATGTAGGGCGCCACGGCGTCCGCCGGGATGCCGGACGCGGCGGCGAACAGCGCCGGGTCGCGCGAGAACCAGGCGTTCTTCGCGGTGTCGTCGCCGGGCGTAAACCACGACCGCCCGGACGGCACGCGCAGCAGCCCCGTCACCTCGATCGGGCCTCCGATCTGCCCCGCCGCCCGCGTCGCCGGGTCCTTCCGGCCGCTCGGCACGAAGCCGCGATTGACATAGACCCACCAGCCGGCGTCGGTACGGAAAGGCGTGAACACCTGGTAGCCGATGCCGCCAAGCGGGCCCTTCGGCTCGACCAGCGTGTAGACGATGTGGATCTCACGGGCGTGGTCATAGGTGCCGCGGACCGCGAGCGGCGTGTATTCGCGCGCACGAAGGTCGAGCGTCGGCCACGTGTCCGGACCGGGCGCGGCGACCGGGTCGGCGGCAAGGCCGGCTTCGACCCGGGCCACCAGCGCCTCCTTCCAGAACAGGCGCTCGACCTGCCAGACGCCCAGCCCGCAGAGGATGGCGAAGGCGATCGCCGTGGCGATTGCCGGCAGGATGAGCCCGCGGCCCGCGCCGCTCGCGGCCGACGACACCGCCTAGTCCTCGGGCAGCGGGACGATCTCCACCGGGGTCCCGTCGTCGCGGGCTTGCGTCACGAACTGCTCCCAGGCCAACTGCAGATCGGGCTCGTAGTCCTCGGATACGCAGGTCGCCAGTCCCGCATCGGGGATGGCCCGGCGGTAGGCGACTTCCAGCCAGACGTCATCGTCGCTCGATTCGAACACCGGCGAGACGAACAGCGTGCGCTTGATCACCAGCCGGACCAGCTTGTCGCCCTCGGCCATCGCCGTGGCGAAGCAATAAACCCGCCGCGGCGCGGCGTCCGCCACTTCCTCGGCGCTTGCGGCGCCGGAAGCCGCGATGGCGGCAGCCAGGGCTGCCAGGAAGAAACCCCTGCCGAACATCGTCACGCCGAGTCGATCTCTCCCTCTTTCGCACGGTGCTTGTACTGCTGCGCGATCATCAGGCCCTTGAGCGGCCGAAGCAGGCCGAAGCTGAGCGCCAGGACGAGGGGAACCCAGAGCAGGACGTGGACCCAGAACGGCGGCCCGAAACTGAACTCGACGAACAGCGCCAGACCGACGACGATGAAGCCGACGATCATGATGATGAACACCGCCGGCCCGTCGCCGGAGTCGCTGAAGTCGTAGTCGAGCCCGCAGGCCTGGCACCGTGTCTCGAGGGTCAGGAACCCCTTGAACAGCCGCCCCTCGCCGCAGCGGGGGCAGCGCCCCCGCATGCCCGTCTGCGACGGCGGCAGGTCCGGATAGAGGGCCTTGTCGCCCGGTGCGGCCATTCCTCAATGCCCGTGGATCGGCGCGCCCCAGTTCCCCCAGATGTAGATGCTGAAGAACAGGAAGATCCAGACCACGTCGACGAAGTGCCAGTACCACGCCGCCGCTTCGAAGCCGAAATGCGACTCCGGCGTGAAGTGGCCCTTGATCGCCCTCACCAGGCA
>JAESFN010001322.1_pt1 | contig 11448 bp, 14 predicted proteins | sample 9269411 | NCBI WGS metagenome assembly JAESFN01 (sample SAMN14505399, study PRJNA617100) | algae metagenome | isolation source: Iphinoe sp. HA4291-MV1 and co-occurring heterotrophs from trail next to... | place: USA: Maunawili Falls, Hawaii | collected 2009-07-25
AGGCCGAGCGTGAACACGGCAGCCATCGAGGCGACTATGCGGAGGGGCGTCAAGCGCATCAAATTCTATCCACTCTGGGTTGGAACAGAAGCCACCGACCACCATCCCGTGGGGTCAACGGGCTCGTTGTTCTTTCGCATTTCAATATAGAGGGTCGGACGGGAGACACCAGCACTGGTCGCGACGGTACGGCCAATTGTCTGTGATCCCATGGTGCCGACGGGTTCTCCCATCATCACGAACTGGCCGATCTGGACATCGACCTTGGCCAGCCCGGCCAACAGGATGGTGTAATCCTGACCGGCATTGAGGATGACGATTTGGCCATAATTGAGGTAGTCGCCCTGGAACATCACCCAGCCATCGGCCGGTGAGACGACTTGGGCGTCGGCGCGGGTGACCACCGAGAGGCCGCGCGAGATGCCGCCGAAGCCGTCGCCGGCCCCATAGTCGATCACCGTCACGCCGCTCGAGGGCATGGTGAGGAAGCCCTTGGCCTGGGCGAAGGGCACAGCCGGTTCGGTGCGGTCGGTATTGGCGAGCGCCAGGCGAACGGTATCCTGGTCGAGCGTCGGGGTGTTGCCGCCGGCGTTCGCGGTGGCGGTCGCCTCGGCGGCGGTGGCGACGGCGGCGGCGCGCTTCTGCAGATCGTCGATCAACTGCTTGAGCGAGGTGGCCTTGTCGGCCAGCGCCTGCGCTTCCGCCTCCTCGGCGGCGAGCGCGGTGGTGGCGCGGTTCTCGTTCTCCTTGCGCGCCGCGATCAGCGTGCCGATGCGCAGTTGCTCCTCTTCGAGGATCTGCAGGTTCGCCTCGAGCTTGCCCTGCTGCTCGAGTGCATCGGCCTTGATCTTGCCGAGCTCGGTGAGGTCGGCCATCACGGTATCGGCCTTCTTCTGCAGTTCGGGCATGATGGCCGAAAGCAGGATGGCGGAACGGGCCGAGCCGAGCGCGTCGGAGGGGTTGACGATCAGCGCCGGCGGCGGGTTGCGCGAAATCCGCTCCAGCGCTGCGAGGACGTTGGAAATGTTCTCGTCGGCGCCGTCGAGCCGGCCGCGCACTTCCAGTTCCTGGACGATCAGTTCGCCGAGCTTGTCCTCGAGCGCCACGATATCGGCCTCGGCCCGCTTCACCCGCTCGGCCGCGGCGATCAGCGCGGCATTCTGCTTGGTGCGATCGCCCTGCATGTCGGCGATCTCTTTCTTCAGCGCGTCGGAGCGTTCCTTACTGACCGAGATCGAGGCCTCGATGTCGTCGAGGGCCTTCTGCTGTGCTGCCATCTCGGGATCGGCCGGCTCGCCCGGCGTCGCCATGGTGGGCGCTCCAGCGTCGACGGCGGGGCGAAGGTTGAGGTCAGTCGCCGGTGCAGCGTCCCCCGGGGGGGCGGCGTCAGGGGGGCTCGTCGCAGGGGTGGCGGCCGCCGGCGCATCCGGCGTGGCAGCAGCGGGCGTTTCCGGCGTCGCCTGCTGGGCGAGCGCGGCGGTGGCAAGCGCCAGCGCCAGAGCGGCGCCCGCGGCGATTGCACGTCTCGACCAGCCCGTTGCCGGCATCAAACTTCCTGGTTCACCCGAATCATGATCACGCGACCATAGCGCAGAGGCCGATAGTCCGGGGGTTTGTCTTTTGGATGGCGAGGATGCGCTTTCGCCCGGCGCTTGGGGCCACCCCCACCCAGCTGCGCTACGGGCCGTTGGCCCTAGCTGCGCTACCCTCCCCACAAGGGGGAGGGAGGCGATAGAACCGATACTCGCAGTCGGGATCTCCCTCCCCTTGATGGGGAGGGTAGCGCAGCTGGCCGCGGCAGCGGCCTAGCGGAGCTGGGTGGGGTGGGGCAGTCGAGCGCAGGGCGCCATGCCGCCTCTCACTCCCGGTGATACGGATGCCCCGAGAGGATCGTCGTCGTCCGGTACAGCTGCTCGGCCAGCATGATGCGGACCAGCTGGTGCGGCCAGGTGAGGGGCGAGAAGCTCAGCGTCAGGTCGACGGTGCGCACGAAGCTGGGGTCCAGCCCGTCGGCGCCGCCGATGACGAAGCTGACCGCCGGGCGGCCATCGTCGCGCCAGCGGGCGAGCTGGCCGGCGAACTGGGCCGACGGCATGGTCCTGCCGTGCTCGTCGAGGGCGATGCGGATACCTTCGGGCAGGGCAGAGCGGAGTGTGCCGGCCTCGTCGGCCTTGCGACCGTCGCTGGTCGCGGCGCGGGACTCGGCGAATTCGAGTACGTCGAAACCGGTCAGCGCGAGCGGTTTGCCCGCTGCCTTGGCGCGATCGAGATAGCGCGCGACCAGTTCACGCTCGGGGCCCTGCTTCATCCGGCCGATGGCGGCGATGGCAATGCGCAAGGTCGAGTTGCCGACGGACTAGCGGCCGTCGGCAGCGAAATCGGCCGCCCACATCTTCTCGATGTTGTAGAACTCGCGCACTTCGGGCCGGAAAATGTGAACGATGACGTCACCGGCATCGACCAGTACCCAGTCGGCGTGCGGCAGTCCTTCGATCCGCGGCTTGCCGAAGCCATGCTCGCGCAGCACCTTGACCAGTTGGTCGGCAACGGCGCTGACGTGACGGTTCGACCGGCCTGACGTCACCACCATATGGTCGGTGAGCGACGATTTGCCGGTGATGTCGATGGCAACGGTCTGCTCGGCCTTGGCATCGTCAAGGCTCTGCAGCACCAGATCGATCATGTGGGGTTCCGGCGCTTCTGCAGCCGGGGCGGTTTCGGTCTTCTTCTTGGGCGACGCCATCAAATGGCCTCAGCCCATGCAACACGAGCACGGTTCATGCGTGTTTCAGCTGTCCTTGGTTGTTGGGTCTGAAGGCTAGCGAAAGCGTAGCTATCAATCTGTCCCATCCTGAGTGGCGAATAACCACTACTCCTTCAATATGACGCTTCGTCTGCCGTTCTGCAAGGCGGCGGCCGGTAATCATTCTGCCGAAGCTTTGCGGCGCGCCCGGATGGCGCTCGAAGACTGCGGCGAAGTGATGCCGTGCAGATACACCCAGGCCGGCGGCTTGCTGCCGGCAAGGGCTTCAGCTTCGGCTTCGGGCAGGCGGTGCTTCTTCAGCGCGATGGCGGCCTTGCTCACCGTGGCGCGGAAGGTCGAGCCGGGGCGGGCGTAGACGGCGATCGGCAGCAGCGCGGCGATATCCTGCCAGCGCTCCCAGCGGTCGAACTGGGAAAGATTGTCGGCCCCCATGATCCAGACGAAACGGGTGTCGGGGCAGGCGCCGACCAGCCAGTCGAGCGTGTCGACGGTATAGTGGAAGCGATGCGCGGCCTCGACGCCGGTGGCGTAGATCCTCGGATTGGCGGTGAGTTCGCGGGCCGCGCGCACCCGAGTTTCGAGCGGCGCGAGCTCGGAGTGATCCTTCAGCGGATTGCCGGGCGAGACCAGCAGCCACACCGCATCGAGATCGAGACGTTTGAGGCATTGCTCGGCGACGAGCCGGTGCCCCTCGTGGATCGGGTTGAAGCTGCCGCCGAACAGCCCGACGCGGAGGCCCGAGCCGAAGGGCGGGAGCGCGGTGATGTCGGGGGGGAGGGTCATGCTGCGGTGCGCGAGGCGCCCCCCCGGTTCGAGCGCGGGGCGCCCCTCACCCCGGCCCTCTCCCCAGAGGGGCGAGGGGGCGTTGTGGCACTGCCGGTGCAGAGTGCGTCCCCTCGCCCCTCTGGGGAGAGGGTCAGGGTGAGGGGCGCCAAGCGCATCGAATTCACGGCCGGGTCTGCCCCGTGCCTTCGACGAGGTACTTGAAGCTCGTCAGTTGCTCGACCCCGACGGGACCACGAGCGTGGAACTTGCCGGTGGCGATGCCGATCTCGCCGCCGAAGCCGAACTCGCCGCCATCGGCGAACTGGGTGGAGGCGTTGTGGAGCAGGATGGCGCTGTCGATCTCGTTGAACCAGCGGGCCACGGAGCCGGGGTCCTCGGTGATGATCGCCTCGGTGTGGTGCGATGAATAGCTGCCGATATGGGCGATGGCCTCGCCGACATCGGCGACCACCTTCACCGAGATGATGGCATCCTCATATTCGGTGTGCCAGTCCTGTTCGGTGGCCGGGATCGCCTCGGGGATCAGCGACAGCACCGTCGCATCGCCGCGGATCTCGCAGCCCTTGGCGACCAGCGCCGCGATGACCGGCTTCAGGTGCGTCGCCACTACGTCGCGGTGCAGCAGCAGCGTTTCCGTAGCGCCGCAGATGCCGGTGCGGCGCATCTTGGCGTTGAGCGTCACATCCACCGCCATCTGCAGTTCGGCCGACTTATCGATATAGGTGTGGCAGATGCCCTCGAGGTGGGCGAAGACCGGGACGCGCGCTTCCGACTGCACGCGGGCGACCAGGGTCTTGCCGCCGCGCGGTACGATCACGTCGATGGCGCCGCCAAGCCCGGCCAGCATTTCGCCGACTGCGGCGCGGTCGGTGGTGGGGACGATCTGGATGGCATCGGCGGGCAGGCCCGCCGCCTTCAGTCCGGCGACGAGTGTGGCGTGGATGGCGCGCGACGAGTTCACGCTGTCCGAGCCGCCGCGCAGGATCACCGAATTGCCGGCCTTCAGCGTCAGCGCGCCGGCATCGGCCGTGACGTTGGGGCGGCTCTCGAAGATCACGCCGATGACCCCGATCGGGGTGGAGACGCGGCGGATGGTCATGCCGTTGGGCCGGGTCCATTCCGCCAGCACGCGGCCCACGGGATCGGGCAGGTCGGCAATGGTGCGCAGCCCCTCGATCATGGCGTCGATGCGCTTGTCGGTGAGCTGCAGCCGGTCGAGGAAGGCCTTGGAAATCCCCTTGCCCTCAGCGGCGCGCATGTCGAGCGCATTGGCCGAGAGGATGTCGTCGCGGCGATCGTCCATGGCGGCGGCGGCGGCGTGCAGCGCCTTCACCTTGCTCTCGGGTGAGGCGAAGGCCAGCACGGCGGCGGCGGCGCGGGCGCGCCCGCCGAGTTCGAGCATGACGGTGGAGAGGTCGACAGCTTCTACAGCGCTCATCAGACTTTGGCCTCCAGGCCCATCAGCACTACCATGTTGTCGCGGTGGATGAGTTCCGACCGCGTGCCGAAGCCGAGCAGCTCGGCGACACGAGCCGAGTTCTTGCCCTTCACCAGGTCCGCCTGCTCACGCCCGAGGCCGGCGAGACCACGGGCGATCTCGCGTCCATCGGGTCCGAGAATGGCCACCGCGTCGCCGCGGCCGAACTCGCCGGTGACGCGGGTGACGCCGATCGGCAAGAGGCTCTTGCCGTCGAGCAGGGCGCGGGCGGCGCCGGCATCGACATGGATGGCGCCGAGCAGCTCGAGATGGCCCATGATCCAGCGTTTTCGCGCTTGCGCCCGGGACTCGGCCGGAGCGAACAGGGTGTGACGCGCACCTTCCGTCAGGGCGCGGAGCGGGTGGTTTTCGGTGCCCTTGGCGATGATCATCGCCGTGCCGGCCTGCGTCGCGATCTTGCCGGCCTCGACCTTGGTGGTCATGCCGCCACGGCTCAGGTGGCTCGCGGCGCCGCCGGCCATGGCGTCGATCTCGGGGGTGATGGCGGCGACGAACGGCAGATGTTCGGCGTTCGGATCCTTGCTCGGCGGCGCGGTGTAGAGCCCGTCGACATCGGAGAGCAGGATCAGGCAGTCGGCCTCGATCATGGTGGCGACGCGGGCCGAGAGCCGATCATTGTCGCCGTAGCGGATCTCGGCGGTGGCGACGGAATCGTTCTCGTTGATGATCGGGATGGCGCCCAGCCCCAGCAGAGTCGAAATGGTGGTGCGGGCGTTGAGGAAGTAGCGCCGTTCCTCGGTGATGTTCGGCGTCAACAGGATCTGCCCGGTGACGATCTGGTGCTCGGCGAGCGCCGCTGCCCAGGCCTGGCTGAGGGCGATCTGCCCGGCGCTGGCAGCCGCCTGGCTCTGCTCGAGCGGCAGGTTGCGGGCATCGAGGTTGAGCAGCCGGCGGCCGAGCGCAATGGCGCCCGAAGAGACGATCACCAGCGAGACGCCCTGCGCCTTTAGCGCCGCGAGGTCGGCGGCGAGCGATGCCAGCCACTCGGCACGGAGCTTGCCGGTTTTGCCGTCGACGAGGAGCGCCGAACCGATCTTGATGGTGATGCGCCGATAGGGCGCGAGCGCATTGGTCATCACGGCACCCAAGTGGGCTCGGCTTTGCGGCGTTCGAGTTCTTCGCGCTCGGCCTTGTCGGCGTCCATCTGGGCGATGATGCGGTAGAGCACCTTGTCGACGCCTTCGCCGGTGACGCCCGAGCAGGTGAAGACCTCGGCCTTGCTGGCGCGCTTCAGCACCTTCACCTTCTCCTTGACCTCATCGGGATCGATCGCATCGATCTTGTTGAGGACGACGATCTCGGGCTTTTCCGCCAGCTCTTCGGCATAGGCCGCGAGCTCTCCGCGGATGGTCTTGTAGGCGGTCTTCACGTCTTCCTGCGTGCCATCGATCAGGTGCACCAGGATGGCGCAGCGCTCGACGTGACCGAGAAAACGGTCACCCAGGCCCTGGCCCTCGTGGGCGCCCTCGATCAGGCCGGGAATATCGGCCAGCACCAGGTCGCGCTCGCCGATGGAGACGACGCCCAGGTTGGGATGGAGCGTGGTGAAGGGATAGTCGGCGATCTTCGGCTTGGCGGCCGAGACGGCGGCGAGGAAGGTCGACTTGCCGGCATTGGGCAGGCCGACGAGGCCGGCATCGGCGATCAGCTTCAGCCGCAGCCAGATCCATTTCTCGGTGCCGAGCTGGCCGGGGTTGGCGCGACGCGGCGCCTGGTTGGCGCTGGTCTTGAAATGGGCGTTGCCGAAGCCGCCATTGCCGCCTTCGAGCAGGGCCAGTTCCTGGCCGACCTCGGTGAAGTCGGCAATCAGCGTTTCGCCGTCATCCTCGAACACCTGGGTGCCCACCGGCACCTTGAGGATCACATCCTCGCCCTTGGCGCCATGTCGGTCCTTACCCATGCCATGGGTGCCGGTGGCGGCCTTGAAGTGCTGCTGGAAGCGATAGTCGATCAGGGTGTTGAGGCCATCGACGCAGCGGATGATCACATCGCCGCCGCGCCCGCCATTGCCGCCGTTCGGGCCGCCGAACTCGACGAACTTTTCGCGCAGGAACGACACCGCGCCGGCACCGCCATTGCCGGAGCGCACGAAGACCTTGGCTTGGTCGAGGAATTTCATCTCAAACTCTCTTGGGTGGCCTGTCGGTGGGCCATCCAGGCGGCGTGTGTCAGTTCGGTGTCGATATGGCGCACCTCCTCGCCGCGCGCAAGGCAAAGGCGCGATGAGGTGCCGATCTCGACGAATCCGACCTTCTTCTGGATGGCGAGCGAGGCCTTGTTGAAGTGGAATACGCCGGAGGCGAGGCTGGGCGCGGAGGTGGTCTCGAAGTACCAGTCGAGGCTGGCGCGCACGGCTTCGCTCATCAGCCCGCGGTTCCAGAACGGCTGCGCCAGCCAGTAGCCGATCACCGTGCCTTCGATGTCGCGGTGGAAGCCGACATTGCCGATCACCCCCTCGCCATCGAGGTCGATCATGAAGCCGGTTTCGCCGGCCGGCGTATCCGGGCGCCAGGTGCGGAGCCACGCCTTGGCATCGGCCAACCGGTAGGGGTAGGGCACGCGGCTCAGATTGCCGGCGACGGCGAAATTGTCGAGAAAGCGGGCGATGCGCGAGGCATCGCCGAGGACCGGCTGGCGGAGGGTGAGGCGCGGCGTGCGGAGCGTTACGTCCATTCAGTTGACCCTCAGTCGCCGCCGCGCCGCTTCGTAGCCCGAGCGGACGAGGCTGGTGTTGATGTGCTCGATCTCGCGGCCCTGCGACCGTACAAAACGCATGTCGCGGATGCCAGTATCGGCGAAGCCGAGCTTCTTCTGCACGTTGAGCGATGCCTGGTTGCCCACGAGAACTCCCGATTGCAGGACGCTGTCAGGCATTGCGGCGAAATGCCAATCGAGCAGCGCCGTACTGGCCTCGGTCATGTAGCCGTTGCCGTGGTGACGCCGGTCAAGCCAGTACCCGAGCCCTGGGCCGATGCCGACAACGCCGATCAACCCGGTACCAGGCAGCTCGATCGCGAAGTGCGCGGCTGCGGGTTCCGCCGGTTGCTGCCGAGCGATCCACTCGCGAGCATCGGCCGACGTGTAGGGATGGGGGACCACGACGAGCCAGCGAGTGACCTCATAGTCGTTGAGGCCGGCGACGATGGCGTCAACGTCAGTTTCCCGTTGCGGCCGCAGCAGCAATCGTTCGGTCCTCAGCTCCACTTCGGCTGCTCCAGCTCGTAGAACACGACGGGTTTGCCCATATTGGTGCCGGTGGGACCCGGGCCCTCGCCCATGTGGATGAAGCCGGCCTTGGTGAGGACGTTGCGCGAGCCGTCGTTGCTCACCAGCGCCCGGGCCTTGAGGCGCGGGAACAGCCGGGTGGCGAAGGCGGCTTCGATCAGACCCTTCACCGCTTCGCTCATGATGCCGCGGCCCCAATAGGGTTCGCCAAGCCAATAGCCGAGCTCCGGCGGTTGGCCCTCGTGGAAGGTGAAGCCGACCACGCCGATGAACTGATCATCGAGCGTGATGGCATAGGGGCGTTCGTCGGGGCGCTGGGCAATGATCTCGACGAAGCCGATGCCGTCGGCGCGGGTATAGGGGTGCGGCAGGCGCGACAGCTTTTCGGCGATCGCCTTGTTGTCGGCGAGTTTCACCAGGTCGGGGACGTCGCCGCGGATCGGCGCCCGCAGCACCAGCCGCGCCGTCTCGATCCGGTGCGGCAGGGCATCGCGCTGGCGGCGGGCCGCCAGCTTCGCGGTGGCTTCGGCGAGGGCCCTGGCCTGGGCGGCGGGCCCCATCAGCTGGGTCCGCCGCCGCGGCACGAAGTCGTCGTCGTCGTCGAGCGTTGCCATCACGCAATCCTCCGCGTCGGATCGACCGAGGCCATCCGGTTCTCGGTCCACACGATCACCTCGCCATCGCGCAGCGCGCGATAGCGCAGCCCGCGGCTGCAAAGGTGCCGCACGGCGCGTTCGGCTGCCGGGCTTTCGGGGTGGGGCGAGCGATAGTGCGGCACGATCGCGTGGTCGATCAGCCCGAGGCCATCCCAGATGGTCTCGCGGTCGTAACCGGCGGGTGCCTCGTCGGGGTCATCCATCAGGTGAATGCCTTCGAGGCTGGGCGCCGCCACCACGGCGCCGGCCGAGAAACCGCCATAGACGATCTCGTCATTGTCGAGCATGTCGACAATCACGTCATCGAAACCCGACTGCTTCATGGCGCGGCGCAGCACGAAGGCATTGCCGCCGGTGACCCAGACGAGGTCGAACCCGCTCAGCCGCGTGCGCAGTCCCTCGGGATCGCCGAAATACTGACGGAGGTCGAGCGGGGTGGCGGCGATGCCGAGCGAGCCCAGTTCCGAGACCGGGTCATAGGCCTCGTTGCGGTAGAGTTCGCGTGCCGCCGGAGAGATATTGTCGAGTGCGTTCTCGATGACGGCGGCGCGGCCGCCTCCACCGAGCAGGGTCAGGAGCGAACCGGCGCGGTCGCCGATCCGGTAGGAGCTCAGATACAGTCTCATTTTCAGCCGCCCTCACGACGAAAAAGACAAAGAGGAACCGGATTCCCGGCTCCCCTTCACTTTTCGTCACACGGTCGACTGCCTAGTCGCCTTGCCGGGGAGCTGGTCTCCGGCAGGGGTTGCTAGGCCACACCGGGTTATTCTGCTGCTTCTGCTGCCGGGAGTACCGACACGTAGACTTTGGAGTTGGCGCGGGTTTTGAACGCCACGGTGCCGGGAATAAGGGCGTAAATGGTATGGTCGATGCCCATACCGACGCCGGTGCCCGGGTGCCACTTGGTGCCGCGTTGACGGATGATGATGTTGCCGCCGATCACAGCTTCGCCGCCGAACTTCTTGACGCCAAGACGTCGGCCAGCCGTATCGCGACCATTGCGGGAGGAACCGCCTGCCTTCTTATGTGCCATCGGTTACTCTCCTTATTCCTTGTCAGCCTTGGGAGCTGCCTTCTTGGCAGCCGGCTTCTTCTCAGCAGCGGGCTTTTCGGCCTTGGGCGCAGCTTCCTTCTTGGGAGCGGCGGCCTTCTTGGCCGGAGCCTTGGTCTCGGTCGCCTCGGCAGCCGGAGCCGCCTTCTTGGCCGGGGCCTTCTTGGCGACGGGCTTGGCCGCAGCCTTCGGAGCCTCGGTCACGCTGGCCGAAGCCGCAGCGGCGGCGGCGCGCTTTTCGGCGCGGGCCTTGGCAATCTCGTCGACCTTGGTGGTCGGCTTCTTGCCGCCGGTCAGGATCTCGGTGATGCGCACGGTCGACAGGCGCTGACGATGGCCATTGCGGCGATCGTAGTGCTGGCGGCGCTCCTTCTTCAGGATGATGATGGTGCGCTCTTTCTCGGTGGCGATGAACTGGCCAGCAACGAGCGCGCCTTCCACCAGGGGGGCGCCAACGGTGACCGCATCGCCTTCGCCAACCATCAGGACCTGGTCGAAGGTGACCACGTCGCCCGGCTGAGCGTCGATCTTCTCGATCTTCACCACATCATTGGCGGCAACCTTGTACTGCTTGCCGCCGGTCTTGATCACTGCAAACGTCATTGTCGTCCCGGGGAGCTCCCGGACCTCTTCGTTATCGCGCCCTGTGGCGCCGCAGGCGATGCCTGATCCTGCGGGCTTCGAGATAGGCTGCCGAACACAAGGTTCGGCGGCGGCCTCGGACGGCGGTTGAACAAACCAAAAATGCGCGCAGCAGACGCCGCACGCAATTCGAGCGGCCTTATCGTGGGAAACGCCACGGGAGTCAAGGCCGGACGTCCCCGGCGCCTGCAGCTAGTTCGGCCGCACCGCAATCAGCTTCGAACGGATCTCGGCGGCGCTGGCCGCCTCGGTGCCGAGAACCCGCGGTTTATGCTCGGCCTGCCAATGAGCAAGCGACCAGTCGGGCCCGCTATTGGGGACGGCGATCGCCGGCAGATAGGCGTCGGCTTCGAACAGATCCTCCTCGACCAGCGCGGCCAGCGGGGCGCGCCGGTATTCCTCGCCCTCGAAGGCATCGAGCAGATGGCGCTCGAACGGGCTCAAGTCGAGCAGCAGCAGCCCCTCGGCCGCCGTGCCGGGGGCGCGGATCAGCGCCGGATAGATGCGACCAGGATAGGGCACGGCGCGAAACCCCGGCGCGCGGGCGGCATGCTGGCCGCCGGCGCGCAGCGGACGGCCGAGCACCGCGGCCAGCAGATCGGGGTCGCGCAGGGTGCCGTAAACAAAGAGCGGAAGAGTCATGCTCGGAGTGGCCAAAGAGTGTTGCAGCCTCGATCATGCTATGCCATAAGCCCGCCCGTCTCGACCAGCCGCGGCAACGCGTGTTCGACCTCGCGGAGAGGTGGCAGAGTGGTCGATTGCACCGCACTCGAAATGCGGCATGGGGGCAACTCCATCGGGGGTTCAAATCCCTCCCTCTCCGCCA
>JAESFN010001323.1_pt1 | contig 11435 bp, 7 predicted proteins | sample 9269411 | NCBI WGS metagenome assembly JAESFN01 (sample SAMN14505399, study PRJNA617100) | algae metagenome | isolation source: Iphinoe sp. HA4291-MV1 and co-occurring heterotrophs from trail next to... | place: USA: Maunawili Falls, Hawaii | collected 2009-07-25
CCTTTCACGCCCCTTCTGCAGCCAGGAAGTTCGATGGCCCTCGATCCGTACCAACCGTGTCCCTGCGGAAGCGGCAAGAAGATCAAGTTCTGCTGTGCCGACGTGGCAGGCGAGCTCGAGAAGCTCCAGAAGATGCTAGCTTCCGAGCAATATGCTGCCTGCGTCGATCGCGTCGATCAGTTGCTGGCCAAGCACCCTGATCGGCCGGCGCTCTATTCGTATAAGATCGCGGCGCTGGCCTCGCTGGGCCAACGCGACGCGATGGCCCGCACTGTGGCCGAGTTCGCCGAAAAGTATCCCGGCAACCCGTTGGCTCTCGCCGAGCAGGCGATGATGGCCGGCGAACAGGGAGACGAAGTGGCCGCCATCGGTCTGCTGCAAGACGCCGTGGAGTCAGGCGTCGATCCGCTCCCCTCGGCGCTGTTGGCGGCGTTTGGCGGCGTGGGCAACTTCCTGGCGGTTGAAGGCTTCTTGCCGGCCGCCGTGCATCACTTGGCGACCGAGCTGTCGCTGGCCGAGAGTCCGGACTCGGCGATGGGCAGCCAGCGCTTGTCGCAGGTGCTGTCGGCCGCGCAGGTCTCGCCGCTCTTGCGGCAGATCTTTGCCTTGCGAGGCCTCGAGCAGGACAGCAAGGCGACGCCTGAGCATCGCGCGGCGCTCGAGCCGGCGAAGAAGCTGCAGTGGCGCAAGGCCAAGACCGCGCTGACGGCGCTCGCTGAAAAGACGCCGCACGATCCGCTTGTGTGGCGCGACTTGGCGGTGCTGCGTGGTTGGCTGGCTGAGGAGGAATCCGCCGCCGAGGCTTGGCGGCATTTGGCCTCGCTGCCGATTTCGCAAGATCAGGCGATTGAAGCCGAGGCCATGGCCCAGCTCCTGGCGGGCGACTTCATGGCCGAGTCGGTCGAGCTCGTGAAGACCGCGTACTCGCTGACTTCGCTCGACGAGGTGGAGGCGCGCATCGCCACCGATGCCCGTCTGCAGAGCACGCCGTTCGATGCCTCGGCTTGGAACCCAGAGATGGGGCCGCCGCCGCGGAAGTTCTTGATGGTGCTCGACCGGCCCAAGGTCGAGTCCGCCGGGCAGCTCGACCTCGACGCCCTGCCGCAAACGTTGGGCGAGGCGCTCCTCTTTCCCAAGCAGACCGATCGTGATGCCCGGCTCGAACTGATGGGCCGCCGCGACAAGACGCCCGCCGCGCTCGAAGTGCTCCGCGCTTCGCTCGGCGATCTGCTCGGCGCGCAGCAGGGTGAAGAAGAACTCATCGGCAGCACCGGCGTGTTCGACGATCTGGTCCAGCAACGCCCCGCCTATCCGCCGGATACTACGATCGACCAGCACGACGAGCAGAACGTGAATTGGCTTAAACGGGCGCTGTTCGACCGGCTGCCAAAGATCCCGCTCAAGCTGCTCGGCGGCCGCTCGCTCGAAGAGGCTGCGTCTGACGAATCGGTGCGCGTCAAACTGCTCGCACTCCTCTCGCACGTGCGGGCAGCGCTCTCGAATCTGGCCGGTCAGTTCGACTTCGATCAACTCTTCGCCAAGCTGGGACTGCCGCAGCCGGCCAAGGTGACCGTCAACGAGCAGCAGTTCGACGAGTTGCCACTGGCCAAGTACTTGGATCTCGATCTGGCGGCGCTCGACGACGAAACGCTCACTCGCGTCTTCTCGCGGAGCGTGATCTCCGGCATGCCGGAGGTGGCGATCAAGGCGGCGCGGCTGCTGGCGGCCAAGGAAGCGAGCGACGTACAGCCCGAGGCCTACGGCTATCTGGCCCAGACGGAGATCAGCTCCAAGGCGGCGCTCGAGGATCTGGCCAAGGCCCAACAGGCGGCCGACCGCGTGGGGCGGTCGTCGGCCCCGTGGGACATCATGGAACTGGGGCTGCGAGCGCGCCGCGGTGACTCCGACCGCTTCCTCGAGTTGCTCAAGCACATTCAAACGGTGCATGGCCGCGAGCCAGGCGTGATGCGGCAGCTCAGCGGGCTGCTGATGCAGATGGGCATTCTCCGCCCCGATGGTTCGGCCGCCATGCCCATGGCGCCGGAGCCGGAGCCGGCCGGATTGATCGTGCCAGGCGGCGGCGGTGAGTCGGGCGGGGGCAAGCTTTGGACCCCCGGCGGCGATGAGCCGCGCGGAGAGAAGAAGTCGAGCCTTTGGGTGCCGGGCAGCTAGAGTCGCCTGACACAACGAATGCTCGCGATTCGGCGCGGTAGCAGTGGATTTCCCCCCCGTCATTGACGGGGGGCTAATGCTATGGAGAACCGCGTCGTTAGCCCCCGGCGAGTCGCCGGGGGAGCAGGATCGTTGCGGCGGAAGCTTCCGCAGAAAGCGGAGCGAGCCTAAGCATTCCTGAACCGTGTGCCTGAGGGCGGGTGAATTGATCGCCCAACGACTGCGTCCTCCTCGAGCGCGCCGATGAGTGAATTCGATCGCCAGGTGATGTTGCGAGCGCTCGAGCTGGCTGCCCGCGGGCGCGGCTGGGTGGAGCCGAACCCGCTGGTGGGCTGCGTGATCGTGCGGGAGGGGCGGATCGTGGGTCGCGGCTGGCACCGCAAGTTTGGCGGTCCGCACGCCGAGGTCGACGCGCTGGCTGTCGCCGGCAGTCAGGCTCGCGGCGCAGACATGTATGTCACGCTCGAGCCGTGTTGCCACCATGGCAAAACGCCCCCCTGCACCCAGGCGATCCTGCAGGCCGGGGTGTCGCGCGTGGTGGCGGCCATGGCCGATCCGTTTCCGCAAGTCGCAGGCGGCGGACTCGCGGAACTTGCTGCCGCGGGCGTCCGCGTTGAAGTAGGCTGCTGCGAAGCCGAGGCCCGGCGGCTCAATGCTCCGTACCTTACGCTCGTGGGCCAAGGCCGCCCCTGGGTGATCGCCAAGTGGGCCATGACGCTCGACGGCCGCATTGCCAGCCGCACCGGCGACAGCCGCTGGATCTCGAGCGAGGCCTCGCGAGCGATCGTGCACCAATTGCGCGGACGCGTCGACGCGATTCTCGTCGGCCGCGGCACCGCCGAGGCCGACGATCCCCTGCTCACCGCGCGGCCGCCTGGGCCGCGCACGGCGCTACGCATCGTGGCCGATCGTCGCGCGCAGCTCGCCTCCACGAGCCAACTCGTGCGCACGGTGGGCGAATCGCCGGTGCTCGTCGCTGCTGGGCCGGAGGCGTCGGCTGAAAACGTTTCACGCCTGCGCTCGGCCGGCTGCGAGGTGTTTGTCTGTGACGGAGCGAACGACGGCGAGCGCTTGCAGGCCTTGCTTGCCGAACTTGGCCGGCGACGGCTCACGAACTTGCTTGTCGAAGGCGGCGCCGGCCTGCTCGGCGCCCTGTTCGATGCCCGACTGATCGACGAAGTGCAGGCCTTCGTCGCGCCCAAGCTGGTGGGAGGGGCCGCAGCGCCGGGCCCGGTTGGCGGGCTAGGAGCCGACAAGATGGCCGCCGCGCTCGAACTCGATGACCTGCAGGTCGACCGCGTGGGCTCGGACCTATGGGTACAGGGCGTAGTGCCCCGGCCGGCTCCCCCGGGGGCTTAGTTTCGCGCCCGGCCGGCTTGCTTTATGCTAGGGGCAGCGACAGGCCGGTTCAGCGCGGCCTGTTTTCCGCCTTTGAATCTGCTCGTGTCAGGAAACTCACGATGCCCCGCCTTGCGTTTCGCTTTGGTCTCGTCGCGTTCTCGGTTGCGTGTGTGCTCGCGGTCTCCGCGAGTCCCACACACGCTCAATGGGCAAGCTGGCGCGGCCCGAACGCCAACGGCAGCATCGCCGACGCCGGCTATCCCACCAAGTGGACGGCCGACAACGTCGCCTGGAAGGTCAAGCTGCCTGGCAAGGCTAGCTCGACGCCGATCGTGCTCAATGGGCGGATCTATCTGACGACGCCGGTCGACGGCCAAGACGCCGTGATGGCGCTCGACCTCGACGGCAAGCAACTCTGGCTCTCGCCGCTGGGCACGGCAAGCGAGGCTAAGCATCGGCTGGCGTCGAGCTGCAACGCTTCGCCGGCCACCGACGGCCAAGGCATCTTCGTCTACTTCCGCAGCGGCCGGCTCGCCGCGCTCGATCTCGACGGCAAGGTCCGCTGGATCAACGACCTGGCCGCCAAGTACGGGCCCGAGGAGTTGTTCTGGGATCAAGGGAGTTCGCCCGTCGTCACGGATGAGCACGTGATCCTTTCCCGTCTGCACGGCGGCGAATCGTGGATCGCTGGCTTCGACAAGCAAACCGGCGAGATGCTTTGGAGGCAGTTACGGAACTTCAAAGTTCCGTCGGAAAACGACAACGGCTACACCACCCCGCTGTTCTTCAAGCACAAGGGCCAAGACGCCTTTCTCGTGTGGTGCTCAGACCACATTACGGCCCATTCCGCGGCCGATGGCTCGCTGCTCTGGACCGGCGGCGGCTTCAACCCGACGGGCTCAGGCTACTGGCCGGCGATCTCCTCGCCGGTGATCTACAAAGACCTGGCGATCATTCCCGTCGGCCGCGACGATCGCGACGGCCAGGGGGCGATCCATGCCGTGCGGATCGACGGCGAAGGAGACCGCACCGACGAGCACCGCGTGTGGCAGCGCGACGACCTGGGCGTGTTCGTCACCTCGCTCGCCGAATATAACGGCCGCGTCTACTTGCTGCGGCCGCGGGGCAACGTGGTGTGCATCGATCCGGCGACGGGCGAAACGCTCTGGAGCGAGCAGTTGCCCAAGGGGCGGGCGAGTTACTACTCGTCGCCCGTGATCGCCGGCGGCCTGCTCTATGCTGCCCGCGAGGACGGCATGGTGTTCGTGGCCAACATCGACGACGGCTTCAAGCTCGTAAGCGAGAACCCGCTCGGCGAGCAGATCGTGTCGTCGCCAGCCCTGGCCGACGGCCGGCTGCTGATCCGTGGCGAAGAGCACCTGTTTTGCATCGACGCGAAGCAGCGGTAAACCGCGAACTCGTTGCGCTTTTTACCATGCGAGTTCTCGCCATCAATGCGCCACGAGCGCATGTTCTTCTACGACCTCGTCCTCTTCTTCATGCCCATGTGGCTTGAGCTTGGTGCCGCTGAGGCGGCGCAGGATGACGTAGAAGGCCGGCGTCAGGAACAATCCGAAGGCCGTGACGCCGAGCATGCCGAAGAACACGGCCGTGCCGAGCACCTGGCGCAGTTCCGAGCCGGGGCCTTCGGCCACCGCGAGTGGCAGCACGCCGAGGATGAACGCGAACGATGTCATGAGAATTGGCCGTAGCCGCAGTCGGCACGATTCGACGGCCGCCTCGATCGTGCTCATGCCTTCTTCCTCGAGCTGCTTAGCGAACTCCACGATCAGCACGGCGTTCTTGGCCGCCAGACCAATCAGCACCACGAAGCCGATCTGCGTGATCAGGTTGTTGTCCATCCCGCGGCCCGCGATGCCTGCCAAGGCAAAAGGCAAGCAGACCGGCGCGATCAAAATAATCGCGAGCGGCAGCGCCCAGCTTTCGTACTCGGCCGAGTGGACCAAGAACACGAACAGCACGCACAGCGGGAAGATATAAAGCGCGGTGTTGCCTGCCAGCCGCTGCTGATAGGCCAGATCAGTCCATTCGATGGCCATGCCGGCCGGCAGTTTTTCGCTCGCGAGCCGCTCGATGGCCGCAATGGCGTCGCCCGAGCTGTAGCCTAGCGAGGCGTCTCCCTGCACTTCGGCCGCGGGGTACATGTTGTAGCGCACCACGCGATCGGCCCCGCTCCGCCAATCGACATTCACCACCGAGCCCAGCGGCACCATCGCCCCGGCGGCGTTCCGAGTCTTCAGCCGGCGAATGTCCTCAGCCTCGGCCCGATAGCTCCCTTCGGCCTGCGCACGCACCTGAAAGGTGCGGCCGAAGAGATTGAAGTCGTTCACGTAAGACGACCCGAGGTTGACCTGCAGCGCCTCGAAGATGTTGGCCAAGGGCACATTGAGCATGTTGGCCTTCACGCGATCAACATCGGCATAGAGCTGCGGCGTCGACGCGCGGAACGTGGAGAACACGTTGCGCAGCGCGGGGTCTTGCTGCGTGGCGGCCACGAGCTCGTCGGTCGCCGCTTGCAGCGCGAGGGGGCCGTGCCCGGCCCGGTCCTGCACAATGAACTTGAACCCGCCCGAGGTGCCTAGGCCCTGCACGGGCGGCGGCGGGATGACGAAGATCTCGGCGTCGTGAATCGTCGATAGCTTGGCCTGCACGTTGGCCATCAGTTCGGCGGTGGTCGGGCCGTGCTCGCGCCGCTCTTCATAGGGCTTGGGCGTGAAGAAGATCGCCCCGGCGTTCGGGCTGTTCGACCGCGTCGCGCCCGAAAAACCGACGAACGACACGGCGTTGAGCGCCCCGTCGGTCTCGAGGATCAGGTCCACTGCCCGCTTCACCACGGCCTCGGTCCGCTCGAGCGACGCGCCGTCAGGCAACTGCACCACCGTGATCAAGTAGCCGCGGTCCTGCGCGGGGATGAACCCTCCTGGCACCTTCTGAAATCCGTACACAGTGAGCGCGATCAGCGCCAGGTAGATCAAGCCGGCCACGGCAGTCCGCCGCAGCAGCAGGGCGACCGAACGGCTGTAGGCGCTCGTCCCCCAGTCGAACATTCGATTGAACAGGCGGAAGAACCAGCCAAAGGCAAAGTCCCACGCGCGGCCGAACCAGTCCTTCTTTGCCCCATGAGGCTGCAGCAGGATTGCGCACAACGCGGGGCTAAGCGTCAGCGAGTTGAGCGCGGAAAGCAAGGTCGCCACGGCGATCGTGAGCGCGAACTGCTTGTAGAACTCGCCTGAAATGCCGGAGATGAAGGCCGTGGGGACGAACACGGCCGACAGCCCCACCGCGATGGCGATCACCGCGCCCGTCACTTCGTCCATTGCCTTGTGAGCGGCCTTGCGCGGCGAGAGCCCCTTCGCGATATGCCGCTCGACGTTCTCCACCACCACGATTGCATCGTCGACCACGATGCCGATCGCCAGCACCAGTCCGAAGAGCGACAGCATGTTGAGCGAAAAGCCGAAGGCCGACATCGCGGCGAACGTGCCAATCAACGACACCGGAATCGCCACGAGCGGAATTAGGCTCGCCCGCCAGGTCTGCAGGAAGACGAGCACCACGATCACCACGAGCAGCACCGCTTCGTAGAGCGTGTGGATCACCGAGTCGATCGACTCGCGCACGAACACGGTGGGGTTGTAGACGATGCGATACTCGAGTCCTTCGGGGAAGCTGTGCGACAGCCGCTCGATCGTTTGCTCGACGCCTTCGGCGGTGGCCAGGGCGTTCGAGCCAGGGCGCTGGGCGATGGCCAGCGCCACCGCCGGTTGATTGTTGAGGTAGCTGTTCACCGCGTAGTCACGCGCGCCCAGCTCAATGCGAGCAACATCGCGCACGCGGGTAATTCGGCCGTCTTCGCCCGTCTTGATGATGATGTCGCCGAACTGCTCGGGCTCGAGCAGCCGGCCGAGCGTATTCACAGAGAGTTGGTGTTCGGCGCCCGAGGGCGTGGGGGGCTGGCCGATCACGCCCGAAGCGACCTGCAAGTTTTGCTCGCGGAGCGAACGGACCACATCACCGGGCGTGAGCGACAGGTGCGAGAGCCGCTCGGGGTCGATCCAAGCCCTCATGCTGTATTCACGCAGGCCGAAGGGGGTCACATCGCCCACGCCTTCGACACGTGCCAGGGCGTCGCGCACCTGAATAAGAGCATAGTTGCCGATGTAGAGCTGATTGAACCGTCCATCCGGCGAAAGCAAGTGAATGACCATCAGCAAGTCGGGCGACGACTTGAGCGTGGTGATGCCCATGCGGCGCACATCTTCTGGCAGCCGCGGCTCGGCGATCGCCACGCGGTTCTGCACGAGCACCTGCGCCTTGTCGAGGTCGGTGCCGAGCTTGAACGTGATGGTCAGCGTCATCTGGCCGTCGGTCGTGCATTGCGACGACATGTAGAGCATGTCCTCGACGCCATTGACCTCTTGCTCGATCGGCGTGGCCACCGTCTCGGCGATCACCTCAGGCGAAGCGCCTGGATACGATGCCCGCACCACGATCGTGGGGGGCACGACCTCGGGGTACTGGGCCGTCGGCAGGGCGAGATAGGAGATCGCGCCCAGGATGACGATGACGATCGACACCACGGCGGCAAAGATCGGCCGGTCGATGAAGAAATGGGCGAAACGCATGGGGACACTCTTTCAACCCAGGAAGAGGGTTCTCTCGAGATCAACTGGGGGCTCGCCTGTCGGCTCGACCCCAGGCACCCCGAGGACTCGATTCGAGGCAGACGGCGGCTAGTTTGCTCGTGCGCTACGGTTCACGACCGGCACGATCGCCGCGGCGGTCGGCGCGGGCGACTCCTTTCGTAGCGAAATCCACTTCTCTCGCGGCACAGGCTCGTATTCATCCGGCAGGCCTTCGGTGTCCTTGGCGGCGATCGACTCGCTGATGGTCGACACTTCGAGTCCCGGGCGAACCCGCTGCAGTCCTCGCAACACGATGCGTTCCGAGCCGTCGAGCCCCGTACGGACCACGCGCAGTCCATGCGACGGCGGGCCGATTTCGACCGGTTGCCGGCGCACCACGTTGTCTTTGCCGACGACGTAAACGAACTTCTCGGACTGGTCGTTGCCGATCGCCGCGTCGGGCAGTAGCACCGCGTCGTAGCGGCCACTGCCAGGCAAACGCAAGCGGGCGAACTGTCCCGGCGTCAGCGACAGGTCGGGGTTGGCGAAGATCGCCCGGCCGCGGATCGTGCCGGTGCTGCGATCGAGCCGGTTGTCCACAAAGTCCATGTGTCCCTGGTGCGGGTAGCCTTCGGTCTCGTCTGCCAGTGCGATGTAGACCGGGTTCTTGGCGTCGCGCGAGCTTTGGCGTTTGCCCTCTTTGGCGAGGCGGTTGTACTTGAGCAGCGCCAGTTCATCGGCGTCGAAGTAGCAATGGATCGGGTCCAGCGACACGATCGTCGTCAGCAACGTCGATTGCAGCGTGCCACCGCTGATCAGGTTGCCTTCGGTGACGTCGCGCCGGCTGACGCGCCCCGCCACCGGCGCGGTCACGCGCGTGTAGTCGAGATTGAGCTCGGCCAGCGCCACCGCCGCTTCCGCAGTCGCCACCGCGGCATGCGCCGTGGCGGTGGCTGCCTGGGCCGACGAGATCTGGGCATTCGCGCCGGCGACTTGGGCTTCGGCCTGGCGACGCTCGGACTGCAACAGATCGAACTCGTCCTTCGTCACCGCATTGGTCGACACGAGGCCTTGCGCTCGCGCCAGTCGGTTGCTGGCGTACTGCAGGTTCGCTTCGGCCTTGCTCTTTTCCGCCGCTGCCACCGCCGACATCGCGGTCGATTGCTCAACGCGGGCCTTAGCCTGCTGCATATCCGCGCGGGCCTTGGTCAGCTCGGCCTCGAAAGGGCGCGGATCGATCACGCAGAGCAGATCGCCCTGCTTAACGAGTTGCCCTTCGCTGTAGTGAATCGACTGCAGGTAGCCGCTGACGCGTGCCCTCACTTCGACGAACTCGACCGGATCGAGCCGGCCGACGTATTCGTCCCACTCGACGATGGCGCGTTTGACCGGCGTGGTGACGACCACCTCGACCTTGGGCGCCGGCGGCGCGGTCGCCGCTTGGTTGCAGCCGCTCACGAGCAGCAGAACGCCGCTCAGGGCGGCCAACATCATTCCCGCGCGTGACGCCGCGATCGGCATGCGAGCTTGTCTCCAGAAACTGAGTGCCCAAAAACCAAGTGGCCAGAAGCGAAGCGGCGCGGTCAGCTTGCCTGGAATTGGGCGGGAAGCGGCTCGGCCTTCGCCTGTTAGACGCCGGGCCAAGGGCAAGGTTCGGGCAAGCAACGAGCGCTGCCGGAGAAAGCCGGGCATGAGCGAGCGCCTCTTCGTATCAGCCAGATGTTCCGCAATCCGCCGCAGGCACTTTGCTCACGCGGCGAAGCTGGTAGGATACTAGGAGGGCAGTTTACAAGAGACAAGTACTCACCTTTTGGTAAGTGACTCGGCGCGCGGCTTCGCGACAGGAAGATCGGTGATGATCAGGCGAAAGGTAAAAGCAGAACACAAGTGCGGCCTCGACGCTGCGCTCGAGGTGGTGGGCGGCCGCTGGAAGGTGTTGATCCTCTGGCACCTGACCGCCGACCCGAAGCGTTTCGGCGAGCTCAAACGGCTGCTGCCGGACATCAGCGAAAAAATGCTGATCCAACAACTGCGGGCACTCGAGGCCGATGAAGTCGTCCGCCGCACGGCCTACCCAGAAATTCCGCCGCGCGTGGAATACGCGCTAACGAAGTTCGGCGTCTCGCTCAAAGAAGCGCTCAGCCCACTCTGCCAGTGGGGGAGCAAACACATGGAGCGGATCGAGAAACGACGCGCGGCGGAGGAAGCGGAAGGTTCCAGTGAGCGATCACGGGGCCGCAAGTAGAGCCCGAAAGAAAGCCAGCCGGAACTCCTCGTCTCCCTTGTCGAGATTTTGGGCGATCAGCTTCAGCACTTTGTCGAACGATAGCGACCACTCGCCGTGGCCGCGCGCGATCGCCTCGGACAAATAGAGTGCCACGAAGACGGCACGAACAAACTCCTCGTGCGAGACGGGGCTTGCCGTGTAGCAGGCCAACATCTCGTTGAACGCAAACGCGACTTCGCCCCAGTTGTCGCAGAGTGAGGCCTCGTACAGCCGCCGAATGTCGGCCTCGCGCAGGTCGCCGATATCGACGCCTGCATCATGCACGACGCCTTGGGCGAAGCGACGGACATCGAATCGCGTGCCCGCTAGTTCGCGCCACAGCGACTCGATGAGTTGGCGTTTCGCAGCACTCAAACGTCGTCTCCCTTAACTCCCACCTCTTCGATCGTGAGGCCGGAGATTATTGCTACCGGCGTTCGCTCTCTCCACCCGCCTGCGCCGTTTCCTTCTTGTCCGCATCCGCCTTCGCCCCCGGCCCGTCCGGCTCGACGAAGATGTAGTCGGTATACCCGATCATCATTTCTTCGAAGGTCTGCTCGCCCCAGCGGACGGCGCTGGTTGGATCGGGGTTGGCCCGGTTGTCGGGCGAGTTGTCGAAGTGGGCCGTGCAGTGCAGCTTCGTGCCCGCCGGCAGCCGCACGGGGTTAACAAAGCGGTAGTTGCTTTGCCAGTTGAAGTCGTAGCGCGGCACCGAGAGCAGCGTTTCGCGGCGGCCATCGGTATAGACGGCCTCGTACAAGAAGTCCTTGCCGCGCACGTGCATGTGCGGCATGAACGAGAGCAGCAGCACGTCCTTCTCGAACGTGTGTTCCGATTCGACGGCATGATGTCCCGCGCCCGGCGGGATTTCGAACTTCGGGTTCACGATCGGCAGCTTCTGCACCCAACTGCGCGGCGGCGTTGGGTCTTTGTACAGCTTGAGGGCGATGCGCGAGCGGTCGCGTTCTTCCTTGCCGGTCGGCGTGTAGTGCATTTGCCAGATCAGCGTT
>JAESFN010001324.1_pt1 | contig 11432 bp, 7 predicted proteins | sample 9269411 | NCBI WGS metagenome assembly JAESFN01 (sample SAMN14505399, study PRJNA617100) | algae metagenome | isolation source: Iphinoe sp. HA4291-MV1 and co-occurring heterotrophs from trail next to... | place: USA: Maunawili Falls, Hawaii | collected 2009-07-25
ATCGTTACCGGCTTGGGCGCGTTCTGGCCGCCGGAGCGCTGCTACGCTCGGCAACTCCCCGGCATTTGATGCCCCGAGCACGTCGTCTGAGTGGTTCATTAGAACGCCGACAGCGGTCATGCCGCTAAGCGGCACGCGCAAAGGCGGCCGGATTGCTCCGAGCCGCCTTTGCTGCGTGTGGTTCGGCTCGACGGTCCTAGGTGACGATCACCGCGTTCGTTTGCTGGCGGTAGACGGTACCGTCGCCGCGCACCGAGTTTTGCCCGGCGGTGGCATTCGCCGGCACGGTGACGGTAACACTCGCTCCGCCGGTGTTCGAGACGGTGACGGCGCCGACCGTGATCCAGGTTCCGTTGACCAGCCAACGGATACGCACGGTTTCGCCCTTGGCGTAGCCAGTCAGGATCACGGTCACCGCTTGCCCTCGTGAGACCGTGGCTGGGCTGACGATGATGCGGGCCACGACATCCACCGCGACACTGTCACTCGCGGCGCCTCCGGCGACAGTGATGCGACTGCCGGTACCCCCTTCGGTTGCCGGAACGATGATGCTGCCCGTGGCAACTCCATTCCCGTTCGTAAGCACGGTGCCGAGATCAACGGTGCTGCCACCCGGTCGCCGCCAGGTGACGGAGAGGGTGGTATTGGCCGGGAAGCGCACCGCCTCGAACCCGATGCTGCCGCCTACCGTGGTGCGCAGGGTATCGAGATTGACCTCCGGCGGCAGGGGGATGCTCAGCATCACCGCGCCGGTCTGCGCGGCGTGGGTTGGGCTGTCGCCGCGGACTTTGTTCGCTCCCACAGCCGCGGCACTCGGCACGATGACCGTGACCTGTCCGGCGCCATTCGCATCGGTGGTGATCGTGCCGACCGGCTGCCAGGTGCTTCCCACCAACCAGCGCACGCGCACCTGCTCAACCGGGCCAAACCCGGACACCGCGACGCTCACCGATTGACCACGCACGACATCGGCCGGCGTGACCCGCAATCGTGGCACAGGGGTTGCGGTGGCTGTTGGAGTCGCCGTTGCCGTTTGGGTCGGCGTCGGCGTCGCAGTTTGGGTCGCCGTTACTGTCTGGGTCGGCGTGCTGGTAGCGGTTTCTGTCGGGCTGGCTGTTGCGGTTGCCGTCTGGGTTGGCGTATTCGTCGCCATTTGCGTTGGCGTTGCGGTAGCTGTTGCGGTTTGGGTTACTGTCGCCGTGCTCGTAGCGGTTGCCGTTGGCGTCGCAGTTGCCGTCACGCTAGGCGTCGCGGTCGACGTGACCGTTTGCGTCGGGCTCGCGGTTGCCGTTGGCGTGTTCGTGACGGTCACGGTTGCGGTCGGGGTGCTCGTTACGGTGACCGTTTGGGTTGGGGTCGAGGTACTCGTCACCGTCTCAGTCGGCGTGTTCGTCGCCGTTTGGGTCGCGGTATTCGTAGCAGTTGCCGTCGCCGTGGCGGTCTGCGTTGGGGTCACCGGCCAAGCGATCACCGGAACGTTCAGGCTGGCACTACTCTCACCAGTTGGCAGCGTGCCGGTCACTGCCCCGGGACTGATGCTGATCGGGAACACGGCTCCACTGAAGTCGGACGGTACGGTGTACACCAGCGAGTAGGTGCACGACGCTGCCCCTCCGCCGCTGTAGCCGAACTGCAGGGGGAACGTTCCCGCCTGGCAGCTGATCCCACCCGGTCCGCTTCCCGCCGCGGACGGTGCCCGCGTCGGTCGCGGTTCCAGCACTAGCGGGAAGCTTACCGGGGTAAACGCCCGGTCGATTGCGATGGTGTAGGTCACCGTGAACTGCTCACCCGGATGCACGCTGCCCGGCTGCGGGGTACCGAAGCCAATCACCAGCCGCCCCGGTCGCTCCTTCACCACCACAGAAACGTCCGCCGTCCGATCAACCGCCACCCCAGCAACTCCGGCCGGTGAGGCGTGATACGCCAGCGTCATTGGGTACGGACCCGCCGGGGTACTGTCCGGCACCCGGAAGGTCCAGGTGTAGGTGCAGGTTCCGGACGAGGGGGCGAAGGTGCCACCATCGGCATCGGTGGCGCAATCCGCCCCACCGGTCGCCTGCGCGGTGGGCGATCCCGATTGCAGGACGAAGGGCGCCACGGCCGAGAAACGGACCGATCCGGAATAGCCGTCATCGGTCCCGAACCGGCCGGGCAAGTCCACCGCCAGAGTCACCGTGAAGGTGCCGTCCTGTTCGACCGGGTTCGGATTCACCACCGGATCGCGGAAGACCGGCGGCGGCAACGCTACAGTGACCTGCACAGTCTTGGTTAGCTCCTGGACATCGCCGGTGGTTGGCGACACCAGCCGGTAGCTGTCGTCGAAGCTGAGGGTGTAGTCGCCTGGCGCTGTTCCTTCCGGCACCACCACCTCCCAGGAGACGGTGCAGCTTCCCGCGGCGGTCGGAACCGTCACGCGAGCTTCATCCGCATACCCCACACAGGCGAGACCGGCGTCGCTGGTCACCACATTCGGGATTTGCGGGGGGAACCAGTTGCCGTTCGCGGCCTGTCGCCCGGGCGCGATCACGGCTTCCCAACCTGGGTTCAGACTCACCGTGGTTTGGATGTGGAAGGTCTGTCCAGGCAGAACCGGCTGCGTCTCCACCACGACCGGATCCGCGAAGGTCGGTGGTGGACTCGCCACCGTCACCGTGACGGTTTTCGGCAGCGACGTGACCGACCCGATGGGGTGCAGGAAATAGTATTGGTAGAGGAAATCAAGGTTGTAATCTCCGGCGGTTGCGTTCGCAGGCACCCGCAGCGACCAGGCGAGCGTACAACTGCCCGTGCCACTGGTGACGCCCATGTTGGCAAGGCGCGGGAAATTTCGACAATCGATCTCCCCCGTCGTGCTGTCAATCGCGGGAGTCCTGTCGGTGAGCCAATTGTCGACGGTCGTGTCGGGCCTCACGCTGATCCCCGCGCGCCAGTTCGAATTGAGGGTGACGGTGAACTTGATAACGAACGTCTGTCCCGGGATGAATGGCTGATTCCCCACAATCACCGGCTCGCTAAAGACCGGTGGCTGATCGACGGTGATCGTCACCGATCTGGAGAACGATTCGATGTCACCTCCGCCGTGATTGAAGGCATAGCGGAAGACGATGTCGTGATCGCCGATCCTCGCATCACTCGGGACATCGAAGGTCCAGGTGAAGGTACAGGGTGTGGTTGAAAGCGCCGCCCCGAGCGACGTCGACGCGGTGCACGCCGACGGATTGGTCGAACTGATCGCCGGAACGAGACTACGGATCGGAATCGTGGTGCTCGTAAATCCGATAGTCGCCAGGATATCCGTCGGACCGCGTTGGATCGTGACCGCGACGGTGAAGGTGCCACCACGTTCGACAAGCCTACCGGGGGAAACCACCGGATCGTTGACCCCGGTCGGCGCGGGCACGGATACCGTCAGACTCCGCGTCTCGGTCGTGCCGCCGATAACGTACGAGAACGAGAGACCATAATCGCCGCCGGCGGCGCTATCGAGCACCCGGTACTCCCAGGTAAACCGGCAGCCACCGGTGGCTGAGGTGATCGTTCCGCGTCCGGCCGCAACCGCGCAGGTCGCGCCGTTGTGCGCTTCGCTGGTCGGCGTTGCCGAAACAAATTCGAGTCCGGCCGGGATGGGACCGGTTTCCACATAGGAACCGGCGGCAGGTTCGTTCAGTGTGATCCCGGTGGTGACGAAAAAGGTGTCACCAGGGCGCGGGGTCGTGGGTGGGTTTAGGCGCGGAGCGAGAATCTGATACGGGGGCGGCGGCACCGTGATTGTGACGGTTCGCGTCTCATCAATCGTCCCACCCACTTTGTAGGCGATGGAGAGATCCTGCGGCCCGATGGGCGCGTCGGCATCGACGATGAAGGTCCAGGTGAACCGGCAGGTGCCGGTGTCCGAGGTCATGGAACCCGCCGCTGATGCGGTGGAACAGGTTGCTCCGTCTGAGGCGGTGGCGACGGGTCTGAGGTCGCCGGTGGCCCAGCCATCCGGCCCCTCGATGAGCGACAGCCGCGGGTCCCCGATCTGCGCCTCGTTGATAGTAAGCCCGGCGGTGAGGGTGAACGTTTGCCCACGCTGGAGGGTGGTTGATGGCGACGCGACCGGCGCGATGACGATGATCGGCGGCGGCGCGACGGTGATGGTGACCTCGCGCGTGGCGCCGCTTCCACCGATGTCATAGGTGAATCGAAGGTCGTACTCACCCGGCACCATGTTGGCGTCGACGCTGTAGCTCCAGGTGAACTTACAGTACCCGGCCCCATTCACATCTGACATTGTTCCCGTCGGCGCCAGCGCCTCACAGGCGACATCCCCATCGGACTCGAGATCAGCTGCCTGGCCCGAGAAGATGATTCCGCTGGGAGCCGGGCTCCGGGTGACCTCGGCGGTCGCCGTGCTGCTGCCGCTGACGGTGAAGCCGGTCGTGACGGTGAAGGTCTCCCCGAGATGGATCGTCGTCGAAGGGGCGACCACCGGCTCGACGATCACCGGCGTTATCACCGGCGGCTCGACTGTAACCGTGACTGTCCGGGAATACGCGACGCCGGGACCGGTCGTGACGTAGCCGAATTCCAGTTCGTAGTCGCCGGGAGGGGTCGATGGGGTGGTCTCAAATGTCCAGATACCGCGACAGGTGCCGGTGTCGGTCGTCAAGTTGAACGACACGAGTATCCCGGCGCGTCTGCAGACGGTGGCATCGTCGGCCACGATGACTGGCGATGCCGATGTAAGACCCAGAACTGACTCGTAGGAGGAGAGCACTGTGTATGGCCGGGTCGCGCCACCCTGCGGTGTGCCGGTGCTGAGTCCGGTGGTGACGGAGAAGGTTTCACCGGCGCGGACCGTCGTGCCGGGTGAGACGACCGGCTCAACGACGACCGGCGCCGAGGGCGTCACGGTCATCGTCACGTAGCGATCGAATTCTTCCAGGCTCGCGGCCGATGCACCGGTGAAGTAGTGAAATCGCATGGTGTAGTCGCCGGGAGTGGCATCGCCGGGAACGTCGAAGGTCCAGGTAAAGGTGCAGTAACCCGCGACTTCGTCACCATCCTCGCCGTTCACCGCGCCATTTTGGGTGGTTCTGCAACGAGTTGAAGTGGAGTCGGTGACAACAGGTACCGAGTCCACCGGGCGAAACACCGAAGTGGCCCACATTTGCACGGCCGCGCGGTAATCCGTGGTTTCCCGGGTCAGGGTGATCGAAACGGTGAATTGCGACCCGGGCGCAAACGTGGTGCCCGGCAATACGACCGGATCACCAGCGGTCACGGCCGCGATCGAGAACGACGGCTCGTCGGTGGTTGCGCTCTCCTGCGTGCCGGTTTCGGCCTGCTCGGTGGGCTCGACGGTCGGTTCAGCTGTGGCGGTCTCGGTTGGTTGCTCAGTCGCCGTTTCGGTTGGAACCTCGGTGGCGGTTTCGGTCGCTTCGGCGGTCACCGTTTCGGTCGGCTCGGCCACCGGGGTCGACGCGTCCTGGGCTGCGACTCCACCCGGCGCATAGGCTCCGCCGACGAGAACGAGCAGGAGCGCCGCTACGACAAACACGCGCCAGAGACGCGATGGAACCTTCATTTGACGTCCCTCCGAGTTTCCGTCTGGGAACTCTTCAGTTTTTGAATCTGCCGACGTGAGTGTATCGAATCATCGGAGCGCGACCTAGGGGATAACGGTCCTCTTTCGGGGATGTTTTGTGCTTTGTGCCGTTTCCCTGGCTCCCTTAGAACCGACACTACGCCGATCGAGCCGGGCGGACTATACGTAGCGGTACGCGATTGATTACGTGATCGAGGGAGACACAGAAACGCTCGCATGAATATTTTGGAATCAGAACGCAATCGGACCGGCGATCGCGGCGTATTTTGGACGGATGCGACGCTTTTGAGGCAAGACCAAATCCAGCCGGACGACTCTATTCGAGATTTCCTAGTCGCGGCGTGCCTCGTAGGGAACAGCAAAGCCCAGAGTCCTCTTATCTAAGCTGGCTGCGGCGGGAGATCGGCGGGATCGGCGTAAACGACGATCTGGCCCGCTTCGACCACCACCGGGTAGGTTTTCACGCGCGCTTTGGCATCGACTAGGCAGCGACCGGTGGCGATTTCGAATTCCCACATGTGCCATGGGCAGCGAATGATCTCGCCGTCGCGCACCACATCGAGATTGGCGCTCTCCATTGTCGGTGGCGCATCGGCCACCATCAGCGGGCCGATGCGCCCGGTGCAGAGCGGACCGGATTTGTGGGGGCAGAGGTTGCGCAGCGCGTGAAAGCTGCCGTTGATGTTGAACACGCCGATACCAGCACGGCCGCGAAACGGCACTACGATTTTCCGCTCGCCCGGTAGCAATTCTTCCACCGGACCAACGACGACTCGCCGGGTGTTATCCACCATCGAGCTACAAACCGAAGAGTTCGCGCGCGTTATCGGCAAACACGCGCCGATGCAGGCGCTCGGGCATCTTCGGGAAGGTGCTCGCCGGATCGTCCCAGTCCCAGTGCGGCCAGTCGGAGGAATAGACGAGCGTTTCGTCGGCGTGCATCACTTCGAGCATCATCCAGAATTGCTCATTCGTTTCCGGTTCGAGCATCGGCTGCGTGCCGACACGGATATGCCCGCGGAAGTACTCGCTCGGCAGTTTCTTCAACCACGGTGTTTGATCGCGCAGCGATTTCCAATCCGCATCCATGTGCCACATCAAGCCGACTGCCCAGAACTGATCGCACTCGTCGATCAGAACCTTCAGCCCAGGGAATTTCTCGAACACCCCTTCAGCGATGAATGACACCGCGTGCGCCATCGCCATCTGCGGGCGCGCCATCCGGGTTTCGATGTAGTAGGTGGGATAGCCGACCCCGGTCGGCGGTCCCGCCATCCCGGCGCCCTCGTTGCCGGGGTGGATACCGACCACGAGACCGTGGCGCTCGCAGGCTTCCCAGATCGGGTGGTAGAAGCGATTGCCGTAGGGCATGCGGCTGCCGGTCGGGAGCATGACGGCGCGCACACGCGGATCGGGACCGAGACGCTCGATCTCGGCGATCGCGGAACAGGGATCGTTGACATTGATCGAAATGGCGGCGATCAGGCGCTCGTCGCGATCGAGCCACTTCTCGACCGTCCAGTCGTTGAAGGCACGGCACAGGTCGGCGGCGAAATCGGGATCGGGGAGCACCGAGGCGCCGTAGGTGCTGGCGCCGGTGAGCAGTACGCGATCGACGTTCCACACGTTGAGATGTTGATCGCGGAGCTGCTCGTAGGTATTGCCGACGCGGTGGCCGGAGTGCTTGCCGTCGCAATCGGTTTGCGCGAGATCGGTGCGGGCGATATCACCGGAGACATTGAAGTACCCCGATCCCGCCATGCGAAATCCCTGCTCCCGGGCTTGCTGCGCGTACACGCGCGACATATAGGGAATCAGGTCTTCCATCTGCTCGACGGTCTGGTGGACATCACAATCCACTAGCGCGATATCGGTATGCTCTTTGCCGTTCCATCCCGGCGCCAGAATCGGACGGGCTCCAACTGCGATCGCCACCGCGTGCCTCCCATTCCACCGTTGCCATAACTCACCGTCTGGTTGCGGTGGCAATCATACGATCGGGCGAGGAAGGCGTAAACAGGGGCTAACTGGCAGGTTTTTCGATGGCGTAAATTTCGATCTCGACGCCATCCTCATCGAGGGTACCGGCGGGGGTCATGCCGATCTTTTCGAGCACGCGGCGCGAGGCGCTGTTGCGAGGATCGATAGTCGCTTCGATGCGCGTCATGCCGAAATCGTTGAAGCCGGCTTGCACGATCGCCCGCGCCACCTCGGTCGCGTAACCGCGTCCCCAGTGCTCAGGTGGGAAGGCGTAGATCAATTCGACGATGCCCGGACGATCGGGTGGGCGAGCGAATCCGCCGAAGCCGATGAGATGGTCTGATTCTTTCGTCGTGATCGCGAAACAGCCCCAGCCGCGAATCTCATAATTCTCCAGCGAGACCTCGATCCAGCGCCCGGTTTGCTCGCGCGAAAGCGGCTCGCCGTTGTCCATCATCTCAGCGGTTTGCGGGTTTCCCGCGATCGCCGCGAATTCATCGAGATCGTCGCGACGCAATCGGCGGACGATCAACCGGTCGGTGGTGGCAACAATCACGCGCGCATTTCCCCCGCGCAGAGCGCGGCTTTTTCGAGCAGCAATTCGCGCTCGGGTTGATTTTCGGTGAGCGATGCCGCGGCCAAATAGGCTTCGCGAGCGGCGGGAAGCTCCCCCTGCTTGGCGAGCATCTCGGCACGCGCTCCATGGTAATACGGGTACCCCGCGAGCGATGCGAAGTGCGCCAGTTGTTCAAGCAGGTCGAGCCCAGCCTCCGGTCCATAGGCCATGCTGACGGCGACCGCGCGATTGAGCTCGATCACCGGCGAGTGGGTCAGCCCGGCGAGAGCGTCGTAGAGCGCGGCGATCCGCTCCCAATCGGTCTCCTCCGGGCTGCGGGCACGGGCGTGGCAGGCGGCGATCGCGGCCTGCAGCCGGTACGGGCCGAGCAGACCGCCGAGGCGCTCGGCGGTGTCCAGCGCCGCTAGCCCGCGCCGGATCAACACGTGATCCCAGCGACCGCGGTTTTGATCCATCAGCAGCACCGGCTTGCCGGAGTAGGTCATGCGCGCGCCCAGGCGGGATGCCTGTAACTCCAGCAGCGCCAGCAAACCGAAAACCTCGGGTTCCTCCGGCATCAAACCGGTCAGGATGCGCGCGAGTCGCAGAGCGTCTTCACACAATTCCGGGCGCATCCAGCGCTCACCTGAGGTAGCCGAGTAGCCCTCGTTGAAGATCAGGTAGATCACCTGCAGCACCGATGCCAGCCGCTCGGCTCGTTCGTGCTCGGGCGGCACCTCAAACGGAATCTTTGCCTCGGCGAGCGTGCGCTTGGCGCGCACGATGCGCTGCGCCACCGTTGCCTCCGGCGAGAAAAAGGCGCGGGCGATCTCAGGAGTGCTGAGACCGCCGAGCAACTTCAGGGTCAGGGCGACGCGGGCATCGACCGAGAGCACCGGGTGGCAGGAGATGAAGACGAGACGAAGGAGATCGTCGCCAATCTCGTCGCTGACCGTTTCATCCAGCTCTTCACCGGAAAACTCCTGGCGGATTTGCTCATCCACCCCGATGAGCGCCTGCTTCTGTTGGAAGCGCACGCTGCGGCGAATCTGGTCGATCGCACGGTGTTTGGCCGTGGACATCAGCCAGGCGCCGGGTTTCACCGGTACACCCTGGGTCGGCCATTGCTCCAGCGCCGCAACCAGCGCATCCTGCGCCAGCTCCTCGGCCCGGCCGACATCACCGCGCATCAAGCGGGTCAACCCGGCGATCAAGCGCGGGGCCTCGATACGCCAGACGGTTTCGATTGCGCGGTGAATGTCCTGGGCCATAACCGGTTAGTGCTTTCTACGCCTGCTGGCTCTCGAGGGTGGATTTCACGCGGTTGTGGATTTCCTCGACCTCAGGAGTCATTTCGTTGGCGAAATCCTCCATCTCGAAGATGGGGCGAATTTCGAGGGTGGTGCCATCAAACGGCGCGCGCTTCAGCCATTCGACGGCTTCGTCCATCGATTTCACCTGCCACAGCCAGTAGCCGGCGAGCAGTTCCTTGGTCTCGGTGAACGGACCGTCGATCACCGTGCGCTCGGCACCGGTGAAGCGCACACGCACGCCATACTTGGTCGGTTTCAGACCGTCGCCGCCAAGCATGATCCCGGCTTTGACGAGTTCTTCGTTGTAACGACCCATCGCCTCCAGCAGGTCGGTCGATGGCATCACCTCGGCCTCAGTCTCGGCGTCCGCCTTCACCATCACCATCACGCGCATTGCCGTTTCTCCTCTTTCGCGCGAGCGACCGGCCACCGTTGACCCGATCTTTCCCCGCTCTACTATTCCATCGAACAACCCGAGGGTAAATCGACACGGTTCGATCCGTCATCTCGAAATTTCCGAACGAGAACGATCGAACGGCGATCATGCGCACAAAACAACGGCTAAAGCTGCGCGGCGATACGAGCGACAGCGGCATCGTAGGTCGCCGCGCCATCCGGAAACCAGCGGGATGCGCACTGAACGTCCCAGGTAATTCTGAGCAGCTGCTGGAGCTGAATCACCGCCGGCGAAAAACGCCGAAGCGGGCTGATTCCGAGATCGTGCATGAGGCTGGCGGCATCGAGCGCAACCGGTCCCCAGATCGGCCGCTGCCAATCGATGACGCGAATCCCATCGGTGGCGACGAGGAGATTGTCGAGCCTCAAATCTCGATGAACGTACCCGGAGGGCGAGCGGATCACCTCAAGCACCGGCGGCGATTCGACGCAGGCAGCAATGCGTTCGAACGTCACTGCGTCGACGGCCCGGAACATGCCGGTTTGCATGAGCGCGGACAGCTCAGTCAGCATCGGCCCGGCGTAGGCGAGCCACTTCGCTTCGGTCCGGATATCGGCTAATGCGGGGAGATCGCCGGAAATGTTCGCAATTCCGCTCAATACCCGATCAACGGCCTCGATACGGGTTGTTTCGTCGCCCCGCAGCAGGTCGGGGGAATCAGCTTCGATGTCATCGAACAGGAGCGCGGCGGGTCCTTCGGGCATATCCAGGATCTCAGCCGGGATGAGCACGGGGGATCGCGCGGTGGCGTAGAAGGTTGGCTCAACCGTCGGCTCGCTCTGGGTTTTGTAGATGCGGGTGTCACCACTGGCTAGGCGGATGCGTTGCACGCAGGAGAGCGGCCATTCGTGCAGAACAACCCGCGCGATGACCCGATCGCCGACCAGGGCCGAGAGTTCTTCATCGTCGTGCAGCCAGAGTTGGAAGTAGGGATGGCGATGCACACGCGCCCTCGCTCGAATAGCAACCGGGATGGATCGGCTCGCCCATTCAGTGTCGCACGTGGCGGTGGCATTCAAGGGAGTTTCGATAGGCGGGGAGGTCGTGTTTCACCGACCTCCCAACCCAACGGATGCATCGCGCTAGCCGCGCGGAGTTGAGTACGTCAGTTCAATCGCGCCACTGGGATATGCCTTAGTGGCGGCCAGCTCGTACCCCATCTGAAATCCCGCGGCAGGCGCGCCTTCCTTGTTGAGCGAATCGAGCCAGGCCTTGCCCGAAAACGTCACCGGTTTGGTGGGAAAGAGCGGGATCCCGCGCGGAATGATGATCGGCAACACCACCAGCGTGAACGAGGTCATTGCGTTATGATCGAAGAAGGCCCGGATCGTGCTGGCGCCACCAAGCACGTGAACGAAACCCGACGTCACCTCGCGCTCAAGCTCGTTGATGAGTTCTTGCGGACCACCGTTGGACGCGCGAATGCCGTAGCGCTCGACTCCCTCGGGAAGTGGCTGCGATGTCAGGATGTGAACCTGTTTGCCCGTGTAGGGCCAAGCGCCATCCTTCCAGAACGGCCATCCCTGATCGAAGCTC
>JAESFN010001325.1_pt1 | contig 11404 bp, 10 predicted proteins | sample 9269411 | NCBI WGS metagenome assembly JAESFN01 (sample SAMN14505399, study PRJNA617100) | algae metagenome | isolation source: Iphinoe sp. HA4291-MV1 and co-occurring heterotrophs from trail next to... | place: USA: Maunawili Falls, Hawaii | collected 2009-07-25
TCTGATTGACGTAGAGACCGTTGATGTTCACGAAGATCTCCGGTGCTAACTTCTCCCAACGCGTGACCAGGGTACTGCCGATCTCCGTGTATGTTCCCGTGTTTCCGCCCTGGTCGTGGATAAGACGGCCGTCGTCATAGAGCGTCAGGCCGCCTTTCCAGTGTCGATGCACCGCGGAATAGCCTTCGCGTCTGACCATCTTCGTCTGAAATTCTACGGGTCCCGATCGAGTCACCGTCAGGCGAATGATGCATGGCCTTCATGAATACGGGCCACCAGGCAGTTTGACTAAGCCTCTCTAAAAGCGATGGATGCCGGCATGAATCATAGGCCATGCGCATGGTATGGTGCAGATCCGCCAATATCTGGGAGTCCTCGTCGATCATATTTCGGATTCTCCCTTCCCACAGGGAGTATCGCCATAAAACGCGCTCGAACTGCTGATAATATTCTTCAATACTTTGCCAAAGCGAGCTATTGATATAGTTCAATGCCAGTCGATTTGCTTCCATCATGTTCAGGCCATTGGGTAGATTTATGGCAGATAACGATACCGACTTTCCGATTCGATGCCGATACCGAATGTTGGAGACCGGAACGATCACCCGGAGTCGGTGCATCGCACGCAGCGTCCAGAACAAATCTTCAGCCGATCTCGGCTCCTCCGGAAAATAGTAGCAGTCCCTGGCAATGAGGGTTTCCCGGCGGTAGATGGCATTCCAGATGACGTTGGTGTTGTCCCATGAATTGAGGAGACAGCCCTCGCGGACGCGCTGATCGATCAGGCCGCAAAAGCGATCGTCAGTCTCCTTGTAGGCACTGAAGCTGGTATATCCGGATCTCGCGCCATCCGCGCCGCCGGGCCATGATGATGCCGCCGCATTGTAGAGCCGTTCATAGTAGTTCAAATCGACACAATCGTCGCCATCGACGAATCCGACGAATTCGCCGCATGCATGGGCCAGACCGATGTTCCGCGATATCGTGACCTTTTGCGATTTGCTTTCTAGTAGTTTTATCCTTGAATCCTGTAACGAAAATCGCTTCAGGAGGAGGGGGGTATTATCTGTGGATGAATCGTCTACGCATATGATTTCGATATCGGTCAGAGTTTGTTTCACCAATGAACCGAGCACTTGCTCAAGATATTCGGCATAATTGTGAAAAGTGACGATGATCGAAACAAGTGGCATACGAGGATACACCCGAAATTGCCTACTGCACAAATAAGTGGCAGTAGGGAGTATTGCCGCTCCAAAGTAGCTCCCGGATTTTGTGGACCATTTCGGCTCAAAGTGCAAGCGGACGTTGTGAAATCATCTTTCTGGAATCCCCGTTTGGCGACAGCCAGGTGGCGAGCACCTTCGTCCCAAGAGCAGCCCCGGGGCTGGTCGGCTGAGACCGGCCCGCGTGAACTCAGCGTCCTCGGCCTCCGGTGCCGGTCAGCAAGGCTGTCCGCCGTCACGCGAGGCTTGCATTGTTCGCCGGTTGGAATAGGGTCTAGTCTTTAGACCATTAGTGGATCGCGGCATGAGGCAGTTGCGACAGGCGGTCGACGCCCACTCCGAGAGGGCCTTCGCCTTTCTCGAGGCCCTGGTTCGCGTGCCCAGCGTGGTGGGGTTCGAGCAGGCGGCCATGGAGGTCTTCGCGGCGGAGGCGGCCGGTCTCGGTCTCGAGGTCGCGCGGCTCCCGTTCGCCAATGGCCCGCTCCTCGATCCTCGCGCCGGCATTGCGCCTGCCGCCGATCGCGTCTCCGAGGCCCGATACCAGGTCGTGGCGAGGACCCCGGGCGAGGGCCCCCTCCTGGTGCTGCTCAACGGGCACATGGATGTCGTGCCCGCGGAATCGCCCCATCTCTGGGCCACCCCGCCATTCGAGCCGGTCCGTCGCGATGGACGGATGTTCGGCCGCGGCGCCGCGGACATGAAGAGCGGCTTCGCGGTCGGCATGCTGGCGCTTCGCGCGTTGCGGGACGTGGCGCCGGGCCTGTTCGCCCGTCGCCGGCTCGGCTTCGTCGCCGTGGTCGAAGAGGAGTGCACGGGGAACGGCACGCTCCGTTCGATTTCCGAGGCCGGCGTGGTTGCCGAGGAGGTCGTCGTGCTGGAGCCGACCGGCCTCGGGCTGATGCTGGGCGGCGTCGGCGTGCTCTGGGTCGAGATCGAGGTCGCCGCGCCGGCCGGTCACGCCTACGACGCGGACACGCACGAGAGCGCGATCGAGATCGGCATGCGCATCGTCGATCGCCTCCGCCGCTGGGCGGCCGATACGGCCGCGTCCGAGCCGGAGCCGGCCCTGGCGTCGAACCAGACGCCCTACAGCGTCAACCTCGGCAAGGTCGAAGCCGGCGACTGGATCTCGAGCGTGCCGGCAAGGGCCACCTTCGGCGTTCGCATCGGCTTCCCCCGCGGCTGGACGGCGGACAAGGCCGAGGCAGCGGTTCGCGACGTCGTTGCCGGGTTCGCGGCGCGGTCCGGGCTCCGCCTTCCGCCCCGCGTCACGTCGACCGGCTTCCGGGCTCGCGGCTATCTGCTCGACGGCAACAGCCGGCTCGCGCGCGATCTTGCAGCCGCCCATCGCCGGGAGCACGGCACCGAGCCGACAGCCTCCATGCTGCCGAGCACCACCGACGCCCGCACCTACCTGAATGACTTCGACGTGCCGGCGCTGTGCTTCGGCGCCACCGCCCATGCCATGCACGGGATCGACGAGTCGGTGGAGCTCCAGAGCATCGTCGATGCGGCGCTGACGCTCGCACGCTTCCTGCTCTACCGCTTCGGCGAGGCGCCGGCATGATGGCGAACGCGGACGCTGCGCAGGGTGCCGCGGGCGCCGTGCCGCCCCTCGGCCGGCCGATCGAGTCGCGCTACGTGGCCGACGACGTGGTCGACCGGCTCGTCACCGCCGTCGGCCTCGGCGTCTATGTCGGCGGCCAGCAATTGCCGACCGAGCGCGACCTTGCCGCCATGCTCGGCGTGTCCCGAACGTCGGTGCGGGATGCCCTGAAGCAGCTCACCGCAAGCGGCTATCTCGAAGTGCGGCGCGGACGGAAGGGCGGCTATTTCGTCCTCTCCGACTGGGGGCCGCACTCGGCCCAGCATGTCCGCCGCCAGCTCGTCGCGCGCTGGAGCGAGTTCGAGCACATCTTCGATGCCCGTACCTTGGTCGAGCCGATGATCGCGCGGACCGCCGCGGCGCGGCGGTCGCAGGAAGACATCGTCGCGATGCAGGCCGCGGTGAAGGCCTATGTCGATGCGGCGACGCGCGATGCATCGCGGGTCGCCGACACGGCAGTCCATCTCGCCGTCGCGCAGGCGACCCACAATCCGATCCTCATCGGCATGTCGGTCGATCTCCGCGCCAAGATCACCCTCAACCTCGGCGCCGAGCCGTTCTCGGCCGAAGCGCGGCAGGCGGCGATCGTCCAGCACGCGGAACTCGTCACCGCGATCGTCGCGGGACGCGGCGACGACGCGGCAGAGATCGCCGCAAGGCATTTCGCGATTTCGGAGGCGCTCATCCGCAAGCTTGCTGATCGTGCACAGCACGACGGCGAAAGTTCCGGAGCGCCGTGATGGGCGGGCAGCTGGCGTTCATCGTGCGGCGCCTTCTGCTCACGATCCCGATGCTGTTCGTGATGAGCGTCGTCGTCTTCCTGATCATCCGGCTCGTGCCGGGCGATCCCGTGCGGACCATGCTGGGCTTCCGCGCCACCGAGGAGAATGTCGCCGAGGTCACCCGGCAGCTCGGCCTCGACCGGCCCCTCCTCGATCAGTACGTGAGCTGGGTCGGCGCGCTGTTCCGCGGCGATCTCGGACAGGACATCGTCACCCACGCGCCGCTGTCGGAGCTCCTGAGCCAGCGGCTGCCCGTCACCATCGAGCTGACCGCGCTGTCGATGCTGCTTGCCGTCGTGGTCGGCGTGCCGCTCGGCATCCGCGCGGCGACCGGCGGGCGGTGGACGCGCGCCCTCACCGAAGGGTTCGTGGTCTTCGGCATCAGCGTGCCGGACTTCTGGCTCGGCATCCTGCTGGTGCTGCTCTTCTCGGCGACGCTCGCCATCCTGCCGCCCTCGGGCTACGTGCCGTTCACCGACGATCCGGTCGCGAACCTCCGCTACATGGCGCTGCCGGTGCTCACCCTCGCGGTGGGCGAGGCGGCGTATATCCTCCGTACCACCCGTGGCGCGATCACCTCGGTCCTCGATCGGCCGTTCGTCACCTTCCTCCGTGCCAAGGGCATCCGCCGCAACCGCATCGTCTTCGGCCACGCGCTCCGCAACGCCGGCCCGTCGATCGTGACGGTGATCGGCATCCAGGTCGGGGTATTGCTCGGCGGCGCCATCATCATCGAGACTATGTTCGCCCTGCCCGGGGTTGGGCGGCTGATCGTCACCGCCATCAACCAGCGCAACTACCCGGTGGTGCAGGTCGGCATCCTCGCCGTCGCCACCATCTTCATTCTCGTGTCGCTGGCGACCGACCTCATCGTCGCCTGGCTCGATCCGCGCACCGCTGACGGGAGCGTCCGGTGAGCGCCGCTCCCGCCACCGCCGTGACCGCCGCGCGCCCGTCGCGTTCCGCGGGTGCGATCCGCCCCATCCTGCTCGGGGGCGGGGTCCTCGCCGTCCTTGCGCTGGTGGCGATCGCCGCGCCCATCGTCGCCCCCTACGACCCCGAGACGATGGAGGTCCTGCGTGTGCTCGGCCCGCCCGACTGGGCCCACCCCTTCGGCTCGGACGCCCTCGGCCGCGATGTCCTGAGCCGCGTCATCTACGGCCTTCGCGCGAGCCTTGCCGTGTCGGTCTCCGCCGTCCTCGGCTCGCTCGTCCTCGCCGTGCCGCTGGGGCTGCTGGCCGGCTATTTCGGCCGCTGGGTCGATACCGGCATCTCGCGCAGCCTCGACCTGATCCTGGTGTTCCCGGCGATGCTCCTGGCCATCACCTTCATTGCGGTGCTCGGTCCGGGCAGCGTCATCGCAGCCATCGCCATCGCCGTGATCTACCTCCCGATCCTCGCCCGCGTGATGCGGACGAGCACGCTGATCGTGTCGCGCAACGATTATGTCGCCGGCGCCCGCGCCCGCGGCGCCGGCCACCTCCGCGTCATGATCGGCCATGTCGTCCCGAACGCGATCGGTCCGGTGGTGGTGCAGGCCTCGGTGCTCAGCGCCTTCGCCCTGCAGCTCGAGGCGGGCCTCAGCTTTCTCGGGCTCGGCACCCAGCCGCCGACGCCGTCGCTCGGCGGCATGCTGGCCGAAGGCCGCGAGGTGCTCACCCAGGCGCCATGGGTGGGCATCTTCCCCGGTCTCGCGATCGTCATCGCGGTGCTCGGCTTCACCTTCCTCGGCGAAGGGCTGAGGCGAAGCTTCGATCCGCGGGGGGTGGCCGAATGAGCGCCGTCCTCGAGCTCGCCGACGTGACTGTCGCGTTCCGCAACGGCGGAACGGCCGGGACCGTTCCCGCGGTCCGGTCGGTGTCGCTCGCGCTCGAGCCGGGGGAGATCTTCGGCCTCGTCGGCGAAAGCGGCAGCGGCAAGTCGACCGTCGCCAACGCCGTGATGGGGCTGCTTCCCGCCAACGCCGCCGTGAGCGGCAGCATCCGCGTCGGCGGCCGCGAGGTGACCGGCCTCGACGAGGACGCGCTCCGGCGGATTCGCGGCAACGAGGTCGCGATGATCTTCCAGGATCCGTCCGCAAGCCTCGACCCGACCTGGCGGGTGGGCGACCAGATCGCCGAGACGATCCGCGCCCACCGGTCCGTCGGCCCGCGCGAGGCGAAGGCGCGGGCCATCGCGCTGATGAACGAGGTCGGCATCAGGGACGCGGCCGCGCGCTACCGCGACGTGCCGCATCGCTTCTCGGGCGGCCAGCGGCAGCGCATCGTCATTGCGGCGGCGCTCGCCAACGATCCGACGCTGCTGATTGCGGACGAGCCGACGACGGCGCTCGACGTCACCGTCCAGGCCCAGGTCCTCCATCTGATCGACCGGCTGCGGCGCGAGCACCGCACCACCGTCCTGTTGATCAGCCATGACCTCGGCGTCGTTTCGACGGTCTGCGACCGTGTCGGCGTGATGTATGGTGGCCGGCTCCTCGAAACGCTTGCGGCGGGCGCTCTCTTCACCGCGGCCTCGCATCCCTACACCCGGGCGCTGATCGCCTCGCGCGCCGCCGGCGCCCCGCGCGGCACGCGGCTGCCCGTGATCCCGCCGGAATGGAGCGTCGAGAGTCTGGAGGAGGCCGAACTGCTCCGCGGCCTGGCGAAGGGTTCCGGCCATGGCTGAGCTGCTTCGCGTCGAGGGCCTCCGCAAGACCTATGGCGTGGGTGGCGCCCTGTGGCGGTCACGGCGCGCCGTCGCGCTCCACGATGTCTCTCTGAGCGTGGCACGCGGCAAGACGCTCGGGCTCGTCGGCGAGAGCGGCAGCGGCAAGTCGACGCTCGGGCGTTGCATCCTTGGCCTGACCGCTCCCGACAGCGGCGAGATACGCTTCGACGGCGCGGATGTCCGCGTCCTCCGCGGACGATCGCTCGCCGATTTCCGGCGGCGCGTCCAGCCGGTGTTCCAGGATCCGTATGGCAGCCTCGATCCGCGCTGGCCGGTCGGCCGGAGCGTGCGCGAGGCCCTCGAGTGCTTCCGCATCGGCTCGCGCTCCGACCGCGACCGGCGGGTCCTCGACCTCTTCGTCCGCGTCGGCCTCAACCCCGCCCTCGCCGGCCGCCTGCCCGCGCATCTCTCGGGCGGCCAGCGCCAGCGCGTCGGCATTGCGGCGGCGCTGGCCAGCGAACCGGAGCTGATCATTGCCGACGAGCCGGTCAGCGCGCTCGACATGAGCGTCCAGGCGCAGATCCTCAATCTCTTCATGGACCTCCAGCGCGATCTCGGCGTCGCCTCGATCTTCATCAGCCACGACCTCGGCGTGGTCGAGCATGTGAGCGACGAGGTCGCCGTCATGCACCATGGCGAGATCGTGGAGACCGGGCCGACCGAAGCCGTGATGACCACGCCGCAGCACGACTACACCCGCACCCTTCTCGCCGCCGTTCCACGTCCTCGCTAACCCTCAGAGGAGGCTCGCATGCCGACCGCCCAACTCAACGGAATCACGATCAACTACGAGATCGATGGCGCCGCGACCGCCGCGGAGACCATCGTCCTCGTCAACGGCCTCGCCGACGATCTCCAGTCCTGGGGCTTCCAGATCCCGGCGCTGGTCGAGGCCGGGTTCCGCGTGCTGCGCTTCGACAACCGCGGCATCGGCAAGACCACGCGGCCGCCGGGGCCCTACACGTCGAGGCAGCTCGCCGCCGACGCCAAGGCGCTGGTCGATCATCTCGGCATCACCGGCTTTCACCTCATGGGGGTGTCGATGGGCGGCATGATCTCCGAGGAATACGCCGCCGCCTATCCCGGCGACCTCAAGTCGCTGACGCTCGCCTGCACCTACGGCAAGGCCGACGCCTTCTGCCAGACGATGTTCGCCATGTGGGCCGACCTCGCGCAGAAGATCGACGTGCCGTTCGTGATGCGCGATGTGGCGCTGTGGGCCTTCACAGGTCCCTTCTTCAACGAACGCCCGAAGGACGCGGCTGAATTCGCCGCGGCGATGGCGGCGCTCGACATGGACGTGCCGACCTATCTTGCCCAGCTCTCGGTGATCCAGACCCACGATGCCACCGACCGGCTCGGGCAGATCAAGGCGCCCACGCTCGTGCTTGCGGGCGAGGAGGACATCCTCATCCCGGTGCGGCTTTCGAAGGCGCTGCAGATGGCCATCCCGGGAGCCCGGTGGAAGACCGTTCCGGGCGGTCACGCCTGCATGTGGGAGACGCCCGATCCGTTCAATGCCGCCTTCATCGATTTCGTCCGCAGTGCGTCAGCCTAGTCAACCGCCAATCAGGGGAAGCCTCATGCACACCTTACCCATCCCGTTCCACAAGCCTGGCCTGGGCCGTCGCGTGCTGCGCGCCATCGCTGCACTGTCCCTTGGCCTCACCGTCGCCATGGCCGGCACCGCGGCCATGGCGGAGACCATCAAGGACGGCGGCACGCTCCGCGCCGCGCTCACCGGCGAGCCGGACATGCTCGATCCGGCGGTCTCGACCATCTACACCGGCGCCCAGGTCTACGAGCACATCTTCAGTAAGCTCATCGATTTCGACAGCGCCGGCAATTTCGTCCCCGATCTCGCCACGTCATGGGAGCAGGTCGACGACAAGACCTGGAAGTTCAACCTCGTCACCAACGCGACCTTCCACAACGGCGAGCCCTTCACCTCGGCCGATGTGAAGTACAGCTTCGAGCGCATCCTCGATCCGAAGACGGCCAGCGCCTATGCCGGGCTCTATGCACAGATCGAATCGGTCGATGCCGCCGACCCGGCCGTCGCCGTCTTCCACCTCAAGTCGCCGTTCGGGCCGTTCCTCAACAACCTCGCCACCAACGGCCAGATCGTGAACAGGAAGGCGATCGAAAGCGGCGATCCTGCCCGCAACCCGGTCGGCACCGGGCCCTTCAAGTTCGTCGAGTGGGTCCAGGGCGACCACCTCACGCTCGAGAAGAACCCGACCTACTTCAAGGCCGGCCTGCCGCATCTCGACGGCGTGACCTTCCGCTTCCTGCTCGTCGACCAGAGCCGCGTCGACGCCCTCTCGGCGAACGAACTCGATTGGGTGGACGCCATCCCGCTGACGCAGGTGCCTGCGCTCAAGGACGATCCGCGCTTCACCTACCTCACCAGCCCGGTGGCGGGGATTCCCGACTACATCGCGCTCAACACCAGCCTGCCGCCTTTCGACAACGAGAAGGTCCGCCAGGCGGTGGCGCTCGCCATCAAGCGCGCCGACATCCAGGCCATCGCCTATGCCGGCACCGGCGAACTCGGCAAGATCGAGATGCCGACCGGCTCGCCCTGGTATGACGACGCCGGGATCTTTGCGGCCGACCAGGACATCGAGAAGGCCAAGGCGCTCCTCGCCGAGGCCGGTTACCCCGACGGCTTGTCGGTCGAGTATCTCGGGCTGCCGCAATATCCGGAGCTGCTGAAGACCGGCCAGGTGATCCGCGAGCACCTCAAGGCCATCGGCATCGACATGACCATCAACCCGGTTGATGTCTCGGTCTGGTACGACGCCTTTGTCAACAGCACCTACCAGATCACCAGCGCCTACCAGGAACGCTCGATCGATCCCGACAACTTCTACTCGCTGGTCATCAAGACCGGCGGCCCGGTCAATACGATCAAGTACTCGAATCCGGACGTCGATGCCCTGATCGACAAGGCCGCGTCGCTGGTCGACATGGGCGAGCGAAAGGAAATCTACCGCCAGATCCGGGCGATCGTGACCGAGGATGCGCCCCTGGTGTTCGCTCACTATGAGACGGTCAACTACCTGATGAACAAGAACGTGATCGGCTCCGCCATCACGCCGACCCTCAGCCTTCATTTCGAGAACGTCGGGTTCAGCGAGTAGCAGCCGAACGCCGGGGATGGCGGGCTTGTGCTCGCCATCCCCGTCTGCCTTTGGTCGTCCCGCGGGAGCAGGGCGAAGCGGTGGATGGCGTCCCGGGTTGCCCCGGCCGCGGGCGGCGCGGGTGGTCTTCGCCCGAGGACGCCCCATTTATGCATGCGAAGTCCACCCGGTGGAGACGATCGCATGCAACGATACCTCCCGATCCTGGTCACGGTCCTGCTTGCCTCGACCGCCGCCCTCGCGGAAGGCATCGAGACCCGGCGGCCGAACGCCCGCGGTCAGGTTCCCGTGCTCGCCGACCAGACACGCGCGCCGCTCCCGGCGCAACGCGTCGTGCCCGATATCGAAGTCGTCGCCGAGGATCTGCCGCAGCTTTGGGCGATGGAGTTCCTCCCGGCCGGGGACATGCTCGTCACCGCCAGGGAGGGGCGGCTGTTCGTGGTCCGGTCGGATGGAACCGTGGGGCCCGACATATCGGGCGTGCCGAAGGTCGTTTCTTCCGGCCAGGGCGGGCTGCTCGATCTCGCGCTCGCCCCGGATTTCGCCACCAGCAACCGCGTCTACTTCTCCTTCTCCGAGCCGCGCGAGGGTGGCAGCGGGACGTCGGTCGGCCGCGCGACGCTCGCATGGGACGGCGAAGGCGGCGGCCGGCTGGAGGATGTCGCCATCATCTTCCGCCAGGTTCCGGCCTTCCGCGGCAGCAGCCACTATGGTTCGAGGCTCGTCTTCGATGCCGACGGCGCACTGTTCGTCACCGTCGGCGAAAGATCGAACGCCGCGGTGCGTGTCCAGGCGCAGGATGTGGCGAGCGGGCTCGGCAAGGTGTTCCGGATCGACGGCGACGGCGCCGCGCTTCCGGACAACCCGTTTGTCGACACCCCCGGGGCGCTTCCCGAAATCTGGAGCCTCGGGCATCGCAACATGCAGTCGGCCGCGCTCGATGGGGAAGGGCGCCTTTGGACGGTGGAGCACGGGCCGCGCGGCGGCGACGAGCTGAACATGCCGGAAGCGGGCAAGAACTACGGCTGGCCCGAGGTCACCTACGGCATCGACTATAGCGGCAAGCCGATCGGCGAGGGCATCACCGCCCGCGTCGGCACCGAGCAGCCCGTCTACTACTGGGACCCGGTGATCGCCCCGTCCGGCATGGCTTTCTACGAGGGCGCGATGTTCCCGGAATGGCGCGGTGCCTTCCTGGTCGGCGGCCTGGTCGCGCAGTCGGTCGTCGTCCTCCACATGGCCGATGACCGCGTGGTCGCGGAGGAGCGTATCCCCGCCGGCGCGAGGGTGCGCGACGTCAAGGTCGCCCCGGACGGATCGGTGTTCGCCGTGACGGAGCGGCGAGGCGGCGGATCGGCGATCCTGCGGCTTTCCCGCAACGACCCGCGATCGTAGTACTCGGACTCATGGAAGGCTGGCGCGGTGACCTAACCCGTACGACCGCGACCCCGCGCCCTCGGAATTGCCCCGCGTGAACCTTGGGAAGGCGCGTTCCCCGGCACGCCCCGCTCGCGCTGGGCCGCCGGCGACAGGAAAGGGCTACTGTCCCAGCGCGGCGAAGTTGCTGTGGGACACCATCAGCCAGCGCTCGCCGTCCTTGCGGAAGACGGTCAGCCGCGGCGCGTAGGCCTCGACCAGCTTGCCGTCGAGGGTCTCGTCGACATTGATCACGTAGGTGGCGACGGCGACATCGCCCTCGGCGGTGACCGTGAGCTTCTCGACGTCCGGCATCTCGGAGACGATCGGCAGGATGCTGCCGGGGAGGGACTTGGCATCGTAGCCGACGCCGTCGGCGCGCATGATCTGGAACTCGGGCGCGAGCACACCCGCCACCTTGTCCGGCTCGCCGCTCATCAGCGCCGCGAAATAGCCGTCGATCGCGCCGCGGATCTCGACCTGGAGGTCCGCCGGTTCCGGCGCGTTGGCCGATCCGGC
>JAESFN010001326.1_pt1 | contig 11373 bp, 7 predicted proteins | sample 9269411 | NCBI WGS metagenome assembly JAESFN01 (sample SAMN14505399, study PRJNA617100) | algae metagenome | isolation source: Iphinoe sp. HA4291-MV1 and co-occurring heterotrophs from trail next to... | place: USA: Maunawili Falls, Hawaii | collected 2009-07-25
CCAGCTTCCGCTGCTTCCGGCGAATCAGGGTGCGCGGCGATCAACTGTTCGAAGCGCTCGAGCGCCCCAGACCAGTCCTGCCGTTCATATAGGCAACGGCCAGCGCCCCATTGTCCGGCGGCCTGAACGGCGGCCGGCAGATCAGCGGCCGACAGCGCCTCGAAGCAAGGGAGCGCAGCCAGCGGCTCTTGCGCGGCCAACAGTTCGTTGGCCAAGAGCAGCGTGTAGCGCTGGACCGTTGGTTCGAGTCGCCCCGCGTTCCAACTGCGGTTCTGCAGATCGAGCGCATCCGACACCCGCCCGCAGCGTGCCCACTCGAGCGCTAGGCGCGCCGGCAGGGTTTTTGAAGCCGGTCGCTGCTCGACCGCGCGTCCGAGCAACTCGGCGGCCTCGACGTGGCGTCCCAAGGTCGCCAGCACGTCGGCTTGTTCGAGCGTCAACCGTTCAGATGGGGCCGCTGCGCCCGTTGCATCGAGCTTGGCCAGCTCGGCCGTCGCGCCGGCCGAATCGCCTGCCGCGGCCAAGGCCTGCGCGAGCAGCAGACGGGTTTCTTGCTGCACCGCTGGCGAGCCAACGGAGACAAAGGGCTTGAGCGTCTCGGCGGCGAGCGCTGCGTCATCGGCCCGCAACAGGGCCCGCGCTTGCAACTGCGCGGCGTGCGGGCGTACCGGGCTGTCGCCGAACCGCGCGATCAGCTCGCGGCCGAGCTCGACCAGTTGCTGATCGTGTCGTTGTGCCTGCGCGGCGCGCATCCGGCCCAGCCAAAGGTCGGCGGCCCAGCGTCCTGTCGGCGCGACCTCGAGGCCGGCGACGAATTGCTCGTCGGCTTTGGCCGGTTCATCGGCGGCTAGTAGGCAGTCGCCCAGTTGCAGGTGAATGGCAGCCGCCAAGCGGTGGCCGTTGTCATCCGCCTCGGCCACGATATGTTGCAGCCGTTCGCGCGCGGCCTTGTGATCGCCGGTTGCTTTGGCTGAGAGAGCGAGTCCGTATTCGGCTTCGACTCGCTGGGCTGGCTCGGCACGCAACTCCTCGAACAGCGGCGCCGCTTCGTTGGCGCGACCCAGTTGGAAGAGCGACCAAGCCTGGCCGAGCTGCGCCTTTGCTTTCTGTCCTGGCGTCGTCGAGCCTTCGACCAGCTTCGCGAACTCATCGGCCGCTTCGGCGAACTTGCCTTGCGCGTAACGATTGGCGGCCAGTTCGAAGGCGGCCGGCCAGCCGGCCTTCGCCGCCGACTCGGTCGAGAGCAAACGTTCGGCCGCGTTGTGGTCGCCTTGTTTACTGTGCAACCGTGCCAGCGCCAACCGGCAGTCCGCCGTGCGGGGACCGTCGGGAAACTTCCGCAGCGCCTCTTCGTAGAAGCCGCGGGCAGCGGCCGTCTCGCCGCGCGACTCTGCCAAATCGGCCAGATACGGCAGCGCGAAGCCGGAGAGGGGGTCGTCGCCGTGCGCGGCGACGAAGCCGGTCAGCGTTTTTTCCGCGAGTTCGGGTTGATGCGCGAGATACGCGGCCTCGCCAAGGCGGAACTGCGCCTGCGTGGCGTACCGGTCTTCGCCCTCGCCCGCCAGCACTGCCTGATAAGCGTCGACCGCTTGCGGATACTGCCCCGCCTGCATGAAGGCTTCAGCCAGGAAGAACCTTGCGAGCGGCGCGCGAGCATGTTTGGGAAACGAGCCGAGCAGTTCCTTGAACTCGGTGGCGGCCAGATCCCAGCGCTGCTGCCGATAGTGGGCGGCGGCAACTGCGAACTGATCGTCGCCCGCATCGGCACGCGCCGGAGCGGCGATCGAAAGCGCAGTGCAACAGGCGAGCAAACCTGCAATGGCGCAGGCGACCTTGCGCTGGCCGGAAACCCGGTGCACGCGTGGAACGGCGGCACGAACTGGGCACGCTAGCTTCACGAGATTTGCCGCTGCGTAGGGTAGGGAGCAAACAAGCCGAGCCGGCTACGAGCCGACGAGGATGTGCCGGCAGGCAGCCGCATCTGCCCGATGCGGCTGCCTTGCACGGCGATCGTCGTCCAATCGGCGTTCCGTGATCACTCGGCACGGGTGGAAGGGTCGGCGAGGCCTTGCCTAGGATCGCCAGAACTTCCCTGACCTTTTCGGTCTAATACTCCGCGCTGGGACCGCAGTCGACATCGCCGACCATGTGCAAGTGGTTGTGGTCGATGTACACCACTTCGCGGGCGTCTTCGTCCACCAGCGTGTGGGGAATCGGCCAGCCGATGCGCGTGGTCTCGGTGAAGAAGACCTCGCACTTGTAGTGAGCGTGGTGATGCTGGGCCGGGCCCACCATCGGGTAGAACCGCGGCGGATCGACGTAGTCGGAGATCTTGACCTTGGTGATCCGCACGTTGTCGCGATGCTTACCGTTCAAGAGCGGCGTGCCGCCTTGCACCGGGCGGGCCTTTTCCAAGGCGCGCATCACTTCGTCGTCGCTCGGCGGATCGAGGGCCACGGTCGGGCCGCCCGAGGTGAGCGGACCGAGGATCGGCACCCGCTCATAACGCTCCTTGTTCCAGAAGCGGTCTTCCTTTTCTTTTTGGAAGTACGGGCTGACCGGAATCGGGTAGGCGAAGGGGCCCAAGCTGGGGCCGAATTCGGCACATCCCGAGGCAAGGGCCGGCAGCACGACGGCCGCCAGACAAGCGGCGAACCTGAGGCGGTGCGACATGAACGGATTCCTCGACGACTGGGTTGCTGGCGCGCTAGCGCGGCCTGGCAGTCCCGGGGTTTGGCTTGACACGGCCCCCTGGGTGGGTCCCCCGAGGACGGCCTCAGAGTTAGTTATCGTGTCAAGCTGTAGCAGACTTGCGGTTATTTCCGCCTGCAGCAGCGATCCGGCCGGAAAGGGTTGTGCCGAGCTTGCGGATCGCCCACGGCTTAATCGGCCGCGGGCGTGCTTCGCCGCCAGTCGGCCGCGCCCGCTTGTGAGTCGGGCCGGGGATTCCTAAAATGTTTGACACCCTGGCCGCCCGCGACTGTAACCGCAAGCGGCGAAGCACTTTTCGTCCGGCTTGATGGCCGCTATCGTGTCTCCTGCTGTGGGCGGCGCCACCCCGTTGAGAAAGTTTGGAATGGTCGAGCGGAAACCGGTTTTTCCCCACGTCATCGAAATGAACGTGCAGTTCGGCGAACGCCTAGGCTGCAACGTCTACCTGGTGTACGACGGCCCGGAATGGCTGATCATCGACATTGGCTTCGAGGACGCGGTCGACGACATCGTCGACATGATCCGCCAGCTCGACTTCCCGCTTTCGCATTGCAAGTCGATCGTGGCCACCCATGCCGATGTCGACCACATTCAAGGGTTGGCGAAGCTCAAGCAGATCCTCAAGACCGAAGTCGTGGGGCATCCGCTTGCGGTCGAACCGTTGGCCACCGGCGACAAGATCAAGACCTTTGCCGAGATCGCCGCTCAAGGCATCTCGATGCCGATGCCGCCGATCAAGCTTGACCGCACGATCGACGAAGGCGACAAGCTGCACGTCGGCAACCTGGCGCTCGAGGTTTGGCACACCCCAGGACACACCGACAGCCAACTCTCGTTCCGCCTGGGCGACCTGCTGCTCAGCGGCGACAACATCTATCGCGACGGCGCTGTGGGCGCAATCGACGCCCACCATGGGAGCGACATCCCCTCGTTCATCAAGTCGCTCAAACGCATCCGGGCGAGCAACTGTCGGTGGCTGCTGCCGAGCCACGGGCCGATCTTCCGTAAGGACGACGCCATGCTCGACCAAGCGATCACCCGCCTCGACGGCTACCAGCACATGGCCGATTTCGGCACCTGCGCCGTCGACTGGCCGCTGCTCGACCAGTGGGATGAGGAGCTGGCCCAAGGCAAGCTGCCGGGGTAAGGGCGACCTCTGCCTAGTAGGCTCAGCAAGAGCATCGACAGGCTGGAAGCCTGTCCCACGAGGTTAGAACGAAACCCATTCTACGAGGTTAGAACTCGGCGAGCAGCCGCTCAACCTCGGCGAGCTGCGCTTCCACTCGCCCGGAATAGTCCTTGCGCTCGAGCCAGGTGCGGAGCGCTGAGAAGGCCATCGGGCAGATGCCGGTGCCCGCGTCGCGGCGCATGATCTCGAGCACTTGTTCCTGCGGCACCGCCGCACGATAGGGGCGGGCGGCCGAGAGTGCTTCGAAGATGTCGGAGACGGTGAGAATGCGGGCCGGCAGCGGCAGATCGTCGGCGGCCAGTCCGAGATGGTAGCCGCGACCGTCGATGCGCTCGTGATGCGCCGCCGCCAGATCGGCGAAGTCGCGAAAGCCGCCGATACGGCTGAGAATACGGTGAGTGTGGTCAGGGTGGCGACGCAGCACCACGAGCTCGTCTTCGTCGAGCCGGCCCGGCTTGTCCAGAATCATGTTCGACACGCCGAGCTTGCCGATGTCGTGGAGCAAGCCCATCTGCCGCAGACGCCGCAGCGACGAGTCGTCGTAGCCGAGCACGCTGGCGATCCCCTCGGCGATTTCGGCCACGCCGCTCGAATGCCGAAACGTCCACGGGCTCTTGGCGTCGACTACCTGCGCAAAGGCTTCGGCAAATTGATCGAGCAGCGCCTCGTCGGCAAGGAGCACCTGGTCGGCCGGTTCGCAGGCGGTCACTTCTTGTTCGAGATTGGCAGTGCTCAAGCGCTGCCAGAAATCTTCGTCGGTGCGCACCGCAAGCAGCACGTCGACGAGCGCCGGATCGAACCACGAGCCGCGGCGCGCGCGGGCCATGTCCCAGGCCGCCGCGGCGCCGCGCTGCGAGTAGAACACTTCCACGGTTTGCGCGAGGCCGGCGATGCGACCGAGCAGCGAGATCTCCTCGCCGCAGAGGCCTTGCGGCTGCCCCTTGCCGTTCCAGTGTTCATCGAGATCGAGGATCGCCTGCGCCGTGGCAGGCGGAAAGCCAAGACGGCGGGCAATGTCGGCCCCGCGATTACAGCGCGTTTCGACGAGCTTTTTCGCGCCCTTGGGCCCCTGAATCGCTAGCGCGGCCGTTTTCATCAAGCGTTCGAGCGGGGAACGGTCGGGTCCCACGTTGCGCATCAAGAAGCGCACGCTCTGACTCATGCGCGGCCAGTCGATCGTTTTCACGCCGCGCTTCACCACGCGTTCGTCGGCGCCGAACAGGTAGCACATCTTGGCGGCGTTGCTCGAGCAGCCCAGATCCTTGAGCAACAGCGCATAGAAGAGGGCCGAACGATCGGCGGCCGGCAATTCCAACTCGTCGGCCAAGCGCATCCCGATCAGGCAGGTCCGCGCGGCGTGTCCCTCAGGCTGGCCTTCGGTGATGTCGAGCGCATACGACAGGGCCGCCACGACCTCGGAAAGCCGCACCTGAGTGTTGTTGGCGTCGGCCACCGCCAAGCCATATCCCGGGATCGACATCAAACCACTTCTCCCGCCTAAACTTGGGGGAATTCCCCCGCTACCTTCCGGAAACTGTAGCTCCCCCAGCGGGTGGTTCGGTGTGCGGCGCAGGTGTGCATCCAAGACTTAAAGGTCAGGCGCTGCGCCAGTCTGCTTCAGCGGCACAGGCCGCAAAGTCGATACTTCTTGACGCGGTTTGCCCAGCCAGGGCAGCGTTCCAAGATGGGACCGCGATCTCATTTTGCGACAATTTCTGTCTAGTTTTTATTCACCCCTCATGGCCAAGTCCGCTCGAGCATCGCGACTTTCGGCCATTTTCCGAACGCCGCTGCGCGGCGGTCGGAAATGTAAGGATGCCCCGCGCGAAACCTGGGGCCGCTGGGGGTGGTTGTTAATGACAGTACTGGGCGCGATGGGCTGCCAGACCATCCATCCCTCGAACTACCGCGACTGGTCGGCCGATCAGGCGGTCCCGGCGCAAGCCGAGTTCTCGGGCGACCAGGTCACGGTGCGTAATGTCCGCAACTGCCGGTACTTAGCCACCGACACGTACGTGCTGGACTACGAAGACCGCACCTACGACCTGGCCGATGTCGAGAGCGCCGACTTCATCGTCGTGCCCTTTCCGGGGCTGCCGTTCCTGGCGCACACGATGCTGAGCTTTGGCTTTGCCGACGGGCGCCATTTGGCCGCCTCGGTCGAGATTCGCCGCGAGGTGGGCGAGTCGTTTGCTCCCTGGAAGGGAAGCATGCGGCAGTATGAGTTGATGTATGTACTTGGCGACGAACGAGATCTGATCGATTTGCGAACCACCTACCGCAGCGACGACGTGTACCTGTACCGCACGACGGCCACGCCGGAACAGGCTCGCTCGCTCTTGGTCGACGTATTGCAGCGGGCCAATGATTTGGCCAAGAAACCCGAGTATTACGACACCCTAGCGAACAACTGCACGACGAACATTGCCCGACACGTGAACCGGCTCGACCCTGATCGGGTCCCGTATTCGGTGTTCGTGATGCTGCCTGGCCTATCCGACCGCTACGCCTACCAGTCGGGGCTGCTGGAGCAGCACGGGAGCTTTGAAGAGACCAAACGCCGCGCGAATATCAGTCATGTAGCGCGTAACCATGCTCACAGCCAGGACTTCTCGCAAGCGATCCGCCGCTGAACCAGCGGTCGTGGTCGTTCGTAGAATGGCCTGCCCCACCCCCCGACCAGCCCACCACGCGCATTTTTGCACGCGCAACGTCCGAGTGCCGCCATCCACGGCACGAGTTCCCCCCGGGACGCGTCTAAGATGGCAATGGCACACGAATTGCGTTAAAATGGGGAAAACAATTCATCCCCGCTTTCCCGAACTGCCTGCTTAGCCACGAGGCCTCTCCATGAAGGGTTCCGCTCAGGCCGCGCCTCCGGTGCGGGCAAATTATAAAGTCGAACCGGCCAAGGCTTTTTCGGCAGGACTGCGGGCAGAGTTCGACAACCGCGACAAAGAAGAGCTGCCGCCGGCGGATCAAACGGTGATCGATTTGGTCGAGCGGCTCAAGGAAAAGGTCATCGACCTTTCCGGGCTGCACGATCCAGACAACGTCGAGCCGCTCGGGCTCCTGTTCATCTCGCTACGGCTCGGCAAGAAGATCATCGAACGCTCGCGCGAGGTCGTAGCCCATCTGCGGGCCAACCCGCATCTCGATCGCGACTATCTGCTGCGGATCGCCAAGAACCCGGAAGGGCAGAAGTGGATTCTCTGCGTGCAGCCCCGCAGCCGCACCACGGCCGAAGGCATCGAGTACTGGGTGCGCCCCGATAGCTTCGCTCAGGATCGCGTCGCCTTGCAGGGCATTTGTCTTGACTTGCACGATACGCCGCACCATCTGCGCGTATGGGCATCAACCGAGCCCATGGGGCCGGAGCAGCAGGAACAGCTTCGGCAGATCTTTCTCGAGTTGCAGCGCGAGTTGCCGGACTACGGTCCCGGCAAAAACCGGCTCGATCTGCGGATGCCGCTCGAAGCCCAGGGCAACATGCCTTCGCTCGTGCGACTCAAGGAAGACTACGTGATTCTGGGCCCGATCACCGATCCTGTGCCGAGCCAGCAAGAGAATCGCGAACTCAAGGACATCGAAGAGAAGCTCATTCATCTGCGGAACTCGTCGAGCGATCGCCGCGTGACCGTGATGATTTATCGCCACGCGTTGACCACGCGCGTGATTCACGCTCTGAATCGCATGCGCAGCGACGCCGACAACCAGAATCTGCTCCTGATTCTGGCGCGTCCCGAGATCCGCAGTCAGTACCCCGAACTGTTCGCGCCGATCGATCTGCGGCGGAAAATCGAGCCTGTGTCCTACGACGAGGTCTCGAAGCTGCTGCCGAAGACGGAAGTTCATGCCAACGAACCGCCCAAGCCGAAGCTGGTGGCGCCGCCGATCGAAGACGCCGCGGCGGCCGCTGCCGAACTGCTCGAAGGCGATACGGCTCATCGCCGCGTCGACCCCGACTTCGTCAAGACGGTGCAAGAGGTGCGACGCGCCGAACGCGAGGAAAGGGCCCGCCGTTCGTGGGGCCGCTGGATTCGGCGGTTGGTGCCAGGCGGCCGCGGCAAGCGGTAGTTCGGGCGCTATTCAACTTGGGCGACCTTCCCAGCGGCCATGCCCGCGCTTGACCGCGCTGCGCGCGTGGTCTACCGTGCTCGCTTATGGTCGTTCCCATCGAGCAGATTCATCAGGTCGTAGACACGTTTCTGGCCGCGGCGGAAGCGAATCGCAACACGCCTGCGCGCGAAGGCAATGTGATCGTACTCGACCGCGAGGCCGCGGACGACGTGATGATCACGGCCGATCTGCACGGCCATCGCCGCAACTTCCAACTGATCCTGCGTGCGGCGGCCCTCGACGCCCATCCGCGTCGCCATCTAGTGCTGCAGGAAGTTTGTCATGGCGGCCCCACCTATCCCGGCGGCGGCTGCATGTCGCACGGGCTGCTCGAGGAGGTAGCCAAGCTCAAGGCCAAGTATCCCGACCGCGTTCACTTTCTGCTCAGCAACCACGAGCTGGCCGAGTACACGGAGTTTCCGATCGTCAAAGGCAAGAAGATGCTCAACGTGCTCTTCCGCCAAGGACTGGCGGAAATGTATGGGGCCGCTTCGGAAAAAGTACGCGAGGCCTTTGGCGAGTTCATCGGCTCCTGTCCCATCGCGGTGCGGATTGACCAAGGGGCCTTCGTGTGCCACAGCGCGCCAGAAGAAGTCGACAAGCGTGGGTTCGACATGCAGGTCTTGCAGCGACCGCTGACGCCGACCGACCTGGGCGACCGCGGCGCCGTCTTCGCGCTCGTCTGGGGCCGCGACTTCCGCCCTGAAAACGCCGAAGCCTTTGCCCGCTTAGTGAAGGCCAACGTGCTGATCCATGGGCACGAGCCTGCGCCGGCGGGCTTTCATGCTCCGAACGCCCGCCAGGTGATCCTCGATTGCACGGGCGATCCGGCCTGCTATGCGCTGCTCGAAGTCGGCAGACCCTGGACGCAGGCAGCCGTGCTCGAGCAGGTGAAAGAGCTCGGCGCGTAGTGCTCTGTTCCGCGTGCGGCTGCCTCACGTAGGGTGCGTCAAGCGAAGCGCAGACGCACCACCGCTGCATGCGAAGGCTGGCGCTCATCGCGCTGTGAACGTTGGTGCGTCCGCGCTTCGCTTGACAGCACCCTACCGGCAACCGCTACTGCACTTCCTGCATGAAGCGCAGGAACCGCGATTCGAGCATCTTGAGGTCGCTGCCGAACACGCTGGTGAAATCGGCCAGCCGCTCCGCCCGCGTGTACTCGGTGAAGGGTTCGCGCTTAGCGGTCTTCTGCAAGTACTGCGCGTACTTGCGTGGTTCCGTCTCCACGAGGAAGAACGTCAACGCCCACGACTCGGCATAGGCCGCGTCGACGTTCGATTGGAACATCTGGTCGCTGGCGATCAATTCGGCTGCGCTGCCGGCAGGTCGGCGCCCGGCCAGATACTGCTTGAATTGCTGGAGCCGCCCGCGGTTGATGCGTTCGGACTGTTGTCCGGAAAACCGCGAGTCGGATACGCCAGGGGCTTCGAACAGCGTGCCGAGTCCTTCGACGACCCACTTGGGCGAGCCGCCAAAGCGACTGTGGATGCCGGTGTTGAACGCCGTTTGATGCGTCGCTTCGTGAATGATCGTTTCCGCGTTGTGCCGCCAGTCCTTCGAGTTCGGTTTTCCGCGCGTGATGTCGAACAGCAGAATGCGGTTCGTGAGCGGCGAGTAGTAGCCCAACACGCTCGTGCCGATGTTTACTCCCCCGCGGGCAGCATGGCGGATAAAGTCCTCCTGAGTCGGCAGCACCACGGCCACCAGCGGAAACTCAGGCTCCTGCAGCCGCACGCCGCGAACCTGGAAGTAATGCTGGAACGAGCGATACAGTTCTTCGAACCGCTGCGCCCATTGATCGCGGTCGCCCGCCGGATGAACCACCAAATAGTGTCCGGTGCCGGTCACGTCGAACTTGGAGCCGAACTCCGCTTCGAGCAGTGCCCGCATCTCCGATGCCGAGTAGCTTTTGAAGCTGCCGCCGATCGCCTCGTAGTCCTTGGCCGCGGAGGCGGGGAAGGTGCGGAGCTGGCCGTCGCGGCTGAGGAACTGCACTTCGCCCGCGTCGACCGAGAGGGGCCGCCCTTCAAGCTTCTGCCCTTGCACCTTGGCCCTCATCATGAACCGCGGTCCGCGCGCGTGCCCCTCGGCCGTCAACGAGCCCAACGCCAGGGCGAGAACCAACAAACTCCTGGCACGCATACGACGCTCCCCTCTGATTTCCCGAACGAAACAGCCTGCTCAAGAAAAGTCTAAGTCACGTCTGCGAAGCGATCGTGCCGGTGTTAGCGGTCGATCGCCCGCCGGCGGTGCCGCGGCCCCTCAAAAGGGGATAGAATGGCGAGATCGGACGACGCGTCGTCAAGGGCCTTTGCGGAGCGGGGAGTTGGATCGTGGGAACACTGCTCGTATTGCTCATGCTGTTGCCGGCGGCCGAACCGGCCGCCGACGCCCAACTCGCTACCCAAGTGCGGACGCTCGTGGCTAAGCTCGACGCCCCCACGCTGGCGGCGCGCGAGCAGGCGCAGCAAGAGCTGACCGCGCTCGGCGATCGTGTGCTGCCGCTGCTGCCCCGAGATCCCGCGCGGCTCTCGCTCGAGCAGCGCACCCGCGTGGAAGCGGTGCGGCTGGCCGTCGAAGCCGCTACGGCCCACAACCTGGCGGCCGGCACGCGGGTGACGTTGACCGGAACGGACCTGCCGCTCGTTGAGGTCTTGGCGGCGATCGAAAAGCAAACCGGCAACAAGCTAGTGGATAAGCGTGAGAAATCAGGCGAGAAGACCGCGGAAAAGACCGTTAGCGTGGACTTTCGCGATACGCCCTTTTGGCAAGCAATCGACGAGGTGCTGGGGAAGAGCGAGCTCGGAGTTTATGCCTATAGCGGTGAGCCGGGCCTGGCAATCGTGCCCCGGCCACGCAACGGGGCCACGCTTGCGCACGGTGTGGATTACCGCGGCGCATTCCGCTTCGAACCGCTCCGGCTCGAGGCACGCCGCAACCTGAGGAATCCCGTCAGCGATGGCCTGCGAGTGATCGTTGAGATTGGCTGGGAGCCGAAAGCGACGCCGATCTCGTTGATTCAAGACGTGAGCGAATTGTCGGCCGTCGACGAGAACGGCAAAGCGCTCGAGATCGATACGCAGCAGAAGCAGCTCGAGGCCATGGTGCAGCCAGGCAGCACCGCCGTGGAATTCGAGCTGCCTTTGGTCGCCCCGCCCCGCAGCGTGCAAAAGATCGCCAAGCTGCGCGGCAAGCTGCAGGTGGTGTTGCCGGGGCCGACGGGCGTGTTCCGCTTCGAAAAGCTGGCCGGCGCCGACAATGTGCAGCAACAGCAGGGGCGCGCGACCGTCGTGCTCGAACGTATGAAGGACCTGGGCGACGGCGCCTGGCAGGCCATGACGCGCGTCCGCTTC
>JAESFN010001327.1_pt1 | contig 11373 bp, 14 predicted proteins | sample 9269411 | NCBI WGS metagenome assembly JAESFN01 (sample SAMN14505399, study PRJNA617100) | algae metagenome | isolation source: Iphinoe sp. HA4291-MV1 and co-occurring heterotrophs from trail next to... | place: USA: Maunawili Falls, Hawaii | collected 2009-07-25
TCCAGGTCGAACACCCGGTGACCGAGCTCATCACGGGCATCGATCTCGTCGAGCAGATGATCCGGGTCGCCGCCGGCGAGCCGCTCCCGATGCGGCAGGAGGACGTCCGCTTCAGCGGCTGGGCGATCGAGTCGCGGCTCTATGCCGAGGATCCCTATCGCGGCTTCCTGCCCTCGATCGGCCGGCTCAACCGCTACCGGCCGCCGCGCGAGGGCCGGGACGGCGACGTGACGGTGCGGATCGATTCCGGCGTCGAGGAGGGCTCCGAGATCTCGCTGTGGTTCGATCCGCTGATCGCCAAGCTCGTCACCCACGGCCCCGACCGGGCGCGGGCGGTCGAGGCGATGGCGGATGCGCTCGACAATTACGAGATCGAGGGGGTGGCGCATAACCAGCCGTTCCTGTCGGTGCTGATGGATCATCCACGCTGGAAGGAGGGGCGGCTCTCGACCGGCTTCATCGCCGAGGAGTTCCCGGGCGGCTTCACGGGCGCGACGCTGTCCGGTGAGACGCTCAACCGGCTTGCCGCGGTGGCGCTCTCGATCGAGCTGATGCAGCGGTGGCGGCTGGGATCGACCCGGGCCGGGCAGCCGGAGGAGGGCCGCGACTGGGTGGTGCGGCTCGGCGATCACCGCATCCCGATCCGCACGGTCGGCGAGGTGTCGCTGCCCGAGATAGCCTTCGACGTGGTGATGCCGGGCGACGCGAAGCCGGTGACGGTGGTCTCGGACTGGCAGGCCGGCGATTCGGTCTGGACCGGGGTGATCGGCGATTTCCCGCTGACGGTGCAGTTGCGTCCGGCCGTGGCCGGCGTGCGGCTGCTGTGGCGCGGGGTGGACGTGGTCGCCCGGGTGATGACGCCACGGGTCGCCGAACTCGACGGGCTGATGAAGGCGAAGCCGGTGGTGGACAAGGGCCGTCAGGTCCGCTGCCCGATGCCGGGCCTGGTGGTGTCGGTGCTGGTGGCCGAAGGGCAGGAGGTCCGCGCCGGGGCGGCACTGGCCGTGGTCGAGGCGATGAAGATGGAGAACATCATCCGCGCGGAGCGGGACGGCGTGGTGGCGGCGGTGAAGGTGAGCCCGGGGGACGTGCTGCCGGTCGACGCGGTGATCCTGGAGCTCAAGTGACGTGACGACGTTCACCGTCGTCGTCTTCGTCCTCGTCTACCTGGCGATGGCGCTCGGCAGCGTGCCGGGCTTCAAGGTCGACAGGGCAGGCGCGGCGCTGATCGGCGCGCTCCTCCTCCAGGTCGTCGATTCGATCAACGAGCGGAGCGCGTGGGCCGCCATCGACTACCAGACGATGGCGCTCATGTTCGGGCTGATGGTGGTCTCGGCCCAGTTCACCATGTCCGGGTTCTACACGGCGGTGACGGCCCGGCTCGCCGCGGTGCGGGCGACGCCCGAGGCGCTGCTTGCGGTGATCGTCGTCGCCGTCGGCGCGCTGTCGGCGTTCCTCACCAACAACGTCGTCGCGGTGGCGATGGCGCCGCTCCTCGTCAACGCCTGCGGGGCACGGAAGCTCAACCCGGTGCCGTTCCTGCTCGGCCTCGGATTCGCGGCCAATGCAGGGTCGGTCGCGACCATCGTCGGCAGCCCCCAGAACATGATCGTGGCGCAGCGGCTCGACCTGCCTTTCGTTGCCTATACGCTCGCGGCCATCGTCCCGGCGCTCTTCGCGCTCGCCGTGATCTGGGGCGTGCTGGTGCTCCGCTACCGTGGGCAATGGACGCGGGAAACCGTAGCCGGGACCATGGGCGTGCCGGTGCCCTTCAACCGTGCGGAGGCGGTGAAGGGCGTGATCGTCGCGCTCGCCGTCCTCGTCGCCTTCATCTTCACCAGCCTCGACAGAGTGCATGTGGCGCTGGCCGCGGCCGGCATCCTGCTCCTCAACCGGCGTTATGCCTCGCGCGACATGCTCCGGGAAGTCGATGGCGGGCTGCTGATCATGCTGTTCGGCCTGTTCATCGTGAACGCGGCCTTCGCCGCGACCGGCCTTCCGGACCAGATGATCCAGCATCTCCAGCATCGCGGCGTGGACCTGACCGACACGCGATGGCTGTTCGGCATCACGGCGGTGCTCAGTGACATCGTCGGCAACGCGCCCGCGGTGATCCTGCTCGGCCCCTATCTCGAGGGCCTCGGCGACGGCATCGCGGTGACGCTCGCGAGCGGGCTGTCGTCGAACCTCATCGTCTTCGGCAGCCTCGCGACCATCATCGTGGTCGAGGCGGCGAAGGACCGTGGCATCGTCATCTCCTTCGGCGAGTTTTCACGGTCCGGCGTTCCCGTGACGTTGCTGACGCTCGCCTTCGCCTATGCCTGGGTGGCGCTGGTGGTGGCGTAACGGCCCGAGGGGCTCGACGCACGCAAGTTGACAACACGCGTCGCTGTGCTTAGCTAAGATTAGCTAAGGATCACACAATGGCGACCGTCACGATACATGAGGCCAAGACGCAATTGTCCCGCCTCATAGCCCGCGCCGAGGGTGGGGAAGAGATCGTGATTGCGCGGGGCGATGATCCGGTTGTCCGCCTTACCCCGATCAAAGCGGCGCGGCGTCGACCGACTTTTGGGGCACTAAAGGGACAACTGACGGTCCCGGATGCGTTCTTTTTCGATCCCCTGCCCGAGGAGATACTCGCATCCTGGGAGGGGCGTGATGAGGATTCTGCTCGATAGCCACGCCTTTGTCTGGTTTCTCGACGGCAGTTCGCGCCTGTCGCACCGGGCAAGATCGGCAATCGAGGCGGACGAGGCGATAGTCTTCATCAGCGCGGTGACCGGCTGGGAGATTGCGAGCAAAGTCCGCTTGGGAAAATGGCCAGAGGCGGTGACGTTGGCGGCGTCGCTGACGACCATCGTCACGCGGTTTGGCTTTGTCACGCTGCCGGTGACGCTCGAGCACGCGCTGACGGCAGGTCTGCTGCCAGGAGACCACCGCGATCCCTTCGATCGGATGCTCGCCGCGCAGGCCTCGGTGGAGGGCATTCCGATCGTCACGGCCGACCCGGCGCTCCGAGGTCTCGGAGCGGACGTCCTGTGGTGACAGCGGCCGGCGAGGCGCCGTCGCCGTTTGGTCAAAGGAAGCCGAAGTCGACGTCTTCGAAGTCGCCCGGCTTGAGCTTGCCGATCTTGATGACCGTGCTGCCGAAATCGAGGATGACAAACTTCTTGTAGACGGTGGCGGCGTTGTAGATCTCGTTGATTGTCGTGGCCAGGCTCTGATCGAGCCAGATAGTGTCGTATCGCCACTTGAAGTCCTTGATCACATCGCGGCCGTCGTAAGCCTCGAAGTAGAAGCCGTCTCTGCCCGGACCGCCCTTGAGCGTGTCGTTGCCCTCGTTGCCGACGATGAAGTCATCGCCTCTGTATCCGTTCAACTTGTCGCGTGAGGCGGAGCCATATATCTTGTCGTTAAGGTAGAAGATATATTCAAAATAATCGCGCCACGAACCGCTCTCCTTGAGGCTGTACATGTCCTCGGCGCGATAGAAGCCGCCATCGGCATCCCAGAAGCGGGTCTGGTTATTGCCGTTGTCGAACACCCGGTAGGTGTAGACGTAGCCGTAGGGCGTGCCGTCGGCATAGTAGTTGAACGAGCCGCCGAACAGCTCATAAAACTTTGAGGAATCGAGTTCGAAGAAGGAGCCGTCGCCGGCGCTCAGCTCGAACTTCCCCGGCGAGCCGTTGCCAAAGATGTTGGTCGAGACAGCACATGTGAATATCGCCATGGGACGCTCCTCCCAGCCTCCTCACGTAGTGCCGCGCGGGGGAGCTTATTTCACATCGACGATTTTCACAATGTAAATGCGCGCCTCGGGCTTACCCCTCGGCCTGGCGGAGAACGAGCCGCCAGGCGCTTTCTTCTCCGGGCAGAGCGACGATCTCTCGCGGCTCCCGTTCAGGCCGGGTATTGCGCCGGGTCGACGCCGCAGGCGACGAGGAACTTCTTCACCTGGAGCACCTCCTCCATCGGCAGGTCGTGGTGGGCATGGCTGAAGGCGGCGCTGTGGCCGTTGAGCTTCACCCCGATGCGATTGCCGGTCTTGTTCTCGATCTCGCCGCCCAGCTCCTCGAACACGCTGACCACGTCCTTGAAGGCGAGGTTGTTGCTGACGGGATGAGCGAAGATCGCCTGCAGGACCTTGCGGTGGCGGTGGTTCATCGAGGGGCTCCGTTGTTGTCGATGGGCAGACTTGCATGACGTGGGGCGGTCGCGACTTGCGATGGATCAAGGCTCCGGGAGCCGGCCATCCGTGGCCGTGGCCCCGGTGTCGGAGCCATATCGGGCTTCCCTGTCGCGACACAAGCTGAAACCGGGTTGACCGGCAATGACGCGGACCCGATGCTGCTCCCGGCAGAAGCGGGACGCGCGGCATGCACCTCGCCCAGATCAATATCGGACGGCTCCTCCATCCGCTCGACGATGCGAGGATGGCCGACTTCGTCGAGAACCTCGACGCGATCAACAGCCTGGCGGAGGCGAGCGAGGGCTTCGTGTGGCGGCTGAAGGACGAGACCGGCAACGCGACCTCCATCGCCGCCTACGAAGACCCGGCGATCATCGTCAACATGTCGGTATGGACCGGGCCGGAGGCGCTCTTCGCCTTCGCCTACCGCACGGCGCACCGGCGTTTCGTGCAGCGGCGGAAGGAGTGGTTCCAGCTCTTCGACGCCCCTTACCTTGCGCTGTGGTGGATCGCCGAGGGCGCGGTGCCGACGGTGGCGGAAGGGCGGCAGCGCCTCGACCATCTCGCGCGGGTGGGACCGACTGCCCATGCATTCACCTTCAGGAAGGCCTTCCCGCCCGGTGCCGCGGAGCCACTGGTGCCCCCGGACCCTGCGGCCGGGATCGCGGCCGAGCCCTACCGGTCGTGTGGCTGACGATGGCCGCGACCGCCGTTCGCGTCACGATCCGTGGCCGCGTCCAGGGCGTCGGTTACCGCGCATGGGCGGCCGACCATGCTGAAACGCTTGGACTGTCGGGTTGGGTGCGGAACCGGCGGGAGGGAACGGTGGAGGCTGCGGTGTCGGGCGATCCGGAGGCCGTGCAGACTTTTGTCGCGCTTTGCCGGAATGGCCCCCGCGCGGCGCTAGTATTCGAAGTGATATCAGAGCCCTGTGAAGATTTGCTGCCAGATGGGTTCAAGGTGCTGCCGACGGCGTGAGCGCCGGACCGAACACGGCTTCGAACTCGCGCCGGAGCACAGCGTCGACCTCGTCCATGGTGGCGGCGACGCCCAGCGCCTGGAGGCTGGTGACCCCGGCGCCGCGCACGCCGCAGGGAACGATGCCGGTGAAATGCTCGAGGTCGGGATCGACGTTGATGGCGATGCCGTGGAAGCTGACCCAGCGGCGGACGCGGATGCCGATCGCGGCGATCTTGTCGTAACCGCCGGTGGGCATCGCCACCCAGACGCCGACCAGCCCCTCGCGGCGTTCGCCGGCCACGCCGAAGGCGGCGAGGCTCCGAATGATCCAGGCCTCAAGGTTGCGGACATAGGCGCGGAGGTCGGGCTGGCGCCGGCCGAGGTCGAGCATCAGGTAGACCACCCGCTGGCCGGGGCCGTGGTAAGTGTACTGGCCGCCGCGCCCGGTCCGATGGACGGGAAAGCGGCCGGCGGCGAGAAGGTCGGCCGGGTCGGCGCTGGTGCCGGCGGTGTAGAGCGGCGGATGCTCGACCAGCCAGACCAGTTCGGAAGCCGTTCCCGCCGCGATTTCGGCGACCCGCGCCTCCATGGCCGCGACGGCTTCGGGATAGTCGACGAGGCTTTCGGCCAGCCGCCACTCGGGCAGGGCGTCGTGCGGGCGGGTGATCTCAAGCATCGCGGACATCAGCGGAACCGGCGGCAGATCGGTGTGATTACCATGTAGGTGGTCCGGAGACGCAATCCATGATCCGCAAGCTCAAGTCCGGGAAGTACCGGCTGTACTCGCGCAAGGCCGATCCGAAGACAGGGAAGCGACGGAACCTCGGCACCTTCGACGACCGGGCCGGGGCGGAGAAGCATGAACGGGAGGTCCAGTACTTCAAGCGGAAGGGCGGCTGAGGGCGGCCGGGTCACGAGAAACGACGCGGCCGCTCACCTGGCCATGCCCCTCCACCTCGCGGCCGGCGTCTCACGTTCGACGGCCCGCGGATTGCGGGCCCGACGGACGTCCAAGGCCGCAGGGGCTACGGGTTCATACGGTCCATGTAGAACGGGCTGACGAAGGGCTTGTTCTTGTTCTTGCTGGTGGTCTTCGCCGTCACCACCGGCGCGCGATCGGTGATGACGACCCGGGTGCTGTAGACCCCCCGGCGCTCGACGAGATTGAACAGCGTCGCGGCATTCTGCGGCGAAAGGCGCACGCAGCCGTGGGAGAGTGGAACGCCCAGGCGGCTGTTGCTGCCATGGATGGCGTGACCCTGGTGGGTGAAGAAGATCGAATGCGGCATGGGCGCGTCGTCCCATTCCTTCGAGTAATGCTCCTTCTCCATCCGGAAGGCGGTGTAGCTGCCGCTCGGCGTCACGTAGTTGCGCGAGCCGGTGGAGACCGGCCAGGTGTATTTCTTGACGCCGTCGACGACGACCGTCATGCGCTGGCTGCTCTTGTCCACGGTGATGACGACGGCTGCCGATGCCGGCGCGTTGAAGGCAAGGGACACAAGAACGAGCAGAGCCGCCGCAACCAGCCCGCGGAATCCGAAACGCATGAACCACACCTTTGAGAGAGCGAAGCGTTGGCCGATGATAGCGGCAACGCGGGGAATTCAAAGCGTTTCGACGGGCTGGAAGGCGACGCGGGCAATAACGTCTTGGTGAAGGCGGCCGGAACGCCGCCGCTCCGTCACGCCCGCGCCAGCGAGCGTATGATGGCGCCGACCCGGGCAACATCCGCCTCGCTCATGGCGGAGCCCGAGGGAAGGCAGAGGCCATCGGCGAAGATGCCTTCGGCGACGGCTCCCCCGATGCGGCGTGCGCCCGCAAACACCGGCTGGAGGTGCATCGGCTTCCAGACCGGGCGCGATTCGATGTTGACCGCTTCAAGGGCGAGACGGATGGCCTCGCGGTCGGCGCCGAAGGACGCCGGGTCGACCGTGATCACGGTCAACCAACGCGTCCCGGTGCCATAGGCAGCCTCGGGCATGAAGGCGATGCCCGGCAATCCGTCGAGGGCCTGCCGGTACCATTCGAAGATGCGGCGCCGGGCGGCCACACGATCCTCGATCACCTCGAGCTGGCCGAGGCCGATGGCAGCGACGATGCTGCTCATCCGATAATTGTATCCGACGTCGATATGCTCGTAATGAGCCACAGGCTGGCGGGCCTGGGTGGAGAGGTAGCGCACCCGCTCGATGAGGGAGCGATCCTCAGATGCAAGCAGCCCGCCGCCGGAGGTGGTGATGATCTTGTTGCCGTTGAAGGAATAGGCGGTGGCCCAGGCGCCGCGCCCAGCGTGGTGGCCGTGATAGCGGGCGCCGACCGCCTCGGCCGAGTCGGCGATGACCGGAACGCCATACGGATTGCAGACCGCGAGGATGGCGTCGAGATCGGCCGACTGGCCGAAGAGATCGGTCGGGATGACGGCGGCCGGGAGGCGGTCCTCGTCTGCGGCCTCCGCCATCTCGGCGGCGAGGAGGCGCGGATCGAGGCACCAGGTTGCCGGATCGCTGTCGAAGAACACCGGTCGGAGCTGCTCGTGGTGGATGGGGCCGACGCCGCCGATGAAGGTGAGGGTACTCGTCCAGACCTCGCGGCCGGCTTCGGCCTCGAGGGTACGAAGCGCGAGGTGGATCGCGGCGGTGCCGGAGGCGAGGGCAACCGTGTGCGGGATGCCGACATACTCGGCGAACGCCTGCTCGAACCGCTGCAGGACCGGCCCCGCAGGCGCGATCTGGTTGGCCGCGAAGGCTTCGTGGACATGGTCCAGCTCCCGCCCGGACATGTGCGGCGGCGAGAGATAGAGGCGGGGTGGGGTGGGGGTGGTCATGAGCCGTTCCGTGCCCTGGCCGGAACGCCGACAACCGTCAGCCCGGCGCCGACATCGGCGGTGACGGCGGCGCCAGCGCCGACCACCGACCCTGTGCCGATCCGTATCCCCTGCACGGTACAGGCGCCGATGCCCAGAAAGGCGCCCGTCTCCATGACGACATTTCCCCCGACCGAGCACCCGGGGCTGACGGTGACGAAGTCTTCGAGCACTGTGTCGTGTCCAATCGTGGCGTTGTGGTTGATGAGCACGAAGGCGCCGAGCCGAGCATCCGTCTCGACACATGCGCCAGGATACACGATCGTCCCCTCGCCGATCGGAACGCTGTCGGGGACATAGGCGCGCGGGTGCGCGAGCGGTGGAAACCCGAGGCCCGCAAAGGAACGCAGCCGCTCGACAACGCGCATTCGCGCTGCGGGCGAACCGACACCGATCAGAACGTCGACGGCCCCGAGGTCGCGAAGGCGTTCGAGCGGGCCGAGCAGGGGCGCAACGAGGTCGATGCCGGGCTTCGGCTCGGCGTCGTCGACGAAGCCGAGGATGCGCCAGCGCGGCGCGACGGCATTGCAGTCATCCGCGAACCGTCGAAGGGCTCGGCCAACCCCTCCGGTTCCGACGATCACCAGGTCACGCATTGGGCCCCCGGAACCTGGGCATCGTCGCATGGCCGTCGGCGGAGATGCCGCGCCGGCCGAGGACGTGGCCGATGCTGAGGAGCAGAATCCGGAGATCGAGCCGGATCGAGCGACGATCGACATACCAGACGTCGAGGGCAAACCGCTTGTCCCAATCGAGGGCGTTGCGGCCGTTCACCTGCGCCCATCCCGTGATTCCGGGGCGGACCTCGTGGCGGCGGGCCTGGTCCGGCGTGTAGAGCGGCATGTAGTCCATGAGGAGGGGACGAGGGCCGACCAGACTCATGTCGCCCTTGATGACGTTCCACAACTCGGGAAACTCGTCGAGGCTGGTCGCGCGCAGCCAGCGGCCGAAGCCCGTCAGGCGCTGATCGTCCGGTAGCAACTGACCGTCCGGGCCGCGCGCGTCGGTCATCGTCCGGAACTTGACGAGGTCGAAGGGACGTCCGCCAAGGCCGGGGCGCTTCTGCCGGAACAGGATGGGAGAACCAAGCTTCACGCGAACCAGGAGGGCCACCACGGCGCCGAGGGCGAGCCAGAGGGGCGCGGTGATGCCCACGAGGAAGAGATCGAGCGCGCGCTTGCATGCGCCGCACGACCTGGCCGCCGGGGCGCCACCGACACTCCCGGAGCTTTTAGGCCGCATCGTCGAACACCTGGCCTATCGTGGCCGCGATTCGATCCGACGCCGCGGCAAAAGAGAAACGCTCGGCATAGGTGCGCCGGGCATTCGCCGCCATGGCCTCAAGCTCCGGGCGCGGCCGCCGCGCCAGATCAACCATGGCGGCTGCGATCGATTGAACATCGCCGGGCGTGGCAGCGACTCCGGCTCCGGCCGAAATGACGATATCGCGGGCCTCGCCCCGGATCGCGGCGAGCACCGGTTTGCCGCAGGCCAGGTAGAATTGCGTCTTCGACGGGATGGTGACCTCGAACGCCGGCTGGTCGAGCAGGTGAAGCACGAGCACGTCGGCGGCAGAGAACACGTCGCCGATCTGGCTTTGTGGTACGGCCGGTCGAATCTGGACGTTGTCCGACCCCAGCGCTGCAAGCATACCCACGAGCGAATCCCGTTCCGTCCCGTCGCCGATGAGGGTGAGCAGGATCTCAGGGACCGCTTTTCCGGCCTCGACGGCCGCCTGGACCAGGGTCTCGAGCCCCTGCACCCTGCCAAGGTTTCCGCCGTAGACGAAATTGAACCGTCCCGCGAAGCCGAAGGTCGTCATGTCGAGCGTGCCGTGCGGGCGCGCCGAGTCCTCGTCGGCCCAGTTGAAGGTGGTCGTCGCCCGCCGAGGGTCGGCGCCACGTTCCACCAGCCTCTGCGTCATCGATTCCGATTGCCCCATAACGACGGCCGCCCGCCGGTAGATGTAGCTGCACACCGGCCCGAGGACTCTGGCTGCCGTCCCACTTCCCTTCATTCCGGAGACCGCGACCGCATCGGGCCAAAGGTCCTGGACGTCAACAACATAGGGGCGCCGCGAAACAATTCTGGACAATGCCACGGCAAGAGCGCTGGTAACCGGAGGGTGGTAGACGTAGACCGCATCGAAACGGCGGCCACGGAAGAGGCAGAACGCAAGAGACGACACGAAGAAAGACAGGTAGTTCAAGGAACGACCGATGCTCGATTTGCTGTGGCTGGGATAGAGGAAGACGCGGTGTATTTTCACGCCGTCCATGATCTCAAGGCGATACGCCCCGAGCCGGTAGCCAGGCATGATTATACCGGTCGGGTAGTTGGGAAACCCGGTGAGCACCTCGACATCGTAACCACGGTCACGAAGGGCCTGAACGAACTTCAACCCCTTGTGGGCGGGTTCAGGTTCAAACCACTGAGTGAGAAACAGGACCTTCCGCGACAACTTCTCTTGCTTCCTTCCCTCTCAGGACCCGCGGTCACTACCACAAGGAACGTGCTTCGCGAACCGGAATAGGGGTTTCGGCAGGAACGCATCGTTTGGTTGTCCTCATGGCGAGCCCGCCATCCATCGGTCCATCGGCACCTGCCCGGGACCATTCATGCCGGCGTGTGGCCGCGTGAAGGCGGCTTGTATCGCCGGAACCGATTTGCTACATGAGCCGCGATTTCAGGCGGTCGTGGCGGAACTGGTAGACGCGCAGCGTTGAGGTCGCTGTGGGGCAACCCGTGGAAGTTCGAGTCTTCTCGACCGCACCAATCATGTAAGTGACGAACGAATCGGCGGCTTCGGCCGCCGATTTCCTTTGTGCCGGACGCCGGGCTCCGATAGTTCGTGAGGCGGCCGGATTGCCGGCGAAACCCGATCATCGCGGAGACCGGCGTGGCGGACGCTACCTCCATGGCCGAGGAGACGGGCGGCGAGCCGCAGGCGCCGCCGCCGGTCCACGACGAGCGGGGCGATTTGACCGCGGGCTTCATCGCGGAGGTTCGCGCCGCGATCGCGGCCGAGGATGCCGCGGCGCTCCGCGCCCACGCCGACGAACTGCACGAATCAGACCTCGCCGCGCTGATCGAGGCGCTCGATCCGGAAGAGCGGACCGGGCTGATTCGGCTGCTCGGCGAGGATTTCGATTTCACCGCGCTCACCGAGCTCGACGATACGCTCCGCGTCCAGATCCTCGAGGCGCTGCCGGCGAAGACGGTGGCCGAAGGCGTCCGCGAGCTCGAATCGGACGACGCCGTCATGCTGCTCGAGGACCTCGAGCCCGAGGAGCAGGCGGAGATCCTCAAGGAACTGCCGCCCATCGAGCGCGCGGCGGTGGCGCGGAGCCTCGAATAT
>JAESFN010001328.1_pt1 | contig 11363 bp, 9 predicted proteins | sample 9269411 | NCBI WGS metagenome assembly JAESFN01 (sample SAMN14505399, study PRJNA617100) | algae metagenome | isolation source: Iphinoe sp. HA4291-MV1 and co-occurring heterotrophs from trail next to... | place: USA: Maunawili Falls, Hawaii | collected 2009-07-25
GCTACGAGGCGGGCGAAATCGTCCGCCGTGTTCCCCCAACCAAGGCCTACATCGCCTTTAGGGGCCGGCGCTGGAAAGTGCCCAAAGCCTTCTGCGGTGAACAACTGGCGGTCAGACCGGCCGACGTCGACGGCCTTTATCGCGTCTGCTTCGCCAGCCACCACGTCGCAGACATCAACTTGACCATGCCCAAAACTGTCAGTCATGTCTCCGAACAGCCGTCAGCTATCTCCCCGGACTAAACAGCAGGGGGGAGGGAGACCCTCCCACTGGCATCTCGGATCTATCGTCTCCCTCCCCCTTGCGGGGAGGGATCAAGGGTGGGGGTCGGCAACCACCGGCCCGTCGTGTGTCAGGCGTCCCGCGCCGCCAGCGCCGCCCCCGTCAAACTCCCCTTCGCCCCGCGCAAGCCGCTTGGCGTGCCCTCGAACACGATGCTGCCGCCCTCGTGGCCGGCGCCCGGCCCCAGGTCGATCACCCAGTCGGCGCGGCTGATCACATCGAGATTGTGCTCGATGACGATCACCGTCGAGCCGGCGTCGACCAGCCGGTCGAACAGCCCGATCAGCGTATCGACGTCGTTCATGTGGAGCCCGGTAGTGGGCTCGTCCAGCACGTAGATATTGCCGGATTTGCCGAGCTCCGCTGCAAGCTTCAGCCGCTGCCGTTCGCCGCCCGACAGGGTCGACAGCGGCTGGCCGAGCGTCAGGTAGCCGAGCCCGACATCGTCGAGGCCGCGAAGGATCTTGGCGATCGCCGGCTCGGTGAAGAACTCGGTCGCCTCGGTGACGCTCATCTCGTAGACGTCGCTGATCGCCTTGCCCCGCAGCTTGTGCTGCAGCACCTCGTCGGTAAAGCGCTTTCCCTCGCAGGTCTCGCAGACGCTGGCCACCGGATCCATGTGGGCGAGGTCGGTATAGGTGACACCCAGCCCCTTGCAGTCCGGGCAGGCGCCCTTCGAGTTGGCCGAGAACAAGGCCGCATCGACGCCATTGGCCTTGGCGAAGGTCTTGCGCACCGTGTCGAGGATGCCGGTATAGGTCGCGGTATTGGAGCGCGACGAGCCGCGGTTGAGGTTCTGGTCGATGATCACCGTGTCCGGGTAGGCAGCCGGCAGCGAGCCCTGGATCAGCGAACTCTTGCCGGCCCCGGCGACGCCGGTGACCACCGTCAGCACCCCCTCGGGGATCGACACCGACACATCGCGCAGGTTGTTGGTTTTCGCGTGTGCGATCTTCAGCTGGCCCTTGGCCTTGCGGCCCTCGGCCTTGATCGGTTGGTGCTTCTTCATGTGGTTGCCGGTCAGCGTGCCGGAACTCAGCAGCCCCTCGAAATCGCCCTCGTAGACGATCTCGCCGCCCTTGCTCCCGGCAAACGGGCCCATATCGACCACGTGGTCGGCAATGGCGATCATGTCGGGCTTGTGCTCGACGATCAGCACCGTGTTGCCCTTGTCGCGCAGCTGCTGCATCAGCCCGGCCAGCGGGCCGACATCGTGTGGATGCAGCCCGACGCTCGGCTCGTCGAACACGTAGGTGATGTCGGTCAGCGACGAGCCGAGATGGCGCACCATCTTTACCCGCTGGCTTTCGCCGCCGGAGAGAGTCGAGCTTTCGCGATCGAGGCTCAGATAGCCGAGCCCGATGATGACAAGGTTCTCGAGCCGTGCCGCCAGCGCTTCGATCATCGGCTTGATCGATGGCGCCTCGATCGAGCGGACGAAGGGCGCGAGATCGGAAACCTGCATCGCCGAGCACTGAGCAATCGACTTGCCGTTGACCTTGCTGGACAGGGCGGCAGCATTGAGCCGGGCGCCGCCGCAGGCCGGACAGGTCTTGCGAGTGAAGATCTTGTCGTATTCGAGCCGCACATGCGGCTGCAGGTTCTCGGGATCCTTGGAGCCCAGCCCCTTTTTCAGCTTGGCAACCACCCCCTCATAGGTCAGCCCGATCTTGCCGACCTTGATCTTCCGGCCGTCGTCGAGGTTCAGGAGGTTCTCCCGTTCCTCGGCGGTGAACTTCGACACCGGCTTGTCCATGTCGAACAGGCCGGAGTTTTTGTAGATCTCCCAGTACCAGGTATCGACGGCGAAATCCTTGGGCAGCAGGGCGCCCTGGTTGAGCGATTTGCTCTCATCGACCACCGCGCTCATGTCCATCGCCGCGACCTGGCCGATCCCCTCACAGTCCGGGCACATGCCGCGCGGGTCGTTATACGAGTAGAGCCCAGGCGCTCCGAGCTTCGGCTCGGCAGCGCGCGAGAAGATCACCCTGAGCATCTGTGCCGCGTCGGTGACGGTGGCGACGGTGGAGCGCGAGTTGCCGCCCAGCCGCTGCTGGTCGACGATGATGGCGGCCGAGATATTCTCGAGCTCGTCGGCATCAGGCTGGCCGTAATGCGGCATGAACTGCTGCACGAACGCCGGGTAGGTCTCGTTGATCAGCCGCTGGCTTTCGGCCGCGATGGTGCCGAACACCAGAGAGGATTTGCCCGAGCCCGAGACCCCGGTGAATACCGTGATCTTCCGCTTCGGGATATCGAGCGAGACGTTCTTGAGATTGTTCTCCCGCGCCCCGCGGATCCTGATCGAACCGTACATGCTGACCCTCTTTCGTACTTTACCAATCAGTTAAATAATGTTTTGGGCAAAGGCAAGGCCTCTCCCCAACCACGGTTGTCACCGCAGCCGGTCGAGCACTGCGAATTCGGTGTGAATCCGGCGCCGCTCGGCTTCCGACAGCGGCAACGCCAGAAAGCGACGATGCAGCTCCGCCGCCACCTGTTGCTGGCCCATCGCCAGGGCCAGTTCGATCCGTGCGGCGAGCGCCTCAGCCTCGTCCGGGCGGCCATTTGCTGACGGAAGGACCGGAATGGTGATGTTCTCTGCGTTCATGGTCTTGACCTCGAGGAGTGGGAACCGGACGCCAGCATGGGCGTCCGGCTGTTTGCTGAGTGACAGAGCCGGGCCTGAGGTGTTCGCCTGGGAGCTAGAGGCTCGCCTTGCGGATTGCCCGCGCGCCGATGCTGAGCCCGACCACGGCGGTGCCGAGCGCCACCAGGACACCCCAGAGCACCGTGGTGGTGAAAAGCTCCCCGGCGAACAGCGCCCGCTCGGCCTCGATCAGGTAGGTCAGCGGGTTGAAGCGGCTGGCGATGTAGAGCCAGCCGGGGCCGTTCTCGATCGGCAGCAGCACGCCGCCAAGCAGCATCAGCGGCAGCGCCACCGATTGGCTCACCATGTAGAACAGCGAGGTGTTGTGCCGCGCGGCGATCGCCAGCGCATAGGAGAGTGCCGCCACCCCGGCGCCGAACAGGGCAAGCAAGGCCAGCCCGAACAGCATCTGGAATGGATGGAGCTGCAGCCCGAACGGCCAGGCGAGAACGATCAGTGCCAGCGCCTGCAGTGCCAGGGGGAACATCTCCTTGAGCGAACGGCCGAAGATCAGCGCTGGCCGGCTCATCGGGGTGGACAGGAACCGCTCCAGCACCCCGCTCATCAGTTCTTCGGTCAGGCTCCAGCCGACCATCGCGGTGCCGAACAGCGTCAGCATCACGATCATCCCCGGCACGAACCATTGCAGCGCCTCGGCGGTCGAGCCGCCGACATTGAGCAGCGGCACGAAGAAGGCGAGGTACAACACCGGCTGCACCAGGCCGAAGGCCATCCAGGACGGGTCGGCAAGGGTCGGCTTCATCTCGCGGGTGAACGAGGTGGCGACGTCACGGAAGAAGGTCATTGATGAATCTCCTTGGCCATCGGGAGTGGGGGAAGCCGCCGGCTTGCCTTCTCCCCTTGCGGGAGAAGGTGGCGCGTAGCGCCGGATGAGGGGTACGCAGCCAAGGGCAGCGCGATCGGAGCGGAGCGACGAACGGCAATGGGCGCGGAGAGATACCCCTCATCCGGCCTTCGGCCACCTTCTCCCGCAAGGGGAGAAGGTGAGAGCGGCCTGCGCCTAATCGGTGCAAATGGCCCTTTCATGCTGCATGCTCCCGCAGCGAGCGGCCGGTCAGCCCGAGGAACACGTCGTCAAGCGTCGGCCGGCGTACATTGGCGGCCAGCACCCGCGCGCCCCGCTGATCGAGCGCCCGGATGAACTCGGGCAGCACGGCTTCGCCGCCTTTCACCGTCACGGCGATCCGGGCGCCGTCGCGGCTGATCTCGCGCGCTTCGGGCAGGTTGGCGGCGAGCTCGGCAGCGACCACGGAATTGTCGGCGTCGATGGTGATGCGGTCGCCCGCCAGGTTGGCCTTCAGCCGCTCCGGGGTGTCGTTGGCGATGATCTGGCCGTTGTCCATGATCATCACCCGCTCCGCCATCGAGTCTGCTTCGTCGAGGTAGTGGGTGGTGAGAAAGATCGTCATGCCGGTCGACTTCCTGAGCTTCAGGATGTGCTCCCAGAGGTTGGCGCGGCTATGCGGGTCGAGCCCGGTCGAGGGCTCGTCGAGAAACAGCACTTTGGGGCTGTGCATCAGCCCGAGCGCGATATCGACGCGGCGCTTCTGCCCACCCGAGAGACTCATGCCGGTGCGCTGTTCGAGCCCGGTGAGCTCCAGCATGCCGATCAGTTCGTCGGCGCGGCGGGCCGAGTCGGCTTTCGTCATCCGTTGCGCCGCGCCCTGGGTCAGCAGCTCGTCGCGCAGCTTGTTGTAGCCGCCGGCGCCGGCGCCCTGGCCAACATAGCCGATGCGGCGGCGTACCGCATTGGCGTCGCGCAGCACGTCGTGCCCGGCGACGCTTGCTGCGCCCTCGGTGGGCGGCAACAGCGTTGTCAGCATGCGCACGCTGGTAGATTTGCCGGCGCCGTTGGGGCCGAGGAATGCCACCAGTTCGCCCTCCGCCACGTCTAGGTCGAGGCCGCGCACCGCCTCGACGACGCCCTGCTTGGTCTTGAAGCTGCGCTTCAGTCCGCGGGCATGGATCATTGCTTCACTCCTCAATCCGCTTCAGGTTGGACAAGCGTAACCAGCCCTGCTGACATGACGTGTCAGCAGGCTGGTTTTCGACACGCGGGGCCGGATGTCCGAAGGGATATCTCGACTTCCGCGGCGCGTGGATATAACGTTGTGCAGTGTACGGGGTTTGGATAGACCCAATCCCGTACAGTGTAAAGAGTTATTTTTGGAGGCCGGATGGCCGAGGAAATTACCGGTCGTGGTGATCCGATCCGGACGCTTGAATTGATGTGGGGCAAGGCCCCGGCGCCGAAACGCGGGCCCAAGTCGCGGGTCAGCGTCGCCGACCTGGTGGCAGCGGCCGTCACCATTGCCGATGCCGAGGGGATCGATGCGGTCTCCACCCGGCGCGTCGCCGAGGCGGTGGGCATTTCGCCGATGAGCTTTTACACCCACATCCCCGACAAGGCGGTGCTGCTCGACCTGATGCTCGATGCCGTCGCGACCGCGCAGGCCGGCGAGGAAACGCCGGAGTTTCATCCGGTCAACTGGCGCGCCAACGTCACCCTGGTGGCCCGCAGCTTTCGCCGCTTCTATCTGGCCCATCCCTGGGCGCTGGAAATCGGCACGCACCGTCCGGTGCTCGGCCCCAACACCATCCGGGCCTACGACAACTTCCTGACGGTGTTCGACAAGCTCGGGCTCGGCGAAGTCGAGATGGATTTCTGCGTCATCCTCGTCGCCAACTATGTGCACGGCGCGGTGCGCGACGTGGTGCGCGCCAACATGGTCAAGGCGCAGACCGGGATGAGCGACGACGAGTGGTGGTACAGCATCGAGCCGTTCCTCTCGACGCTGGATTTCTCGTCCTACCCCGTGGCGAGTCGCGTTGGTGCGGTGGTCGGCGAGCTCTATGGCCTCGGCAACCCCGACCTCGCCTTCGATTTCGGTCTCGAGGTCCTGCTCGATGGGCTGGAGCGGCTGATCGCCGGCAAGACCCCGCCCACGGTCGTCATTCCGCCGAAGCTGAGGTCGGAGGAAAGGGACGGTCCGGTCACCCCACCGTTGACGCCGTCGCGTGGAGCGCCTAACTCGGGCAGATGAAACGCGACACCCACAAGCCTACCGGTCCCAGCCAGCGCATGCTGCGCGTCGGCGAACTGGTGCGCCATGCCCTTGCTGGCGTCTTCTCCCGTGGCGAGATCGAGGATCCGCTGCTCGAGGGCAAGGTCATCACCGTGCCTGAGGTCCGCATGACGCCCGACCTGAAGCTCGCCAACGCCTACATCATGCCGCTCGGCGGTGAAGGCGCCGAGGAGATCGTCGCAGCGCTCAATCGCCACCACCGCTTCATCCGCGGCCGCGTGGCGCCAGCGCTCGACCTGAAGTTTGCGCCTGACCTGAAATTCTTCGTCGACAACACCTTTGACGAGTTCGGCAAGATCGACGCCCTGCTGCGCTCCGACCGCGTTCAGCGCGACATCCATAGGGATGAGGACGAAGAGTAGCGCATAGCTGACGAAACCGGCGCTCGCAGTCGTCTTCCTCCCCTCGCGGCGCTACCGCGTCCCCGGGAGGGATCAAGGGTGGGGTGGAGCCCCACGCTCCGGCGCGAGCAGCACCCCCACCCACAGTCCCTCCCCGTGAAGGGAGGGAGACGAAACAGGTACGCTCCAGTGCCCCAAAGCAAATCCCAGAAGCGCGACGTCTCCGGTTGGTTGGTTCTCGACAAGCCCTATGACATGACCTCCACCCAGGCGGTGGGCAAGCTCCGCTGGCTATTCGGTGCCAAGAAAGCCGGCCATGCCGGAACGCTCGACCCGCTGGCCACCGGCATCCTGCCGATTGCGCTCGGCGAGGCGACCAAAACCGTGCCTGCCGTGCAGGACGGCACCAAGGTCTACCGCTTTGCCATCAAGTGGGGCGAAGAGACGACCACCGACGATACTGAAGGCGAGGTCAGCGCGCGCTCCGATATGCGCCCGTCCGAGGCCGAGATTCTCGCGGCGCTCCCCGGCTTCACCGGCGAGATCATGCAGACCCCGCCGGCCTTCTCGGCCATCAAGATCGACGGCGAGCGCGCCTATGACCTGGCGCGGGCCGGCGAGACGGTCGAGCTGGCGGCGCGCCCGGTCTATATCGAAGCGCTGCAGCTCGTCGAACACGCCGGCGAGATCACTCGGCTGGAAATGACCTGCGAGAAGGGCACCTATGTGCGGGCCCTCGCCCGTGACCTGGCGCGTCGGCTCGGCACTTACGGCCATGTCGTCGAGCTCCGCCGCACCGCTGTCGGCCCGTTCAGCGAGGCGCGGGCGGTGACGCTCGAGGCGCTGGAAGCGGCGACCGATCGCGATGCGCTGCTTCTGCCGGTTTCCGCCGGGCTGTCGCTGCTGCCCGAAATTCGGCTGACGCCGGACCAGGTCAGCGCGGTGCGGCACGGCAACCCGGTGCTGCTTGGTGGCGCGGCAGCGCCGATCGCGCTCGACAGCGCCTGGGCCAGCAGCGCCGGCGTGGCGGTGGCGCTTGGGCGGGTAGAGTTCGGCATGTTCAAGCCGCAGCGCGTCATCGCCTAGAGCGTTTTCAGGGAAAGCTGCGGACTGTTCCTCCACGGACTTGATCCGGGGAGAGAAGGCGCGACCAGATCAAGACCCTGGCACCGCTGGAACCAAATGGCGGACTGGGCGTTTTCGTGCTCTGAGGTTGCGCAGGGGTTCGGGTTGATTTTCGCCGGGGTGCGTTATGGCTGACGGGCCAGGCCCGGCTGAGAGCAGTGCTATCGCACGTCGCCGTGGCCCGACGGCGCGGCCGATTGCCGTCTACCTGTTCGTCCTGGCGCTGGTGGCACTGGTCCCCGCCTTCATCTTTTCCGCTATCCTGCTGCAGCGCAACAACGAGGCGCAGGAGCGCGTCGTCGAGACGCTGATCACCGGCAATGCCCGCTCGATCGTCCAGGCCGTGGACCGCGAGATCAACGCCAACATCACGACGCTGCGCGTCCTCGCGACGACGCCGCCGCTGAGCCCCGCCGCCTATCCGGAGTTTCATGCCCGGGTCAGCGTCGCGCTCGAGAATACCGCGTCCTACGTTTACCTGGTCCACCCGGACATGACCTCGGACCTTTCCACCCGGGTACCGATGTCGGAGCAACAGGCCAATCCGATCGGTGATGTCGAGACCGCGCAGCGCGCCTTCGATAGCCGCGACGTGGCAATCTCCGATGCGGTATTTGGGCGTGTCTCGCAGCAATGGGTCGTCAATATCCTGCAGCCGATCTTCCCGGCCAACCAGCAGCCGCTGATCCTCGGCTTCAGCCGGGCGGCCAGCCAGTTGTCGAACACGCTGCTGGCGAGCCGCATGCCTGAGGGCTGGCACGTGGCGCTGGTCGACAGGAAGGGCGTGATCATCGCCGCCGCCGACCAGGGCGGCAATACCGGCGACGCCTTCAACCTCGCGCCGATCGACGAACTCGGCTCGACCACCGGCTGGCGCAGCCTCGTTTCCGAGGGCAAGGACTACCTGGTGGTCGCGCAGCGCTCCACTCTCACCGGCTGGACCCTGGTGGCCTGGGCCGATCGCGCCGTCGTCGCCAAGCCGCTCGCCGATGCGTTCTGGTCGCTCCTGGCCGGCGGCGTGCTGCTGGCGGCGCTGGTGGTGCTGGTGGTCTATGGCGTCAGCCTGCAGATCGGCCGCTCGGTGCATGGTCTTGAAGCCGACGCCAAGCGGCTGGGTGCCGGGCAGCCGGTCGAGGCGCGACATTTCCCGATCGAGGAGATCGAGACGGTGTCGAGCGCGCTTGGCGATGCATCGCGCCGGCGCCAGGCCGCCGAAACCGAGGTGCGCTTCCTGATGCGTGAGCTGGCGCATCGGTCGAAGAACCAGATGACGGTGATCGCCGCCATGGCCAAGCAGACGGCCCGTGGCGCCGACACGGTGCCTGAGTTTGTCTCCAGCTTCGAGCGTCGCATCTTCGGGCTGGCACGCTCCACCGACCTGCTGCTGGCGCATGGGGTGGCCGGCGTCGACCTGAAGGAACTGTTCGTCAGCCAGATTGATCCGTTCTGCCCGGTGGATGGTGAGCGCGTGGTGGTTGATGGCCCCTCGCTCCGCATCAACGCGCAGGCGGCGCAGATCCTCGGCATGGCGGCGCATGAGCTCGCCACCAACGCGGTGAAGTATGGCGCTTTCGCCAGGGATGGCGGCCGGCTGGAGCTGACCTGGAAGCGGGTCGACGACGCCGTCAGCTTCGTCTGGCACGAAACCGGCAGCGTTCCCGGCGAGGCCACGCCGCGGCGCGGCTTCGGCACCACGGTGCTCGAAAACATGGTCGGCCGCTCGCTCAATGGTGAGGTCGAGCGCGAGGTGCACGAGCTCGGCATCGAGTGGCGCTTCACCATTCCGCTGAGTTCGCTCGATCCGTCCGACAGCCTAAACGGCGCGGCCGAGCCCGCCGCTCCCGACAAATAACTGGCGTTCTGCGGACCTTTCCCCTATAGAGCGCGCAAGTTCCGGCCCGGCCGGCGCTTATTCATGGCTCCACCTGGACGACATCCCGGGTGGCAGCGTCCCGATGATCCTCTGTTTGAAAGGACCTTTCCGATGTCGATTACCGCAGAGCGGAAGACTGCGCTCATCAAGGACTACGCTACCAAGAAGGATGACACCGGTTCGCCGGAAGTCCAGGTCGCGATCCTCTCTGAACGCATCGCCAATCTCACCGAACACTTCAAGCTGCATGGCAAGGACAACCATTCCCGCCGTGGCCTGTTGAAGATGGTTTCGACGCGCCGCCGTCTCCTCGACTACGTCAAGAAGTCGGACGAAGCGCGCTACAAGGCGCTCATCGAGCGTCTGGGCCTGCGCCGCTAAGGCCAGGTTGACTATGACTTGGACCCACGAGGCACGCCTCGCGGGTCCGCCCCGGCAGATCTGCCGGCTATTTGCGTAGGCTGACGAACTACGCGGAGCATGGCGAGATTATCGGCCGCTCACGGTGCAGGCTCTTCCGCAAGGACGAGAGCACATCCTTCCAGGAAATGAGCGGCTCATTGTCTTGTCCATGTTCCGCCCCTCCTCAAAAAGGGGGGTGTCAGCGCGGAACCGTGCCGATTTTGGGCCGTAGTCGCACATGGGGTGCGGCGCGCGGCTGGCACACCGGATGAGTTCGCGGGGTGGCTACGCCCCCGCGTTCCTGCTCATTCCGGCAGAATGGAAAGACAACGAAATGCCCATCAACTTCGACTACCACAAAGTTGAGCTGAACTGGGGCGGCCAGCCCCTCACCCTCGAAACCGGCAAGATCGCCCGTCAGGCCGACGGCGCCGTGCTCGCCACGCTCGGCGAGACCGTGGTCCTCGCCACCGTCGTTTCGGCCAAGTCGCCGAAGCCGGGCCAGGACTTCTTCCCGCTGACCGTCAACTACCAGGAAAAGTACTTCGCCGCGGGCAAGATCCCGGGCGGCTACTTCAAGCGCGAAGGGCGCCCGACCGAGGCCGAGACACTGATCTCCCGCCTGATCGACCGTCCGATCCGCCCGCTGTTCCCCGATGGCTACAAGAACGAGACCCAGGTCATCGTCACCGTTCTCCAGCACGACATGGAGAACAACCCAGACGTGCTCTCGATGGTCGCGGCTTCCGCTGCGCTCACCATTTCGGGCGTGCCGTTCATGGGCCCGATCGGCGCTGCGCGCGTCGGCTACGTTGATGGCCAGTACGTCCTCAACCTCGCCGTCGACCGTCGCGCTGAATCCAAGCTCGATCTCGTCATGGCTGGCACCCAGGACGCCGTGCTGATGGTGGAATCGGAAGCCCAGGAGCTCTCCGAGGAGATCATGCTCGGCGCCGTGATGTTCGGTCACGAAGCCTCGCGCAAGGTCATCGACGCCATCATCAAGCTGGCCGAGCTCGCCGCCAAGGAGCCGCGTGATTTCACCGCTCCGGACTATTCGGCGCTTGAAGCCGACGTGCTGAAGGTGGCCGAGGCCGACCTCCGCGCCGCCTACAAGATCACCGACAAGGCGCAGCGTTACGCCGCGGTCGATGCCGCCAATGCCAAGGTCAAGGCGCATTACGCGTCGCAGATCGAAGCCGGCACCGTCTCGGCTGAGGATCTGGGCGAAGTCGTCCATAACCTCCAGGCCAAGATCGTCCGCTGGAACATCCTCGACACCAAGTCGCGCATCGATGGCCGTGACCTGACCACCGTCCGCCCGATCGTTGCGGAAGTCGGCGTGCTGCCCCGCACCCATGGTTCGGCGCTGTTCACCCGCGGTGAGACCCAGGCCCTCGTCGTTGCCACGCTTGGCACCGGCGACGACGAGCAGTTCGTCGACAGCCTCGAAGGCACCGGCAAGGTGAACTTCATGCTGCACTACAACTTCCCGCCCTACTCGGTCGGTGAAGCTGGCCGCATGGGCTCGCCCGGCCGTCGCGAGATCGGCCATGGCAAGCTCGCCTGGCGCGCCATCCATC
>JAESFN010001329.1_pt1 | contig 11340 bp, 9 predicted proteins | sample 9269411 | NCBI WGS metagenome assembly JAESFN01 (sample SAMN14505399, study PRJNA617100) | algae metagenome | isolation source: Iphinoe sp. HA4291-MV1 and co-occurring heterotrophs from trail next to... | place: USA: Maunawili Falls, Hawaii | collected 2009-07-25
CGGACGACGCACCTACGGACAACGCGTTAAACGCAACACCCCCGGGTGGACCGACACGGTACACACCCGGGGGTGTTTAGTTTGGGAGGCCATTCGCGGCGGGGTCGCGCGGGGACGCGGTCGCGCTGGGCCTCGGGTTTTCGCTCACTGCGCGGTTGCGGGCCGGGCAGTGACGGGCACTTCGCCTGCGGGCGGGAAACCGCTAGGCAGCGGGACGATGCTCGATCGAGCTCGCGCCGGGGTGCTGCACCAGGGTGCGCACCGGCTTATTGGCGGCTGCGATCTGCTTCTGTCGAACGTCCTTCTCCATCGTCTCTTGCGCGGAGGTCAGGAACGGCAGGGCGGCGGCTGGCAGCATCACCAGCATGACAATTGCGAGGATCACCCATTCCATTGCGGTTACCTTTCTAGCCGAAGCGGGCGTCGTTGCCCGGCGAGAACCCGGCTATATCTAGATGTACGTGCAACCGTCCATCTCGGTTTTGATTATGTGACGTAATCGTCACACAGTCATTCTGGCTATCCCGAATACGGGTTCGGGAGTTATCCGCAGTTCGGCACGATTCGTGCCAGCGTCACGGACGATTTCGCGAAACTTCGCGTTGTCATCTCTGCTCCTTTCATCGGTACGGCCGTACCCGATTTGGGTTCGAGATCGGGACTGGCTGTGACTTCCTGTCCCCGACACGATTGATCCTATCACTGTACGTACACCAATGCAAGCCCTTTTCCGGACATTTGTTCTTCAATTCGTACGCATTACGCTACAGACCCACATTTGGTGTGTTTTTGCGGACAATTCGCTATGCTCCGCGCAGATCACACCGTCGCAGCTACTACCATCCACCCCTTCTCGCGCGGTGTTCGCTGAATAACCAGGGGAGGCCTCCGTGACGAAACGACGCAGTTTTCTGAAGCGCGGGCTGCTTCTTTCGGGAGGAGCGCTGGTAATGAGCGGGGCCGGATTTGGGGTTCAACGAGCTGCAGGGGCGGAGCCTGCCGGAGGGGTTATGCCCGACGAAGGCGCGGGGCATATCGCGACCTGGATGGCGTTTGGCCCCAGCGAAGCAATCTGGGGCAAGCGCTTGCTCCCGGTGGTCAGGGAAAACCTCGCCGCTATTGCCAACACTATTGCTCGGTACGAGCCGGTGAAGATGCTGGTGCGAGAGGAGGAATACGACATCGCCGCGCGCCTCTGCGACCCCGCGGTGACGCTGATTCCGCACCCGATTGACGATTTGTGGATGCGTGATACCGGACCGGTTTTTGTTCGCCGCCAGGGGGAAGGCGCGTCGCTCGGAGCGGTTGACTTCAACTTCAACGGTTGGGGCGACAAACAGGTTCACGACAACGACGCCACCGTCGCCGGATTTGTTGCCGAACAAACCGCCACTCCGGTTCTCTCTACCGAACTGATCCTCGAAGGCGGCGGGATCGAAGTAGATGGAGAAGGCACCGCCATTATCACTGAAAGCTGTGTGCTGAACCCAAATCGCAATCCGGGGCTTACGAAGGCTGATTGCGAGGCGGAACTGCAACGCCTGCTCGGCGTGCGAACGATCATTTGGCTGCCAGGAATCGCCGGGAAGGACATCACCGACGGTCACACCGATTTTTATGCCCGGTTCGCTCGTCCCGGCGTCGTGGTGGCTGGGTTAGAGAATGACCCGTCGATCTACGATTACGACGTTACCCGCCAGCACCTCGAAATCCTCAAGTCGGCCACCGATGCGGGCGGCAATTCCTTGGAAGTGGTGGTACTCCCAGGTCCGTCGACGATTCGCGAGCAGTATGCGAACGATGAATTCGCGGCCGGATACATCAATTTTTACGTCTGTAACGGCGCGGTGATCGCTCCCGAGTTTGGCGATCGGGAAGGGGACCGCACGACCCGTGACACCCTCGAAGAACTTTTTCCCGATCGCGATGTGATCCAGTTGAACATCGATGGCATCGCGGCGGGCGGTGGCGGCATCCACTGCACCACGCAACAGCAACCGCGGTGAGTTCCCCTTAAAGATCGGGCGAGATCGGCAGCAACGATTTTGGATCTCGTCAATACGAGCGCGGCGTTTCTGGCGGGCAGCGGGGTGGAGCATTTCACCGAAACGGCACCACCGTTTCCAGCATAGTCGCAACACCATTGACTCAGGCGATGCGCTACATTTGCGGTTGATATTGGCAAGGAGCGCGCATCGGTGTTCATTGGGAACAGTCAAAACGTAGAACACCTCGGCTATGCGCTGGGCGTTTGCCCGAAATGCCGCAAAGAAGGCGCATTCACGGTTTACACGGCCAAACGCAATATCACGGTTTTCGTCGTCGCGGCGGTTCCGGTCGGCGAGCAAATGATTGTGGAGTGCAGCCACTGCAAGGTGCGCTTTGCCATTCCCAAAGATAATCAGCAGGAAATGCGTCAGCGCTTGATCAGCGCCGACGAACTCGCGCATCAGGCGTTGGCGGGCGCACAGGCGCGGGCTGCTGCCGCGAATGGATCGCAGCTGCAGTCAGGGCCGACGCTCTATCAGCTCCTGCAGCTCGATCCCTCGGCTGATCCCGATGTCATCGACGCGGCCTACAAGCGGCTCGCCTTCAAATATCATCCCGATCGTGACAAATCGCCTGAGGCGTCTCAGCGAATGCAGGTGATCAACGAGGCCAAGAGAATCCTCTCCGATCCCAACATGCGAGAACGCTACGATCGCTCGATCGGGATCGTGCGCAAACCGCCTCCACCGGCACGCAGCGCCGGCATTCGCGCGGACGATGTGTAAGAGCGCTCTGCCAAGAGCAGGCGCCGTGGCTAGCTCGATTAGCGCACGCCGCTGATCCGGCCGCGCACGCCTTTGGCGCGGATCAGGCCCTCATCGGCACTTCGTAGAATGGCGATGCTGCTGATGTTTGCCCCGGCGGTGCTCAGGAGGTCGATGATCCCGGAGCTGCCTTCGAAGCTGATCTCGTGTTCCTCGTGCTGGATCGTTCCATGCAACGACGCATCGAGATCTCGCTCGAATTGCACGCGTTCGGCTTGGCTCGCGAGTTCGGCGACCAGCACAAACTCGTCGCCTCCCATGCGCCCTGCAAATCCACGGCCCGCGACGAGCTTGGTCAACCGGCGGCTAACCGCGACGAGCACCGCATCGCCCGCGGCATGGCCAAAGCGATCGTTGATCGACTTGAAACTATCGAGATCGATGTAGCAGGCGACTGAAGACCCGATTTCGCTCGCATCCGCATCGCGGGAATGATCCTCGATCCAGGATTGCATCTGGTCGAGGAAGGCACTCCTATTCAGCAGGCCGGTCAACGAATCCGAAGACGCTGCCCGCGCGAGGCTGTCGCTCAACTCCCGGCGTAGGGTGATGTCCCGGCCTTGGAAAACAACTCCCCGAACATCCTCGATGTCGAGCAGATTCGCCGCAATCACTTCAAACCATCGCGAGGTGTTGTCGCTCATTCTCGCTTCGAGTTCCGTCACCACTCGCGCCCGGGGAGTCTGGAGCACGCGCTCCAACATCGACTGTCCGGCACTCAGCGAGCCCTCGGTCACCAATGTACCGATATGCCGGCCAATCAGCGCGTCCGGGTCATGACCGAACGCCGACTCGACGGAGGGACTGGCGTACAACATCGTGCCATCCGCGTCGGCGATGACGACCGGATCGGGAGAGATCTGCTGCAGGTAGCGAGTGCGTTTCTCTGCCAACCCACTCCCGGCGGTCCCGGCATCCATCCGGTCGAGGGCGAACCGCTGCTCCACGATGTGGGTAATTGTTCCCGCATCATCGCGGACGGGCCAGCCAAGCATCCGGAAGCGTATCGAGCGCCCGTCTTTGTGCGGACGTGCCGAAATGCGTTCCACGAATGGAATCCGACCGGCAAGCATATCCGCCAGGAGATCGAAGTCATCGTCCGCGGAATCCTCGTTTTGCAGACGTTCGGGTGGGAGGTTCAATTCCTCCTCGAAGGTGTAGCCAAACAAGCGCTCGTGGCCCTGTGAAGCAAATACCAGATCCCAGCGCGGGAAACTGAAGATCAGCGTTCCCGCGGGAGCCTGTTCGAGCGCAGCACCAACGACGGCGTTGCCGGGGTCGGAGGGGACTCGTTCGGAAGCAGCGCGAAGATGGGGATCGCTCACGGTCATCGAGCGCTCAAGCCAACCCGCCATAAGCCGCTTGCTTGCCGCGACGATCGGGCGGCGCATCTCGGCAACGAAACTGGCTGGGATCTGGGCATCCATGCTGACTTCAAGCTCACTCAGGATCGCGAACAGCGCGTCGTCGCTCCCATCGGTGATGCCGTACAGAACCGCGCCGATCTGCTCGAGCAGGAGCGGTACCGGGTGATCCGCGGTCAATGCCTCCTGCACAGCCAGTACGAGACTCTGGGCGCGTTGCCACACGTCGGCCGCGGGCCGTTCGCCATCCACCGGCTGATATGCCTGGATTACCTCGAAGATGGCATTGGTGGAATCCTGGAGAGCAATACGAAACGCACGGTCGAGTGCCAACTTCTGAACCTCGCTGGACACGGCTGTCGCTTCTCCGCAATCCGCATTCGTGCGGCTATTACTTCCTATTAATTCGGACTAGCGCAATGGTCCCGGTACTAGTACACCAGTATGGACGATCTTAGTTCGAAAGGCGACCTGTGTCGGGTAATTTGGAGGCATGTCAATCAGACACGTCGCAGGCGGTGCGTTTCCCCGCGAGCGCGTTCCTGTCGTCTCGGGCGGTCGTTCCGGGCTTGCTTAGGCGCGGAGGATGAACTCCGGTACCCCGCGGTTGAGATCGCGCAGGTGATCGAGGTTGCGGCCGTTATCGGCGATGGTGGCGGTTACCGCGCACTTCACCGCATCGTAGGCCGTTTCCACCCGGTCAGCCCAGTCCCGCTGCAAGCGGGTTGAGCGAATTTCCATGTCGAATTCGTCGCGGTCGAGCTCGGTGGCAGTGCCATCCGGCTCAATCCAGAGATCGAGCTCCAGATCGAGATCGCGATAGTAATTCGTGCGCAACTCGGCGAGGGGTTGCGAGAAATTCACGTAATAGCCGACGGTCTGATCGTCGCAGGTGGTGAAGCGTAGGAGCGAAAACCAGCGATCGGGGAAGAACCACTGCTCGGCGCCGGTGCGCTCCAGCGTTTGCACACCGGATTCGGTGCGCACTTCGACACTGCGCGGGCGATAGAAGGTGAAACTGTGGTGCAGCACTTGGCGATCGTCATGCTCGGCAGGCAGGGTTAGCCAGCCGCCGTCGATCTCGTATTCCCAGCAGGCGCCACGGAGTTTTTCTTTGCGGTAATAGATGCGATTCTTCATGACTTTCCGTTCCTCCCCAGCGGTTCCCTGGCGGGGATTCCAGCTCGGCGGGGAAATCGGCTCGGTGTGGTTTGCGCCAGTTTATCCATAATGACTAGCTGCGTCACCTTTTCACCGTCGTCATGTGGCAACAATGATGGAGCGTAAATTCGTGCTCCGAGTATGGAAGCGGCACGTTCGCCCTCAGCAAGCTCCTCCGCGAGATCGGTCGATTTGGGGAAAAACGCCCGGCCACCCCGGCGCAAAAGCGGGATAGCAAGCTCCGCGAGCGCGGGAAGCGAGGCTACGGCGCGGGCGGTGGCGAAATCGAATCGTTCGCGATAGGCGCGATCGTGACCAATGTCCTCGGAACGACCGTGCAGCGGTGTGACGTTTGGCAACGGCAACGCAGTTACCACTTCGGCGATGAAATTGATCTTCTTGCCCGTCGCGTCGAGTAGCGTGAAGTCGATCTCGGGAAGCGCGATCGACAGCGGCAGACCCGGAAACCCCGCGCCGGTGCCGATATCGATCAGGCGCGATCGTCGGGTCGCATTTGCCGGAATTGACTCGCGGATCGCCGGCGCCATACGCAGCGCATCGAGAAACAGGAGGCGTTCGACGGCGTCTGGCTCGGTGATGGCGGTGAGATTGACTCGCTCATTCCAGCCGAGGAGGAGATCGCGAAAACGCGCGAATAGCCCCCATTGGGCAGCGCTGAGCTCGATCGGAGATGCCGAAATCAGCCCAGCCGACACAGGACCGCGATCGATGATCTCGGGTGGTGCGCCGGTGGCGACACGCTGCTGCCTGGGCGGGCGATCGCCCGTTTCCGCATTCACCACCGTGGATTGCCTGTTACAGCTTCGCTGGTTGCGCGAGAAGCACCGGTGCGCGGCGCGCCACGACATCGTGCGCGGCGGCGGAGATACCGGCGGCGCTGAGCCCGGCCAATTCGCGCAGGCGGTTCTGTGAGGCCTGCTCAAAAATGCGATCGGGAATGGCCAGCACCTTCACCGGGATCGAAATGTTGTGCTTCGCCAGCAATTCGAGCACCGCTGCGCCAAATCCGCCGAGCTCGACATTCTCTTCGACCGTGACAATCGCGCCGCAGCGTCGTGCCAGATCGAGGATCAGTTTTTCATCGAGTGGTTTGACGAAGCGGGCGTTGACGACGGTTGCGTGAATACCCTCGGCGGCGAGCACGTGCGCGGCCCGCTCGGCGGGCAGCACCATGGTGCCGAGCGCGAGGATGGCGACGTCATCGCCATCGCGCACGACTTCGCTGCGTCCAACCGGCAGTTCGTGCATCGGTTCTGAGATATCCACCCCGACACCGGCGCCGCGTGGATAGCGGATCGCCACCGGGCCGCCATCGATGGCGAAGGCGGTTTTCATCATGTGCCGGAGCTCGTTCTCATCTTTCGGCGCCATGATCGTCATACCGGGGACTGGGCGCAGATAGGTGAGATCGTAGATGCCGTGGTGGGTGCGGCCGTCATCACCGGCAAACCCGGCGCGATCGAGGCAGAACACCACTGGCAGCTTTTGCAGCGCCACATCGTGAATGATCTGATCGTATGCGCGCTGCAGGAAGGTCGAGTAGATCGCGCAAACCGGGCGCTCGCCCTGGGTCGCCAGACCGGCGGCGAAGGTGACGGCGTGCTGCTCGGCGATACCGACATCGAAGGTGCGATCGGGATACACCGCGGCGAATTTGTTGAGCGAGGTGCCGGTTGGCATTGCCGCGGTAATGCCGACGATGCGCTCATCCTCGCGCGCCAGGTCGATCAACGCTTGGGCGAAAACATCCTGATACTTCGGCGCCGGCGGTGGTGCGCCAACCGGCAACGGGGTCGGTTTGGCGGAAACCGCGTGGCCACGCTCTTTGTCATTTTCGGTCAGCGCGTAGCCCTTGCCCTTCTGGGTGAGGACGTGGACGAAGACCGGACTTTCGAGCTGGCGCGCCTGGCGGAACGCTTCGGAGAGGGCGCGGATATCGTGCCCATCCACCGGACCGATGTAGGTGAAGCCGAGCTCTTCCCAGATCATGGCGTGATAGACGAATTCCTTGAAGGAATCCTTCATCCGCTTGCCCAGCTCAACCAGCAACTCGCCCTGGGGCAGGCGCGCGGTCATCGCTGCGAGTTCGTCTTTGGCGCGGTTGTAGAACTTATCGGTGCGCACGCGATCGAGGTATTTGCTCAGCGCGCCGACATTCGGGGCGATCGACATCTCGTTGTCATTGAGCACAACGATGAAGGGAAGATCGAGATGGCCGGCATTGTTCAGCCCCTCGAAGGCCATACCGCCGGTGAGGGCGCCATCGCCGACGATGGCCACCGCGCGGCCGCGCTGGTTCCTCGGTTTTCGTTGCTGCGCCACCGCCATACCGAGCGCCGCGGAGATGGAGGTGGAAGCGTGTCCAGCGCCAAAGGCGTCGTGCTCGCTCTCATCACGCGAGAGGAACCCGGAAATGCCGCCTTCCTGGCGGATGGTTGGGAAGCGCTCAAGCCGGCCGGTAAGGAGTTTGTGGATGTAGGCCTGATGCCCGACATCCCAGACGAGCATGTCTTTGGGCGAATCGAAAACGTAGTGCAGCGCGACCGACAACTCGACAGTGCCGAGATTCGCGCCGAGATGCCCACCGTTTACTGATACGACTTCGATCATTTCGGCGCGAATCTCGGCGGCAAGCTGCTCGAGTTCGGCGTAGGATCGGTGCTTCAGATCGGCGGGGCTCTTGATCGATTCGAGAATGGTCATACTGGAACTCGTCCCTCCCGGGGCAACGCAATCGGCGCGCCCGGCGGCCGACGTGCCGGCGGACAACCGGCGTGTCAACGGATCGCTCCGTTGCGTCGCGACATTACGCGATAGTTTACCTGGCAGTCCATCCTGAATGCTCGTTAACCAGGTGTTATTAAGAACGATTCTACGCCTCGCGGAGTAACCCGGCGGGGTTCCGCGTTGTGTATCGGGCGTTGTTGACCGTTTTCGGCCGCCTGACCATGATTGGTAACGGTCGCTGAAGGCATGATGCGACCGATTGAGAGGAGAACAGAATGCCGAGTAACGGAAAAGGTTCCAAAGGAGCCACCATCATCAAACCGCGCACGTTCAAAACCAGCATCGATCTGGCGTCGAACGTGCGAGATAAGTCAATCGAGTTGCTGAATCAGCAACTGGCCGATTCGCTGGATCTCTATAGCCAGCTGAAACAGGCGCACTGGAACATCAAGGGCAAGGATTTTTACCAGTTGCACCTGTTGTTCGATACCTTCGCCGAGCACGCGGAGGAATGGATCGACGAGATCGCCGAACGCGCGACCGAGCTCGGTGGGTACGCCACCGGCACCGTGCGCGACTCCGCCGCACACTCCTCGCTGGAGGAGTATCCGCACGACGCGGTTGATGGCGCGGAGCACGTGAAGGCGGTGGTGGAACGGTTGGCGGCCTACGCCGCGTCGTCCCGCAAGGGGATCGATACGACCGCCGAATGGGGCGACCAGGCGACCGCCGATCTGCTTACGCAAATCACCCGCGAGGTGGATAAGGATCTCTGGTTCGCCGAGGCGCACCTGCAGGGGTAGACCCTCACCCAATCTCAAACCGCCCGCTTCCAGAATTGGGAGCGGGCGGTTTTGCATTAGGGGGTTCGTGTGGCGAACGAGACGGTAGGGCTCACCATGCCGTTTCCTCAACCACGTCATGCCCGGATACCGCAATCGTCGTAGGGGCGGTGCTTGCTCCGCCTTGCACGGGACAGGGATGTTCGCGTCGGGGCGAAGGCGGAGCAAGCGCCGCCCCTACGGAACCTTGTTAGTGAGTGCTCCTTACTCCGCCAATGCCTCCAGCGTCGCGCAGTAGACGCGCTGGCCGAGGAGGAGATCGTCGATGCGCCACCACTCGTTGGGAGCGTGCGCGCCGCTACCTGGCTGCGAGAACCCGAGCTCAACGGTATCGGCGTGGAGAATCTGCTGGAAGATGCCGGTGACCGGCACTGAGGCTCCCACGCGCACGTAAACCGGATCGTTGCCGTAGAGCGATTTCAACACCGCATGAGCGCGCACCATCGCCGGGTGATCTTTGCTGATGGCGAACGGGTAGGCCATGCCGTTCAGCGGGGTGATCGTGAATTGCACCCCCGGCAGAATGTGCTTGGCGACGTGGGCGCGGATGAGATCGATGATCTGCTCCGGGTCCTGATTCGGTACCAGGCGGCAGGTGAGCTTGAGATGTGCCTCGCAGGGCGTCACCGTTTTCGCGCCATCGCCCGTGAACCCACCCCACAGACCGTTGATGTCGAGCGTAGGGCGCGCCGAGGTACGCTCGACCTCGGTGTAGCCCGCTTCCCCCCAAGTGGTGAAAACGCCAGACTTCTCGACCATATCGAGCAGCGCCGGAGCTCCCAGCGCGATATCGGCACGATCTTCGGCGGTCAACGGCACCACGCGATCGTAGTAGCCATCGATCGCTACCTGGCCATCAGCGGTATGGAAGCTGGCGGCGAGTTTCGCCATCACCTGGTTGGCGTTCGGCACCGCCGCGCCGTAGCCGCCTGAGTGGAGATCGGTGGCGCCGGTGCGGATATCGATCTGGCAGCCGATGATTCCCTTCAGCGCCACCGCCAGAATCGGCTGGGTGGGGGAGTCCATGCCGGAATCGGCTGAGAGCACGAAATCGCAGGCGAGGCGATCGGCGTTCGCTTTCACCCAGGTATCGAGACCCGGGCTACCGATCTCCTCCTCACCTTCGAAAAAGAAGATGACGTTGATCGGCGGGCCGCCGGCGGTCGCCCCCAGCGCTTCGATAGCGTGGATGGTGGTGAGCAGATTCGCCTTCATGTCGCTCGAGCCGCGCGCGTAGAGCTTGCCATCGCGCTCAGTCGGTTCGAACGGCGGCGAATCCCAGAGTTCGAGCGGCACCGCTGGCTGAACGTCGTAGTGCCCGTAGATCAGCGCGGTTGGTTTGCTGGGATCGACCGTCCAGCGTCCGAGCACCACGGGGTGCCCCGGTTTGTCGGTGATCTCCACCTCCGGCACCCCGGCTTTGCGCATGCGCTCGGCCACCCACTCGGCGGCGCGGCGCACATCACCGGCATGCTCGGGATCGGTGCTGATGCTGGGGATGCGCAGCAGATCGACGAGATCCTGCTGGTTTGCCGCGAGATGATCGGCGAGATAGCTCTCCCAGGCGGGTGTCGACATCCTCGGTGCTCCTTCTATTCGCCCATCGCATCGAGCACGGCGACGTAGCTCTTCTGCGCCATCGGGAAATCTTCCAGGCGGAACCATTCATTCGGCGCGTGGATCGGGGTGCCCGGCTGGAAGAAACCGAGGCTCACCGTATCGGCGCCGAGCGCATCCTTGAACACGGCTGTGATCGGCACGGAACCGCCGGTGCGGAAAAAGACCGGTTGAATACCGTAGACATCCGACATCACGCTGGCGGCGCGTTGCAGCGCCCAGTTGTCGCGCGGGATCGAGTAGGCGCGAGAGAAGCTTTCGCGGGCTTTCACCGTCGCCTGCACACCGGCCGGAACGTGCTTTTGCACGTGCGCGATGATGAGATCGCGGATGGTGTCCGGATCCTGGTTTGGCACGAGACGGCAGGTGTATTTCAGATGGGCTTCGCATGGGGTGACGGTCTTCATGCCGTCACCGGTGAAGCCGCCCCACATGCCGTTGATATCGAGCGTGGGGCGAGCTGCCACGCGCTCGTAGGGCGCGAAACCTTCCTCGCCCCACAGGGTGTAGACACCAGATTCCTCCTGCACATCCTTCATCACGCTGGAGGAATAGGCGATTTCGGCGCGATCGAAATCATCTAAAGGCGCGACGTCGTCGTAGAACCCTTCGATCGCGACCCGGCCGTCAGCGGTGTGGAAGGTGGCGGCGAGTTTCGCCATCACCTGGTTCGCGTTTGGCACGGTGGCGCCGTACATGCCTGAGTGGAGATCCGACTCACCGGTGCGGATGTCGATCTGCCCGCCGGTGCCGCCTTTGAGGGCGACGAAGAAACCCGGCACGCCGACGGCGGGG
>JAESFN010001330.1_pt1 | contig 11334 bp, 10 predicted proteins | sample 9269411 | NCBI WGS metagenome assembly JAESFN01 (sample SAMN14505399, study PRJNA617100) | algae metagenome | isolation source: Iphinoe sp. HA4291-MV1 and co-occurring heterotrophs from trail next to... | place: USA: Maunawili Falls, Hawaii | collected 2009-07-25
GGTCAACCTCGGCCGTCAGCCGTGCGATCCGGGAATCGGTCATCAGTTTTCTCCTCAAATGCGGATAGGACAGAATCCAGGCTTTGTGCTCCCTGAACCACCGTCCTAATTGAGCGCGCCAATCGGCTCATCCGGGTAGGGGTCACTATAGTGATCAGCAATTCGCTTATGCAAGCGATTTCCCGGTGTGACCGGAGAATTCACAATCTCGAAACAGCTTCTTTGCGTTCGAACTGCCCCACCTCAGAGTGGTACCCTGAAACCGGCACGTTGCCGGTCGTGGGCATGGCGACCCGGGGGACGTCCATCCCAACCTGCCGCGGCGCTCAGGCGTCGAACGAGCAGCCAATCCCGGGGGAGGTCGCTCGAGTTTGAGTTCGCACGTACATAATCGATCCCGGTTTCGGGCTGTTGCGATCGCGTTTGTGGCTCTCCTGCTCGCCACGCAGTCGATGCTCGCGGCGCCACAGAATCCAAATCCATCGCTGCCTGTCTCGGCCGCGACACCTGATTGGATGACGCAGGATCTGGTCGACCAACTTTCGTCGGTCGGATTCACGGTCCTTGCTCCCTCATACATTCCGGGACCATTCGGTTCGTTGCCAAGCGTCAGCGCCAGCCCCGGCTACTACAGCATGTACTGGGTGATCCCGGGCGCTCCGCCGACGTATCTGCTGGTTATCGGCGGCGACTCAATTCCCGACTACTCGAAATACGATCGCAACGTACCGCTGACGCAGAACGACAGCGTCATGGGCTATCCCGCCTGGCATGACCAGACGCCGGGGTACGACCTCGTGTACTTCGTGATGGACGGGGTCGTCTATTCCGTCGAGAGCAATAATCTCTCCGGCGACACCACCATGGGCATCGCGAATTCGCTCGCCAGCGTCGATATCGTCGCGCCGGAACCGACGCCAACAGAGGAGCCGGTGATCGAGCCAACGCCGGACACCGGTGGTGAGGTGGTCCCCACCCCCACCGACACCCCGAGTGACACCGATTCGGATGAAACCGACTCGACTGACGTTGGGTCGCCGTCGATCTCCTCCCCAGATTCCGTGACATCGGGTGAGGAGGTCACGATCTCGATCGACGGCGTGATCTCCGCCGATCTTTCCGCCAGCTCCGGCACGTTCGGGCTCAACGGCGAGAAAACAATCGAAGGCGCGGAACCGAGCGGATTCCAATGGACCGCCCCCGAGACAGAGAACGGCCGCACCGTTCGCTTCAAACTCACCGATCCCGATACCGGCGAGCTGCTCGCCACAACGACGACAAAAGTCGAGCCGCTTCCAGACGATCAAATTCCTGTCGTCGCCGACGACCTCGCCTGCCCGGCCTCCGTGGAAATGGGCAGCTACGGCGGAATCCGTCTCAAAGGCAGCGGGCAACTGATGCTGGATGCTTCGGATGGGTTCTTCCCCGATGTCGGGCCCAATCCGACCTTCGCCGGTCCGTCGGAAATCGACGAGTCAGATGTGCTCCAGGGCGTCAACCGTCGCAACAAATCAACCTGGGTATTTTGGTCCCCGGCGGATGCCGACGAGCCATATACGGCGTACATCTTTCTCCAGAACTGGAATGGCGACACGCTGCTGGAGTGCGGTATCGACGTCGTACCGGCATCGGATCGCCCAAGCTACCCCGATGGCATGCCCAGCGATGGCACGGCTGGCTCTGGCGGTGTCGCGTACGGTTCGCTCGTAAACGCGCCAGACGGTTCGAATGTGGTTTCCAATGCGTACCCAGCCGTCGGGCAAAACCCCGACGGCTCGCCGATGGCGCTCGCCCCAAATCAGACCAACGACGGAACGCTCGTCGAACTCCCCGCTACGCCTGAAGCAACACCTTCGGCGGGACCTTAATCTGCTCACAGAGCGTCAAAAGCAGTATTAAATTCAGATATTGTCGAGCGGCGAGCGTGACGTTCGGTTCATGCACTGGTGGGGGCCGCTCAGGTACGATCTTGCTAGAGAAATCGAGTGATCTAACATTCAATGTGTGAGGCAGAATAATGCACGAATCGGATGCCTCCACCCCGGAACGCTATCTGCACTCCGTCGATCCACGCGTGTCTTGCTGGGATATCGCGCGCATTTACGACAATACATCCGACGCCGTCGAGTCGCTTGAGGCATTCCTAAGCGAACCGGCGATCTTCCACTCCGAGCGTGACATCGCCGCCGCGCACCTGAGCCTCGCCACCGCCCACGCGATGCGCAGCGATCTCGATGCCGCCGAGGCGCACATCGATGAAGCGGAACGCCGGTTTGCACTCCTGAACGACGAGCTTAGCCTCGCCTACGTGCAGATTCGCAAGCACTTCGTCCAGCATCAGCACGACGAGCACGATGCGATTCTCGCCGCCCTCCCCCGCGCGTTCCGGATTGCGAGCGAACACGGCGATACCTACCTAACCGCAGCGCTGCTCAACGACCGGGGGCTGATCGAGCTTCTCCGCGGCATGGCCTCCGACGGCGTGGCATCGTATATCGAAGCAACGCGGATCGCGGAAGAGGTGGGGGACCATTTCCTATCCTCGATGATTCGTCTCAACATAGGAGGCGCCTTCCTCGAAGTTCATGACTTCGAGGTTGCCATTATCTGGCTAATCGAATGCCTCGAGTTCGCAAAACGCGCCAATTCGGTCTACTTGCGATTTCAGTGCAATTCGATGCTGGCGCAGTGCTTTCAGCAGATCGGTAACGCCGAGCGAGCGCTCGCCTTCGGGTCGGAAGCGATCCGTCTTGCCCCTGGGATCGAATACCTGTTCAGTGTTGCTGAATGCGTCTATGACATCGCAATCGTCAGGTCACGGCTGGGTAGATCGAAGCTCGCGATCGAAGCCTTCGAGCTCGCCGCCAGCCTTTTCCATCGAGTCGACACCCAGGCTTCCGCGGCCCGGCGGTGGGTTTGCGCATGGTGTATCGAGCGCGAAACAGACGCCTTCACGCGACGTACCTACGACGCGTTGCTCGCCGTCGCTCATCAGGATGTCGTCACGACCTACTCGATGGTGTTCGATCTCTATGACGCGCTGGCGCAGAGCGCGACGGTGCTCGGTCTCAAGGACGACGCCATCTCGCACCTTCAGCGCAGCAAAGCCCTGGCAGTCGATTACTGGCAGCAAATCGGCGAGAAGCAAGCGCGAATCGCGGTCAGCCAGTACCAGCTGGCGAGGGCGCAGAGTGAGGCCGAACGCGAGCGTGAGCACCGAGAGGAGCTCGCCGAGGCGCTCGACGAGGCAGAGTCGTTCAACCGGGTAAATCAGGGCCTGGTTGCACAACTCCGCGCGCAATCAGCCATCCTGGAGCAGCAAGCCACCGAGGACGCACTGACGGGCGTCGGCAATCGCCGGTACTTCGATCTCCATCTCGAGCGTGAAGCCAAACACGCGCGCGCGTTTATGCGTCCGCTTTCCGTCGCACTCGTTGACCTCGATAACTTCAAATCCGTCAACGATCGGTTCACTCATCAGATGGGAGATCGCGTTCTTGTCGCATTTGCCGTAATTCTTCGCGAGAACGTGGCACCGACGGATTTTGTCGCCCGGTACGGCGGCGAAGAGTTCGGCATCGTTTTGCCCGAGACCGATCAGGCCACCGCTCTGGAGCGAGCCGAAGCCATTCGCCTGGCCATCGCCCACCACCCCTGGCCAACCCTCGACAACGGATTGCACGTAACCGCGAGCATCGGTATCGCCACTGCTGCCGGTAACGGGACAGCAGCCGAGCTGCTCACGGCGGCCGACCGGATGCTTCACGCGGCCAAGGAGCATGGCAAAAACCAGGTCTGGCACCACGTTGCCGGCAACGAGATCTTGAACAACTAAGCGATTTCCGTAGTCACTTCCGGCAATAATCCCAAGAAGTCACCCGTGGTCGATACATTCGTCCCGTGTTGAGGCAATCCTTCCTGAAGTAGGCTTTCAGTGTTGTTGTACTTCTGCTCTGTCGACGCCGACACGTTGCTGTCTTAGGTCATTGAGGCGCGTTGATGAGCACTCCCGATTACGTTGCACCCGAACGCATCCTCTCCCCCGTCGATCGTAGTCTCGCGACGTGGGGAATCGATTGGACGTACTCCGATCCCATGGGCGCGATCGCCGCCACGGACGCCTGGTTTGCGCGCCCTGAGCCGTCGCGCGCACCGTTCGAGAACGCAGCCGCACACTTTATCGCGGGCACCGCATACGCCGTCACCGGCGAATTGAACACGGCCCAGACACATCTCGATGCAGCCGAAACCATCTATAGCGAGCTGGGGAATGACCTCGGTGTCGCCTACGTTATTTTGCGCCGCGATCTGGTCTGGCACCAAATTGAGGATACTGACATCCCGATCGAACAGTTTCCCGAAGCGCTAAGCATTGCTCGCCGCTACGCTGACGACTGGCTCGAGGCTGGCATTCACAACGATCTCGGTTTGATCGATCTTCGAAAAGGGGAGTTCGCCGGGGGAATCGAATCCCTCTTCAACGCCCTCGCCGTAGCGGAACGGGGCGGCGATCGCCTACAAGAGTTTGTCATTCGCCTCAATCTCGCCACCGCGTTCATGGAATTGCACGACTATGAAGTCGCCCATACCTGGTGCCTGCAGTGCATCGAGGCGGATGGTTTCGCACGCCCGGCGGAATTGCGGTTCGATGCGCTCCATCGCCTCGCCGTCTGTAAGGAGCAGATGGGAGACAGCGTCGAAGCGCTCAGGCTGATGCGCGAATCGACCACGTTAGCGGAAACGCTGGATTTCACTTACGGCGTCGCTGAGGGAAGCTACGACGCCGGAATCCTCCTGTATCGGTTGGATGATCTCGCCGGGGCCGCCGACTCGTTTCGCCACTCCATCGGCAGATTCCAGCAGGTCGAAACCCCTATTTCCGCGGCGCGCATTCCGATGTGCCATTGGTGGTTGGAGCGGATCGACGGAAACTACACCCTGGCAACCTACCGGGCGCTCTCACAAATCGCGGATTCGGGGATTGTCGGCGCATACGAGCGGGCATTCGATCTCCACGATGCGCTGGCTCGATCGGCGGAAGCGCTCGACATGCCCTCGCAGGCGATCGCCCATCTGCGTCAGAGTCGGACCCTGGCGGAAACCTACTGGGGTGACATCGGTCGACGCCAGACCCGCGTCGCGTTGAAGCGCCATCAACTCGCCGCCGCCGAGCGGGAAGCGGATCGGGAGCGCAAGCATCGCGAAGAGCTCGCGCGGGCGCTCGCCGCGTCGCAGGCGCTGAACGCCGAGAACCAGCACCTCCTTGAGCGACTCCAGGAGCAATCGATCGTGCTCGAGCAACAGGCATCGGAGGATGCGCTAACCGGAATCGGCAATCGCCGCTATTTCGACGCCCAGCTCGAGCAGATGATTCAGAGGACCGACGATCGCCGCACGCCAACCGCGCTGGCGCTTGCCGACATCGATAATTTCAAGGAAATCAACGACCGCAACTCGCATCGCGTCGGTGATGAGGTGTTAATCACGGTGTCCGGGATTCTCCGCGCTGTGCTCCGGCAATCGCACGTCTTCGCCAGATATGGCGGAGAGGAATTCGCTTTCCTCTTCACGGAGATCACGCACGAGCGAGCGGTAGCGATCACCGAGTCAATCCGCGCGGCGGTGGAGACCTATCCCTGGGAATCGCTGGCGAAAGGCTTGTCGGTAACCCTGAGCGTCGGGCTGGCGAGTGATACCTCTGGGACCCCGGCGGACCAGCTCCTCGCTACCGCGGACGCGTTGCTTTACCGCGCGAAGCACAGCGGGAAGAACCGCGTCGAGCACCGGGTTGTCACTGAGCAGCCGCGTTTGAGTTCCGCGCTTCCATCCCTATCGCCGTCAGAGCTCCCGGCTGCCACGCAGTAACACTTAGGATGTTGAGGGGTGTAGCGACTCCCAGAGTGTCGTCAGGGCAGCATAATCGCCCTCATCATCGACATCCGGCGGGACCGGCGCGTCCGTGTCAACGAATACGATTTCTGATCGGTGAGCGCGAATGACCTCGCGCGCGCCGAGATCGCCGGAGACGGCCAGCAACTCGGGAAAGAGCGGCGCGGCGAGGAGCACGGGATTTCCCGGGATACCACCCTGGTAGCGCGGCTGCACGATCGCAGCGTTCGCGCGCTCGTATTGATCGATCAAGGCATCGAGCAACGCGGGTGAAACGGTCGGCTGGTCGCCGAGCACGATCATCGCGGCGTCGGTGTCCGCTGGAAGGGCACGGATTCCCGCCACCATCGACGTGCTCTGCCCATCCGCAAAATCCGGATTGAACACCACTCGCTGCCCCAGCGGACCGATCGCCTGCTCGATGGCATCCGCCTGGTTTCCCAGCACCACGACAACCTCGGATGCCCGCGCCGCGAGCGCGTTCCGCACGGTGTGGCGAATCAGTGGCTCACCGCCCAACGGCAGCAGTTGCTTGGGGCGGCCGAGCCGCCGCGATGCCCCAGCCGCAAGCACGATCACCGCTACCTTCACAGCAGTCCCAATGCGCTCAGCGCTTCTCGTGTTTCCAAGTACGAGGTGTGATGCACCGCCGCGATACCGAGCGCTCTGGCAGCCTCGACATTCGCCAGCGCATCGTCAATAAACACAGAGGCGCCAATGGAGCCATTCAATCTTGAAATGGCGTGATCGAAAATCCCACGATCTGGTTTCGCGATTCCGACCTCTGAGGAGTTAACGATCTCGTCGAAGAGCTCGGCAACCTGGAGCGACGCCATATCCCGAGCTAATCGCGAGGTGGCATTGCTCACAAGACCGACGCGATAACGTGCCCGGCATTCCGCGATCAGCGCCGCCATCTCCGGATCGATCGTCCCCTCCGACCTCGACCATTCCTGCACGGCCACTCTTGCCTGTGCGTTCGGATAGGCCTGCTCCAGCGCCTCCGCGATGCGCTCGCGCCACGCCTCGTCGCTCATTTGTCCCGTGATTGCAGGAAGCAGGTATTCGTCAGCGAACGCGACCGACGCAATTGCGCCGGGCGGCAACCCCGTCTCACGCTCGATCAGCGGCACCCGGGAACGATCGAAATGGCGCAGCACGCCGTCGAAATCGAAGAGAAGAACCTCGATCACGCGTCACTCCCCGTACGTCGTGGAATCAGACCGGTTGGCGCTCACCGCGGATATTGCCGATGGCGCGGGTGAGTGGCCCACCCTCGCGACCGTGCCGCATCGAGATGATCTCGGCCAGAATACTGACCGCCATTTCCTCGGGGGTTTCCGCGCCGATATCGAGCCCGATCGGTCCGCGAATGCGCGCCAGCGATTCCTCGCTGACCCCGGCGTCGATCAAGCGCTGGCGTCGGTCGGCGTTGGTCTTGCGGCTGCCGACAGCGCCGATGTACCGGGCGCTCGTTTCAAGCGTACCCAGCAACGCCGGTTCATCGAACTTCGGATCGTGGGTCAGAATCGCAACATAGGTGCTCGGAGGGAGCGTGAGCTGCGCGATCGCATCGTCAGGCCAGGCCTGAAGAATTTGATCGGCCTCGGGGAACCGCTCGGTGGTGGCGAGTTTTGCCCGGGCATCGGTGACGATCACCCGAAACCCGAGTAGCTTCGCCATCCGGGTCAGCGCCTGCGCAACGTGCACCGCTCCGAAGATCAGCAGCGTCGGCGGCGCCGGAAAAACCTCGTAGAAAATCTCGACGGACTCGTTAGAAACCGGATCGACCTCAGTCACGGTCACCGAGCGCTCGTTCGCCAGTGCCGCACGCAACCCGGCGTCGACTACGACATCGAGTTCTGACGATCCGACCGACCCGAGCACCTGCTCGGGCAGCACCAGCAATTTCTTGCCGATCCCCGGACCGGAGACCACCGTCGCCTGTGCCGCAGCCTGACCGTCATCAAGCGCCTGCTTCAGGGCGTCGTACAGCGCAACGCGATCGCGAACGCTCATTCAGCGGCCACCGGCTCGACGAAGACCTCGATGGTGCCGCCACAGGCGAGCCCGACGTCCCAGGCCATCTCATCGGTAATGCCATAGCGAATCAGCTTCGGCTGGCCGGTGCGCAGCACTTCCTGCGCTTCCTCAAACACCGCCGTTTCGACACAGCCGCCGCTCACCGAACCGGCGAGATCCCCGCCGCTTGAAACGATCATCGCCGCACCCACCGGGCGCGGAGCTGATCCTTCAACCTTGACCACGGTGGCGATCGCCACCTGGTCGCCGTGGGCACGCCATTGTTCGATTTGCGGCAGCAGCTCTTTCATCGGTTATCGCTTTCTCGCCGCCGGGATCGATTTACCATCGAACATCGGCGGCACATTAATCAAGAGTTCGCCCCGCTCGTTGATGAACGGGCGAGCTGGAAGTGTTTTGCCCGGACCAGTCGCGGAAATCTGTCGCCGCACCGGCGGCTGATCGTCCATATCCCCAAGCAACCGCGCCAGCGCTTCCAGACTCTCCAAGTTGTGGATCGGCAGGAAGGCATCGACGAACGGCAACGCCGCGCGGATGCCCTGGGTCAGCGGTTGATACCCGGGTGCTCCCAGAAGTGGATTAAGCCAGATCAACCGGCGACAGGAGCGTTGCAGGCGCGACATTTCTTTCGAGAGCAGGAGCGGATCACCGCGATCCCAGCCATCCGAAATCATGATCACCGTCGCGCCGGAACGCAGCACGCGCCGCGCCCATTTGAAGTTGAAGGTCTTGATCGCCTCGCCGATGCGCGTGCCGCCCGACCAGTCGTCGACCGATTTCACCACCTGCTCGATCGCGCTATCGACATCGCGCTTACGCAGCTCGCGGGTGATGCGGGTCAAACGCGTGCTGAACACGAAGACCTCGACGGTATCGAGACCGTGCTCCAGCGCATGCACGAAACGCAGCAGCAAGCGGGAGTAGCGATCCATCGAGCCGGAGATATCGCAGATCAGAATCAACGGCCGCATCCGGTCTTTCCGGCGGCGGTGGCGCAGTTCCAGCGGCACTCCACGGTGCTTCATCGCTGAGCGAAGGGTGCGGCGGTAATCGATGTAGTCGCCGTTGTTCGCCTTTTCCAGGCGGCGCGTTTTTCGCGTACCGAGCCGCCAGGTCATCGACTCGATCATCCGGCGAGCTTCGTTGATCTCCTCGGAGGAGAATTGCGAGAAGTCTTTCTTGCGCAGCACTTCGCGCGCGCTGAAAACCATCACGTCCTCAGGCGGCGCTTCCATCTCCTGCTGATCGGCGGCAGCTTCGGAGCTTTCGGCGGAGTCCTCAACGGCGACCACCGCTTTTTCGCTCGCCTGCTCGGCCTGACCCTGCTCGCCCTGATTTTCGTCGTTCTGCTGGCTCTGCTGTGAATCAGGTGCCTCCGCACTGGTGCGCGGATCGGGCACGCTGAACTCGACCGGAGCCACCGTGTTGGTCACCCGGCGCCAGTACTGCTCGAAAATCGCATCGAACACCGGAATCTGATCGGGGCCGGTTACCAACGTGGTCTTCGCGGCGGCGTAGAAATCATCTTTGCGCCGTGGGTCGACCGCCGAAACCGCCTCGACCAGGCTCAGCACCTGGCCGGAGCCGATCGGCAGGCCGGCACTGCGCAGGTCACGCCCGAGAACGAGCAAATTCGCGAGCAACCGCCCGGCCGAAACATCGTCCGGGTGCGGGCTGCTTCTAACGAGTTGATGCACTTGTCGCCCTATTCACCAGCGTCGAAGCGATCTCGCCGCGCACCTTATCGACATCTTCCTGATACTTCAGGATCACGCCGAGGGTGTCGTCAACCGCATCTTTCGACAACTTCGTCGTACCCAGGCAAAGCAGCGCGTGCGCCCAATCGAGCGTCTCCGCCATACCGGGAGACTTGAAGAGATCGACTTCACGCAGCCCCTGTGTGAAGGCGCAAATCTCAGTGCGCAGGTTCTCGGAGGCTTCCGGCACCTTCGCGGAGAGAATGCGGAACTCTTTCTCGTAGGTCGGGAAATCGATCCAGAAGTAGAGGCAGCGCCGCTTGAGCGCGTCGTGAATTTCACGGGTTCGGTTCGAGGTCAGGATCACGATCGGCGCGTGCTCGGCGCGGATCGTGCCAAGCTCCGGCACCGTCACCTGGAAATCGCTCAGCAATTCGAGCAGGAACGCTTCCAGTTCCTGATCGGCGCGGTCAACCTCATCGATCAACAGCACCGGTGAGCGATCGTGCGCGGCATCGATCGCCTGCAACAGCGGGCGCTTGAGCAGGAACTCTTCGCTGAAGAGATCCTTGCGCGCCTGCTCGCGGTCAACACCGCCGGTGGCTTCCAGTGTCTGCAGGTAAAGCATCTGGCGCGGGTAGTCCCACTCGTAAATCGCCGCCGCGGCATCCAGGCCTTCGTAGCACTGGAGGCGGATCAGCGGGGTGTCGAGCACCGTGGAAAGAACCTTGGCGATCTCCGTTTTGCCGACGCCCGCCTCGCCTTCGAGCAGCAACGGCTTACGCAGCTGCAGCGTCAGGAAGAGCGTGGTGGCGAGACTGCGGTCCGCAATGTACTTCTCGGAACGGAGCGCAGTTTCGAGCTCATCGACATTCGCGAATGTTCGCCCCGCGTGGGTGAAGGGTGACGTCTCAATGGCGCTCAACGGTCGGGATCCTCTGTGGCTATGGCAGCCCCGCCGCCGGATCACCAGCGCGGTCTCTGCTGCCCCTATTGCTTCAACTCTGAAAGTATCGCACGACGCCGAAAAGCGAGGAAAGTGGGGCCGTGTTCATCGCCACTCAGCTGGTTACGCGAGCGTAGCGCGCACCGAATTGTCCCAGATCGCGTGGTCAACCTCAGGGATCTCACCAATCTCCAACCGCTGCAACATGTGTGATAGATCGGCGCGATGCTCATCGTTGTGCATCATCACGTGCAGGATCGCTCCGGCGAAGGACATCGGAAGTCCAAAGTGGCCGACAAACGTATCGTCCAGGCGATCCTCGTCGCGGAGTTCACGCGCGACCCCGATGAAACCGTCGATTGCCTCCAGATAGAGCATCTTGAGTCGCACTACGGAGCGATCGTCTCCCGGATCCGGCATCGGATTTCCGCTCATCGCCTGCGTCCAAAACTTCATGCTCAGCGCCACGTGCCCGAGCGTTTCGCGCACCGTCTGATGCCCGATGTCGAACCGGCGATCGAGCTGTTCGTCGCCCAGCGTTTCGCAGCACGCGAGCAACGTGTCCATCGCCCATCGATCGTGCGCGAACAACCGCTCAAGCAGATCCATCTCGCCGCCTTTCGAAAAATCGGGTGCGGCGTGCAGGCGACCGCCCGTGAGTTCAGCACCCCGCACGCTACAAAAGCCGCTACGGCTTCTCCGGCCAGCGACCGTACCAATCGAACGGTTGCGGGTTCAGATTGACCACGACGTTCTTCA
>JAESFN010001331.1_pt1 | contig 11329 bp, 10 predicted proteins | sample 9269411 | NCBI WGS metagenome assembly JAESFN01 (sample SAMN14505399, study PRJNA617100) | algae metagenome | isolation source: Iphinoe sp. HA4291-MV1 and co-occurring heterotrophs from trail next to... | place: USA: Maunawili Falls, Hawaii | collected 2009-07-25
GGGTGTAACTCAGTTGGTAGAGTGTCTGCTTCCCAAGCAGAATGTCGTGGGTTCGAGTCCCATCACCCGCTCCATCGGAAAATTCATCGCCTCTGCCTCGAAGATCACTCCATCGGTTACTGAAGAAATTCCCTCACCATTCGATCTCGGTAGCACGCTGGCGGATTCTCCGTTGGTGGATTGGTGTGCCGTTTTTCGCGTACCTACGCAAGGAATGCGCCGGAAATGGAGCAGGCCTGGCAACAGCCAAGCCTGACACAGGAGTTTTCTCGAACGCGGGATTGATTAGTCGTTTTGCGATTGCCCCAGTTGAAAGCCGTAGCGGTGTGAAATGGCCTTCGCGGCGGACAGAAGCTGCTGCTCGAGCTTGGGGCGGGTCTCGTCATTAACTTCGTGACTGAGCCCGGAAATGCTCACCGCTGCAATAATCTCACCACGTTGGTTGCGCACCGGCGCCGCCAGGCACGCGAGCCCCACCGAGCCTTCCTCGATATCCGACGCCAGCCCGGATTGCCGGACGCGCTCAACTTCCTGACGGAACGTTTCTCCATCGGTAATCGTGTTCGGGGTGCGTCTCGGGAAGGGCGCGGTTGCGAGGAATTCGTTCAACTCGTCTTCGCTCATCCCGGCTGCCAGCACCTTACCAAGTCCCGTCCAGTGCAGTGCATCGCGGTAGCCGGCGCGAATCTGGAACCGCAGCGAGCGATCGGGCGCCATCATGGCGACATGCACCACTTCATGGCCAACCAGCAGCCCGAGGTTTGTGGTGAGGTCGGTTGCTTTCATCAAATCGCGCAAATAGGGTTGCGCGATTTGCTCGATTGGAATGGTCGGCAGGAATGCCATACCGACCTCGAACGCTTTAATTCCGAGCCGGTACGCCCCTGAATCAGCATCCTGCTCAATAAATTCCGCGCGTTGCAGCACGTCGAGCAGGCGAAGCATCGTGGCCTTGTTGAGTCCGGTTTGGGCGTGCAGATCTTGCAGTGACGCCAGCGGAAGTTCATCCGCGAGCACGGTCAGCAATTGCAGACCGCGCTCCAAGGCCCGGACCTGATAGTTGGATTCAGTTGTGGAAGGTTGGCTGCTCATCTCAGTTCTTGTCGCCTTGGGCTTAACGTATTGAGCGATTCCCTCAGTACAAAGAATAGTGGAGACTCGCGGCAGACGACGTGCGAGTCTCCATGCGGCGGTTCGAGGGGTGAAATCGCTATCTCGTGCTGACCATTCGAACCTCGGTGCCGGGCTCAAACGGGTAGCGATCGACCAGATCGTCGGGCAGCTCGACACCCAAACCCGGTGCGCTTGGAGGATCGACTACCCCGTCGTGCATCACCAGCGGTTCCACCAGGAGCTCGAGCCGGAGCGGGTTGTGAATCGTCGGGAACTCGAACATGAAGGTCGCGGGATTCGCGAAGGCACAATGGAGATTCGCGAGAATCAGCGGCCCCGATCCCCAAGCGTGCGGCACGACGCGAACCCCGTACGCATCAGCGAGATTTGCGATTCGCAGGAACTCCCACATCCCGCCGCAATGACCGGCATCGGGCTGGGCGATATCGAGCGCGCCGCGATCGAAGAAGTGCTTGAACTCGTGGATCGTGACCGAGCTCTCGCCGCCGGCAATCGGCATGCGGGCTTTCGCGCGAACGTCGGCATACCCCTGATAGTCGGTCGCGGAGCACGGCTCTTCAAACCAGGCGAGTGCGTAATCCTTGAGCGCGTCGGCCACGGCAACCGCATCGGCCGAACGCCAGGGGTTGGGATTGTGGCCCATTACCGCGTCGGTCATCAGGGTGAAATCATCGCCGACCGTCCGGCGCGCCAGTTCAGCTTTTTGGGCATCCTTCACCGGGCCGTGACCGATGCGAAATTTGATTGCCCGGAAACCGGTCTCGGCGTACCCACTCAATTCCGCGGCGAATGCTTCCGGTGAGGCATCAAGCCCACCCGAGGCGTAGACAGGGAGCGATTGGTGCGCCAACCCGCCCAGGAGCTGCCAGGCCGGAACCCCGAGCGCCTTTCCCTTGATATCCCACAACGCCATTTCGATCGCGCTGAGCACGCTGACGGCCATGCCGTTGCGTCCCCAAAACAGACTGCCCGCCCAGAGGCGTTGCCAGATGCCGGTAATGTTGAACGGGTCCTGACCGACCACCAGTGAGGAGAAGTGCTCCATGATGGTGATGGCGGTCTGAGGCGCGAAGAGTCCGCCGTAGGTTTCACCGAGACCGGTGATTCCCTCATCGGTGTGCACGCGTACCAGGGTGAGATTCACCTTGGAGAGGGAGCCGCCAGACCAATTGACCTGGCCGGTGCCGAGCGGCGCTGTCAGCAGGATCGGTTCGAGCGCGGTAATTTTCATCGTCCTCGTGCCCTTCTCCCTAATTCGCCAATTCTTTGAGCGTCGCTTCGGCAGCCTCCAGCGTTCGGGCGATATCCTCACGGGTGTGGCTGGCACTGATGTGATTGCGCTTGAGCGACATCGGCAGCATGAAGATGTCGCGATCGACCATGCCCTTGTGGAAGCGCACGTAGCGATCGTTGTTGTTCTGCAGGAGGTCGGTGTAATTGCGAATCGGGAGCGCCTGATCGATAAAGTAGACGACCCACACCGATCCGAACCCGCTCACCTGCGCGGGGATTCCGAAACGCTCGAGAATGTCCCCAAGCCCGGCTCGCAGCTCGTCTCCAAGCGCGAACATATGCCGGTAGGCGTCGCCTTCCTCAAAGATTGAAATTGTTTCGAGGGCTGCCGTGGTGCAAAGTGGGTGGGCGTTGTAGGTTCCGGCGAAGAAGACGTCGCCGCCTGCCGTTGCGAACCGCTCCATGATCGATTTTTTGCCGGCGAGGGCGGCAATCGGATAGCCATTCGCCATGGCCTTGCCCATTGTTGTCAGATCGGGTGTTACGCCCGCCAGCCCCTGGATACCGCCCAAACCGTGCCGGAAGCCGGTGATGACTTCGTCGAAGATCAGCACCGAGCCGTGCTCCGAGGTGATCGCGCGCAACCCTTCGAGGAAGCCGGGGACCGGCAGAACGGCGCCGATGTTGTGCGGGATCGGTTCGAGGATCACCGCCGCGATCTGATCGGGATACTGGCGGTAGAGCCGCTCGACGCTCTCCAGATCGTTGAACTCCGCAATCAGGGTTTCTTCGATTGTTTCCGGCAGCATCCCGGCCGAACCCGGATCTTTGTGACCGACCAGCTCGGGCTTGCTGATGACATTCATCAGCAAATAATCGTGGCCGCCGTGGAAGCACCCTTGAAACTTGATGATCTTGCGGCGGCCCGTAAACGCTCGCGAGACGCGAATGGCGTGAAAGGTCGCCTCGGTACCGGTCACGCAAATGTGGACCCGCTCAGCCGACGGCACGTGCTCGATGATCTTCTTTGCCAGGTTGACTTCCTGCACCGTCGTGCCAACACCGACCAGGTCGATTTCTGAGAGCGATGCGGTAGCGGCTCGATCGACACGCTCATCCCCATGCCCGAGCACGATCGCACCGAAGGCGGCGTGATAATCGAGGTATCGCCGGCCATCGGCGTCGGTGATGTAGGAGCCTTTCGCCTTCGTAAATACGAGCGGGAGCCCGGTTTGGCGGATGGTGGTGTTTACCCCGCCGGGGGTCACCTCCATCGCCTGATCGAAAATCTCGCGGGAAATGGGATTATCCGGTTTCTCAAGCGCGGCGGTTCCGGGCACGACGATCTCCTTCCTCTACCTATCCAGTCCAAGCAACCCCAGGGTGTCCCGGGTCAGGAGCCGATCGATAAATTCCTCGCCGAACTGGTTCGGTCCATGCACTCCCGCGCGCTCGTGGAGCGAACGAAGTCCCTCGACAGCACCTTCGGGAGTCCAGAGTGGGTAGTCGGATCCGAACAGCAGCTTCCCTTCGATTCCCCATTCGCGGGCAATCATCAGCGCGTCATACCCCTGGTATGGACGGAACCACAGACCGGAAACGTCGGTGAAAACATTGGGGTTTTTGCGCACGACGAGCGCGGTATCGCGCTGCCAGGGATGCCCCATGTGGGCGATGATCATCTTGAGCTTGGGAAATTCAACGGCGACATCGTCAAGCAAAATCGGCGTGCTATACCGGAGCCGCCCGCTCGCGACCGGGTTCGCCCCCATATGCCAGAGGAGCGGAAGACCGAGGCGCTCGGCCAGCGCGTAGAACGGACCGACGCGACGATCGGTGGGATCGAAACCGGCGAGCACCGGGTAGAGCTTGATCCCGCGCAGCCCGAGCTCCCGGTGACAGCGCTCGATTTCAGAGACGGCGTTGTCCTGCAGAGGATCGAGCCCCATGAACCCGATACGCCGGGATGGATCTTGCCGGACGAAGTCGGCGATCTCCTCGTTGGGAACGTGAACGCCGCCATTCGGCGCGGGAATCCCGAAGACGATCGAGATATCCCAGCGCTTGAGTGCCTCCGAATACTGCTCGGCAGTCGTCTCGGGCCAGGGGGCCACCGCGTCGCCAACAGTCCAGCTCTTGGCGGCTTCCGGTGTGAAATGACGCGGTTGAACCCAGTGGGTGTGACAATCGACGTTTATGGCCGGCCGCCTTCCGCTTCAAAACATGAACAATCGTTTCGTGATTTTGACGATGAGTCTAGGGGCAACGAGCAACGCGGTCAAGCGGGCAATTTCGCGACCGCGATCGGTGCGCCGGATACAGCGTTGACAGCCAATAGGGGCTCATTTATCCTGCGCTCTCAAATCATGAATTATCGTTTCATGTTGCGCAGGGGGAAAGCATGATCCGCGTCGGCATCGTAGGTTGTGGTCCTGTCGCCCGAATTCACCATGCACCCGGTTGGCAAGCGATACCGGACGTCGAGATCGTCGCCGTTTGCGATGTCGTGGAGGAAAACGCCCGATCGCTCGGGGCCGAACTGGGCGTGCCCGTGTTCTCCGATCTCAACAACATGCTGGAGTCGACCGAGCTCGATATCGTCGATATCGTGACCAGCGAAGGACCGCGACCGCCGCTGCTGCTGACCGCGTTGAAGGCAGGCAAGCACGTCTTCACGGAAAAGCCGCTGGCCGGAAAAAACGGCCAGTACAACATTCACCTCTCCGATATCCCCCAGCTCTATCCCATCATCGAGGAGTGGAGAGCTCAGGGCACCAAATTCGGCATTAACTTCAATCTTCGCCAGTCAGACAATGTGCGGCGCCTCAAGGAGGTTGTTGATGCCGGCTCGCTCGGCGAGCCCGAGGTGCTCGAGGTTTCGACCCATATGGGCTCGACCAACCACGTGATCGACCTGATGCGCTACATCAACGGCGATATCGATCTCGTCTCCGCGGTGGGGCGGGGCGATGCGAAGCAACCGACCCGCGCCGTGCAGCTGACCTATGCCAATGGCTCGATCGGTACCTTCATCAACTCGATGGTGACCGATCTCTTCTTCCACGTGAACTACCTAGGCTCCAAAGGCCGAGCGGTTACCGAGGATATCTGCGGCAATTTCACGATGCGCCTGCGTGATGAGGGTGCATGGACATCAGAGTGGAAGCAGGTGTGGGAGCCGGCGCCGACCACCTCGCAAACCTACAGCCGGATGTTCGGTCAATCGCTCGCCCAGTTCGTGCAGGCCGTGAAGGGCGAGGTCGAAATCTACGCGGATGGGCTCGACGGTCTGCGTCACATGGAAATTGACGCCGCGATGACCGAATCGATGAACAACGGCGGCAAGCCGGTCAGAGTCGAACGATACCTGCCAACCAACGCATAACCATCGATCCTGGTCACCGGCAGGCGCGCTGCGCCGCCCAATGGAGGAACCATGACCGCTCCCTCGTTTGGCATCGTGACCCACGCGGTAGGTCATTCGCCGATGCCGTTCGATACCTGCCTGCAACTGTGCAAAACGGCGGGTGCCGAGCACGTGCTGTTGCTGTCGAGCCCAGACGCTCCTCCGGTTGCGCCGGGTGTCGAAGCGACATCGCACTATCCCAACGTGCTTGCGAGCGACCCCGTGATGCTTCGCAGCCTGGTGCAGAGCCACGGGCTTGGCATCGGCGGGTTGCTGCCCTTCGTCCGGCCCTTCGTCGCGACCGATGAGGAGGCCGCAGCATCACTCGCCGCGCTCGGCCCGTGGGTGGCGGCCGCGGCGAAAATCGGCACGTCGAATCTGGTGACATCGTCACCACCTCCGCCGGGCGAAAACGCGACGTTCGCCGAAAAGCAGCCGTCGCTTACCCGCCTGGCTGCGTTGATGGACAGCCTCGTCGGGTTGAGCGGCGATCCGCGTTTCGCCATCAGCGTTGATATTCACAAAGGTGCGCTGGTCGAAACGGTTGAAGATGCTGAGTTCCTGATCAGCCAGACGAAACGCCAGGGCGCCGGTCTGCTCCTCAATATCGGGCACCTGACCACGTGCGGGCAGCCGGGCTGGAAACTCGTTGAGGAATACGGAGATAAGGTCTTCGCGGTGGGGTGGAAAGATCACTCACTCGCTTCCGATCGACCGAATCCTGTCTATTCGATCGAGCTTGGTAGGGGAGAGAGCCCGTTCGAGAAGTACATCCACGCCTTCAAGCAGATCGATGCTTCGCACGTGACGCACTTCGTCAACGTCGAGCATCCGCCGCTGGGTGAGGAAGTGCCGGTGCTCCAACGCAGCTACGCGTACATCCGCGCGCTGTGGGATAGGGTTGAGTAGACGCAGAGGAGGAAGCTATGAGGAAGGGGATCGTCATCAGGGCGTTTTCCGGGAATTCGGACTTCCTCGGAAGCGGCGCCTTTCTCTCGAATCTCGACGACTTCAAGCGCTGTTTTGAGCGGGCAAAGTCTGCCGGGTTCGATGGCGTGCAACCGTACATCGAAACGACGGGGTTCTTCTCGCTGGAATCCGATTCGAGCACGGTCGCGGCGATTGCCGCGGCGGCGCGTGATGCCGGTATCGAGCTTTCCAGCCTGGAGATCGCGCCGTTCTCGTTCTCATTCACCACGGATGATGCCGCGGAACGCACACGTTCGCTTCGCCACGTCGAGCGCTGCCTCGAAGTCGCGGCGGAGCTCGGTACGACCGGCGTGCTGGTCATCCCCGGCTGGGTCGGGCTTCCGTGGGATAAGAGCGCGCCGCTAGTTCGCTACGATGTGGCGTTCGAGCGCACGCGGGAAGCGCTGGCCACGCTGGCGCCATCCGCGGAACGCCTAGGCGTTTCGCTGCTCGTTGAGAACATCTGGAATCGCTTTTTGCTCAGCCCGCTCGAAATGCGGCAGTTGCTCGATTCTGTCGGCAGTCCGAGGGTTCGGGCGATTTTCGATGTTGGCAACATCATCCCGTTCGGCTATCCCGAGCAGTGGATCCGCATCCTCGGCTCGCGGATTCAGGAAATCCACCTCAAGGATTACCGGGCGTCAGTCGGCACCGTCGATGGTTTCGTCGACTTGCTTTCGGGTGACGTGAATTGGCCCGAGGTGATGAGCGCGCTGCGGGAGATCAATTACGACGGCTTCCTGACCGCGGAGGTATTCCCGGCCCCACACGCTCCCGAGTTGGTGGCTGAGGTGACCTCGCGGGCCATCGATGCGATTCGCTCGCTCTAGCAGGAGATCACCAATGGGCAACGAGTTTCGCCTCGGCATTATCGGCATCGGCGATATGGCTGGCGTGCACGCGGGTGCGGCAACGCGGCTGGGCGTTCCCCTTGCCATTGCCGCCGGGCAGAACCGGGCGCGCGCCGAAGAGTTGGCCGAAGCAACGGGCGGACTCCTCTATCCGAGTGTCGACGCGCTGCTCGCGGACCCTGACGTAACCGCCGTCGATCTGTGCGTGCCCAATCACCTCCACCGCACCTTCGCGGAGCGGGCATTCGCGGCAGGGAAGCACGTGCTCTGTGAGAAGCCGATCGCTCTTTCGCTTGCGGATGCCGATGCGATGATCGCCGGAGCGCGTGCCGCCGGGGTCACGTTCATGGTGGGTCACGTCGTGCGCTTCTGGCCGGAGTACCGCCGTTTCCACGATGGCGTCGTGGCGGGCGAGTTCGGGACGGTGCGGTGGATGAGTCTCCGGCGCCTGACCGGCGTGCTGAGCGCCACCGCCGGTCGCGAGGATTGGCGTGCCAACGTTGCAAGCAGTGGAGGCGCAATCCTCGACCTGCAAATCCACGATCTCGACTTCTTGAGCTGGGTGTTCGATTCGCCAACCGCGATTTACTCCCGGGGCATCCAGTCGCCGGGCGGAACGTGGGATCACGTTCTCACCTCAGCCACATTCCCGGACTGCGAAACCCTGGTCGAGGGAAGCTTCTTGATGCAGGGCGCTCCCTTCGAGCTGGGCTTTCACGCGATCACCGACCGGGGGACGGTCCAGTATCACTACTCACCGGCATCGTTTGCGCTGCACGGCCTGCACGGCGAGGGCGCCGACGCGGGGCCTGCTGTTGCGAGTCTCAAGCTCTATCCCGTCGGGGGTGAGCCGGTTGATCTCTACACACCCGACCGCGATTCGTTCGAGGTCGCGATTGACGGCGAGATCGAGGCGTTTGTCTCGGCGATCGTGGAGGGGCGCGATTCACCGATTCCTGGCGAGGATGCGCGGCGATCGCTGGCGGTTTCACTCTCCTCGCTGGAATCGTGCGAGACCGGCGAGATCGTTATCCCGTCGCTCTAAATCCTGGTTACGTATCCGAAGATTTGCTTGCGAGCGCGTCCGATGCGGGACGCGCTCATTTGCGTGAGCGGGGATCGAGCGCCGCCGCCAGCCCGTCGCTGAGGAATTTGATGCCGAGCACGGTGATCACGATCGTCAGACCGGGAAGCGTGGAAATCCACCAGGCGGTATCGAGATATTGCCGCCCCTCAGCCACCATGATGCCCCAGCTCGGGGTAGGGGGCTGCACCCCGAAACCGAGAAACGACAGCGATGCCTCGATCAGAATCATCCCGGCCACCTGGAGTGAGGCGAGTACTCCGATCGGGGTCATGCAGTTAGGCAGGATGTGCCGCAGGATGATCCGGCCGCTGGTCGCGCCGGAGGCACGCGCACTCTCGATGAATTCGCGTTGGCGCAGTGAAAGGGTCAGCCCGCGCGTGAGCCGCGCGTATCCCACCCAGCCCGTCAATGCCAGCACAATGATGATGTTGCGAATCCCGGAGCCCAGAAATGACAGGACGACGATCGTCAGAATGATTCCCGGGAAAGCCAGGAAGAGATCGACGAATCGCATGAGCACGGAGTCGACGATGCCGCCGAAGAACCCCGAATACATGCCGACCAGCACACCGATGATCGCGGTGAAAAAGACCGAGATGAGCGCCACGGAGAGAGATGTCCGCGCTCCATACACGATGCGGGTGAACACATCCCGGCCGAGCTGATCTGTTCCCATCAGTGCGCCGGGATGCCCGTCATCCATCCACATCGGCGGTTTGAGACGCGCCATCAAATTCGCGGCCGACAACGGCTCGCGCGCGATCAGCGGGGCAAAAATCGCCGCCAGAATCACGATCGCGACGATGATCGAGCCGACAAGCAAATCGGGGTGCTCCCGAAATGCCCGGGTAACTCGCTTGACGCGAGCCACCGGTGCGGCCGAATTCCGCTCGGCTTGCGTAGCGATTGAAGCGAGTGTTTCCACCGTCATTCGAGCATCTTTCCCGGCGAAGTCGTCACGAGAGCCGGATCCGTGGATCGGCAACGGCGTAGAGAATGTCCACGAGGAGGTTGATGCTGAGGAAGATCACCCCGGCAATCAGAGCAAGCGCCTGCACCAGCGGATAGTCGCGAACCCCAACCGCGTCGGTTGTGAGCAGACCAATGCCAGGCCAGGCAAAAATCGCCTCCACCACAACGGCGCCACCGAGCAGCGAACCCAATTGCAGACCCAGCAGGGTAATCAGCGAAATCAGCGCGTTCTTGAGGACGTGGCGATAGACGACCATGCTCTCCCGCAGCCCCTTCGCGCGGGCTGTTCGCACAAAGTCTTCGCGCAGTACCTCGCTGACCGTTGCGCTCGTCATGCTCGCGATGACGCCGATGAGCTGGGTCGCCAGGGTGATGACGGGCAGAACGTAGTACTTCGGCCCCCCATACCCTGAGGTCGGTAATAACCCCCAGGTCACGGAGAAGAGCAGGATGAGCATGATCGCCAGCCAGAAGCTGGGCATGGCGAAGCCGGCCAGCGAGAGGATGCGCACCGCGTAGTCGACGATCGATCCGGGGCGTATCGCGGCGAAAAGTCCGAGCGTAACGCCGATAACCACTGAGACGAGCATCGAGATACCGGCGAGCGCGATGGTTCGCGGAAATCGCTCGACAATGAGCTGCCTCACCGGGACTTTCGAGAACCACGAAATGCCCAGATCGCCCTGCAGCATGTGCTGGGTCCAGCGCACGTACTGGACGTAGACTGGCCCGTCGAGCCCCAGGTTTTCGCGCATCTGGTCGATGCGCTCTTGGGGAGCGCCCGGTTCCAGAAACGCCTCCGCGGGATCGGTGGGCGTGAGGCGCAGCATGAGAAAAACGAGAATTGTCAACACAAAAAGAGTGACAAACGTTTGAAGAAGACGGCGGATGACGAACTCAACCATGCGCGCTGCCCCTACACCGGCGTTGGCGATGCGATATCGCTCGCCAACGCCGGATCGTTAGCCAATCCTGGCTAGCCGGTGACCGTGATATCGGCCATGCGGGGGCGCTTGTCGGCGCGAAGCGTCAGATTTTGGACCCGCTCGTTCACGCCGTAGATATCGACGACGTGGTGCTGCCACAAACATGGAGCCTGATCCCAGATGATGGCTTGGGCCTGTTTGTAGAGCTCGCCACGGGCAGCGGGGTCGATCGTGGCGGCGCCTTCGTCGAGAAGCCGGTCGACTTCGTCATCACGCCAGCTGACCGCCGAGGTGCCTTTGTAGGTTTCGTCATCGCGGGAGTGGAAGAACCAGCGCAGCGGGAAATCGGGATCGGCGGTGACCGCGGAAATACCCCACTGGAAGAGATTCCAGGAGTCGCGTCCGGAGGCCGTCATGCCGAACGCGGCGTTCATCTCCGGGACCTCGACGTTGACCTTGACGCCGATGATCTCGGCCATCGAGGCAACCGCCTGGGCGATGTCGCGCCCGGCCGGATAGCGATCTCCCGGCACGATGTACTTCACTTCGAAGCCGTCGGGATACCCGGCTTCCGCGAGCATCGATTTCGCTTTGTCGGGATCGTAGTCGTATTGAGCGAGCGCGTCGTTGAAGGCGAAGACCTGGGGCGACACCGGCGCAACCTGGCGGGTGCCGCCTTCGCCGAGCAGAGCCTCGACGATCGACTTCATATCGATGCCGTAGTTGAACGCCTGGCGCACCGCGGGATTGT
>JAESFN010001332.1_pt1 | contig 11307 bp, 8 predicted proteins | sample 9269411 | NCBI WGS metagenome assembly JAESFN01 (sample SAMN14505399, study PRJNA617100) | algae metagenome | isolation source: Iphinoe sp. HA4291-MV1 and co-occurring heterotrophs from trail next to... | place: USA: Maunawili Falls, Hawaii | collected 2009-07-25
CCGCGGTCCTTCGGCTCCTTCCAGGTGACGTTCTTGCCGTCGATCCAGATCTGGCCGGCATTGATGTCGAGGAGGCCGGCAATGGCGTTCAGAAGCGTCGACTTCCCGCAGCCCGACGGCCCGAGGAGGACGATGAACTCGCCGGCATCGACCTCGAGATTGAGGTCCTTCAGCACCTGGAGGTGGCCGAAGGCGACGCCGAGATTCCTGACCGAAACTTCCGCCACGGCCCTACCCTTTCACGGCGCCGGCAGCAATGCCGCGCACGAACCAGCGGCCCGACACGAAGTAGACGATCAACGGCACCGCGGCGGTGAGAATCGTCGCGGCCATGTTGATGTTGTATTCGCGCACGCCGGTGGTCGAGTTGACGATGTTGTTGAGCTGGACGGTCATCGGCCAGTTGGAGCGGCCGGCGAAGACGACGCCGAACAGGAAGTCGTTCCAGATGCCGGTGACCTGGAGAATGACGGCGACGATGGTGATCGGCACCGACATCGGGACCATGATCATGAAGAAGATGCGCCAGAAGCCGGCGCCATCGACGCGGGCGGCCTTGAACAGCTCCACCGGGAGCGAGGCGTAGAAATTCCGGAAGAGCAGCGTCAGCAGCGGCATGCCGAAGATGGTGTGGATGATGATGATGCCGGGCAAAGTGCCGAAAAGGCCGACGGACGACAGGCCGATGATCAGCGGGTAGATCACCACCTGGTAGGGGACGAAGGCGCCGAAGACGAGAAGGGCGAAGAGAAGATTGGCGCCCTTGTAGGGCCAGTAGGTGAGGGCGTAGCCGTTGATCGAGGCGCAGATGATCGAGACGATCACGCTCGGCACGGTGATCTTCACCGAGTTGAGGAATCCCGGGCTGAGGCCGTAGCAGTCGAGGCCGGTGCAGGCATTGAACAGCGCGTCGATCCACGGCTGGATCGTCGGCTCGGAAGGGAGGTTGAAGAGGAGCCCGAGCCGGATCTCCGGCATCGTCTTCAGCGACGTGACGATCATGATGTAGAGCGGGATGAGGAAGAACAGCGCCGACACCACGAGGAAGGCATAGAGGCCAAGCCGGCCGATCGAGATGCGGCGGGGCTTCGGCCCGTTGGGCTCGGCCAGCGCGCCGGCGCCGACGATCGCTTCTGGAAGCGCGGTGGCGTCGCGTGCGCTCATGCCGTGGCTGCTCCGCTGCGTTTGCGCCGCCACATCAGGATGCCGCCGATGGCGATGACGAGGAGGATCGGGATGAGCATCATGGTCGCGCCCGCCATGCCCTGGCCGACATTCTGCCGGACGGTGATGAGCTGGATGACATAGACGGCCGGCATGGTGGTGGCATAGCCGGGGCCGCCGCCGGTCATGGCGATGACCAGGTCATAGACCCGGACGACGCTGACGCACTGGAGGACGAAGGCGGTCGCCACCGCGCCCCGCATCATCGGCAGGGCGATGAAGAGGTAGGTCCGCCAGTTCGGGATGCCGTCGACCTTCGCCGCCTTCCAGATCTCGGCGTCGATGCCGCGGAGCCCGGCGAGGAGGATCGCCATCGTCACGCCCGCGCCCTGCCAGATGCCTGCGACGACGAGGCCGTAGATCGCGAGCTCGGGGTCGACCAGCGGTGCGAAGGTGAAGCTTTCCCAGCCGAGATTGCGGACCGCGGACTGGAAGCCGAGATTGGGATCGAGCGCCCATTGCCAGACCAGGCCGGTGACGATCAGCGACATGGCGAAGGGGTAGAGGAAGATCGAGCGGAACGTGTCTTCCTGGCGGATGCGCTGGTCCATGAAGACCGCGAGCAGGTAGCCGAAGACCAGGTTGCAGCCGATCGAGAGCAGGCCGAAGATCCAGATGTTGTGGACTGCGACCAGCCAGCGGTCGGTCGCCCACAGGCGCCGATACTGGAGCAGGCCGACGAAATCGAAATTCGGGAAGAGCTTGGAACTGGTGAAGGACCACAGGATCGAGAAGCCGATGCCGACCACGAAGACGCCCACCGACACCAGGATCATCGGCACCGTGCCGATGACCGATTGCAGCTGGAAGGTGCGCTTCCCGATGAGAGCCATTGCCCGGCTATTTGGTCCGCGTTGATGCCGAAAGGTCAAGGGTGCAACGTCGCTGCGCTGCCGCGAGGCGGCCGTCTGCGCTACCGCGCTGCGGGCACGCCGCGTCCGCCCGGACCCGGAAAGGGGAGCGCTGCCTTTCGGCAGCGCTCCGGTCGTCGGTCACGGACTAGTCCGAGGTCGAGATGATCTCGGCGAACTGGGCCGCGGCATCTTCGGGCGTGATCGAGTCATTCGCGAAGAAATTGCCGATCAGCTCGTTGATGGCCTGGTTGGTGTTCTCGGTGATGTAGCGGTTGGTGGCGACCACGATCTTGGCCGGATCTTCCACCGCCTGGAGCGCCTTCTGCATGCAGGGGTCGGCGGTCGACATGTCGACGTCGCCGCGGACCGGCATCGAGCCCTTGGCGTTGTTGAACGCGACCTGGACCTCGGGGCTGATCAGGAGGTTGGCGAGACGCTTCTGCGCGGCTTCCACCTCGGGATCGTCCTGCTTGAAGAAGACGAAGATGTCGCCGTCGGTCGAGACCAGCGGCTTGTCTTCATTGAGGCCGATGATGCAGCCGAAGTCCTCGACGCCCTTCAGCCCGGCGGCGGCGAACTCGCCGCGGGCCCAGTCGCCCATCACCTGCAGGCCGGCCTTGCCGGTGATCACGAGGTTGGTGGTGTCGTTCCAGTTGCGGTTGGCGTAGCCATCGTCGGTGAACGACTTGAGCGCACGGAGATCGGTGAAGACCTGCACCATCTCCGGACCGCCGGCGATCCCAGCGTCCTTATCCTGGTACATCTTGTCCCGCTGCGCGACGCCGAGACCCTCGGTGACCATGTCCTGGAACAGGAGCTGGATCTGCCAGCCATTGCCGTCGCCGCCGATGGCGAACGGAATGATGCCGGCCTCCTTGAGCTTCGGCGCGGAAGCGACGAACTCCTCAAGGCTCTTCGGCTCGGGCACGCCCGCCTGCTTGTAGGCGTCCTTCGAATACCAGGCCCAGTAGTTGGAGTGGATGTTGACCGGCACGCACCACCACTTGCCATCGATCAGGCAGGCCGAGTTGATCTGCTTCGGCCGGATGACCTCTTCCCACTTGCCATCGGTGGCGACGTCGGTGAGCTCGAGCAGCTGGCCGTTGGCGATGAGTTCCTCGTACTGGCGGCCGGGGTTGAACTGGGCAGCCTCGGGCGGATCGCCGCCGAGCACGCGCTGCATCACCGTCTGCCGTGCCGTCTCGCCGAGGGCGATGGCGCTGTCGACCCACTTGTCGCCCTGGCCGTCATTGTTGAGGGCGGCGGCGAACTGGGCGACCGCGGCGGCCTCGCCCTTCGACGTCCACCAGTGGATCACTTCGATGTCCGCGGCCGACGACACCGTCGGCGCCGCAAGCAGCGCCCCGAAGGCGGCCATTCCCAGCAATTTCATGCGAAAGTTCATTCCTTCCTCCCTTTTTGGCGCACTGCGCTCTCAGTGAAGCGGTTGCGACACTTTTCCACCGGCCAGTCCTCCACCAGCCGTGTAATCGATTACATCAATCGTATTGGAAAGGCCAGCGTTGTCAACTCCCAGACGTTGCGGCCTTCTCCGGGCCGCTGAAAACGTTTACAAAAGTCTAGCCCAGGAAGGACGGATGTCAACGCTTCCTGGTGTGAGTAGAGTGCGGGGGGACCGCAAGGCATGGGCGACGGCAAGTCATCTGAACCAATGAATCGACCGCGCAGTACCGCCGGGCGGGCCAGTCTCCGCGCCGCCACCATACGCGATGTCGCGCGGCGTGCCGGCGTGTCCACGGCCACCGTGAGCCGCGCCCTCGCGGCGCCCGACCGCGTCGCCGAGGAGACGCGGACGAAGGTGATCGCCGCGATCGCCGCGACCGGCTACACCCCCAACGCATCGGCGCGGAATCTCCGCGCCCGGTCGACCAAGATCGTGCTCGCGCTCCTGCCCGGCATGAGCAACACGTTCTTCACGCCCATCCTCAACGCCATCGAGGACACGCTGTCGGCGGCGGGCTACGGCATGATCATCGGCGACACGCGCAACAACGCCCAGAAGGAGGCGCACTACACGCGCTTCATTCTGGCCGGCCAGGTCGACGGCGTCATCCTCTTCACCGGCCACCTGCCGCGCGACGGCGACCTCACCCCCGCCTCGGATCGCGTTCCGATCGGGCTCGTCTGCAACGAGATCATCGGCGACGGCAGCCATTCGGTCTTCGATGTCGACAATCGCGACGCAGCGCGGCGGGCGACGGCCTATCTGATCGCCGCCGGTCATCGCCACATCGGCCACATCGCCGGCGCCCCCGAGAATGTCGAGGCGGCGGAGCGCGTGCGCGGCTACCGGGATGCGCTGACGGCGGCCGGCATCGCGCCCGACGATGCGATCATCTGGGACGGGGGATTCCGCTTCGAGAACGGGGTCGAGGCGGCCACGAACTACCTCAGGCTGAAGCGGCGGCCGACGGCGGTCTTCGCATCCGCCGACGACGGCGCGATCGGTTTCATCAGGACCGTCCGCGACGCCGGAGTCCGCACGCCGGAGGATGTCTCGGTGGTCGGCTTCGACGACATCGACTATGCGAGCGTCCTCGATCCGCCGCTCACCACGATGCGCCAGCCGCGTGAGGATCTCGGCCGTCTCGCGGCGGAGGATCTGCTCGCACGGATGGGGCCTGACGCGCCCGACATCGCGCCGACGCGGCGCCGGCTCCGCTGCGAACTGATCGAACGGGGGAGCGTCAGGAGCATCGGCCCGGCCCAGGCGTCCGACAGGCGGTCGCGAGCCGCGGCGCCCCGACGCGCCGCGGGTGCGCGCGGTGGCAAGGCGGAGCTGTCGACATGATCTGGTCGCCGAAGCTCGACGAGGGCGCGCCGCCGGCCGGGCTTCGCCTGGTGCTCGGCCTGGTGCCCGGCCTCGGCAACTCGTTCTGGAACGTGATCATCAATGCCGTCGAGGACGTGCTGATCCGCGCCGGCTATGGCGTCATCTTCGGCGACAGCCGCAGCGACCCGGTCCGCGAGGCCCACTACCATCGGCTCCTCCGCTCGGGGCAGATCGACGGCCTGCTCTTCTTCAATCCGCGGCCCGACTTCGGGCGGCAGCTCTTCGACATCGGCCTGCCGACGGCCGTCGTCTTCAACGACATCCCCGAACTCGACCGGGTTCCGATCTTCGGCGTCGCCAATCGCGAGGCGGCGGCGACGATGATCGACTACCTGATCGGGCTCGGCCATCGCCGCATCGCCCACATCGCCGGACCCGAGCAGAACCTCGACGCGCTGGAGCGCCTTCGCGGCTATGGCGACGCGCTCGCGGCCGCGGGTGTCGCCGTCGATCAGGGCCTGATCTGGCGGGGCGGCGATTCCTTCGTGGCCGGCGCCAAGGCCGCGCGGCGCTACCTCGCGCTCGACGCCGACCGCCGGCCGACCGCCATCTTCGCGGCAAGCGACGAGATGGCGGTGGGCTGCGTCTCGGCGCTGCGCGAGGCAGGGGTGGAGGTGCCGGGCCAGGTATCGGTCGCGGGCTTCGACGGAGTCGATTTCTCGGCGATGTTCGAACCGCCGCTCACCACCATGCTTCAGCCGCGCGCCGAGCTCGGCCGGCTCGCGACCGAGGATCTCGTCCGCCAGCTCGAAGGCGAGGCCCCGCGTCCGTGTGACATTCGCCTGCCCTGCAAGCTGGTGATCCGCCAGAGCGTCTCGCGGCCCGGCCGCCCCGGCCCCGCGCCCGAGCGGAGGGGCGGCGAGGCGCGGTCACGGAAGACCTTCGCGCGCCGCTAGGCGGTAGCGACCGAGGGGGCGCCGGACTTCAACCGCTATGGGTCGCGAGCAGGCTGCCGGCGCGGGTGATCGCCTTGCCGCCCTCGAAGCGCCAGGCGTCGGCGGGCGCCGGAACACCGAAAAGGAAGCCCTGGAGCTGCACAATTCCCATGCGGCGAAGCAGGCGGAACTGCTCCTGGGTCTCGACGCCCTCGGCCGTCACCATCACGTCGAAGGCGTCGGCGATCATCGTCGAGGCCTCGACGATCGCGGTGCTGCCCTTGTGTCCGCCGAGCTGGCTGATGAAGCTGCGGTCGACCTTGATCTTGTCGACAGCGAAATTGTTGAGGTTGCTGAGCGAGGCGAAGCCGGTGCCGAAATCGTCGAGGACGATCCGGATGCCCAGCGCGCGCAGCTCCTCGAGCGTCCGCCTGACCCGGCTGTAGTCGGCGAGGAGGGCGGACTCGGTGAGCTCGATCTCGAGCCGTGTCGCCGGCAGGCCCGACTTCGCGAGGTAGCGCCGCACCAGATCGGGAAAGTTGTCCTGGGCGACCTGGATCGGCGAGACGTTCACCGCGATCTTGACGTCCGCGGGCCAGCTCCTGGCGTTCCGGCAGGCGCGCTCGAGCACCAGCTCGCCCAGCCGGAAGATCTGGCCGGTCTCCTCGGCGAGCGGGATGAAGACGGCCGGCGTGATGGCGCCCTGCCGGGGATGCTGCCAGCGCGCGAGCGCCTCCATGGCGAGGACGCTCCGACTGTCGGCGTCGACGATCGGCTGGTAGTGGACCTCGATGGCGCCGGCATCGAGCGCTGCATCGAGGTCGGCGGCGAGCTCGCGCCGCGAGAGGATCGCCGTCTCCATCTCGGGCTCGAACGCGACGACGCGGTTTCTCCCGTCGGACTTGGCGCGGTAGAGGGCGAGATCGGCCCGGCTCAGCACCGTGTCGGGCGCGAGCGTCCCATCCATCGCCGGGGCGATGCCGATGCTCGCCCCGAGCTTGAGGACGTGGCGATCGATCTCGAACGGTTCGTGGAGCCGCTGGAGCAGCGCCTTGCCGAACGCGGCCAGGGAATGCGGGTCGGGATGGTCGGAGAAACGCAGCACCGCGAACTCGTCGCCGCCGATGCGCGCAACGGTATCGCGCGGGCCGGCGCTCGATGCGAGCCGCGTGGCGATGCTCTTGAGGAGCGCATCGCCGATGGCATGGCCGAACTTGTCGTTCACCGCCTTGAAGCCGTCGAGGTCGACCATCAGCAGGCCCACCGCACCCGTCGCCTTGCCGCTCCGCTCGAAGTCGCCCAGCACATCGATCAGCAGCGACCGGTTGGCGAGCCCGGTCAGCGAATCGTGGCTGGCGAGATGGGCGAGATGGGCCATCGCGGTCTCCCGCTCGGTCACGTCCTCGTGGATCGTCAGCCAGCCGCCATCGGGCATCGCCTGCTTGGACGAGCGGATGAAGCGGCCATCCCGGAGCTGCTCCACCTCGGAGAAGTCGCCCGGCATCGCCTCGACGAATCCGATGTGGCGCTTGACGTAGGCGGCGGGATCACTTCCGGCGTAGGTCCCGTTGGCGACCCTGAGCGCGAGGATGTCGCCGAACGGCGTGCCGGGCGGCAGTCGTTCCGGAGGAATGCCATACATGGTCGCATAGTTGGCGTTGCAGACGACCAGTCGGCTGTCGGCATCGAACACCGCGAGGCCCTGCCGCATATGCGTGAGGGCCGCCTCGAAGCGAGCCGTCGTGACGTGGCGCTCCCGCGCCTCATGGACAAGGCGCTCGTCACGCTCGCGGAGCTGGGTCTGCCGTTCGAGGGCGCGATTGAACTGGACGAGGAGAAAACCGGTGAGGACGGCCATGAGCAGCGTCAGGAGGGCGCTCGCCGCCGCGATTGGAAGGACCCGGGCCCGCCATACGGCCGCGACGCTCGCTTCGCTCCGGCCGACATCGACAACGAGCGGGTAGTCGGCGACAGGGACCACCGCCACATATTGCGGGTCGCCGTCCGGGCCGGCGGACCTCCGATAGCTGCCGCCGCCGCGGCCCACCAGATCAAACCAGGTCGCGTCGTTCTCGGCGGCCTGTCCCGGTCCGGAGCCGGTCTCGGGATTGGTCACATAGATGGTGCCGTCATCGCGCAGGAGCCGTGCCGAGACCTGGCCGACGGCCGAGGCACCCTCCGATATGCCGATGAAGAAGGATGGCGATACGCCTGCCGCGACGGTGCCGAGAAACTCCCCGGCGCTGTTCTCGACGCGGCGGTGGAAATAGACCGTCCAGGTGCCGCTGACATCGCTCTTGATCGGAGCGCCGACCGAAAGCCCCAGGTCATGATGCGTCTTCAGGTAGTCGAAGGGGTTGCGGCCCGCGACATGCAGGGGCGGCGTCGGCCATCCGCGGGTGGAGAGCAGCATGTCGCCCTCCGCGTCGATGATCCCGATGACCTGGACTTGCGGGAGCCGGGCGAGACGGGCCATCAGGTGGCTGTATTCCTGTTCAGAATACAACTTGTTGCGCAAGTCTTCCGGAGTTGTCACCTCCATCAAGTCGATGCGTGCGGCAAGATCCTCCAGAACAAGGTCGATGGCTTTGACTGATTGCGAGGTTTGCTGGGCGAGAATCGATGCAATATTCCCGACGTCGGCCTTGGCGTCGGTGACCGCACCGTTCCACATCTGTGCCGAAATGAACCCCGTACCGATGGCGGCGGCACACAAGATCGCTCTTGCCGCAAGGGCAACTCGCAGGCCTACGGAGCCGATCCGATGCATTCCGCCTGGTTCCCCGCCATAGTCAACGATGCCTGATTATTTTTTGAGCTTCAATGCGCTTTTACTTGAACGGGCGACGAATATCTCAAATCCGGGAATAAACCCTTGCGCAGGACCGTTACCGCGAGTTGCAGGATGCTTTGAAGGTTAATGGACTCGCTGCCGCCGCGCCGGCGTGTCACATAAGTGTCATGTCAGTGCGCCAATGAGCACTGTCACTTTGGTTGAAAGGCCGCGCGCCATGAACATCGTCCAGAAGCATCAAGTCGACTTCAAACTGTTCGATCGGCCCGACGTGCCGACCCGGTCCTTCAAGACCGGCGAGACGGTTTGCACCGAAGGCGAGCCGGCCAAGGAGATGTTCGTCGTGCGGAGCGGCAAGGTGGCGATCCGGGTCCACGGCAGCGTGGTCGAGGAAGTGGGCCCCGGCGGCATGTTTGGCGAGATGGCGCTCATCGACCACTCGCCGCGGAGCGCCACCATCGTCGCGGCCGAGGACACCCAGCTCGTGCCGATCAACGAGCGCCTCTTCGTCGTCCTCGTCCAGGATACGCCGTTCTTCGCCCTCGACGTGATGCGGGTCCTGGTCGAGCGCATCCGCCTCATGAACGAGAGGCTTTGACCGGGCCTCGCTCCGGCCTCCGGCCCTCTTCCTGCGCCCCGCCGCCACGACGAACGACGCCTCGCGGCATCAGCCGGTCCCGATCATGGTGCCGACCAGGACGCCGGCGATCGCGATGTAGGTGAGGTGGTGGATGAGCTGGTCCAAGCCGATCGCCCACCAGAATTGGGGGTCGTTGGCGGTGTAGCCGCGCCGCCTGATCCAGTTCGCCTTGGCCCAGTCCACATGATAGTGGACGAGGAATTCCGCGACGAGGATACCGATCCCGAGCCCGAGGGTCGGCTTCACCGCGAGGAACACCACGGCCGTTCCGACGACGTGAATCCCCGAATGGAGGATGCCGCCGGGGTGCCCGTAGGTGCCCTTGTTCTGAAGCTGGTAGAGGGTCTGCAACGGGTAGTCGCAGATGAAGTGCTTGGCCTCGAGAATGACCAGCACGACCAGGAGGGCATAGAACGGATTGGTCAGATCAAGCACCGCCACGCCCTCTGTTCCGCCCGTCCGTCACTATGGCGCGGCGGCGACCCGGCCGGTGTGAACCCCGTCACAGCATCGATCTGACCCCGGAGGCCGGGTCCCACGTCCGCCCGGAAGGCCTGCTCGGCATGCGGCCGAAACCGGCGGCGACCGCCGTGACCGGGCGGCCGGCGCGTCGGGCACGGCAACAAAAACCAGCCCGGCCGCCGGCGCCGGCGGTTGCAAACCGTCATGATTTCCCCCTCGTCCGGATCGGACGCGCCCGTACCGGAGAGTATCGCGGCGGAGCCGCCGGCATTCAAGGCCGCGCCTTGCCGATGCGGCTCCGGTGTAGCCCGCCGGCCCATGGCCGCGCTGGCACGAAACTTGGTTATTGTCAGGACTAACGAGTGGCTGGGGGGACCTACATGAGGGACAAGACTGCGCCGGCGATCGATGCGCTGGCGGGGCCGGTGGATCGGTACCTCGCGACGCTGCACCGGCGTGTTTCCGCCATCGAGGACGGCGCGATCGCCACCTACATCCCCGAACTCGCCAAGGTCGATCCCGCCCTCTTCGGCATCGCCATCGCCACCGTCGACGGCCGCGTCTACACCGCGGGCGACGCCGGCGTGCCGTTCACCATCCAGTCGATCTCCAAGGCCTTCGTCTACGGCTACACCCTCGCCGAATACGGGCGGGACTACGTTCTGTCGCGGATCGGAGTCGAGCCGACCGGCGAGGCGTTCAACTCCATCGTCCTCGACGAGGCGCACAACCGGCCGTTCAACCCCATGGTCAATGCCGGCGCCATGGCGGCGGCCGAGTTGATCAAGGGGGAGACGCCGGAGGCGCGGATCGCGACCATGCTCTCGGTCCTGTCGCGCTTTGCCGGACGGAGCCTCTTCATCGACGACGACGTCCATCGCTCCGAGCAGGCGACCGGCCACCGCAACCGGGCCATCGCGTACATGATGCTCAACTCCGGGATGATCCACTCGCCGCCCGAGACGATCCTCGACATCTATTTCCGTCAATGCTCGGTGCGGGTCACCTGCGCCGACCTCGCGGTGATGGCGGCGACGCTCGCCAATGACGGGATCAACCCGCTCACCGGCGATGTGGCGCTCGAGCGCGACTACATCCAGGACGTGCTGACGGTGATGAACAGCTGCGGCATGTACAACTACGCCGGCCAGTGGTCCTACGAGGTGGGGATGCCGGCGAAGAGCGGGGTCTCGGGCGGCATCATCGCGGTCATCCCGGGTCAGATCGGCATCGGCGTCTTCTCACCGCGGCTCGACGCGCATGGCCACAGCGTCCGCGGCGTCCAGGTCTGCAAGGAGATCTCGGAGACCTTCGGGCTCCACGTCTTCCGCAACCACACCAACAGCGGCGCGGTCATCCGGCGCGAGCTCTCCGGCGACGTCGTGCGCTCGAAGCGGATGCGCAACCCGGAGGAGCGGAAGCGCCTCGACGAGAAGGGGCGGGCGATCCGCCTGGTCGAGGTCCAGGGCGGACTCTTCTTCGGCTCGACCGAGCGGCTGGTGCGGCGGGTCGACGAGATCGCGGCCGAGGCCGACTACATCATCCTCGACCTCCGCCGCGTCCACGATGCCGACACCGCCGCGGGGCGCGGCGGAGGTCGAGGA
>JAESFN010001333.1_pt1 | contig 11298 bp, 8 predicted proteins | sample 9269411 | NCBI WGS metagenome assembly JAESFN01 (sample SAMN14505399, study PRJNA617100) | algae metagenome | isolation source: Iphinoe sp. HA4291-MV1 and co-occurring heterotrophs from trail next to... | place: USA: Maunawili Falls, Hawaii | collected 2009-07-25
TTCGATTTCGGCGTGTGGAGCGTCGTCGCCGCGGACCGCCGAGAGGAAGTTCTGCAGGTGGATGGCCGTGCCTTGTTCGCCTCGCTGCTTGGCGAGTTCCTTGCCGGCGCGGTCGAGGATCACGTAGCCGTCGCCATCGATGGCGAGCGTGCCTTTGTCTCCGAAGAAGGCCAGGTCGTACTGCGGGTCGAGCTTCGTGTGCGGCGACCAGTTGCGGCATTCCCAGGTGATCGCGCGGCCGCCAAAGTCAAAAGTGGCCGTGTTCGTGTCCGGCGTCTCGTTGTCGTCGTCGTGGGCATACTTGCCGCCGATCGAAGAGACCGACTGCGGATAGTCGACGCCGAGGCCCCAGCGGCAGACATCGATCATGTGAACGCCGTTGTTGCAGAGCTCGCCGGTGCCCCAGTGCCAGAACCAGTGCCAGTTGTAGGGCTGCAGGTTGTCTTGATAGGGACGCTCCGGGGCCGGGCCTTGCCAGAGGGCCCAATCGAAGCCGACCGGCGGCGACGTTTGTTTCCCATGGCCGATGCTCTGCCGAGCATTGAAATACCAAGTGCGGGCGAGCTTCACATTGCCCACCGCGCCGCCGCGGACCTTTTCGATCGCTTCGCGAATCGCCGGCCAACTGCGCCGCTGCGTGCCGAGCTGCACCACCTTTTGGTGCTTCCGCGCGGCGGCGATCATGAGCTCCCCTTCGGCCGCATTGTGGCTGGCCGGCTTCTCGACATACACGTGTTTGCCGGCGGCGCAGGCCAGGATCGTGGCGGGGGCATGCCAGTGGTCGGGGGCGGCGATGACCAGCGCGTCGACCGCGCGGTCGTCGAGAATGCGTCGGAAGTCGCCGACCGCTTGCGGAAGTTTCGCGCCAGCCTTCTGCACTTCCGCGGCGCAAGCTTCACGCGAGGCCGAATCGACATCGCACACGTAGGCGACTTCGGCGCCAGGCAACTTCGCCAACTCCCGCGCGAGTTCCACGCCGCGGCCGTTGCCACGCGAGCAGCCCATCACGCCGACGACCAGCTTGTTGCTAGGCGCGTCGGCGGCACGGGCACGGCCAGCCAGCGCAAGCCCGGCGGTGAGGGTCGCCGACTCGAGTAAGAACGTGCGACGGGTAGACGACATGCCGAATCTCCAAGAGTGAGGCCAACCCCTCGTAGCTCGCAACGCGCAACTCGTAGGTTATGCTTCAGCATAACTCCCTCCACGGTGATCAGAGCGCCGAGCGTAATGATCGCCACGGAGCGATGTGGCATGCTTTCGCAGCAGATCTCAGCGTGGTCGCTATCGCTGTGCAAAAGGTTGTTGGTTGCTTGGCAACGTTTGAGTGAGCGATCTCGTTGCCGTGGTTTTGTTATGCTGAAGCATAACCTACATGGCTACCTACATGGCTCTCGATCTACTCTGAAATCACATCCACGCTGCCCCAGTAGCCGAACTCGTAGTCCCAGCCGTTGGCCCGGTTCTCGAGTTCGAGCTCGACCTCTTGCCCGGCCAGCGGCGAGAGATCGACCGTCACCTCGCTCCAGCCTTGCTCGGTGGTCTGCTTCGACACGTCGGTCTCGTGCAAGGGCTGGCCGTTTGCGCGGACGACGAGCTGCCAATCGCCCTGCTTGTCGTGCGCCACGTCGATTACTAACCGGGTGCGTTTTCCTTCCGGCACTCGCAGCTTGCGGACGAGCTTAGTCGGCGTTTCCTGGTCGATCGGGTGCGTGCGGAGCACGCCGGGGCGGCCGGAGTGTTCGGCTAAGAGGGCGAGGCCGCCTTCGCCGGCGCGAGTGACGCTGAAGCCAGGGGCGACTTCCCCGAGCAACGCCGCGAACTCGGCCGGATTCTCGGTTTCGCGAGGTTGCAGTTGGCCTGCCCCGGGAAGCCGCCGCGCCTCAGGATCTTGCGGCGGCTTGTCGAGCGTGATGAAGGCGAACAGATCGGCCAGCTCTTGCGACTTGAGTTGCTCTTCCAGGTTCTCCGGCATCAGCGACAAATTGCTCGTGCTCACCAGTTCCACGTCGTCGCGGGCGACGACTTCGGTCTTGCCGCCTTGCAGCTTGAGCACCACGCGCTGCGGGCTGTCTTCGGCCAACAGGCCCGTGAGCACGCGGCCGTCGGCGGTGGCCACGGTGCGGGCTTGATAGGCCGAGCCGATCGTCAGACTCGGATCGAACACGTTCGAGAGGAGCTGCTCAAAGCTGTTGCGGCCGTTGAGCGTAATGTCGGGGCCGACGTCTTCGCCTTGGCCGTGAATCTTGTGGCACTGGCCGCACAGCTTGGCGAACACCGCCTGGCCGGCGACGGCGTCGCCTGGCGTCGTGCGGAGGAACCGCCGCATGTGGGCAATCACCTGCTCGCGGGCCGGATTGCGCTCGGAGCGGATCGTGCCCCAGATCGCGGTCACACGACGCTGCAGGTCCTCATCGCCCAGGCTCGCGAGGCGGCGAACCTGGGTGTCGTTGATCGCCGTGGCGGGAATCTGCTTGGCTTCAACTGCCGAGACGAGCGCGGCCGCCCAGCCGGGGCGCTGGGTGAGCAGTTCGATGGCTTGGGGCTGGAGGACGGGTTCGAGATTGTCGAACCGCGCGAGGACCGCAGTGGCGACGACGGGAGAGTCGAGCTTGCCGAGGGCCGCGAGAGCGCCCTTGCGAAACTCCGTCGCGTTCGCGCGCGGCTCGGCCAAGATTCCGGCCACGAGCTCCGGCAATTGCTCGTGACGGGCAGAGGCCAACGATTGGATGGCACGCAAACGCAAAGGCTCGGCGGCGCTCGTCGACGCCAGCAGGACCGTGGCCGACTCGACGGCCGAAGGGTCTTGCCAACTAGCGGCCAGCAGCACGGCCTCGTCGCGCAGCGGTTGTTCGCTCTCGTCGGCAGCCAGGCGTGCAAGCTGATCTCCCAGACGAGAACGTACGCCGGCCAACGACTCACCCGCGAGTTCGCCTGATTGCACCTTCGAGGCCAACGCGGTGAGACACTGCCGCGCCAATTTTGGGTTTCCGTTCGGGCGTGTGAGCACGTCGATCAGCGCGGCGAGCGGCTCGGCGTTGGTCGACTTCCGGCTGAGAATGCGCTCGACCGCCAAGGGCAGCATGCCGGCGAGTCCAGGCGACGCCAAGTCTTGCCTGGCAAGCGCCTCGACGAAGGAATCGGCATGCTCCTCGAGCAGCGGGTGCAGGTTCTGCCAGACAACGTGGGGAATGAACGGATCGTCTCCGCACTTGGCAACGCAGCGAGTAAGGGCACGCACGACGCCTTCGGTCCCGCGAACACCGCTCTCGACGTCCGAATTGAGAATCGTGCCCGTTTTCGGATGGTGTTCCGGCTCCACGCGGGCCTCGATCGCGCCGGACCTTGCGAGCTTTCCGAGCGCGATCACCGCCTGCAACTGCACGTCGGGCGACGAATCTTCCAAGCTTGCGACAAGAGCGCGTTGAATCTCTCGACGAGGGCGTTGGCCGGCAGCGCGGACTGCCCAAGCACGCAGCGTTGCGTCCTGCTTCTGCTTCCACAGCTCCGCATGAAATTGTTCGTCCAGCGGTCCGCCGCCCACGAGCGCCCACAGCCCGTGCATGCGCGCCTTGCGCGGCTGAGCGTCGTCGAGCACGAGCGTTTGCAGCTTCGTCAGCGCGGCCGCATGGTCCTCGCCTGAAATCAGGCGCTCGGTCAGCACGCGCTGCGCCAGGTCGCGGAAGAAGACGTTCGGGCTCGCCAGCCGTGCGATGAGTTGGTCGTCCGATTCTTTCGCTAGGTCGAACTTGCCGGCGCGCGGCGTGTCTTGATAACGCACGCGATAGAGTCGCCCCTTGAGGCGGTCGATGCCGGCCGGATCGCGGTTCGCGTCTTGATAGCAGTGATAGCGGTCATACCAGTCCAGTACCCACAGACAGCCATCAGGGCCCGTCTTCTGCACCACGGGCATGAACCACGAGTCGTTCGCGCTCAAGAAGTCCGGCTTCGGGCGCGCGAAGTAGGTTGAGCCGCGGCGCTCGAGCACGTCGACGTTCAGGCAATTGCCGTGGATGTTGCCCATGTAGAGCTGGTCGCGGTATTCGGGCGGATAGGCGTCGCTGTCGAAGTAGTGAATGCCGCAGTAGGCCGCTTTCTGGTGCTTGTGCTTGACGATCGACGGGGCTGGCCAGGTGAAAGACGGATAAGGTCCGCCCTGCCGCACGTAGTAGGCCGTCTCGGCCAGGTGCCAGAGGTGGTCGATCACGCAGGCGCTGATGAACGCGCTGCCATCGTGATCGAAGGCCACGCCCCAAGGGTTGCTCGTCCCTTCGCAAAAGAGCTCGAAGTCGCGAGTCTTGGGGTGAATGCGGAACAGGGCGCAGGTGAAGTCGTAGGTCTTGCCGCGGTACTCGATGTGGCTGGGGTTGAACACGCCGTTCAGGCCGTAGAGCCAGCCGTCAGGACCCCAGGTGAGCGAGTTCGGCAGTTCGTGGGTGTCGTCGCGGCCGAAGCCGGTCAGCACCACCTCCTGCTTGTCGGCGCGGCCGTCGCCGTCGGTGTCTTGCAGGAACAGCAGGTCGGGGGAGTTGGCCACCCACACGCCGCCGTACCCCACGGCGATGCCGGAGGGGATGTTGAGCCCCTCGGCGAAGATCGTGAACTTGTCCATGCGGCCGTCGCCGTCGGTGTCTTCGAGCACCTTGATGCGGTCGCGCCCCACGCCAGGCTCGCGCCGCGGATACTCGAGGCTCTCGGTAATCCACACACGGCCGCGCTCGTCGAACGTCATGGCCACGGGGTTCACGATGTCAGGCTCGGCGGCCACCACCTCGACCGAAAAGCCCGGCGGCACCGTCATCTTGGCCGCGGCTTCCTCGGGCGAGCGGGCTTCATTCGGCGGCGCGTCTTGATTGTGCGGAATCGAGTCGTCGGCCGCGCGGGCCGAAGCGGCCGCGATGGCCACGGAAGCAACCAAGAACAACGCGCCGCAAACCGAACTGCGCATAGGAGCCGAACTCCGCTGGGAGAGGATCGCAGGCCGCCGCGAAGAAGGTGGGAGTGCGGCGGCCCGTAGGCCGCATTATCGCCCGAGAGAGGGCGGATTGCCACTGCCTTGACGCCCCGGCCGACGCCAGCGAGATCACACGATGTGCGCCTCGATCCAATTCAGAAACTGCTCCCGCGAGACTTGCCCCGCCGCCACGCCTTCGATGATCGAAACGGCGGCGTCGGTGTCCGCCTCGAACCGCAGGCCGTTCACGAGCAGAAAGGTTTCGAGGCTGTAGTAGCCGGCCCGTTTGTTTCCGTCGACGAACGGGTGGTTTCTGATCAGCGAAAACGCCAGTGCGCAGGCCTTGGCCGCCAACGTGGGATAGAGGTCATGTCCCTCAAAAGCCTGTCGCGGCTGAGCGACTGCCGACTCGAGGCCGCGCTGATCTCGAATTCCCAGCGGTCCCTGCGTAGCCTCAACGGACCATGAGTGCAGAGCTATTACTTCCTCGAGGGAGAGATAGTAGGTCATTGCGCGAGACGATGTAGCACCGCCTGTCGGCGGGCCATCACGGTTTGGGCCGCCTGGACAAAGCGCTTGTCCGGGTGCCGCGACCAAGCCGGCATCGCCTGGAGGCAGAAATCCTCGGACTTGCCGAGCTGCGATTCGAAATAGGCGCGCAGCGAATCCAGGGAAATCTCCCGATCGCTTGCTGCCTGAGGTTCAAGTCCCACGCGCGCATCACGCCAGGGGCCTTCAGCATGCGTCTTCTCCGACAGACCGATCGCCGAGTACTTCTTGTAAGCCTCCCAGACGGCGCGAACCAAGAATGCCTCGTCCAGGCCGAGTTCGGCCTCGCTGCCGAACTCGAGCGGAATCGGTCCCCGCCCTGAGAACGAGCGATACACCTCGCTGACTACGGGGCCCAAGCGCCAGGCCTCGAAGTGCTCGGAAAAGGCCGGTTTGCCGCACAGAGCCAAGGACCAGCCTTGCACATAGTACAACAGCTTCTGCACCTGCATCGGCGTCAGGCCGACAGGCTCATCCTCCTGGCCTGCGAGCCAAACCAGGTGCTTCGCCAACTCGATGGCAGTGACCATGGAAGTGTGTGACGAAGTTTCCGTGACGAAAAGGAATGGGCCATCACGCGCGGCGGCGAATATTCCTATTCTACCACATTGGCAACGCCAGAAAGGATTGCGGGATCGCCAGAGCCGGGGACCGAATTCCGCTAGGACGGAACGCAGGCCGCTGCGAGCAAGGTGAGAAGAGAACCTCGAACATGCGCAAAACCTTTGAGCCAGAGCCCGCCTTCGCGTAACCTAGAGGGGGTATCGTGGATCTAGGAGCTAATCGGGATGCGTTTCATTTCAGAGGTTGCGACTTCGCTGGTAGTTGCTGGGGTGCTGATAGGCACGGCGGTATCCGCGGAAATCCGCGGCTCCTATCCGCTAGGACTTCTTGCCGGCGATGGCCTGACCATGTTCGACGGCAGCTTCTTGCGCTACCGACCCGAGGAAGGATGGATCGGGGAGCCGTTTCCGCAGCGCACGATTGACGATTTGCCCATCGAGCCCTTGGGAATTTCAGGAGATGGCGCGACGCTCGTCGGCGCGGAGGGGCCGAGCCGCACCGAAGGAGAGGCCTTTCGCTGGACGAAGGCCGAGGGCGTGGTCCGCCTGGGCAGCTTGATCGAGGGGGCGCATAGCTTCGCAACGGCGGTGTCTGGCGACGGATCGGTCGTGGTCGGCCACAGCCAAGATGGGCGTCCCTATCAATGGTCGGCGGTTCGCTGGACGAAGGAGCACGGCATCCAGAACCTAGGTACGCTCGATGGTCCCGGCCGCAGCTTCGCAACCGCGGTCTCTGCCGACGGCAAGGTGATCGCCGGCATGACGACGAGCGCTCGCGGCATCGTGCCGTTTCGCTGGACCGAGGAGGGCGGAATGGTTGGCCTGGGAGGGCTGCCAGGAGAAGACTTCCTGGCCATAACTCACGATATCTCCGCCGACGGCAGCACGCTTATCGGAGAGACCGCCAAAGGACACGGCGGCTCGCCCTTCCGCTGGACCGAGACCGAGGGCATGGTCGAATTCGTATTCGAGGGAACGCTGCCTGGCTCTACGCAATTGAACGGACTTTCGGGCGATGGCCGGCTGGCGGTAGGGCAAGCGATGTTCGAGAACGGCGACCGGCACGCGGTGATCTGGGAACAAGGGCGCTCGCCGCGCCTGCTCAAAGAGTACTTGGCAGAAACTTACGGCCTCGGATCCTTGCCAGAGAATTGGACGCTCCACTCGGTTAAGAGCGTCTCCGACGATGGCCTCACCTTTTCCGGTGCAGGGCTGAATCCGTCGGGTGAACTGGTGGGATGGGTGCTCACCGTGCCGGAGCCGCCCACCGCGATCCTCGCTGCCGCAGCGCTGGCGACTGCCGGACTTTTTAACCTGCGGCGCAATCCACGGCGCTAGCCTTTTATGCGTTGGTACACGCTGCAACGAACGTTTCCTGGCGCCCTCTTGGGCGGACTTATCGGCCTGATCTTTGCGCCCGCGTGCCAGCCGTGTGCGGTAGTCGCGATCACGTTGGGAATTGTCGTTGGCGGTGCTGCAGGCTCTCTGTTGGGAGTGTTTTATCGGCGTCGCGCGGAGCGATCCGAGCCGCCCACGCAGCCGCCATCTGCCTTTGGCGGCTAATCCCTCCGAGCCTCCGTTTCCTCCGCCAACAGCGACTCAATCTTCCCGCGCAACTGCTTCTCTCCCCCAGCCCCATTCCACTCGAGTTCGCCATACCACCAGTGGCGCACTTGGCCTTGTTTGTCGATTAGGTAGACCGCCGGCCAGATGTGATTGCCCCAGGCGTTCCAGACTTCGTTTTTCGCGTCCACCGCGACGGGGAACTCCAGGCCCTCTTCACGCAGCTTGTCGCGTAGCTGGTCAACGTTGCGCTCTTGCTCGGTTTCAGGCGTGTGGATGCCGAGGATCACCACGTCTCGATTCGCGAAGTCCCGCTGCCACTGCTTGTACCAGGGGTAGTTGTGAATGCAATTGATGCAGCCGAACGCGAAGAAGTGGAGGACCACCACCTTGCCGCGCAGTTCCGCGAGCGATTGAGGCGGGCCGCCCAGCCACTCATCGACGCCTGCGACCTCAGGCGCCGTCGCGGCGATTCGCTTGATCTTGGCGAACTCGAACGGCTTGCCGGTGAGGCCGGTGAGCCGCTGCCGTTGCTCATCGGTGAGCACGGCCGTTAACCGGCGGCGTCCCTCGGCCTGCAGCGTGGCGAACTCGGCTTGGAGCGCCGGCGACGTGCCGCTGCGGGCCCGCTGCTTGAGTTCGGCTGCGGCCCGGGCCGTTTGTGCCTGAATCGCCTGCAGTTGTTCTTGCTGGCTAGCTTCGAGCCCTAAACGCTTGGCAACGCTGGGGCGAGTCAATCCTTCGACGCCGCGGGCTTGAATCAGCAGTTGATCGAAGCGGCGGCGCTGCTGGGGATCGAGCGTCGTCTTGAGCGCGGCCGAGACCTGGGCGACGAGCTTGTCTTGCTTGGGCACGCCTTCGGCAGGCTGAAGGTCGCGCAGTACCCACAGGTCGCGGTCGACGGCCTGCACTGCGGCCCCGACCTTGGTGACTTGCTCTGGCGACAAGCTCAGCTCGGCCTGCACTGCCGGATCGCGGATGAGCATGACGACCAGGCTCGGCCACTCGGGCTGTACGGCAGGCGTCTCCGCCGTGGCGGACCCTGCCGCGAAAACGAGGCAGCCGGCAAGCACCATTTCTGCCTGAACCACTTGTCGCCAGGTTTTACCGCTCACCGCTCTCCCTCCGCTGCGGGCCTAGGCTTCACGACTCCGCTGCTCAGATGCCTCTACCGGGTGATTGGTGACGCGACCGGCTTTACACTCGTTCGGCTGGCCACGGCCCGCGAACTGGGTTAGTTTAGCGGTTTCCCCGACCTTTCCCTTTGCCCCCGCCGGGTAATGGCCACATCGTCCAGTCCCCCCGCCGAAGGCCTGTCTCCTGAAGAGGAGACTGCGCTGGTGGCCGACCTGCAGCGGGGCGATCCGCTCGCATACGAACGACTTGTGCGTGCCTACGGCGGTCGAATGCTGGCCGTGGCCCGCAGATTCCTCAAAAACGACGAAGACGCCCAAGAAGCGGTGCAAGACGCGTTTCTTTCTGCGTTTCGCGGCATCCAAGGATTTGGCGGCCAGTCGCGCTTGTCGACCTGGCTGCACCGGATCGCCGTGAACGCGGCTTTGATGAAACTGCGGAAGAAGCAATCGAAAGGCGAAAAGCTGATCGACGACTTGTTGCCGCGGTTCGTGGATGATGGCCATCACGCCGAGCCGGCCGACCCCTGGGTTCGCACCGCCGACCAGGTGGCCTCGAGTCGCGAGACGCGGGCGATCGTGCGGGCGGCGATCGACGACTTGCCAGAAATTTATCGCACAGTGCTCATGCTTCGCGACATCGAAGAACTCGACACGGCCGAGGCGGCCCATCTGCTGGAGGTAAGCGACTCTGTGGTCAAGACTCGCCTGCATCGCGCCCGGCAGGCCCTGCGAACTTCGCTCGACCGGCGTCTGGGGGAGGCCAGCCGATGATCACCTGTCAAAAGCTAGTCGACTTCTTGCTCGACTACGTTTCGAAGGAACTGCCGGAAGCACAGCGGGCGGCCTTCGAAGAGCATCTGGCGCTCTGCCCCCCCTGCGTGGTCTACATGAAGACCTATATGCAGTCGGTCGAGATGGCGCAGAAGACGCTGCACGCCGAGCACGCCGAAGCGCCGCCGTTGCCAGAGGCGCTCGTCAAGGCAATTCTCGCGGCCCGTTGTCCGCAGGGCTCCGATCGACCGCTCGCCTAATTCGCTCCTCGCCCCGGCTCTCTTCTTCGCCATGCTGCTTCGCACGTTCATTGCCGTTGAGGCGCCCGGGGAGATCGTCGCTCGAGCAAACAAGCTCGTCGCCGAATTGCGGGCAGCCGGCGCCGACGTGAAGTGGGTTGAGCCGGAGCAGATGCACTTCACGCTCAAGTTCTTGGGCGGAGTGCGCGACCGCGACCTGGGCGAGATCTGCCTGGCGCTCGCACAAGCCACCCGCGACTTGAAGCCGTTCGAGATCGACGTTCGCGGCGCGGGCGCCTTTCCCAGCGCCGCGCGTCCGCGAACACTCTGGCTGGGCGTGGGTGCTGGCGCAGAAGAATTCGGCGCGCTCTTCGCGTCGCTGGAAGACAAGCTGGCCGGCCTGGGCTATCGCGAGGAAGGACGCCGGTTTCAGCCGCATCTGACGCTCGGACGTGTGCGCAACAGCTCGCCTGGCAGCCGGGAGTTGGCCGACCTGCTGCAGAGTCTGGCCGATTTCGAGGCGGGGCCCATGTACGTCGACGAGGTCGTGCTCTTCTCGAGCGAACTCGGCCGCGACGGCCCGCATTATGAACCGATCAGCCGCGCCGAGTTGCTCGCCCGCTAAGCCGCTCGTGGTGAACCCGTTGTGAATCCCGTAGGTTATGCTTCAGCATAACGGGAGCGGCGAACACTTCTACTTCGCAATCGCCGCGGCTGGGTTCGCCATAGCCTACACGAGCTGCGTGAACGTTGCTACGCGGCGAAGCGGGCGACATCGGCCAGAAACTCGTCGATCCCAGTCAACCCAAGGCCGCTCCTTCATCGCCCGTTTTCTTGCGCGACGCCTAGAGGCCGATCCGACTTCGAAAAGGTCGCGCCGTCGACTCGCACTATGGGTCCTCCGGCGTGTCTGCCTTCAACGGCGATTGCTCGAGCGCAGCCGTCAAGCTGTCGCGATTTGCGTCGAGCGCTCGCTGCGCAACGGCGTCGATCTGTTCGTCGCGGCTGCCCGCATGAATTCGTTCGGCCAGCCGCTGAATTGCATCGCGATCTTCGGCGCGCCGGGCGCACGAAGCCAGCGATTCGAGTGCTTTGAGCACGTGCTGGGCGACCAGCGTGCTGTGGCGACCGTACTCATAGATCGGCGTCAGCGACGCTTCCAGCACCGTGCCAAAGCGGATGGGGTGAGCAATGACTCGTAGCCGCTCCTCTCCGTCGAAGCGATACGGACTGGGCAGCGATCGGTCGGCCATCTTGCGCAGCGCGCTCGCCAGCGCATCAATGCACATGATGGCCGTGAACGGATCGTTAATGCCTGGAGAGAGGGCTCGCACGGCCACTTCGGTCAACTGCGAGGCGGCAAACGCGACATCTTGAATAGGCGACCGTTGTCGTCCTAAAACGAAAGCGCCGAGCAATTGAGACGCGACCGACTCGTCGACCCGGCTAGCCGGCCAGGCTTCGACGAGCGGCGTCGAGCGGATGCAATAGTGCCCCGGCGCGCAGACCAAGCGGAGGACGAGATC